>Ga0137396_10001886_pt1 | contig 11281 bp, 8 predicted proteins | sample czc16metaG_FD_108284 | JGI IMG/M metagenome (GOLD analysis project Ga0137396, IMG submission 108284) | Vadose zone soil microbial communities from Angelo Coast Range Reserve, California, USA - czcobulk3.16 metaG | ecosystem: Environmental > Terrestrial > Soil > Vadose zone | place: USA...
GGGGTCGACCCGAGGACGCCGGCCGCCAAGCTCGACGCGATCAACCGCGCCCTCATGCGCCTCTCGCGCGTTCTGGTGCCCCTGAGCTACACCAGCGGCGATCGATTCTCTCACGATCTGGCGCTGCCCATGCCGCCCCTCGCCGGGCTCCAGCGCGTGCGCGAGCTGGCGGCGCTCGATCCCGATACCGACGCGTTCAAGTTCGCGCGGGCGGCGCTCGTGCGCGAGCGCAATCGCGCGGTGCACGCTTTCGACACGGCTGCCTCGGCGGCCGAAGACCTCTTGCGCCAATGATCGGCCGGTCGGGCGATCAAAACAGGTCGTGCGCGCCGCAGGCCGTCGCGGGGCTGGGGCCCCGCCGGCCGAGGTGCGCCGGTAGACAGGTCGTGCGCGCCGCAGGCCGTCGCGGGGCTGGGGCCCCGCCGGCCGAGGTGCGCCCGTAGACAAAGGAGCCAGCGCATGCGATCGACGCTTCGTTCACGATTCCTGATCGGGTGCCTCGTGCTGGGGCTCGCGGCGGCGCTCGTCCCCGCGGCCGACGCGCAGAAGCGCGGCGGCACCCTGACGATCGTCCGGCCGACGGACCCCGTCTCGCTCGACCCGAACCTCGAGACCACCGCGCCCGGCGCGTGGGTCTACTTCAACATGCTCGAGGGGCTCTTGACGCTCGACGAGAAGATGCAGGTCAAGCCGGCGCTCGCAACCTCGTACGAGGTCATGTCGCCGACCAGGGTGCGCTTCAAGCTGCGGCCCGGCGTGAAGTTCCACGACGGCACGCCCTTCAACGCCGCGGCCGTGAAGTTCACGTTCGACCGGGCACTCCGCGGCACTCCGCCGGCGCGCTGGGCCAGCCTCGCGGGCTCGCTCGACGGCGCCGAGGTGGTCGACGACCTCACGGTCGACGTCGTCACCAAGGAGCCCTATGGCCCGATCCTGCGTACCCTGGCCATGTATTGCATGGGGATCATTTCCCCGACCGCCGTGCAGAAGATGGGCTCGGACTTCAGCCGGGCGCCGGTGGGCACCGGGCCCTTCAAGTTCGTCGAGTGGAAGACCAACACGCACGTGATCATCGAGCGCAACCCGGACTACTGGGGTGACAAGGCGCTGGTCGACCGCGTCGTCTTCAAGGTCGTCCCCGAGGAGGGCGCGCGTATGATCGCGCTCCAGACCGGGGACGCCGACATGGTGCTCTTCCCCTCACCCGCGCAGCTTCCGGCGCTCCGCAAGGACTCGAAGTTCACGGTGCACGAGACGACCGGCATCCGCGTCGTCTTCGCGGGCTTCCACGCCGGCCTGCCGCCGCTCGACGACGTGCGCGTGAGGCAGGCGCTGCTGCACGCGGTCGACCGCAAGGCGATCCTCGACAACATCATGGAGGGTTCGGCGGGGCCGGCGCTCGGCGTCCTGGCGCCCGGCGTGTTCGGCTTCAAGGACATGCAGCTCGACCGCCTCTATCCGTTCGATCGCGCGAAGGCCAAGGCGCTCCTGACCCAGGCCGGCTGGGCGCCCGGCCCCGACGGGATCATGGTCAAGGGCGGCCAGCGGCTGTCGCTCTCGTGGCTGGCCGCTCGCGGCCGCTACCCCAAGGACGGCGAGATCACCGAGGCGATCCAGGCGATGTTCAAGGAGGTCGGCGTCGAGGCCAAGGTGCAGGTGCTGGAGTGGGCCGCGGTGTTCCAGCAGGTACGTGGCAATCCGCTGAACCATCACATGTTCACGCTGGGCTGGGTGACGTCCAACGCCGACGCGGACTATTCGCTCTACGCGCTCTTCCACAGTAAGCAGGTGCCACCGGCCGGCTGGAACACCTCGCGCTACGCGAACGCGCGGGTGGACGCGCTCGTGGAGCAGGCGCGGCGCAGCCTGAACCAGACCGAGCGGGAGAAGCTCTACGGCGAGGTGCAGGACATCGTCGGCAAGGAGATGGTGTGGATCCCGGTCTACACGACCAAGGAGATCATCGCCGCGCGCGCCGGTGTGAAGGGCTTCCACATCCATCCGGTCGAGTACAACCTGACGCTCTCGAAGACCTGGATCGACAAGTAGGCTTGCGTTCCGGAGGCGGCGGAGGATGTTGACGTTCATCGTCCGCCGCCTCCTCCTTGCCGTGCCCGTGCTGCTCGGCGTGGTGTTCGTGGTCATGCTCACGGTCGACCTCCTGCCGGGCGACGCGGTCACCTTGATGCTCGGTGAGCACGCCACCAAGGACGCGGTCGCCAAGCTGCGCGACCACCTCGGGCTCGACAAGCCGTTCCTCGTCCGCTATCTCGACTACGTCGGCCGCGTCGTTCGCGGCGACCTCGGCCGCTCGATCCAGCAGAATCGTCCAGTCGCCGCGGAGCTGGCGGACGCCTGGCCGGCGACGCTCCAGCTGACCGTCGCCGCCCTCGTGCTCGCGGCGATCGCGGGCATCGTGGCCGGCGTCGCCTCGGCGGTATGGCCGAACTCATTCTTCGACGCGCTCGCGCGGCTCGGCTCGCTGTTCGGGCTCTCGATGCCGATCTTCTGGACCGGCCTGGTCCTGATCGTGGTGTTCTCGCTCTGGCTCAACTGGCTGCCGGTCGGCGGCGCCGGCTCGCTGACGCACCTGATCCTGCCGGCGGTCACGCTCGCGCTCCCGTCGATCGCGATGATCGCCCGCATGACGCGTGCCGCGGTCCTCGAGGTGCTGCGCGAGGACTACGTACGCACGGCGCGCGCCAAGGGCGTGGCCGAGTTCTGGGTGCTCGCCCGGCACGCCCTGCGCAACGCGTTCATCCCGATTCTGACCTTGCTCGGCCTGCAGTCCGGGCAGCTCATGGGCGGCGCCGTGCTCACCGAGACCGTCTTCGCGTGGCCCGGGCTCGGCCGTCTCATGGTCAAGGCGATCTTCGCGCGCGACTACATCCTGCTGCAAGGCGCGGTGCTGGTGTTCGCGCTCGTGTTCGTCGTGATCAACCTCCTGGTCGATCTCTCGTACGGGCTGCTCGATCCGCGGATCGGACGCCAGGGATGACCGCGAGCGGGCACGCAGACTAGCGGATGACCGCCTGGACGCGCTTCTATCGCAATCGACTCGCGGTGGTCGGCCTCGCGCTGATCGTGGTGCTCGCGCTCAGCGCCGCGCTGGCGCCGTGGCTCGCGCCGTACGATCCCGCCCGGCAGAGCCTCGTCGAGAAGCGCTCGACGCCCGGCGCCAAGTACTGGCTCGGCGCCGACGAGTTCGGGCGAGACATCCTCTCGCGCGTGATCTACGGCTCGCGGGTGGCGCTGCTGGTCGGCGTGCTGTCCGTGCTGATCGCGCTGGCCGGCGGGCTCCTGCTGGGCACGATCTCCGGTTTCGCCGGCGGCTGGCTCGACGCGGTGATGATGCGCGGGATCGAGATCCTCCTCGCCTTTCCCTATCTCTTGCTGGCTCTCGCGATCGTGGCGGCGATGGGCACCGGCGCTCTGAACACCACGATCGCGGTCGGCGTGTGGGGCATCCCGACGGTGACGCGGATGGTCCGCGGCCCGGTGCTGGCGCTCCGCGAGACCGAGTACGTGTGCGCCGCGCGCGCCCTGGGCGCGGCCACGCCGGCCCTGCTTCGGCGCCACATCCTGCCGAACGTCGTCCCCGGGCTGGTCGTCTACGCGACGCTCTTCATGGCGAACGCGATCTTGCTGGAGGCGGCGTTGTCCTTCCTCGGGCTCGGTGTTCAACCGCCGACCGCATCGTGGGGGCTGATGGTCTCGCCCGGCCGCGACGTTCTACTGGTCGCTCCGCACGTGGCCACGGTGCCGGGCGTCGCGATCATGATCGCCGTGCTGGGTTTCAACCTCGTGGGCGACGGGCTCCGTGACGCGCTCGATCCGCGGCTGCGCGGGGGCGTCTGAGGCCAGCCGTCGGCTCGGTGTATCATCCCTCAAGAGGTGTCCCGTGGCAGCCCAAAGGGAACGTCCCACTCTCCGTGAGCTGATCCACCGGCCGATGCCCGTGACCGCGCCGCTGGTGTTGAATCCATTGATGGCGCGCATGGCCGAGGCGGCCGGGTTCCCGGCGGGCTACCTGGGCGGCGGCTCGACTGGGTATCAGAAAGTCGTGCTCGAGGCGAACCTGAACGTGACCGAGATGTGCCAGGCGGCCGTCGACATCGGCGCCGTCTCCTCGCTCCCGCTCATCCTCGACGGCGCGTGCGGCTACGGCGACCCGATGCACATGCACCGGACGATCGGCATGAGCGAGGCGGCCGGCTTCGCGGCGATCGAGATCGAGGACCAGCTGGTCCCCAAGCGCGCCCACCATCACGCCGGGATCGAGCACATGATCCCGGCGGAGCTGATGGCCGCCAAGGTGAAGGAGGCCGTGGCGGCGCGGCGCAACCCGGACTTCCTCATCGTCGCGCGCACCAACGCGATCCGCGCCAGCAACATGGACGACGCGCTGCGCCGGGGCGAGGCGTATCGTCGGGCGGGCGCCGATCTCTTGCTGCTCTCGATGGCGCACAAGCCAGAGCAGCTGCGCACGATCTCCGAGCGGCTCGGCGGCCCCTTGATGTACCTCGCCGGGCGCGGCGGTCTGGCGGGCCTCGGCTTGACCCTCGCCGATCTCGGCGGGCTCGGCTACAAGATCGTGGCCGATCCCTCGACGCCGCTGCTGGCGGCGTACGCCGCGTGGAAGAAGATCTACGAGGAGCTCGCCGACGGGTTCGGCGCCCACACGAAGACGAAGCTCGACTGGAGCCCCGTGGAGAAGGACATGCTGGGTGTGATCGATCTCGAGAAGCTCCTGGCGATCGAGCGCGCGACCGTCGAGAACGGCAAGCATTGAGGTGTGCGCCGCAGGCCGTCGGGGCTCCCCCGCCGGCCGAGGCGCACCGATCGATGGAGACGGAGGTAGGCGATGCTCTCGCGAGAAGACAACGAGCTGCTGTGCCGGGTCGGGCGCGGGACGGCGATGGGCGACCTGCTTCGCCAGTACTGGATGCCGTTCCTGCCCTCCTCCGAACTGCCGGAGCCCGATTGCCCGCCGAAGAAAGTCCGCCTGCTCGGCGAGGATCTGGTGGCCTTTCGCGACACCCAGGGTCAGGTGGGACTGCTGGCCGCCAACTGTCCCCATCGCGGCGCGGCGCTCTTCTTCGGCCGCAATGAGGATTGCGGAATCCGCTGCGTGTACCACGGCTGGAAGTTCGACGTGTCCGGCCGGTGCGTCGACATGCCGAACGAGCCAGCGGAGAGCGCCTTCAGGGACAAGGTGCGCGCCCGCGCCTATCCCTGCCGCGACGTCAACGGGGTGCTGTGGACGTACATGGGCCCGCGCACCCAGGCGCCGACGTTCCCGGCGTTCGAGGTCAACACCCTGCCGGCCGACCACGTCTATCCGCCGCTGATGATGCTGGAGGAGTGCAACTGGGTCCAGGCGCTCGAGGGCGACATCGACTCGTCGCACATCGACTACGTCCACGCCAAGCTCCGGCCGGGCAGCAAGCAACGCGGGACATTCCACCAGGACAAGCGGCCGCGCCTCGAGCTCCTGCCGACGGACTACGGCGCCTGCTACTCGGCGCGGCGCCGCTGGGACGTCGACGGCCTCTCCTGGCACCGGATCACGCAGTTCATCATGCCGTTCTACTCGATGATCGCCGCCAGCGATCCCAACCTCGTCTCGGCGCGCGCGTGGGTGCCGCTCGACGACCACTACAACCTCCAGATCATGATGCGCGGACGGCTCGACCGGCCGGTGACCGACCAGGAGCGCCAGCAGACGCGCTACCCATTCAACGCCTGGGGCGGCTACCTGGAGGCGACCAGCGAGCCTCACACGCGCTACTACACCAGGGCGAACATCCACAACGACTACCTGGTCGACCGTCAACTCGCCAAGGACGAGCTCATGATCGGCATCCCGTTCCTGGTCAATCTACAAGATCGGGCGATGACCGAGACGATGGGGCCGATCTACGACCGCACGCAGGAGCACCTCGGGACGACCGACGCGATGGTCATCTACGTCCGGCGCCGCCTGATCGACGCCGCCCGGGCCCTGCGCGAGCAGGGCGTGGTGCCGGCCAACGTCGACGACGGCAGCATGTGCCGGGTGCGTCCGGCCTCCGTGCTACTGCCGGAGGGCGACAGCTGGATCACGGCGACCGAGAAGGCGCGTCAGTCGGACGCGGGCGTGCCGATCGCCTGGGTGCCGTTCGCCCAGTGAGCCACGCGCAAGACGAGCCCGAGGCGATCCGCGACCTCGCGTACTACGAGGCGGTGCCCTATCTGCTCGTGGTCGAGTCGGTCGAGCGCGGCGGTGAGTGGCTTCGCCGCGCCGAGCATCCGGAGCTGGCCGGCTGCGCCGCCGAGGCGCCTTCCGCGGTGGAGGCGATCGAGAAGCTCGACCGGGAGCGCCTTCGCCTGCTGCGTCAGCTCTGGGATCGCGGCGCGCCGATCCCCGTTCCCCGCCCGCCGCTGCAGACCGGGACGGCGCGCTAGTAGCCCTGCGCGCGGTCGACCAGGTTCAAGAGCGGCGTGCCGTCCAGATAGCGCCGCAGATTCTCCGCGAACAACGTGCAGCAGTCCTCGTCGTAGCTCGCCACGAAGCCCGAGACGTGCGGCGAGAGGATGGCGTGATCGCCGACCCCGTACAGCGGATGTCCGGCCGGCGGCGGTTCCTGTGCGAAGACGTCGACCGCCGCGCCGGCGATGCGCTGGTCGGCGAGCGCCCGCGCGAGCGCGGGCTCGTCGACGCTGGCGCCGCGCCCCACGTTGATGAAGTAGGTCGTCGGCTTCATCGCCCCGAGCTCGCGCGCGCCGATCATGTGCCGGGTCTCGCGCGTGAGCGGTGCGCACATCACGACGACGTCCGAGGCGGCGAGCAGCTCGGTCAGCTGCGCCGGCGAGAACCACCCGTCGGGAAGGCGGCCTTCGGGATCTCCGGTCCCGGCCGGGCAGTACCCGTGATCGGCGCGCCGCGACGGGTCGCGCTTGCACGCCAGGACGCGCATCGCGAACGCGGCCTTGGCGATGCGGGCGAGCTCGCGCCCGATGCTGCCGTAGCCGATGATGCCGAGGGTCGCGCCCCGCACGGCGGTCGGCACGAACAGGGGCCAGCGCTGCGCGTCGGGCGGCCAGACGCCCCGGCCCTGCCACTCGACCATGCGCGGCACGCGATGCGCCAGAGCCAGGAGCGCCGTCATCGCGTACTCGGCGACGGTCGCCGCGTGGACGCCGCTGGCGGTCGTCAGCGCGATCGCGGCGTCGGCGTAGAGCGGATGCTCGTGGAGCCCGTTCACGCCGGCCATGTGCACCTGGACCCACTTGAGGTTCGGCGCGCGCGCCCGATCGCGCGGGAGGATTCCGCCGTAGAGGATGTCGGCGGTCGAATAGTCCGCGGTCTCGGGAGTGGCGCGGGCCACCGTGAGTCGCGGCGAGACTCGCCGCAGCCGGTCGATCTGGGCCTCGTCGAAGGGCGTCGTCACGAGCACGTTCGGCATGGCGATCCGCGATTGCTCTCTACTTCGACTGCGTGAGCGCGCGGAGCGTCTCTTCGAGGCGCTTCTGCTCGGCGCCGTAGGCCGCCCAGTCGCCGCGCCGTAGCGCCTCTTGCGCCCGCGTCCAGCTCTCCCAGGCCCGCTGGCCGAGCTCGCGCACGCCAGCGGCCCGCTCGGCCGGTGTGCTGCCGGCCGACGGCGCGGCGGCGGCCGTCGACGTCGGACGCCCGCCGAAGATTCGGGAGAGCGACTGCTCGAGCGTCGCCTCCATCGCGATCTGGTTGCCGTAGGCCACGATCACCCGACGAAGCTCGGGCAGCGCCCCCTGCTCGGAGGCGGCCAGATAGAGCGGCTGCACGTAGATCAGCGACTGATCGATCGGGATCGCCAGCAAGGAGCCCCGGATGACCGTCGAGCCGCGCTGGTTCCAGAGGGCCAGCTGCTGGGAGATGATCGGATCCTGGTCGATCCGCGCGTCGATCTGGCGCGGCCCGTAGACGAGCTTCTGCTTGGGGAAGTTGAAGACGATCAGCTTGCCGTAGGTCGGGGGATCCGAGCGCGCGGCCATCCACGCGATCATGTTGTCGCGCCGCGCCGGATTGAAGAGCGTGAGCAGGATGAACTCCTCCTTCTGCTCGCCGGGCAGCCGCATGATCGTGTAGTAGGGCTCCATGTCGCGGTCGCGGCCTTCGATCGTCCGGCGTGGCAGCGCCCAGAGGTCCTCTTTGTTGTAGAACACTTGCGGGTCGAGCATGTGATAGGTCGCGTACTTCCGGGCCTGGATCGCGAAGAAGTCCTCGGGATACCGGATGTGGCGGCGGAGCGCCTCCGGCATCTTGTCGAGTGGCTTGAGGAGCCCGGGGAAGGCGCCGCCGTAGGCGCGCACGATCGGGTCGGTGTCGTCGGCGCGATAGAACGTCACGGTGCCGTCGTAGGCGTCGATCGTCACCTTCACCGAGTTCCGGATGTAGTTGCCCATGCCGGGCACCGGATCCGAGTATGGGTACCGGTCGGTCGTCGTGTAGCCGTCCAGCATCCAGATCTGGCGGCCGTCGTCGTCGATGACCATGTACGGATCCCGATCGAACTTGAAGAACGGCGCGATCTGCCGCACGCGCTGGGTGACCGTCCGGTACATCATGATCCGGCTCTGGTCCGTGAGGTCGTTGGATAACAAGATCTTGATCTCGCCGAACCGCATGGCGAACGCGACCTTGCGGAAGAAGGACGAGAGCGGGATGCCACCGACGCCGGTGTAGGTCGTGTAGACGTTCTGGTCGCCCGAGGGATAGTCGAGCTCCTGGGCTTTCGTCTTCACCAGCACGTACTCGTTCGACACCTCCCCGTAGTAGATCTGGGGCCGCGTGATCTTCGGGAAGCCGCCGGTCGACTGCGGCGGGATGTCCTTGACCAGGAACTCGGGCAGGCCCTCGGCGGTGATGCGGTTGACGGGTCCGACCACCACGCCGTAGCCGTGGGTGAACGTGAGGTGCTCGTTGATCCAGATCCGGGATTGCAGGTGTTGGTACGAGAGCTCGCGCGGCGACAGCATGAGCTGGCGATACTCGCCGTCCACGATGTAGCGATCGTTGTCGACGTCGACGAACTTGTAGTAGGTCCGGATCTCCTGGAGCTGCGCGAACGTGCGCAGCAAGGGCCGGTAGTCCCACAGGCGGATGTTCTTGATGGTGGCCGCGTTCCGATCGAGCGCGCGCGCGTCGAGCGCCTCGTCGGCCGGGAACTCGCGCTCGACGATCCGGTCCAGGCCGTATGCCTGGCGGGTCATCCGGATGTTGTGGCCGATGAACGGTCGCTCGGCCGCGAGCTCGTTGGGCGTGACGCGCAAGCGCTGCAGGAGCGCCGGGTAGACGCCCAGGCCCACCACCCAGACCAGCGCCAGCGCGATCAGGCCACCCGCCACCAGGCGCAGCCCCGATCGCGCGATCTGGGCCAGGCACGCCACCGCGCACAGGGCCGCGAACACGGCGAGGGCGCCGAGCACGGGCAAGGACGCGTAGATGTCGGTATAAGCCGCGCCGAACACGATGCCGCGGGGCGAGAAGACCAGCTCGAACCGGTCCAGCCAGAACCCGATCGCCTTGAGCGCGAGCGCCAGCGCGGCGAGGACGAGAAGGTGCGAGCGGGCGCCGACGGCCAGCCGCGGGCCGCGACTCGTCAGCACGAGGCTTCGCTGGAGCACGTAGATGCCAAGGGTGAGGACGATCGTGGCGGTCACGAGCGTGATCGCCCAGCCATGCACGAGCCGCCACAGCGGCAGGACGAAGACGAAGAAGCTCAGGTCGTGGCCGAACAGCGGATCGACGGTACCGAACGGCGTCGCGTTCAGGTAGCCCAGCACCGTCTCCCAGTGGACGGTGGCCCTCATCCCGGAGGCCAGCGCGATCAACAGCAGAATGATCGGCAGGAACCGGCGGATCAGCGGCTCGATGATCACGCGGCTCGGCAGGCCGAGCTGGTCCTCGAGCTCCCAGATGACGTCCGGCGCCGCCGTGCGGGCCGCGAACGTCAGGTTGGCGTAGAGGAAGACGAGCACGCCGATCGCGAGCGCGGCGAAGAGCGACCCGCGCAGCGAGAGCGTCTTGACGAACACTTCCGAGTAGCCGACCTCGACGAACCAGAGCCAGTCGGTATAGAGCGGAACGACCTGGGCGAGAAGACCGAGGACCAGGAGCAGAAGGAGCAGCAGCAGGATGGGCTGCGGCCTGTTCATAGGCCTCGGCGCGCTCCGATCAGGTGCCGTGGGTCCAGGAGGCGAGGTATTCGCGCTGGGCGCTCGTCAGCTCGTCGATCGCCACGCCCATCGAGTCGAGCTTGAGCCGGGCGATCTCGAGATCGATCTCGCGCGGCACCACGAACACCTTCCGCGCCAGGGTCCGGCCGTGCTTGACGATGTATTCGGCCGAGAGGGCCTGGTTGGCGAAGCTCATGTCCATGACCGAGGCCGGGTGACCCTCGGCCGCGGCCAGGTTGATCAGTCTTCCTTCGCCCAGGACGTAGACGCGCCGGCCGCTTTCGAGCACGAACTCCTCGACGAACGGGCGTACGGCGCGCCGGGCGCGCGCCATGGCGCCGAGCGTCTCGAGGTCGATCTCGACGTTGAAGTGGCCGGAGTTGCACAGGATGGCGCCGTCCTTGAGCTGACCGAAGTGATCGCTCGACATGACCGACGTGTTGCCGGTCACCGTCACGAACACGTCACCCTGCGAGGCCGCCTTGGTCATCGGCATCACCGGGAAGCCGTCCATCACGGCCTCGAGCGCCCGCATCGGCTCGACCTCGGTCACGATGACGTGAGCCCCGAGGCCCTTGGCGCGCGCGGCCACGCCGCGGCCGCACATCCCGTAGCCGGCGACGACGAGGGTGCGTCCCGCCAGGAGGATGTTCGTCGCGCGCAGGATGCCGTCGATCGTCGACTGGCCGGTCCCGTAGCGGTTGTCGAAGAGATGCTTGGTATCCGCGTCGTTGACGGCGATCACGGGAAACGCGAGCACGCCCTCGCGCTCCATCGATCTGAGGCGGATCACGCCCGTGGTCGTCTCCTCCGTGCCCCCGATCACGTCGCCGGCCAGATCCTTGCGCGCGCCGTGGATCTGGGAGATGAGGTCGGCCCCGTCGTCCATCGTCACCTGGGGCCGCGTCGCCAGCACCGAGGCGATGTGCCGATAGTACAGATCGTTGTTCTCGCCCTTGTGGGCGAAGACCGGGATATCGTGCTCGCGTACGAGGGCCGCAGCCGTGTCGTCCTGCGTGGAGAGGGGATTGGAGGCGCAGAGTGCCAGCTGGGCGCCGCCCGCCTTGAGCGTGAGCATCAGGAC
>Ga0137396_10001887_pt1 | contig 11274 bp, 8 predicted proteins | sample czc16metaG_FD_108284 | JGI IMG/M metagenome (GOLD analysis project Ga0137396, IMG submission 108284) | Vadose zone soil microbial communities from Angelo Coast Range Reserve, California, USA - czcobulk3.16 metaG | ecosystem: Environmental > Terrestrial > Soil > Vadose zone | place: USA...
ATCGCAACTATGCCTTGAGCATCGCCGAATTTACGAAGCGCCAGCGTCGGCTGCGTCTCGATGCGTTTGAACACTACATCCGTGGGCTTCTGGCCGTCGAAGATGACGCGCGTTTGCGCGAACTTCGAGAAGCCGCCCGGCTCGAACCGGAATGGCCGGAACCTGACTTTGCGTTGGGCGAAGCCTATTTTGCGCGGCGCGACTGCGATTCCGCACTTCCATGGTACGCCCGAGTGCCAAAGACTGACCACCACTCTGTTGAATCGGTCTTCGCCACCGGCGTTTGCCGGCTGCTCCTTGGTCAGGCCGACCAGGCGGAAGCAGTGTTCACTGCGTTACAGGCGGCCTTAAAAGACAACATGGTTTCCGGAGCGGACCTGCCGGAAATTTTGAATGATCTTGCGATTGCCTGGGCGCGGCAGGGGAAGACAGCTGCGGCACAAACGGAACTTCGCCGTGCGGCCGAATTGGATCCTGAAGAAGACGACTATTCATTTAATCTTGGTCTGCTCGCGCTGCAGAGCAATGATCCTGCCGCTGCGGCTGATTATTTCCGCGATGCCGCGGGGCGCGAGCCCGATAATCCGGAGGACCGGGCGCTGCTGATATTGTCCCTCGAGACGGCCGGTAAGAAGACCGAAGCCGACCAGGAACGCGAGACGGCGACGGAAACTTTCGGCCCCAACGGACTCCCTGCGATTCGCCTGGATGTGAAGAACGAAACCGTTGCGCGGCTGAGTCGCATCAAGACCGAACTCGATGTGACGGCTCTTCGGGGAGAGATTGAACCGGCCGCGCTTCCTGCGAGCGAAGCCGCTTCCACTTCTTCGAGTGACACGTCCGTCGCGCATCTTCGGCGCGGCCGGCAGGAGCTGTCCGCTGGGCACGCCGACGCGGCGGAGAAAGAATTTCGCGCTGTTCTGGCCGCCGACCCCGGCAGCCCCGCGGCGCACCGCGGGCTCGCCGAAATTGACCGCCGCCAGGGCAAGATGGATGATGCGGTGAAGGAATTGCAGGCCTCGCTGGAAGCTCGCGATTCCGCCGTCGTTCGAACCCTGTTGGCCAAAATCTACCTGGAGATGAAGAAGCCGAATCTGGCGCGAGCAGAAGCCGAGAAAGCACTGAAGCTGGCCCCGAACTATGCTGAGGCCAAGCAACTGCTCGAACATTTGCAGAATTCCAAGCCAACCGAGAAAAAACCAGGAGGTACGCCATGAGCGATTGGTCTCGACTAATGCAGCCCTCCCAATCTTTCAGGAAATGGAGATTGGTGGCGGCCCTCTCACCTCTATGCCTGCTGCTCTCGGTTGTGATTCTCCTGCGGTTGCCTTCAGTTCGTGCCGACGAACATTCCGCTGGTCCATTGGTTCTTGAATTGGGTCTTGATGGTGAAGTCGAACCCATCTTGGCTACGTATATAGATGAGGGGCTGGCAGACGCGGCGCGGCGTCACGCCGCGCTGGTTCTGATCACTATGGATACACCCGGCGGTCTGAGCGACTCGATGAAGGACATGATCCAGCACATCCTTGTATCACCGGTGCCGGTGGCCGTTTACGTTTCGCCGACGGGTGCGCGCGGAGCTTCGGCAGGTTTCTACATTCTCTTGTCTGCTGACATTGCCGCGATGGCTCCGGGCACTCACACAGGCGCGGCTTCACCGATCATCGCGATCGGCGGCTTTCCACAGCAAATCGATGAAGTATTTCGAAAGAAAATCAATCAGGATGCCATGGCGTTTCTGCGAAGTTTTTCTGAGAGGCGCAAACGCAACCCGGAACTCGCGGAAAAGGCGATCACTGAGTCCAAAGCTTTTACGGAAAAGGAAGCCCTGGACGCGAAGATGATCGATTTGATCGTGAATTCAACCAATGATCTGTTGCGGCAATTGGACGGGCGAACGATTACGCGCTTCGACGGGACGCAAGTGACACTCTCGCTGAAGAATGCTTCTCGCGCAACTTTCGAGCTTTCCGCGCGGCAGAGATTTCTTGCGCGAATCGTGGAGCCGGATGTTTTCTTCGTGCTTTTGATCCTTGGTGTGCTGGGACTCTACACTGAATTTACGCATCCGGGAGTGATCGCTCCGGGAGTCATCGGGGGAATTTGCCTGATTCTCGCCTTGTATGCCATGCATTTTCTGCCGGTGAATCTTGCCGGGCTCTTTCTGATTGGGCTTTCGCTTGCGTTTTTCATATTGGAGGCGAAAGCCCCGAGTCATGGAGTCCTGGCTTTCGGAGGAGTGGTATCGATGTTTCTGGGCGCAATCTTCCTGATACGCTCCCCGCTCACATCTGGCGGAGTGAGCATCGGCGTGGCGCTGGCGGGGACCTTACCCTTTGCGGTGCTCGCGGTGGTTCTGATGCGCTTGGTGTTGCGGTCGCGGCAATGGAAAACCGCGACCGGGAAGGAGGAGTTGATTGGGTCGCATGGTGTTGCGGTTGCGCAACTGGCAGCGGGCGAAGAGGGCATGATTCGAGTGCATGGCGAACTGTGGCGGGCTGAGTCATCGCGGCCCGTTCAGGAAGGCGAGACCGTCCGGGTTTTGCGTGTCGAGGGACTGAAGCTTTACGTTGAGCCGGTCGACGTGACTGTTTCAGCGGCGAAATAAGACTTTTCTCGTTCAGGAGGAAAACATGGAAATTGGTTTTGTGGGGATCGCTTTGATCGTTGGCCTCGGGCTCATCTGGTTTTGGAACTCGCTGTATATCATCAAGGAGTGGGAGCGGGGCGTGGTGCTTCGGCTCGGACGACTAATTCCCGAAGCAAAGAGCGCCGGCATAAATCTGGTTTTTTGGCCGATTGAAACACTCTACCGCATCAACATGCGAATCGAGACGCTCGATGTGCCGCCGCAGGACATCATCACGCGCGACAACGTGTCCGTGAAAGTGAACGCCGTCTGTTATTTCCGTGTGGTCGACGCCAATCTGGCCCTTTCCCAAGTGCAAAACTACACCTACGCAACTTCGCAGCTCGCGCAAACTACCATTCGCAGCGTTGTCGGACAATTCGAACTTGATGAAATCCTTTCGCAGCGCGACAAGGTCAACGCCAAACTCCAGATCATTCTCGACACCGACACTGAACCGTGGGGCATGAAGGTTTCCAAAGTCGAGGTCAAGCAGGTCGACATCCCCGAACAGATGCAACGCGCCATCGCCAAGCAAGCGGAAGCCGAACGCGAACGCCGCGCAAAAATTATTCACGCCGAGGGAGAGTTCGAAGCCTCGCAAAAACTCGCTGATGCCGCCAAAGTTCTGGAAACGCAGCCTTCCGCGATCCAGCTTCGCTACCTGCAAACTCTGACGGAGATAGGTGTCGAGAAGAACACAACGATTGTGTTTCCCTTGCCCATCGATATCATTAATCAGTGGACTAGCAATTTAGGGGGGCGGCAAAAGTAAGAATGGCTTCTGGAGGAAAACGAGGCGGCGCGGGGGAGCGCGTGCTGGAAAGTCGGCATGTCATTGGCCTGTTCATGCTGATGCTGCTGTTTTCCGGCGTATTTTTCACTCTGGGCTACGTCATGGGGCGCAATGAGTACGACGGCTCGGTACGCGCCGCGACCGACTTTTTCAAGAAGCCCGGGACTTCCATCACTCCCAAGGCGGATCCGAATTCGAAGCGCACGAACAGTCCCGCTCCTTCCGGCAAGCCAACTGACACCGCTGCGCCACCGAATTCCGATTGGGAGTTTTATCACGCGGGTGACAATAAGAAAACCGAAGATCATTTGAAGCCCGTGCCGGTCGTTGTGAAGACCACGGCGCCGCCAAGAACAGCCGGCGGTTCATCGAAAGCCCTGAGCGCGCCGTTCATCCCAGGTGGTTCCTACACGTTGCAAGTCGCGGCGCTCAAGAAAGAAGCGGTTGCGCTGGAACTCGCCAACCGTTTGCAGAAAAAGAAATTTCCGGCGTTCGTTCTTCCTCCGCAAGGAGACAAGTATTATCGCGTCCAAGTCGGCCCCTACGCTGACTCGAAGGCTGCTGACGCGGCCAGAAAAGGCCTCGAGGACGCGGGATTTAAAGCCATCGTGAAACACTGATGCCACGGGGCGGTTGGCTTTCCTATCTTCATCCCCGAGCCGACGCAGAAATACCCGTGAGTTTGCGTTTGATTGCCGGCGCCGTGTCCGGTGCGGCGCTTTCGCTCTCCTTCACCGGTCTCTATCTCAGCATCTATTCCTGGGTTTGCGTTGGAATTCTCCTCTTATCTCTGTTTGGTGCACGGCCTCGCGTCGCGTTTGGCTGTGGATTTTTTCACGGGCTTCTGTTTGTCCTGACATCGTTGCCATGGATTGCCACGGTTCTGTCCGTTCACGGCGGCGTCTCGATAGCGGGCGGATGGGGTCTCTTGCTCTTGATTGGCCTTGCGTGGGGAATTCTCACTGGCGCTTTTGCATGGTCTGTTCACCGATTGTCCCGCCAAAGCATCGAGGTGGCCTGCATAGGTGCGCCGTTCCTCTGGGTGACGTTCGAATTTGCTCGCGCGCATCTCCCCGAAATTGGGTTTCCCTGGAACTTGCTCGGCTATCCTGCCGCGGCAAATCTGGGCTTCATTCAACTCACGACCATCACGGGAATCTATGGACTCTCTTTTCTTGTGGCCGGCTTCAATGCGCTCCTCACATGGACGAGCGCGTCGAACAGGCTTACGATTCGCACGCGGATCATCTATGCAGCGGCTGTGGCGTCAATTCTGTTGAGCGTCGCTCTGGCTGGACCGCGTCTGGTGCCGCAGCCACAAGCGCGTCATTTCGCGCGCGCTGTGCAGCTCAATTTCCCGGAGGTGGCATCGTATCCCGCGGATTGGTTCCAGGCGCACGCCGCGGATCTTGACGAAATCGTACGGATCAGCCTTGCCCCTTCCGCGGAAAAGCCAGACCTTCTGGTGTGGCCTGAAACGCCCGCGCCTTTCTCGTTTCAAGATCCGCAATTCGCAAAGATTGCCTCGACGCTGGCCATCCGTTTCGGCCACCCCTTCCTCGCAGCGGCCATCGAATGGAAAGCGCCGGTGGACCCATCGGACGCGCCGCCTCGTGGCAATCTCTTGCCATACAACAGTGCGCTGCTTTTTGACGGGCAAGGCCAGCGCATCTTCGTATACGACAAAGTCCACCTCGTTCCCTTCGGTGAATACGAGCCGTTTCCCTTGATCCATCGTGTTGTCACCAGCGTGTCCAGCGACGTCGGTGGTTTTCACAAAGGGAATAAGTATGTCGTGGGGAGGCTTCCAGGTGGAAATACTTTCGGCGTTTTTATCTGTTACGAGGCGATCTTTCCCGGTGAAGTGCGCCGGTTTACAGCAGGCGGGGCGCGGTTGCTCACTAATATTTCGAACGACGGCTGGTTTGGACGCTCTGCCGCCGCGGAGCAGCATCTTCGCATGGCCCGCGTGCGAGCCGTGGAAAACCGGCGCTGGCTTGTTCGCGCGACCAACAACGGCTTTACCGTTTCGGTCGATCCCTACGGACGCATCTTTGAGCCTCTTCCGCCGGATGTCCGCGCCGCGGCCGATCTTCCCTACGATTTCAGAACCGACGAGACAGTCTACACTCGCTTTGGAGACTGGTTCGCCTGGCTCTGCGTGCTTGTTTCCGTTATTCTAGTGACGGAAACTTTTCGAAAGGGCAAAGTAACGTCCGTTTCGTGACGGACGTCTTACCAGAAAAAGCATGATCCTCGAAGATCTCCAGCATCATTACGAAGGGCTCAAGCAGCGCATAAGTCTCGTCCGGAGCTATCTTTGACGCGCCGCAGTACCGCGAACGTCTGAAAGCTCTCGAAGCGTGCGTTGCCGACCCCAATTTCTGGAACAATCAGGAAGCCGCCCAGGGCGTTCTCCGCGAACGCAAGCGCGCCGAAGAACAAATCGCCGCGGACGAGAAGCTCACCTCCATCTCCAGCGACATCGAGACCTACATCCATCTCGCGCAGGAAGAGACCAATGTCGAGCAGAAGAACGACCTGCTGAAAGAGCTGGACCGCGAACTCAACGCCGCCGATAGTTTTATCTCTGAGTTGGAGACCAGAACACTGCTTTCCGGAGAGACCGACCATCTCAACGCCATCATGACCATCAAGCCCGGCGCCGGCGGGACGGAATCGCAGGATTGGGCTTCGATCCTTCTTCGTATGTACCTGCGATGGGCGGAGCGCCGGGGTACGACCGCCGAGGTACTCGATGAGACTCCTGGTGAAGAAGCTGGCATCAAATCGGCCACGATTCAATTTTCCGGCGAAAATGCTTATGGCCTTCTCGCGGGAGAAACCGGCGTTCATCGGCTCGTTCGAATCTCCCCCTTCGATCAGGCGGCGCGGCGGCACACTTCGTTTGCATCCGTCTTCGTAATCCCGGAAATTGACGACCGCATCGAGATCAACATCCGTCCTGAAGACTTGCGCGTCGACACTTTCCGTTCGGGAGGCAAAGGCGGACAAAACGTCAATAAAGTGGAGACCGCTGTCCGCATCACCCATCTTCCAACCAATATCGTGGTGGCGTGCCAGGCGCAGCGCAGCCAAGGCAAGAATCGCGATATGGCGATGAAGATGCTTCGCTCGCGCCTCTACGATTTGGAAATCCAGAAACGCCAGGAGCACACCGACAAACTGGACGAAAGCAAGCTGGACATTTCTTTCGGCAGTCAAATCCGCTCCTACGTCATGCAGCCCTACCGCCTGATCAAGGACCACCGCACGAAGTTTGAAGTAGGCGACGTGGACCGTGTGATGGACGGTGACTTGGACCCCTTCATCCGCTCCTACCTGATGGCCAAAAAAACGAAAAGAAGGCTCGATTTCCAGCCTGACGACGATGCAGACGCGGCCTAGTCCTTTGCCGTTCAATGCGCCAGATTGCCATTCAGGTCCCGATTTCGACCGTTCAATGCACGAATAAGCTGCTTGGAATCAATGCGTTGATTCTTATCCCCGCGAATGGTAATTTTGTAGGGTTAAATAGAGTCCCGAATAATTAGCGGTGTACGCAGCGGTGCGTCCTACCACAAGTCACGAAGGAGAATGAGTTTGAGCGAAGCCTTACGCAATTTCTTATTTACGTCGGAGTCCGTTACCGAAGGCCATCCGGACAAAATTGCCGACCAGATTTCTGACGCCGTCCTTGACGAGGTCATGAAGCACGATCCGAAAGGGCGTGTCGCTTGCGAGACGCTCATCACCACAGGCGTGGCGGTCGTCGCCGGTGAAATCACCACCAGCGCACACGTCGACTACGACGAGCTCGTACGCAACACCATCCGCGGCGTCGGCTACGATCGCGCAAAGTATGGCTACGACGCGGATACCTGCGCCGTCATGTGCACCGTCAAGCGCCAATCGCCGGACATCGCCATGGGCGTGGATACCGGCGGAGCGGGTGACCAGGGCTTGATGTTTGGGTTCGCCTGCGATGAAACAGATGAATTGATGCCCATGCCCATCCAGCTCGCCCATCGCCTCACGCAGCGCCTCTCCGAGATTCGCAAAGCCAATAAAGTTGATTTCCTCCGGCCTGATGGGAAGTCGCAGGTCACCATCGAGTATCGCAACGGCCGCCCCGAGCGGGTCTCTTGCGTCGTGATCTCCACGCAGCATAGCGAGAAAGTCTCGAACACGGACCTTCGCGACGCCATCACCGAGCACGTCATCAAGCCGATTATTCCCGCCTCCATGCTGGACGCGAAAACAAAATATCACATCAATCCGACGGGCCGTTTCGTCATCGGTGGTCCCATGGGCGATGCGGGTTTAACCGGCCGCAAGATTATCGTCGACACCTACGGCGGTTACAGCCGTCATGGCGGCGGCGCGTTCTCCGGCAAGGATCCCTCCAAAGTGGATCGCTCGGCTTGCTACATGGCGCGCTACATCGCTAAGAACATCGTGGCTGCCGGCCTGGCGCGAAAGACGGAAGTGCAGTTGGCCTACGCCATCGGTGTTGCCGAGCCTGTCTCCGTCATGGCGGAGACTTTCGGTACGGCCGCGATACCAGAAGAAAAAATCACCGCATTGATTCGCGAAAATTTCACGCTGACTCCTAAAGCCATCATTGAGACTCTTGACCTGCGCCGCCCCATTTATAAGGCCACCGCCGCCTATGGCCACTTTGGCCGCAGCGATCCCGGATTCACTTGGGAGCGCACGGACCGCGCCGATGCTCTCCGCAAGGCCGCAGGCCTCGGGACAGCCGCGATTGCCGAAGTCGGAGCGCGGAGTTAGTTCGCAAATCGCATACAAGAAAGCGTCTCGCGTCTCGCATGTATCGAACGGAGTGTCCAGGTTCACTCCGTTCACGATCGAAATCAAAATTGAGGAGCAATACATTGGCAATCGCTGAACTGAAAAAAGGTGATGTGAAAGACATTGGGCTGGCCGACGCCGGCAAGCGCAAGATCGAGTGGGCCGGTCAGCAGATGCCCGTGCTCGAATCGATCCGCAAGCGCTTCGTCAAGGAGCAACCGCTCAAGGGTCTGCGCGTTTCTGCTTGTCTGCACGTGACCAGCGAGACGGCGAATCTGATGATTGCTCTGCGCGACGGCGGCGCCGATGCCGTGCTCTGCGCCTCCAATCCGCTATCCACGCAGGACGAAGTCGCCGCCTCGCTCAATCGCGACTACAACATTCCGACTTTCGCCATCAAGGGCGAGGACAACGACACCTACTATTCGCACTTGAGCGCTGCCCTTGAGCACAAGCCCCAGTTCACTATGGACGATGGCGCGGACTTGGTCACCATGTTGCTGACCAAGCGCACCGACCTCGTCCCCAACGTGATCGCCGGAACGGAAGAAACCACTACCGGCGTGATTCGCCTTCGCGCCATGGCCAAGGACGGCACGCTGAAGTATCCGATCATCGCCGTCAACGATGCCATGACCAAACACTTCTTCGACAATCGTTATGGTACCGGACAGTCGACGATTGATGGCGTTATTCGCGCAACTAACGTGTTGCTCGCTGGTTTGAAGGTCGTGATTGCCGGTTACGGCTGGTGCGGTCGCGGCGTAGCCATGCGCGCCAAAGGGCTTGGCGCTGACGTGATCGTCACGGAAATTGACCCGGTCAAGGGCATCGAAGCCGCGATGGACGGCTTCCGAGTAATGCCCATGGCTGAAGCAGTAAAGGAAGGCGACGTCTATATCACTGTGACGGGAAACAAGAGCGTCATCCGCGGCGAGCACTTCGAGAAAATGAAAGGCGGGGCGATCGTCTGCAACTCCGGCCACTTCAACGTCGAAATCGATATCCCTGCGCTCGAAAAATTGTCCAGCGGCAAGCGCGAAGTCCGCCCCATGGTCGACGAATTTAGAATGAAGGATGGCCGAAAGATCTATCTCCTCGCCGAAGGCCGCCTTGTCAATCTTTCCACCGCCGAAGGCCATCCCGCTTCGGTAATGGACATGAGCTTCGCCAACCAGTCGCTCTCCGCCGAATACCTCCGTGCGAATTACAAGACCCTGAAGCCGCAGGTATACGTCGTTCCTGATCATCTGGACAAGGAAATCGCCCGCCTCAAGCTCGATTCCATGGGCCATCGCCTCGACAAGCTAACGCCAGAGCAAGAACACTACCTCGCTTCCTGGAACGAAGGCACGTAACGCTCGGCGCGATTCTCAATCGCCATATCGTGTTATCTTTGTAGCGGCCCAGCACCTGTCCCGGCCTTGCCTGGATGCTGCGCCCTTGTTTTTCAGCTTGACCTTCACCCATGTGGGATCTCTGCACCAACGCCCTTGATACGGCCAGGCTGCGCGGCGCTGCTTACGGTGACGTGCGCGTCATGCATCTGCGCCAGCGTGACCTCACCACAAAGAACGGCCAGGTCGGCACGCTCTCGCAGAGCGAATCGATCGGCCTCGGCATTCGCGTACTGTCAAACGGTGCCTGGGGCTTCGCCTCCACAGACCGCTTGACGCGGGAAGGCGTCGCTGCTTGCGCGGCCCAAGCCGTTTCCATAGCGAAAGCGTCGGCGCTGGCCAAACGCAGCGAAGTTGTTCTCGCTCCCGAAAAAGCCTACGTGGACAGTTGGCAGAGCCCCTTCCGCAAAGATCCCTTCGAAATCCCCCTCGAAACTCAGCTCGCGCTGTTGCTTGCTGCTGACGCCGAAATGCGCCGCGTGAAAGGCGTAACGCTGACCGAAACGGACATGCAATTCCGCAAGATCGATTCCTGGTTCGCGTCCAGCATTGGCTCGCGCATTCACCAGCGCAAAGTGATCTCCGGGTGCGGCATTGCCGCCACTTCGTTTCAGGGCGAGGAAATTCAAAAGCGTTCTTATCCCAATAGTTTTGGCGGCCAGCATGCTCTCCAGGGTTACGAACTCGTTGATTCGCTGGATTTGATGAGAAACGCTCCAATCGTCGCCGAAGAAGCCGCCGCGCTGCATTCCGCATCGCAATGCCCGGAGAAAGTTGGCACTCTCATCCTCGGAGCCAGCCAGCTCGGCCTGCAGATTCACGAATCCATCGGCCATCCCATCGAGCTGGACCGCGTCCTCGGCCAGGAAGCCAATTTCGCCGGCACAAGTTTTCTGACCCTCGATCAGTTGAATCAGTTGAAATATGCGTCGAGCATCGTAAATGTAGTGGCCGATGCCCGGCTCGACCACGGCCAAGGTCTTGGCACTTTTGCTTACGATGACGAAGGCGTTCCTGCCCAGTGCACCGACATTATCAAAGCAGGGAAATTCCGCGGCTATCTTTCCAATCGCGAAACGGCGCACCTCGTGGGCCTGGACCGCTCCTCCGGAACCATGCGTACCGAAAGCTGGAACCGCTTGCCCATTATTCGAATGACCAACGTCAGCCTGCTCCCCGGCACCTGGGACTACGACGATTTGATCGCCGACACCCACGACGGAATTCTCATGGAGACAAATCGCTCTTGGTCTATCGATGACCGCCGTTACCAGTTTCAGTTTTCCACCGAAATCGGCTGGGAAATCAAAGGCGGAAAGAAAGTCCGCATGTTGAAAAATCCGAGCTACAGCGGTATTACCACCGAGTTCTGGAATTCCTGTGATGCTATCTGCCGATTCAATCACTGGACACTGTGGGGCACGCCCAATTGTGGAAAGGGCCAGCCCATGCAAACTATGGGCACAGGCCACGGGGCTTCGCCGGCGCGCTTTCGCAATGTGCGCATCGGGACGGCATTTTCAAACCAATGAGACTGCTGAGCAGGGCAGCCGCGGAGCTTCTACCCGAGCGCGACCTTCGCCGCATCGTCGATACTGTTCTCCGTCTGGCGAAATCCACGGTCGCCGAAGAAA
>Ga0137396_10001888_pt1 | contig 11271 bp, 6 predicted proteins | sample czc16metaG_FD_108284 | JGI IMG/M metagenome (GOLD analysis project Ga0137396, IMG submission 108284) | Vadose zone soil microbial communities from Angelo Coast Range Reserve, California, USA - czcobulk3.16 metaG | ecosystem: Environmental > Terrestrial > Soil > Vadose zone | place: USA...
CGCTGGCGCCCGACGGACGATTCCGCGTCCCGGTGGCGCATTCCGGGGAACGACGCGAGGTCCTGGTCGCCCTGCGCGACGCGGCCGGCCGCGAGGAGACGCGCAAGGTGCGCTGCGTGGACCCGCCGCCGCACATCCGCGACTTCGCCATCCATTGGAGGAAGCGGCCGCCATGAACGCGCTGCTCCTCGCCGCCCTGACGCTCGCGTCGGATCCGCCGCGCATCCAGCTCGGCGAAACGACCAAGGCGCGCCTGCGCATCGAGGCGCCTTCGGAGCCGCGCGTGTCGGCGAGCGCCGGGCGGCGCGTCTCCCTCGACGGTCGCGCACAGCCCGTCGGTCGCCACCGCCGCGTTCGCCACCTTGAGCAGCACGCTCGCGGGGATGGGCTCGCTGGCGGAGGGCGGACTGCCCTGCATCGCGACCGCCTGCTGTCCCTCGCGCACCTCCACGCTACCCTCTTGCGCTCGGAGGGTGACGGCGCCGGCGTCGGTCGCGATCGCCACCGCGGTTCCGGTGCTCAGCATGCTGAAGCGCGCGCCGTGGGACTCGACCACTCCTCCGGAGCTCTCGATGCGCAGCATGCGTTCCGCGTCGGGCTTGTAGTCGGCCTTCAAGCGGCCGCGGGCCAGCTGGAAGCGATGGACCCGTCGACTGATCTCGCGGATGGTCAGCTGCGAGGACTCGGTGACGGTCAGGCGGGCGCGATCGCCGATTCGCAGGTCGGTGGTCGCGCCCTTGCCGGTGCGCAGCGAGTCGTCGGCGCGCAGGTGCTCGCCGGCCACCAGCGCCGCCCAGTCCCCTTGGGAGGTGCTGCGCTGGACCGATCCGCTCACCGCTTCGACGATGGCCTCGTCGACCACCGCGGATGCCGTCCGCGAGAGCGCGCCGCGCTCGGGTGGAGCGCGGTAGACCGCGTGGGCGAAGATCCACCACGATCCGGCCAGGACGGCGCAGAGCACCGCCGCGGAGTCGAGCGCGAGACGGCTGGTGCTCCGCCGCGCCACGCTAGCCGGCCCTCGCGATGCGCACCGAGAACTCGGTCCGCGCCCAGGGAAGGCGCTGCCCGTCCGCCGCGGGCACCAACTGGACGCCACCGCCGGTCCGCTCCATCACGGTCCGCGCGACGTGCAGGCCCAGCCCCGACCCGCGCCCTTCCAGCTTGGTGGTGAACCGCGGCGAGAACAGCCGCGGCACGTCCTCCGCGGCGATGCCGGCTCCGTCGTCCGAGACCCGCACCTCGGGTCCTGCTTCGCCGCCCAGGACGCGGACCTGCACCCGCCCGCCGTCCTCGACCGCATCCGCGGCGTTGACGAGCAGGTTGGTGACCGCGTGCAGGACAGCGTGCGTCGAACCGTGGCCGTAGGTCGGTCCGGCGGGTTGGAAGACGAAGCGCGCGCCGAGCTTGCGCAGCCGATAGGCGAGGAGGTCGATCGAGCGCTGCACCACGGGCTCGACCGCGAACAGGGCGGGCGGGAGGCGCTGCGGAGCGAAGAGGTCCTGCCAGCTGCGGAACATCTCCTCCAGGCGCGAGACCTGTTGGACCACCAGGCGGAACTCGTCCGATTGGCCGACGCCCGTCTTGCGCGCGAGAAGCTCGAGCCCGGCCTTGATGCCCATCAGCGGGTGGCGCATCTCGTGGATGAGCCCCGGGCCGAGGAGCTCCGCTTCCTTGTGCAGCTCGTCGGCATCCATGGGTGTCACACGAGGTGGGCCGCCGGCGCGGCGGCGGGCAGGAGGACGGTGAAGGTCGCGCCGCGCCCGGGCGCGCTGTCGACGAGCAGCTTGCCGTGGTGCGCCTCGACGATGCTGTGCGAGATGGAGAGGCCCAGACCCACGCCGGCGGCGCCGTCCTTGGTGGTGAAGAACGGATCGAAGATGCGCTCGCGCATCTCGGGAGCGATGCCCTTGCCCGAGTCGCTCACCGTCAGCTTGAGCGCGTCGCCCGCCACGTCGGAGAGTCCGATGCGCAGCTCGCCGCCCTCGGGCATCGCGGCGATCGCGTTCTGCACCAGGTGCGCGACGACCTGCTGGATCTGCACGGGGTCGCCCTGCGCCTCGCGCAACCCGTCCTTCAGCTCCTGCCGGACCTCGATGCGCTTGTCGCGCAGCTCCTCCGCGTAGAGGTCGAGCGCGGTCTGCACCGGCTGCGAGAGCGGGAAGCGGCGGCCGCCCTGGGTCCTCTCCTGCTCGGCGAACTGGCGCAGGTCGCCGACGATCTTGCTCACCCGGCGCGCCTGCTCCAGCGCTTGCTTGAGCGTATCGGCTTGCGGGGACGAGTCGCCCAGCTGCTTGCGGGCGAGAGAGATGAGCCCGGCCACGGCGGTGAGCGGGTTGTTCAGCTCGTGCGCGATGCCCGCTCCCAGGGAGCCGATCGCGGCCAGCCGCCGCGTGCGCAGGATCTGGTCCTGGGCCATCTTCAGCTCGGCCGTGCGGTGCTCGACGCGCTGCTGCAGCTCGGCGTTCCAGGCGCGGATCTCCTCGTCGCGGCGCCGGATCTCGCGGGCCATCTGGTTGAATCCCTCCCCGAGCTGGCCCAGCTCGTCGCGGCTGTCGACCTGCACCGTTTGGTCGTAGCGGCCTTCGGCGAGCGCGCGGACGCCTTGGGAGAGCTCCCGCACCGGCTGCGAGAGGCCGCGCGCCAGCAGCGCGCCGAGGAGCGCCGTCAGGAGGAGCGCGACCGCCGCCCAGAAGACCGTGTAGTCGCGCACGCGCACCGCGCCGCTGAAGGCCGCGCTGGCGGGCTGCGCGACGCCGACCGCCCAGCCCATTCCTCCTACCGGCGCGGCGGCCGCCAGCCACTCCGACCCGTCCGCGCGCCGGAGCAGGCGGGAAAGCGGCGCCCGGGAGGCGACCACCGCGCTCGCGAGCTGGCTCTCCTCGGGGGACAGCTCGGCGAGCCCGGCGAGCGGTGCTCCGGACTGGCCGGCGAGGAACGCCGTTCCCGGCAGCTGGGCGAGGCGCGTGGCGATCTCCTTGAGCGACATCTCCGCCGCGAGCACGCGGGCACGGTCGAGCCGCAGCGCGACCGGGAGCCGCGTGGTCCCCGTCGATCCCCGGTAGGGCACGCCCAGGGCCGTGCTGGCCTGCTCCGCCAGGGCCAGCGGGGCGTGCCGGAGCAGCGCCTGCAGATCGGCTCCGGTGAACGCATCGGGCTTCTGCGCGTCCGGTTCGTAGACGGCGGGCGCGAGCAGCTCGCCGTCGTTGCCGAGGAGCGCCACCGCCCCGACCGCCGGGAGCTGGCGGTAGGGAATGCGCAGCACGGAAGCCAGCTCGGCATCGGAGAGTTGGGCGAGCGGCAGCGCGCCGACGGACAGGCGCAGCCCGTCCACCGCGCCCGCCACCGTGCGCTCCACGTTGCGCGCCGCCTCGGCCGCCACCGACAGCTGGGCGCGGCTCACGGTGCGTTCCACCTCGGCGCGGTGGAGGGAGAACGAGAGCCATCCCAGGAGCGCGACCGGCAGCACGCCGGTCAGGGCGAGGAAGGCGAACAGGCGGGCGCGAAACGACATCGCAGGCGTTCTCCGAGAAGCGCGCCGACGGTGCACCCGTCTGCTCATCGACTGTAGGGCGCGCTTCGCTTGGCCATCAATTTCCCGATTGGGTGGGAACGTGCGCCCGTGTGCGCCGCGCTGCTACCGGCTCTGCGCGTGGCGCGCGAGCGCCAGGTGCTCCTCGAGCATCCGCTCGATCCGGGCCAGGTCCTCGCCCGGTTTCGCCTCGCGCGCGCGCCGGACCTCGTCGAGGATGCGCTCCCCGGAGAGCAGCACTTCGCGGCCGGCGCCCTTGCTCGCGACCAGCCGCGACAAGAGCTGCAGGCAGCGCGCGCGCAGGTCCTCGGTGGCCTGCCGGACGCGGGCTTCCAGCATCTGGATCGGGGCGCCCGGATCCGAGCGGTCCTCGGGCGCGGGCCGCTCGCCGTCCTCGAACGCGCCCAGCCGCGCCAGGGTCGCCGAGCGGTCGAGATCGCTGCGCACCTGCTGGATCGCCTCCTCGATCCGCTGCGCCACCACGTCCAGGTCCTCGAACGGCTTCTGCAGGTAGTCGACCGCGCCCAGCCGCAGCGCCTCGATGGCCGACTCGGTGGAGGCGTACCCGGTCATGACGATGAACGCGCAGTGGGGCTGCGCCTCCCGTACGCGGCGGAGCATCTCGATGCCGTCCATCCCCGGCATGTTCTTGTCGGCCAGCACGCAGGCGATGCCGCCTTCCTCGAGGAGCTTCAAGGCCTCCTCGGCGCTGGACGCGGTGCGCGTGCGCAGGCCCTTCTCGCTCAGCACGCGCGAGAAGAGCTGCAGCACGACGGGCTCGTCGTCGACCACCAGGACGGACGAGGGGATGTCAGCCGCTTCCGCCATCCACGCTCCGCGCACAGGAAAATTCCGCTTCACTGACTGTAGAAGTTTGTACGGGTGCCCCTCAAGGAACCTCGCGGCCCACCTTCCGGTGCGAGGTGCGATGGGGTAGACGTGCGCGCCGTGCTTCGCGCCAACCAGGCTGTCCGGCTCGGGCTCCGCGCCGCGTCGCGGAACCCCGAGCTTTCCTTCGGGAAAGCGCTCCTGGACGCGGCGGGAAGCCTGCTCTCGATGCTGCCCTGGCTCTCCGCCCTGATCCTGATCGCGGCGCTGGCGGGCTGGCTCGAGCCGCTGCTCGGCCTCGCGGCCGCCGCCGTCGCCCTCGGGAAGATGCGCTGGGCCCTGGCGGGCGGCGCGCTCGCGGCAGCGGCGATCTCGTGGACCATGGGCATGGCGTTCTGGGCCGGCGCGCTGCCGGTGCTCGCGGCGGACGCGGAGCTGCAGCGCAGGCCTCCGCCGGGGCACTTCTGGCCCCTCGCGGTGCGGGGATTCCCGCGGGTCGCCGGCGCGGGCGCTCTCGCCGGCTCGCTGCTGCTCGCCTTCGAGCTGTCCCTCGGGGCAGGGGTCCTCTGGGGGGCGGTGGCGATCCTGGCGCGTCCGACGGCCGCCGCTTTCGCGCTGCTCGCGCTCGCCGCCTGCGTCGGGCTCGGCGGCGCGGTCCTCCTCGATGCGCTCTTGCGGCTGATGCTCGTGCGCGCGGCTGCGTTCGGCGACGGCGCGCTGGCCGCGTTCGCCCGCGCGTCCGACGTGCTCGGCCGCCGCACCGGAGCGTGCGTCGCGATCCAGCTCGCCTTCCTCTTGCTCGAGGCGGTGGTCGCCACCCTCGCGGGGTTGTTCACCAGCATCCTCTGGACCGGCCTCGATCCCGCCTTCCTGATCGTCGCGCTGGCGCCGCGGCTCGCGGCTGGCCTGGCGTTCGGCGCCGTGTTCGCCTGGCTGGAGGTGGCGCGGCAAGGCGCGCTGGCGGCGCTGGCCGCCGATGCGGAAGGATTGATCGACGTTCCGGCCGAGCCGCCGCCGGTCCCGCCCGCGCCGACCGTGCTGCAGCGGCCCGAACCGATCGAGGCGCTGCCCGTCATCGAGGCGCTGCCCGCTCCGCCGCCCGACGACGAGAAGAAGTGACGGGGCCTACTTCAGGAACCGCCGGACCGAGAGCTTCTTCAAGCGCCCGCTGACCAGGGTCCAGGTGACGGCCGCGCCGAACAGCATGGCGGCCAGCGCGAGCCCGGCCAGCGCGGGCACCGGCCAGTGCGTGGTGCCGGCGACCGGATCGGAGGCGCGGCCGACCAGCGAGAAGGCTCCGGCGATGAGCCCGGAGGCGATGGAGCCCATGAAGACGAGGATGCCCAGCGCCTTCACGTTGAGGTTGAGCTTCGCCATCTCCTCGTTGCGGACGGTGACGTGGAACTTGCCGCCCTCGAGGTCCATCAGGATCTGCGAGAGCTGCTGCGGCGTGTCCTGCAGGAAGTTCTGCAGCTGGAGGAGCGCCCGCAGCGCGCCGCCGCTCATCGAGCTCGGGTTGTAGCGCTCCCAGAGAAGCTGCTTGGCGTAGGGCAGCGCGACGTTGACGACGTCGAGATCGGGGTCGAGCTGCCGGAGGATCCCTTCGGTGGTCGCCGACGCCTTGGAGAGAACGGCGTACTCCTTGGGGATCTTGATCCGGTACTTGAGCGCCAGGTCGGTCAGCTCGTGGAGGAGCGTGGTCGAGCTGACCTCCGACAGCTTGAGCCCGAGGTACCGGTCGAGGATGTCGTGGATGTCGGCGCGGAACTGGTGCAGGTTGATGCGCTCGTCCGGGACGCCCACCTTGTAGAGCAGCCGCGCCACCGTGTCGGGGTCGCGCAGGCTGATCGCGAGCACCAGCAGGATGATCGACTCCTGCATGGCCTTGGAGAGGCGGCCCACCAGGCCGAAGTCGATGAGCCCCAGCCGGTTGCCCGGCAGCACGATGACGTTGCCGGGGTGCGGGTCGCCGTGGAACAGCCCGTCGGCGAAGAGCTGGTGGAAGGACGCGTCGAGGATGTTGCGGGCGAGCGCCTTGCGGTCGATGCCCTCCGCGCCCGGATCCTCCAGCACCGTCTTGAGCTTCACGCCGACGAGCTCCTCGAGCGTCAGCACGGTGCGCGACGAATGGGTGCGCAGGACGCGCGGGATGACCACCAGCTCGCGGCCGGCGTGCGTCTTCGCGAAGTCCTCGATGTTGCGGGCCTCGTTCTCGAAGTCCAGCTCGACCAGCATGGCCTGGCGGAACTCGCTGACGATGCCTGTGGGAGTGTAGATGCCGGTCTCCTCGATCACTCCCTCGAGGAAGCGCGCCAGGTAGAAGAGGAGATCGGTGTCCGACCGGATCTGCTCCTCGATCGCCGGCCGCTGCACCTTGACCACCACGCTCTCGCCGTCGCGCAGCTTCGCCCGGTGCACCTGCGCGATGGAGGCGGACGCCATCGGCTCCGGATCGATGTGGGCGAACAGCTCGGCCGCGGGCCGCCCCAGCCCCTGCTCGACCAGGCGCAGCACCGTCTCGATGGGCATCGGAGGCGCGCTGTCCTGCAACTGCGAGAGCTCGGCGACGAAGTCCGGCGGCAGCAGGTCGGGCCGCGAGGAGAGGATCTGGCCGAGCTTGATGAAGGTCGGGCCCAGGTCGGCCAGCGTCTCGCGAAACCGGCGCGCGCTGGTGGCGCGCATGTCGGCGGGGGAGGGCCGCTCGCCCGGCTCGCGCCGGCCGAGCACGTCCCAGAGCCGGCTGCGATCGAGCAGCTCGCCGAACCCGTGCCGCACCACGACCGCGCTGATCTCGCGCAGCCGCTGCAGGTCCTTCACTGCCTGGATCATCCGCCACAGACTATCAAAGGGGCCGCGGCGCGGACGCTTTTCACGAGATTCCGCGCAAAAAGCACGGCGCCGCCGAATCCGGCGGCAACTCGTCAGAGCGCCTTGAAGAAATCGACCTTGATCAGGAAGGTGTCGCCGTGGGTCGCCGCGCCGCTTCCGACCGCGCCGAGCTCGCCGGCCAGGTCCAGCCCGCCGGGGCGCGGAGTGAAATCGGCCGAGGTCTGGTGGGCGTAGACGAGGTAGAGCGTCGAGCCGAGCCGCCATTCCCAGCGCAGGATCAGGTTCACGTTCAAGCCGGCCTGGCGATCGTCGAGCCGGTCCGGCTCCGGCTCGTCGCCTACCGCCGGCCTGAGCTGCGAGAGGCGCACCGTCGATCTCCCCGCCGGAACGTCGGCGCGCAGCGGATCGCCGTAGGCCACTCCCGCGCCGAAGAGCTGCGTGTAGAGCTGGAGGGTCAGGTGCGGCGAGAAGGCATAGGTGGCGCGGACGATGCTGCTCAGCGAGCGGGACGATTGCGGGGCGAGAAGGTAGAAGCGATCGCGCTGCGTCGCCGTCGCGCGATCGAGCTCGTCCATGCGCGGATCCACGCTCGAGGGCAAGGCCGCAATCCGGGTCCGCCGGATGGCGCCATCGGCGCGCACGTAGTCGACGGAGAGGGTCGTCTCCAGCCGCGGCATGGGGCGGAGAGTGACGTACGCCCCGAAGTCGTAGCTCCGCTCGAATCGCGGGCTTCCCCGGTTGTAGTCGGTGTAGGCGCCGACCTGCACCGGCTTGCGCGAGTCGCTGTTGAAGCCGGCCCCGCCGCCGTGCAGGGCCTGGCGCTCGATCGGCGTGCCGTCGCGCAGCTCGCGATCGTCCACCGCCGGCGTGGAGGCGTAGCCGTAGAAGCTGAAGTCCCACTGCGAATTCAGCTGCGCATAGGTCTCCAGGCCGACCTCCTGCGAGAGCGCCAGCTGGAGGGTCGAGTCGCGCACCTGCCGCACCCAGGCGCCGATCAGCGCGCGCTGGTACCACGAGCTGGGGTGCACGTCGCGCAGCTGCAGGTAGCCGAACCCGCGGAAGAGGTTGGCCCGCTTCATGAACCCGAGATCGTTGACGGTGAATTGCGGGGTGAGCCAGTCGCCGCTGACGAAGCCGATCAGCGGGCCGGCGCTCTTCTGCACCTTTCCGCTCACCGCCACGCCGCTCGATCCGCTGCCCAGCACCGTCCCGTCGTCCTGGACGTCCGCGTCGCCGCCGCTGAGCAGCGATCCCACCGCCTGTCCGGTGAAGCTCCAGTCCCGGTGTGCATCGAAGGTGGTGAAGTCGGCGCCGCCGACGTGCGAATGCCGGCGGGAGAGGTCGGAGGACGAGGTGGCGAAGAGGGGATCGCGCGCGGTCGCCACCACCCCCAGGAGGGCCCGCTCCGAGAGGGGGACGCGGACGCGCAGCACCTCGCTCTGCGCGGCCTCGGCGGTGCGCACGTCGGTGACCGCGCCGTCGCGAAGCGCCTGCGCCTCCATGCGCGGCTCGAACGCGCTGAGCAGGCCCACCGCCGCCGCTCCGATGGTCCCGCTCAGCTTGGTCGCGGCGCCCACCGGCTGCGCGCTGGGTTGGTAGAGAAGGGTTCCGTTCGCGGTGTCCCAGTCCGGCGGCGGCTTGCCGATCCGGCGCGAGTAGAAGACCTGGTACGCATCGCCTCCGTACGCGCCGCCGAAGCTGATGCGCAGCGGCGATTGGAAGAGGTCCAGCCCTTCGGTGAAGAAAGGCCGCTTCTCGGGAAAGAAGGTCTCGAAGGTGGAGAGGTTCAGGACCCGCTGGTCCGCTTCAACCTGGCCAAAGTCCGGATTGACGGTGGCGACCAGGGAGAGGTCGCTCGCCAGCGAGTAGCGCAGGTCGAGGCCGGCGCAGCCTGCCGCGACGCCGCTCGCGCCGATGCCGAACGAGGAGCAGGGGGCGAAGCGGAACGGCGCCACGGCGGGTCCGGGCGCCGGCGTGGACATGGTGCTGCGCGAGGCCAGATAGGGGCGCAGCTCGAGCGAGCGCACCGGGTGGATGCCGCGCACCCCGGTGAGCTGTCCGAGGAGGCTCACGTCGCCGGAGGCGCCGTGCGGGCGGTAGCGCCACTGGTCCTGCTCCTTGCGGCGGGCGAGGTAGCGGTAGACGTTGAAGCCGAAGTCGGTCGCGCCGTCCGGCACCCGCAGGATGCGGAGCGGGACGCGGATCTCCACCGACCAGCCGGATTCGGTGCGCGCGACCGCGCTCTCCCAGGCGGCGTCCCAGTCGGTGGTGAAATCGGTGTCGTTGAAGTGCAGCGCGTCCAGCTGCTGGCCGCCGGCGAAGACCTGGAAGTGGTAGGCCGTGCGGCGGTCGTTGGTGGTGTCCAGATCGAACGAGACCCAGTCTCCTTCCACCGGCCGATCGCGCCGGCTGAGCGTCGCGGTGGGCGGCGCGGGGTCGTCGCACTCGATGGCGACGTAGATGGAATCGTCGTCCCAGAGGACGCGGAAGCGCGTGGGCGCGGTGGGCGGCGCGCCCTCGTCGGGCTCGAACTGGGTGAACCCTTCGCCTGGCTCCGCGGCGTTCCAGGCAGGCTCGTCGGCGCGGCCATCGATCCTCACCGGACCGGAGCGTCGCGCTGCGTGGATGCTGCGGAAGAAGCTCGCCGCGGGCTGCGAGCCAGGGGTTTCCTGGGCAGCCGCCGGCAGCGCGGGTCCGCAGACCAGCGCCAGCGCCAGCAGCGGCCGGAGCGTGTGGCTCACCACCTCGGTCGAGCCGAACGGCCGAGCCCCTCCTCCCATTTCAGCGCCGCGCTGCGGCGCGGCGAGTTTCTGGTACACAGCGGGCAGTGGCCGAACCCGTCCAGGTGGTTTCAGAACCCGCGACGACGCCGATGCTCCGGCAGTACCAGGAGGCAAAGGCGCAGGCAAAAGACGCGCTGCTCTTCTTCCGGCTCGGCGACTTCTACGAGCTGTTCTACGAGGATGCGCGTCTGGCGGCCCAGCTGCTCGGGATCACCCTGACCAGCCGCGCCAAGGGGGACGAGCGCGTCCCCATGGCCGGTGTTCCGCACCACGCCGCCAAGGGATACGTCGCCCGGCTGGTGGCTGCGGGGCACAAGGTGGCGCTCTGCGATCAGGTCGAGGTCCCCGGTCCCGGCAAGCAGCTCGTCCGGCGCGAGATCGTCCGACTGGTCACGCCGGGCACCCTGTTCGACGAGGAGGACGCGCGCGAACCCGTGTGGCTCGCGGCCGTTGCGGTCGACGGGGACCGCGCCGGGGTGGCGCTGCTCGACGCGGCGACCGGCGAGCTGCGCGCGCTGCCGACCGGCGGCGTCGCATCCGCCGCGGACGAGCTGCAGCGCGCGCGCCCGCGCGAGCTGCTCCTCGCCGAGGAGCTGCTCGGGACGCCGCTCGAGGAGGTCCTGCGCAAGGCGAGCGGCGCGGTGCGGGTCGAGGCGCGCAGCCAGCGTCACGCGGCCGAGGCCGAGCGGTTCCTGCAGCGGCACCTGGGCGTCGCCACGCTCGACGGCTTCGGCCTGCGCGACCCCGTTTCGGTGCAAGCCGCGGCCGAGGCGCTCGCGTACCTGCAGGAGACGCAGCGCTCGGCGGCGCAGCACGTCGTTCGCGTCCAGGTGGAGCAGTCCGGGCAGGCCCTCTGGATCGACCCCTCCGCGGTGCAGAACCTGGAGCTCTTCCGGGGACCCGACGGGCGCCGCGAGGGGACGCTGCTCTCGGTGGTGGATCGGACTCTGACCGCGGCGGGCTCGCGGCTCCTGGCGCGCTGGCTGGCCGCGCCGCTCACGGACCTTTTGGCCATCTCGGCGCGCCAGGACGCGGTCGAGGAGCTGTCGCAGGCGGCGGTGGCGCGCGAGGAGATCTCCGAGGAGCTGCGCGGCATCCTCGACGTGGAGCGGCTGCTCGGGCGGCTCGCGGTGGGCCAGGGCGCGCCGCGCGACCTGGCCGGCCTGCGCGCCTCGCTGCAGAGGATGCCGGGCCTTTCGGGGCGGCTGGCCGCCTGCTCCGCGGGACGCCTGCGGGAGCTCGCTCCGCCCCTCCGCGCCCTGCACGACTTGTCGGCGCTGCTCGATCGCGCGCTGGCGGACG
>Ga0137396_10001889_pt1 | contig 11270 bp, 10 predicted proteins | sample czc16metaG_FD_108284 | JGI IMG/M metagenome (GOLD analysis project Ga0137396, IMG submission 108284) | Vadose zone soil microbial communities from Angelo Coast Range Reserve, California, USA - czcobulk3.16 metaG | ecosystem: Environmental > Terrestrial > Soil > Vadose zone | place: USA...
CCCGCCAGTAAACCAAGCGCGCTCTCACGGATCTCTGGGTTCGGATCTAGCGCGACCTCGCGCAAAGTCGCAATGTAGTCTTTGCGGCACGATTCGAACTTGATGACGCTGAAGGCCGCTGCCGCGAGTGTGTCCATCGCTGCCAGGCGCACCTCCACGGGCTCTTCCTTATTGCGAACGACCTCCAGGACCGCCTGCAGGTGCTTGTCGCTCTCACAAACGGCCAAGGGCACTTCCGCCAGGGCCGCGACTCGTTCGGGGACGGCCTCACGCACCTTGGTCGCGACTGACATTGCAGCTTGAGTCGACCTCATGCCGCCACGCTTTGGTTTGCGCGCCGGCGTCGAGGGTTTTGCAGCTTTTTTCTTGGTCATGGTTGCTCTCTCCTCGTGTAAGGCATCTTAGGTAAATCGTACATCGTCATAATCGAATCCTAAACGGGAAGCCGCGGCGACACGTCCCTGGAAGTCCAGACTGCTCCGCACTCGGGGAGATGCGCCCGGTGCGCCGACACAAGGTGATGAGGACATCGCCCCACCGGGAGCTGTCGGAGGACGTGGAGGGCCCGTGATCCCATTCCAGGGCCACATAGTGTCGACCAGGTTATGCCCGATCGGATTCCCGGGGTTGCTGTCGTATGAGGCGGCCTGCGCCGGATCGAATCGCCCATTCTGTCGCTGCCACTTCGCCCAGAGCCGATCAACGTTGCAGTGCAGCAGGAAGAAGAGCGGATCCCTGGCCGCGGTCCCGATTTGGCGGATGAAACCATCCCACCTGGTGTGAGCTGTTCCATGCGGATTTCCTTCCATACCGCTGAAAGCTGGGTATTGCGTCCCGAGGGCCAGAGTCTGGGTTTCAGTGATGACGCCCGGGCCGGGCTGAGTGGATGGGTTCCAGAGGTTTCTGGGTCCTCGGACAATTCCGAGCGCGCCGTCAGTTGTCCAGAATTGCAGCGGATTAGTGTTGCTGAACTGGACGCTGCCCCCATTCGACACACCGAAGAAGTCGACTGTGAAGAGGTTTGGCGCGGGCTGATCGAAGCGCCAATACGGCAGCGCGACACTTGGATCGATAGCCTGGAGCTCGCGTTCGAGATCCAGCAGGTAAGCGCGATGCCAGGGCAGAAAACCGGGGGCGCCGTGGGCCTGGGGCTGGCTCACGTCGGTATGCATGTCGCGGAAATCGGCGAAACGCCCCGCGCCCTGGTTATTGAGCTGGGCGAACGCCGCCACGAAGCGGTTGCGTTCTCCCAGTGTCAGCGTGTTGGCGTTCTTGCGGATGCGCACCATCACTGGAACCGAGCCAACCAGTGTGGTTCCGGTGCGGGCTTCGATTCTCACGTCTCCGTTGTTGACGCTGGGTCGGCCGAACTTGCCGGCGACGAAAAATGAAACGGAGGTACCATTGATTGGGACCGCCACTGTCAGACTGTCGGCGAAGGCTCCCGCTGCGCTTGCTCGGAACACCACCGCGCCAGCGCTGGCGGCCGATCTTCCTGTGATTCGCACGTTGACGATGCGTGCGGTGGCGCCGGATGGATCGGTCACGCGAATCCGGCATGGAGACGGAGTCCACGAGACGAATCGCGCCCTGGCGCTTGTGCTGTTGTTGATCTGTAATTCGACATTCATAAGTATGTTCGCAAATGACGATTGCTCAGTAACAGCGCCCGAGTCTCGACCCGAGAGTCTCGCACCGCGGGACGGAGCGGGGTTGGTGCGGGCACATGGCTTGAGAATCCTGGATTACCTCTGTCCAAGCGAGTGCGCAGATTTATCAGAACGCGACAATTCTTTATCAAAATGCGACACCAACGGGAACGAGCGCGCAGAGGTGCGCGCGAACTCCTGCGGGGCGCAGCCAAAATGTCGTTTGAAGTCGCGGCAAAAATTTGATTCGCAAGTGTAGCTCAACGACGCAGCGACTTGCTTGTTGGAAAGCCCCTCGGCCAGAAGCGGCGGTGCGAAACTCATTCGCTCGCGCATGATCCATGTCTTGGGAGTCGTGTGGAATTGCTGGCCGAAACGCCGCTCCAATGTGCGCACGTTCAGTCCGACATTCACCGCCAAAGCCTGGACGCAAAATCCGGTTTGCCCGATAACAACGCGAAGTTCGTCCGGTTTTAGACGCAGTGCGCTCATAGAAGTACATACGGGGAAAACCAGCGTCGGTTTCTGAAGAATCTCAAGAAGCTTTGCTTTGGCGAGTCCGCGGCGCGAGGAAAACTCGTTCGGATACGCGTCCACTGCGAGATGTTCCGAGCCGTATTCCCTCTTCCACGGCGCCGCTATCACACGCTTCGTTTCGATGCGAGATCCGATCGCGGTTTCACCATAGTCGGGATGACAGCGGGGGGAGTTTGGCGTAGGTAACCAGCAATCTTATGGAACCAGTCTACATTCTCGGCGGCGGCCGAACCGATTTTAAGCGCAACCTGAAAAAGGAAGGCAAAACCATCCGCGATCTAATCACGGAGTCCGGCCGGAAAGCGATCGACGATGCGAAGATCGATCCCGCGGAAATCGAGGCGGCGGCCGTGGGCAACTTCAATGCCGGTCAATTCACCAAGCAGCTCCATCTTGGGGCGTTTGTGCCGGAGATCGACCCAAAGCTCCACGGCATTCCGACGATGCACACTGAAGCGGCCTGCGCTTCCGGCGCGCTTTCGGTCTTGCTCGGCGCGCAGTGGGTCATGGGCGGATTTCATGACGCGGTCCTCGTCGTCGGGGCGGAACAGCAGAAGACGATGTCGTCCCTGGACGGCTCAGATGTCCTCGGTGCCGCGGCCGATTATCACATCGAGAAACCGGAGTACGGCGACTTCATGTTCCCGAAGTTGTTCGGCAGGATCGCGCAGATCTACATCGAGAAATATGGCGCATCCCCCGATGACCTCGCGTCCGTTGCCTACAAGAACTACGCGCATGCGCGTTTGAACCCGATGGCGCAGATGCGCGAGGCGAATCTGACCTACAGCGATGCGTCGCAGGTTTCCGACAAGAATCCGACAGTCGCGCCACCGCTCCGGGTTTCGGATTGCTCGCAAATCACCGATGGCAGCGCCGGGCTGATTCTAGTTTCGGGCAAGTACCTCGAGCGAATTGGCCGCGACAAATCTAAACTGCCGCGGCTGCTCGGATTCGGGAGCACGACTGACTATCTCGCGCTCGAGAAAAAAGACGCTCCCACGTTTTCAACCGCGCGGAAAGCCGCCGAGAAAGCATTCGGGATGGCGAACCTGAAGCCGCGCGACATGCAAGGAGTGGAAGTGCACGACTGTTTCTCCATCACGGAGATCGTCGCCTACGAAATCTTGGGGCTGGCGGAACCGGGCAAGGGCGCGGAGCTGGCCAAGAGCGGCGCGACCGCGCTCCCGCAGGTGCGCGGCGAACACGTCAGCGGCAAGATCGGCTGGGAGATCCCGGTCAACGCCGGCGGCGGCCTGATCGGGGACGGACATCCCGTCGGTGCCACCGGAGTTCGCCAGGTGTTCGAGGGCTATCAACAGCTGACCGAACAAGCCAACGCTCGCCAGATCGAAGGCGTGAAAAAATTCCTCACGTTCAACATGGGCGGCAGTCTCACGACGTCCGTCGCGATGATTTGGGGGCGCGAGTAGCCGGGACTCGCTAACGTGGCGGCCGAATAAGAAAATCGAACGCGACGGAAAGAGAGCCCTCACTCCATTCGGGTGGCGGCATCGCATTAAGTTTGTTCGAGATTGCCTGCGAAACGGACTGGGGTGAATTAGGCGACCCGGAGATTTGAAACGAAGGCCGCGAGTTGGGGACCAGTGTGGCGGAAATGTTCAGCTCGAATGCAGGCGTGTCGTCCGGCACCGCGTCCGTGACCATTTGCTCGACTGCATGAACAAACGGCGCCAACCGTTGCTCGGCCGCCGGGTCCTTCGGCCGGTGGCCATCGATATCGGCCCTGATCAATTCGGTTATTACCTTCGCTTCCGACGGAAGGCTCGACAGGCGTTTGGTCAGTTCTTTGATGGATTGCTCCTCACGGACGCCTTGCTCCTGCAAAGCTTCGCCGCGTGCTGTTTGGACGCGATCCCAGCCGAAGCGACGATCGATCTCGCGGACAGACACGCTGTTGTAGCCGTCTCGGTGACCGATGCTTGTTTCATCGACAACAGAGCCTGCGATCGTCTTAATTTCTATCTTAAATCGTTCGCGCAGAATTGGTCCATCCCAGCGTTCGTAGCCCGGTAAAAGACCGGCATCTTCGATGGCCAGAATTCCAGCAGAGATGTCCTTCCTGGCTTCGCTGCGTCCGGCCAAATATGCAGTGCCATATTTCCAAGCGCTCACCGGGTTCATGCGCATACCCAACGGCAAGCCGAACGCGTCCGGAGCAAAAGTGTCATAAAACCGAAGGCTGGGAAATAGCACGACCGCTGCGAGCAACATGAAGACTGCGAATGGCAGAGCGGACCGTCCGCGATGAAGCACGAGGACAACGGGCCAAAAAAACCAAAGGGTGACCAGGCCTATCCAGAGACGTAGACGCCATTCGCCTTCGGTTCCTTCCGAAAAAAGGAGTAGGAATCCCAATCCGAAAACAGCAACGGCGTGAGCGAGCGCCAAATAGCCCAGCCGACGGTAGGCGCGTGCGGACGGCGAAGGTGTGCTCATGCGGGGCTGCCGCGAAATTACAGCCCCAAATCGAGAAAGCTACTGGATTGCTTCGCGCTTCGACTCGCGGGAATTGCGACCAGCTTACGCGGCGTGTGCCTGATCGCGTGAAATTGCGTCGAGATGCGCGCGGAGGAGGGAGAGGCGAATCTTCACAGCCTGGCAGCGCCCGCGCTCGCGCGCGGCATCTGTTTCAGGCAAGTGTTGAGATTCGTAGGGCGACCGCGCCGGTCTCAGGCAGTTTTCAACAAATTCGTTCGCGATGCGAACCCGCTCCAGGTTCACGGAGGTCGCGTCTTTCTCGGCCTCGGCGAGGGCGATGTCTCGGATGGCAACGTAGGCGTTGATCTCGTCGACGACGTAGCTGTTCATCCTGAATTCGGAAGGCTGCGTCCGTTGGACGAAGCGCCTCTGGGAAATGTTTTTCGGCAGAAAAACCGTGCGCAGTGGTGGTTGAGTGAGCTGCATGCCCCTTATTTCAGCAGCTCCCGTGCCTCCAGCCTGGTCTGGCGGAACTCTGGTGGGCCGCAGTGTGGCTTGCGTTCCCCGCGCCGGGCATCGTAATTGGGGGACCTGATGAGCGCTGCCGATTCCGATGCCACAATGGCCGTCTTTCTCGATCTTGAGAACATCGCGATTGGCGCGCTTGAGGCGCAATTTCCCGCCTTCGACATCCGGAAGGTGCTCGAGCGCCTGCTCCTGAAGGGCCATATCGTCGTCAAGAAAGCCTATTGCGATTTTGACCGCTACAAGACGTTCAAACGGGGGCTGCACGAGGCTGCGTTCGAGCTGATCGAGATCCCGCACGTGCGCCAGTCGGGCAAGAATTCGGCCGATATCCGGATGGTCGTCGATGCCCTCGACCTCTGCTACACCAAGAGCCACGTCGATACGTTCGTCATCATCAGCGGTGACTCGGATTTTTCCCCGCTCGTGAGCAAGCTGCGCGAGAACGCCAAGACCGTCATCGGGGTCGGTGTCAAGAAATCGACCTCGGATCTCTTCATCAGCAACTGCGATGAGTTTATTTATTACGACGACCTAGTGCGCGTCGAACCGGCGAAGAAACGCCCAAGCGCCGCCCCCAGCGGTCGCGCCGCGAGGCCTGCCCCCGAGAAGGATCATGGCTCGGGACCGTCCATCGACGGCGCCCTCGATCTCCTGACGAAAACCCTGGAAGCGTTGCGAGCGGAACGAGGGGAAGACTATCCGATTCGCGGTTCTCTGGTGAAACAGGCGATCAAGCGCCAGAATCCCGGCTTCAACGAGCGTGCGCACGGCTTCCGTGCCTTCAACGAACTTCTCCTCGAAGCCCAGAAGCGCGGCCTTCTCAAGCTGGAGGACGACAAGCAAGCCGGCACCTACATCGTCCACGCAATCGAGTAGACGGATCTAGCCCAAGTAAAATCCGCCGTTCACGTTGAGGACGTGGCCGGTGATGTATGACGCCATCGGCGAGCAGAGGAACAAGGCGGCATCGACGATGTTTTCGGCGTCGCCCAGGCGGCCGAGCGGAATTTGTTTGATGAAATTCGCGGTCACCTCGTCCGGCATGCCTTTGCTCATGCCGACATCGATGAAGCCGGGCGCGATCGCGTTTACGGTGATGTTCTGCCGGGCGAATTCGCGCGCGGAGACCTTCGTGAGCGCGATGATGGCGGCTTTGCTCGAAGAATAATTCGCCTGGCCAAAAAGCCCCATCTGTCCGCTGACGGATGAGAGGTTCACGATCCGGCCGTCTTTGCGCAAAATGGCGGTCGCCTTTTGCGTGACGTTGAAGGTGCCGGTCAGGTTGACCCGCACGACGTTGTCGAATTCCTCCAGGGTCAATTTCTTGATCGTACGGTCGCGGATGATTCCGGAGTTGTTGACCAGGATGTCGAGACCCCCGAATTTGTCACCGATGGCCTGAATCATCGATTCGACTTGCTCGGGACTGGTGACGTCACAGTCGACAATGAGGGGATCATGCAATTCCCTGGCGACCGTTTCGGCGTCGGTCTTGTTCTGACCGGTGGGGTCGGAGATGTAATTGACGATACATTGCGCACCACGTTGACCAAACGCCTTGATCATCTCCGCGCCGAGACCGCGCGAGCTGCCGGTCACAAGCACGACTTTGCCGGTGAAATCCAGACGATCGGTCATTGGGGAGGTTGAGAGTTGAGAGTTGAGAGTTGAGAGACGGAATGCCAGCGCACGATCAGGGCAATCGGCAGCCCGATTAAGAACATGTGCACGCAGACCGCGGTCAGGTCTCGCGAGATGGAAGGGTGTACGACCGGGTAGGCGAGAGGCATGACGATCCAGTACATGAAACCATAAACGACCACGCCATACAGTAATCCGGAAATAACGGGATGCCGCGTGAGGAAAGCGAGTCTGCGGCTCGCCCCGTAGAAAACAGTGGCAACAACAAAGGCGATGAAGAAATGGATCGCGAGTCCCAACCCGGCCGTTGCCAGGCCACCTCTAATCGCCGATTCACGGCCGATCAGGCCGGCGGCCACTCCTTGCAAAACACGGATTGGACCGACACCTTTCGGGTACGAAAGAATGAACGCAGAGCTGATATCCAGGACTCCCGCGGTCAAAGTGGCCCAGACAATAGTCGGGAGAGCCTGCGATCTTTCGCTCGTTGGCGCGGAAGCCAGTGCACTCATGCGCGGACGTTAGGCTGAAACGGCATTGCTCGACAAGCGATTGCCGCTAAGATTTGCAACTCCATGGCTGCACCGATCCGCGTTCTCACGGCTGTTCCGATTTGCGATGGGCATGACAGCGCGATCAATACGATCAATCTCGAGTTCATCCGGCACGGAATTGAGGTCGTTTATCTTGGTTATCACCGCTATGCGGAGGACATCGTCCGCGCTGCGATTCAAGAGGATGTGCGTGCCGTTGGCATCTCCAGCTACAACGGCGGGCATGTCGAGTTTTTCGTTGAAGTGGTGAAACAACTTCGCAAACGGGGCGCTGATGACATCGCGGTGTTTGGCGGCGGCGGGGGGACCATCACACATGACGACCAGCGGATGATGCAGAAGCGCGGAGTCGACAAGATTTTCTTCGCGGGGACATCTTTGACGGACATGGTCGATTTCGTTCACGAGCGCTATGGAAAAGCGCACAGACACCGTGGCCGGAGCGGTGCGCCCGCTGACATGCAGCTCGCGCGCAAGCTAACCGAAATTGAGGACAGCTACGCGGAGGGGAAGAAGAAACCTCCAACGTCCAACGTCCAACGTTCAACGTCCAAAGGAGGAAAGAACAAGAGCGTCGGGACACGCGTGGTCGGCTTTACTGGCCCGGGCGGCGCCGGCAAAACGACGCTCATTGACGAGCTGGTGTTGCGACTCTTGCAACGCGACGCGAAATCGCGGATCGCGATCCTCTCGCACGACCCGAGTGTGGTCGGCGCAGGCGCGCTCCTCGGCGATCGCGCGACCATGATCAATTCGCAGCACGACCGCGTCTTTATGCGAAGCATGGCGACGCGAGGGCAAGCCGGCGGTTTGTCGCCCGCGACAGAAGATTGCCTGCAGCTCCTGGCCCAAAGCGGCTTCGATTACGTCATCATCGAGACGGTTGGCACCGGGCAGGAAGCGATGCCGTTCCAAAGCAAGCTCGTTGACCAGACGGTGCTCGTGATGAATCCCGATTATGGCGCCCGGTTGCAGTTGCAGAAAATCGTGATGCTGGACCTCGCGAACGTCATCGTCGTGAATAAGAGTGATCAAGACCGCGCGCGGACGGCGATGAGCGAGATCGGGCGGCGCGTGGAGCAAAACGGACGGGGGCAGCGCGTGCTGGCGACGGTCGCGAAGCGGCATCGCGACGCGGGCGTTGATCAACTATGTGATCTGCTGACCAAGCCAATGACGAGAACGATGAAGAAAGACCAACGCAAATGAGCAAGCTAGGAAACGTTGTCGAAGCAGTCGAGAAGTACAACAAGTTTGTCGAGGATGAGGTCAAGCGCGCACGCGCGGACAAGAGATTCGGCCGGCAGATGGTGGATCGCTGGAACGAGATTAAAGCGAAGATCCCGCTCGGGAGCGCACCGACCGGTTTGAAATTGCCCCGGCTGGCCTTGCCCGAGATCGACGAAGCAGGCGATATCACGCGCTACTTGTTAGGCGATGGGTTGCCGGGCGAGTTCCCGTTTTTGAACGGGGCCTATCGCGAGATGTATCTCGAACCGCTGCAAACTCCCGTCATCGAGATCGGGGCCTATGAAAAGAATGGGCACAAGGGGAAGTCGAATGGTGTAGCGGCGGGCGTGTCGCCCGCAAACCGCGACGCCGCAAAAAAAGGCCCCGAGCGGCCGGCACGGCCGCCTCTACAACAGGCAGAAGAGCCGACGCGCCTCTTCTCTGGCTTGATGCTCGCGGAAGATACAAACGAGCGATTCCATTTCCTCGGGGCGCACCAGCGCTCGAAGCGCCTCAGCACGGCGTTCGACGGGCCGACCCTTTACGGCATCGATAGCGATGCTCCCGGCATCCTGGGCAAGATCGGTGAGGGCGGCGTGGCGGTCGACACCGTTGAGGACATGGTCCGGCTCTATGACGGTTTCGATCTCGGCTCACCTGATTTTTCCGCCTCGATGACGATCAGCGGTCCGGCCCCAATAATCATGGCGATGTACATCGCGGCCGCGAAACGGCGTTTTGGTCCAAGCATTGTGCCGAAACTCCGCGGGACGATCCAAGCCGATATCTTCAAGGAAGTACAGGCGCAAAACGAAACCATCTTTCCGGTGGAGGCTTCGCTCCGTTTTCTCACCGACATGATGGAATTCACCACGCGCGAGATGCCACGCTGGTATCCAGTCTCGATCAGCGGTTATCACATCGGCGAAGCTGGGTCGACGCCGGTGCAACAAGCCGCCTACACGCTCTCGAACGGTTTTGCTTATGCCGAAATGATGGCGGCGCGCGGCATTCCCGTGGATGAATTCGGTCCGCGCCTTTCGTTCTTTCTCGATTGTGGTCTGGACGTGGAATACATCGCGCTCACTCGCGTCTCGCGACGCATCTGGGCGATCGGAATGCGGGATGCCTTCGGCGCCGGACACAAGGCGCAGATGTTCAAAGTGCACACCCAGACCAGTGGCCGCTCGCTGGTCGCGGCGGAGTTCAAGAACAACCTCACCCGCACCGCCGCGGAGTTGATGCTTTCCTATATGAACGGCACCAACTCCTGCCACTCGAACAGTGCAGACGAGCCGTTCACGACCCCAAGTGAAGAGTGGATCCGTCTCGCCGCTCACGGCCAGGCGATTCTCCTCGATGAATCCGGCATCTTCAAACACACCATGAACATGCTGAGCGGTTCGCCTGGAATGAAAGCAGTCGAGCGCGCGGTCGAAGCCGCCATTCTGGAGGAGTTCCGCGAGATCGAACGTCTGGGCGGAGTCATGGGAGCAGTGGAGAATCGCTATCAGCGCAGTCAAATCCAGACAGCTGCGCATCGCTACGAGCAACAGATCTACGACGGAACGCGTCCGATCATCGCGTTGAACAAGTATCGCAATCGCGACGAGGAAATGCCGGAGTTCGAGCTCGCCCGCACGCCGCGGGCGAAACAACAATTGCAGGTGGATCGCTGGAGACAGTTCAAGAAGAAGAACGCCGCCAAGGCGGAGAAGGCGCTCGCGAAACTGGCGTCGGTGGCGGAGACCGACGCCAACTGCTTCCCGGCTCTGCTCGAAGCAGTGGAAGTCTGCTCGTTAGGCCAGATCACCGGTCGGTTACAGGAAGTGGTCGGGCACTTCCGCCCGATGGTTTGAGTCACCGGGTCTTTTTCGTTTGCCGGACCAGCCGAATCCCATCCCGATAGAAAACGACGCTACGGCTGTCGCGAACCTTTATTGCTTTGATTGAAACGACGACATCGTTACCCGCCCGTGTAATCGCACCGGTGCCTGAATTCCCGTCACTGTCGTCAAACCTGAATTCGACCGATCCATTTGCGTTCACCTTCCCGGTGCAGTTGACCTCCGGTGACGTTCCGTGGCCGTCGTTATAACCAGCGCTGAAAAAGATATTCACTGTGTTTCCGCTTTGCTCGAGACTCAGTTGAAATACAGCCTGCCCACTCAGAAATTTTTTATCCGCATATTCGCCAGTAAAATTCAGTGCTTCGGCAGCATGGACCGCGAGGCAGGTCGCCAGGAAAAGCAAGAGCGCCAGCGTGGTTTGCCGGAAAACAGGGCCGGGAGAAGTCGTTTTCATGAGCGAAGACTAGAGCCGTTTCGCACTTTCGCCAAGGCGCCCGAAATCGTCCGGCGCGGTGGAACTCTCATGTGAAGAGCTGCCGCCCATGACGAAATAACAATGTGCGCGCGGCAGTGGGATTCGAATTGTGAGCGATACTTCTCGCGCATTATGCTGCGCGCACCATGCCTGCTCCGCAAATAGACGCTGGCGCAAATGCGCGTACGCGAATTGCGACGCGGCTCCTGCCGTTTCTTTTTCTCCTCTACGTCGCGAATTATCTCGATCGCACGAACATCGCCTACGCGACGCTCGGGATGAAAGGCGACCTGGGCCTGACCGATTCGGTTTTCGGCACAGCGAGCGGCATATTCTTCATCGGATATTTCGCGCTCCAAATTCC
>Ga0137396_10001890_pt1 | contig 11269 bp, 6 predicted proteins | sample czc16metaG_FD_108284 | JGI IMG/M metagenome (GOLD analysis project Ga0137396, IMG submission 108284) | Vadose zone soil microbial communities from Angelo Coast Range Reserve, California, USA - czcobulk3.16 metaG | ecosystem: Environmental > Terrestrial > Soil > Vadose zone | place: USA...
AGTGCTGAACAGGCCCGAGTTCATCACCGCCCACGAGTCGCCATTATCCGTAGAGAGACTTACGCCGCCATCTCCGGGACAAGCGGCAAAAAGATTCGTTCCCGAAACAAGAAAGTCGTACACATGCGGACTGATCGGATTTGTGTTCGATGGCGTCCAGGTTGAACCGTCATTTGTGGACCGGTATGCGTGAGCGCCATGTGTTCCGGCAAAGAGATTCTGTCCCTTCACCCCCAGGGAAATGATGAAGCCTCCGTCCGGACCATTGGTTTGCATCCATTGGGCATGAGTTCCCGCGATGAGAAGGAGTATCATCACGGCTACGCTCATAAAATTCCTAGTGATTCTACTCATACAGCCCCCTCTCTTCTAACACGACACACTCAATGAAAAATAACAATAATTTCTGGTTAAACAACACCCTGCTTTATAATCGTGACCAATATCATTCCCTGCACTGTTGAGAGGTCCGTCCCGGCAAGTCGTTCAACGAAGCGTGACTGATGGAGCGTTGACGAGTGGAGTCAGAAGTTTGGAAACATGACGGGCGTACGCGGGGGACAAAACGGAGAACCCTGCGAAGGCAGGGTTCTCCGCATTCTACATGGAGCTATTTGGCGCTACTTCGACAAGATCATTTTCCGGGCAAGACGGTTATTTCCCTGCGTGAGGACGTACAAATACACACCGCTGTTGAAACCGGACATGTCGACATTAACCGTATAATTTGCGGGTCTCTGATTGACATTATCGACGACCGTCTTCAAAAGCTGGCCGAGTACATTGTACACTTTCAGGCTGGTAATGCCTGAGGTGTTCAGCGTATACTGGATGTTTACGCTCGGATTGAAGGGATTCGGATACGCCGCGGACAATTCAAAATTGGCCGGCCGTGTCCCCAGAGGTGTCTCTCTTACACTGGTAAGACCGTTGAACCAATAGGGATCGCCGAGTGGGCGTCCATCAGTGCTGCTGTTTTTCACCGCAGTATTCGAGTATTGCAGATCGGTCGCTTCCGGAAGGGGCCAGGGAGGGGTCCAGACGCCGGTCGGTACCTGGGTAATGTTGTAGCCATAAGTCTCGGTTGTTCCGGTTCCCCTTCGAACCACGGTAAACCAATTTAAGAGCCCCACGCCGTTCGCGCCACTCGCAGGGTTCAATGCCCCGGGAATCGATGCGCCAAAACCGGGATCAGCATTCTGGTTGCCTGACTCCTGGAAACCGGGCCACTTCGCCTTGTCGGTGAACATATTGACCGACTGGCCGTTCATGAAAACAGGCTGATAAATCGAATCAACATGGGCTGTGTCATCCCATGAGGTCCAGAAGGACGTGAGACCCGCAGGCCAGAAATAGGCATTGTTCTTGACCTCAACTTTTCTCAACTTTTCAGCAGTGGTATCACCGGCGCCGGTTGAAGCGTGGCCGAGAAGAAGAGCTGCCGTTGTTGAGTCGAGCGGACCCATCGTGATGATTGAGGCAACGGTCTGGGCAGTGAATGAGTCCCAGCCGCCATTATACTCCGTCTTGTTTTGTCCGCCTGCGTAGACGCCATAGAAAATATTATTGTTGAACTTGGCGTTCACCATCCTGTCGAGAAAGAACGGGTTTTTGAATGTGTAGATGATGTTGTTGTGTGAAAATTCGTAATACGACACAATCCCGCTCGTGGCTGCCGTTGCGTAACCGCTGACGCATAACATGGTGTTGTATCTTATGATGATCGTATCGGTCTTGAACGCGCCGATGTAATTCTGGTTGCGAAGAAGTTCACCGACGTACCACTGGTTGGGCAGGGTGGTCATATTTCTGAACTTGCAGTTCGTAATGAAGAATTTGTCCCAGTTTCCGGCATATCCGATTGCGAATTGGGACCATTGCTCAAAGACAACGTTATCCGCTTCGAGCCGGATGCTATCGGCGGATAGTTGAATGGCCTGACCGCTGCCAAAATTCACGCTGTTATTTATTGCAATCCCGAGAAGGTAGAGATTTTTGAACCTGCCGGTTGTTTTGTGCCCGGTGAGCGTGAACAACAGCCCGGGAATTGAGTTATCCAGCAGAACATCCGGCTGGATGCAGGGTAGCTTTCCCGTTGAGGGATGCGGGATCCCCCACACCGTGATGTTCTCGTTCGTCGTCACAGTCGCATCGAAAATATACGTTGTGTCGGTCGAAACCAGTTTATAAAAGTGGTGAGCTTTGGCACCATTTCCAAGCGTATCGCCGTTGATAACCTGGTCGAGGGTCTTTGGATTACTCGCATAAAGGACAAGGGTATCGCCTTGAGCGAACGCTTGACCTGGCGCGATAACGAACGCGATCATCGCGCAGACGAGCATTGCGGTAGCTAAGTATCGCATGACTACTCTCCCTATGATTGTTGGTCGTTGTGGATTTCTTAATTCGGTTTATTCCGCATCCCCATCTTCTCTGTTTATTTCCCGTGATTGAAAACGGATCGCGCATCCTGCATAGCTACATCGGGTACTCCTTAAATTGTCCTATCACCTCCCTTCTGTTTCCCAGGCATTGGCCTGATATGTTCGTTTATCATGGATTAAAATCTCCAACGCACTCCGAAGTCGCCGGTCAACCCATACAACTGCTCGGATGCCGGAACTCCGGTGGGTGCGTGAATAATACTCACATCGGTTGTCTTACTAAGGTTGTTCAGATCGCCGTACAGTTGAATTCCGAGGAGCGGTGCCGGCAAATCCTGTTTGACCGACAAATCCCAACGCGTGCTGGAGGCAGTGGATGTATATAATTGCAGCCACCCCGGCGATTTACCCACGGGGATACCGGTAAAGATGTCGGCCTGATACAGCATCGAGAGGCGAATTGAAAAACCAAGATAGTCATACCCGGCTGAAAGGTTGAGTATCTTATTAGGCTGATAGAGAAGCGGCGCCGTATAAGTTGTATCCACAGGTACTAATGGCGAAAAACGGTTTGGTCTGATATAGATCTTGTAAGGGTAGTCCGACGTCGAGAAGACATGCGTGTAGTTGATATTCAAGACCAACCCGTCCAGCGGATGGGGCAAATACCAAAAATGAGTCTGCCAGTCAAGCTCGATTCCATAATTGTCTATCCTCACAGGGTCGTTAATGTTCGTGTTAATTGCATACTGACCCCTGAGCGGAGCGCTTCCGTTCAACCCCGGCGGGTAGTACGGCTTGGCTCCTGAATCCTGCACGACAAGAGTCTGCGGATAGATCAAACGGTCAATCCGCTTCAGGAATCCGCCTACGGTGAACAATCCGATTGTGTTCTCATAGAAAGATAGGTACCCATCGTAGTTGGCGGAGCGTGTTGGATCGAGTTGAGCGTTGTTCCAGGTAATGACATTGCCGGTCGAGACATCGATCTTCGGAACAATCGCGCGGTAGTCCGGATACGCCAATGTGTTCGAGTACGACAGGCGCACGTCGAACCATGGCAGGGGCTTAACGCGGAGGAGCGCATCCGGTAACCAGTAGGCGTGGTCAACGGTGAGAGTGGTGTCGTAATAGAAGTAGGGGCCGCCAGTCAGAGACGAGGTATTTTGCAAACCGCGAGCTGCTGTGTATGTCGTTTTCAGATCCTGATAGCGGACCCCTCCGACAATAGTAAGTTCAGGTCCGATATTGGCGATTGCCATCGCATAGAAAGCCGATTGATTCTCGCTCCCGCTGTAGTCATTGGTGGTGGAGTTAAAGTAGTCGTGAAAAAAGGCAAGATCCCCCCTCTGTGTAAAGAGAGCGGCATTGCTTCTCATAAAATCGGCGAAGTCCCCCATCATCCCTGAACTGAGAGGTAATGCCATCGGGAAATCGCCATTGAGGAACGTCCCGTAACTGAAGCCCGGGTCCATGAAGGGGGTTAACGGAATGCTCGTGCCGTACTGTGTTCCAAGTCCAAAATGCGATTCGATCAAACTGTCGGCATACCGCGCGCTGGCAAGGCCATAACCCTGCCCGCCGGTCTGTTCATAATCATACAATCTTGTCTGATGGCGATACTTCCCTCCGAATTTGATCACCCCGGAGACCACGTCCGATAGACTCACTGGCGCATCGAGGTCTATAGAGAATGTCAACGCACGTTCCTTCGAAAAACTGTTATTGGTGACGAGCGTATTGAGAAATGCGGAATCCGCGACATTGTGCGCGACGGGTGGGATCGCTCGTGGATCCCCATTTCCCCTCGAAAATTGACCAAAATTTTGATCATTGTACTGGAAGTCGACAGTCCAATCGCCCGGGGTCTTCGTTTCAGCATAGGTGTGAGACAGCTTTACATTTGCCCGGAAAAGAGGCAACTGGTGCTCGAAACTGAGCGCGTTGGTGATGTTATTCAACGTGCTGTTTGAATATGCAAGTGAATACTTATGGAGATTGGAGGGCACGGGGAGGAACGTTTCTCCTCGATTGTGAACGTCCGTGATACCGGAACTGAAAAAATTCGAGAGACTGACTTTCCCTTCCGGCAGTTTATAATCCACCACGAGCGTTCCGTTCGATCGCCGCCTGTCTCTGAGCACATCGTTGAGAGTCAGTCCGGAGACGATGTAATCAACCTGGCTATTACCCAAATTATCATAGGAACCCCCAAATTGGTTGGAAGAAAGATTTCTCCTTTCCACATCACCCTGAGCGAAGATTCCAAGCTTGCTCTCGAGAAATCTTCCCTCTACACTGCCGACATATTTGTAATTATTGTACTTGTTGTAGGCATCCGACAAACCGGTGTACCCTCCCTGGGCCAGAAAATTAATTCCGAGTCCCGGTTTTTCCCCTCTGGCCTCGCGTAGCTTGAAGTTCACGGTACCTCCCAGGACATCGGGGTCCAGATCCGGAGTGGTGCTCTTGATGATCTCAATATTTTCGAGCGAGTAAGGTGAAATCATGCTGAGGTCGGCGCTTCGGTCGAAAGAAGCGGCGGTGGCCATCCTGACGCCGTCAACAGTGATGGCGTTGTACTTTGGTTCAAGCCCGCGAATCACAATTTGTGTTCCCTCTCCCCCGTTTCTTAGGAGCGAAACACCCGGCAATCTCCCGACCGATTCAGCCGCATTCGCGTCAGGCAGCTCCTGGATTCGCGCAGCAGAGACCACGTTCGTGATTTGCGTGGAGGTAAGTTGTTGGTTGATAGCCCGGTCCTGACCCGATGCCTGCGCCGTTACGACGACGCCCTTGGTCTCGAGAGCTACGGGCTCTAGCGCGAAATTGACGGACGTTGTTTGGTCGTCGTTCACCTGAACAGAGGTATCCAGTTCCGGTCTGTACCCGATGCACGACGCCCTCACCCTGTGAACCCCGGAGGATACCAGAAGAATCGTGAAATTGCCATCCAGATCAGTAGCCGCACCAAGGGATGTTCCTTCCACAACAATATTCACCCCGGGCAACGGGTCGTTCAATGTCTTATCGACGACCTTTCCTGTGATCTTTCCTGTCGTTCCAGCTTCCGCCTGAACTGAAAGCAAATAGAGGACTATGATAATCCAGCACACTTTCACACTGTGAGGATCAAGCCGCATCGGTGAAGATACCTTAGAATGAGAATCCTGAATGCTGTGATACCTTCAAAGGGTCACCCTAAAGTCCGTGAAAAATTTTCTTATCGATAAGGCAGCGGCGCCTAGAAGTGGAGGGTTTGGCAATGTAGCAGGAAGAATTCCGGTTTCTCTCTGTTTGCCCAGTAAGGCCCTCTTTTCAAGGGTTCTCATGATCTCCGGGTAGATGATATCCCACGCCTGCGTAATCTTTCCTCCGATGATAATTGCACCGGGGTCAACCGACTTGATGATGTTGGCGATGCCTAAACCGAGGTAATACGCAGATTCCGTCAATACTTTTCGCGGAATATCATCATGGTTCCTCGTACTTTCAATAATGTCGTCTATCGATATCCGTGGAGACAAAGCCGGGTCGGCTTTTCGTGCGGCAAGGTATCGTAGCACCGCCGCGCGGTCGGAAGCATACATTTCCCAGCAGCCCGAGTTGCCGCACGAGCACAGATCACCGCCCTCAATCAGCGTCATGTGGCCAAACTCCCCGGCGGCATGCGACTCGCCGTAGAGCACATTTTTGTCAACGACAATTCCCGCGCCGATTCCCCGATCAACCAGCAAAAAAACAAAGTTGGAAAGAGGAATATCGTGTTTTCCAAACCAGAGTTCAGCTACCGCCGACGCCTTCGCATCATTTTCGAGTGAAACTATCCTCACTTCGGGAAAGCAATCATGTATGATTTTTTCCAAGTCCAGGTCATTCCACCCTAAGTTCGGCGCAAATACGACCTTCGACAGAGCCGAGTCAACAATGCCCGCAACGCTCACGCCGATGCCCGTGAAGGGAGGGTAATGAAACTGCTTACGAAGCGTGCCGAGTTTCTCAAGACATTGTTGGGCAAATGTTTCCGGTCGCGCAGCTTGCGTTTCGAGGTCAGAGCTGAGTTTAATTGTGCCGTCGATATCCACGAGCGCGATTTTAGTAGTCACTGAATCAAAATAAATCGCCCCGAAGATGTGTTTGCCCGTTCTTAGACGGAGGTTTATCGGACTTCGACCGACAGTGCCTCCTTTTCCAAATTCCTCTATGAGGAGCTCCTCTTCCAGCAAACCTGTAACAATATTTGAAACTGTGCTCTTGTTGAGATTGGTCAACTGAGAGATTTTGATGCGGGAAATCGGACCGGCCTCGCGTATGAGATTGAGTATCACGGAACGATTGAGGTTCCTAACAACCTTCGAGTTGAAGTTCGTGACTTGAGCGTGGACCGGTCTTCGGATCGGTTTCACCGAGCAACACCGCTTATCGAGTGGCCCTTTGGACCAACGAGAGAAGAGTAAGAATGATCGCTTTAGCCGAGTGGAAGGATAAATCCTATTAGTTGGTTGTCGAAACCAATTAATGGGAAGTTAGCATATTTTCCCTGGTTTGTCAAGTGTTCGCATAAATTTATTTGGTTTTGAGGCTAGAGCTGGAGGGCTGTAAGGGAGACTATGACCGATTCCCTGAAGTTCTGTCGGTCCCCTATGCGATGGGATTAGCAGTCGCTAGCATCCGGGGTCAAATACGGCGAGAACTGTATGGACAGGGCGATTTCAGGTTATACACCTCCCGCCCAGCGGCCGATGATCATTTGGTGTTTTTTAAGGAATCACTGTCAGTTGGTGGCTTGCAATAGTTTCCAAGCAGCTCCAGACCGACTGTGCAGAGTAATGGTTGAGCTGATCCTGATCGATCCTGGCCAAGCGCCCAAACGATTGCGCCGCCGAGCTTCTTTCCTTTTAGCCATTGACATTTTGATTGGATCGACTGTTGGTCATCGTATGAAATAAGCTGATTCGTAGATTGATTGATCAGATATGGGACGCTGGAAGTGGTGTCCCATCTTCTCTGCCAACCACCCTGGGAAAAATCAGGGAGCATCGAGAAAGGCATGTCGATACATCCATCGACGAGCGCCCCGATTGAAGGCCCGGACGGACAGTGATATTGCCTTCCATAAAAGGGTATCCCCAGAAGAAGTTTCTCCGGCGAAGCAGTTGCAAGGAGGGCGGCTATGTCGCTCTCGATTCTTGACAGAGGAGCGTTATCGTTCGCGGTTAAGGAAGCACAGGTTGAATAGTCATACGTCATGACTCCAATCCAATCCAGGTGGCTCTCAAGATCGGCTATCGAGAACCCCGTCCCGCCGATTGAGTAGGGTATCGTGATGCTGATAGTGAAATGTGCCGTTCCCGCTCTCAGGCTATCGCCGATCTCCTGGATGAGTCTTGTCACGTTTGTGCGCTCACGGAAAAAAGGATACTCCCAATCAATATCAACCCCGTCATAATTGTTGGAGAGGCAAAACGCCTTAAGTGCGGAAGCGAAAGCATGTCGTTTGTTCGAATCGGCGGCCACTCCTGAGAAATTTGAACTTCCGCTCCAACCGCCAACAGACAGGACTGCCTTCTTGTTGTTCTGGTGCACAGTGCGGGCAAAACCCGAGATTTGAGAGCTGATTCCGTCAATATTGAGCGTTCCGTTGCTGTTGGGAATCCCAAATGCGTGAGCGATGTGTGTGAGGTTTCCATACATGATATTGCCGAGGTCATAGCCATTCTGAAAATTGAAATAATACCCCACCACAATTTTGCCGCTCGAGTTCGGTTTGACCGCGGGCTCAGTCGCCTTGGCTTTGCAGCCGTGAGCGATGATCGGAAACACCAGCATCATCGCAATGGTCAGGGACTGAAAGTATTTGATTCGCTTTGGACGGTGGCTCATCATAGGCGGGTAAGGACTCCGGCGGCCGAGTCATGGCCGAGATAATGTGGACAGGGGCAGAATCGAACTGCCGACACACGGCTTTTCAGGCCGTTGCTCTACCGACTGAGCTACCTGTCCCGGAACCAAGCAAGTCTGCGTCTGGGGCCCGCAGCCAGGAATGCCATGACTAGCGGGCCACGGACGCTATCCTGCCGCAGAACGGCGGCTCGGATATCATCCCGCGGTATACTATAGTTTTTGAAACGTCAGGAGCTCACGGCAGTCCGAGCTCAATACCCGTATCCCCTTCACCTCTGAAATACCCTGTGCCGTTCTGGTCATCAGTTCTCCGGCCCGCCGCGGCAGATACACTTTCCCGATTTGTTTAAACCCGGCTTCCCGAAACAGACTGGTAACCTCATTCGGAAAGTCGACGAATTCGGTCGTCGTGAAGGCAGGTTCCACGAGAATGGAAACTCTTCCCTCTGATTTCAGCGTCCGGGCAGATTCGCGAACGAGCCCCTTGAATTTCAGGATGAAATCTGCCTTTGAGGCGTCCATGCTCACTTCGAAGTCCGTGGAGGCGTCTTTCTGCGCGAATTCCGAAGGGGGATCGAGGAAAATGTAATCGACCGATCCCGACTGTTCCGGAATGCCGGTCAGGAGGACATTATTCCGGCCGACGCGATCATCGATGGGGTTGATATCATACAGTTTATATTTCCGGGTGTTGAAGTGGGGCAGCCCGTCGATTAGATCACCCAGAGTTCCGCTTCCCGCAAAAGGGTCGACCACAACGTCGCCGGGCTTCGAGTAATAGTAGAGGGCGTTCGCGATGATCTGACCCGGGAGCCTTCCCTTATAACTCGGTTTCCCGAAGCGGGGGTCGGGCGTCTCGAATGTCCAGACATTCCGTTCCCGGAGATCAAATCCGTACTTGGTCCTCTCGTCGATCCTCTTGGCTGCCTCGTCGTCATGAATCTTCTTCCTCAGGTCCGATATGGTCCAATGATAATCGACGGCCATCTTCTCATAGTGTTCGCGCTTCCTCGATTCGTCGACTTTCGTGGCGAGATCGAAGTAGAAGACCTCGGGAAGCTGGCGCTTCTTGACGTCGGGATAGTAGGAGTAATACTGCTGGCACTGTTTGAGCATCGAATACGGAAACTTAATGCCGGGATGGGAAGAGACCATTTTTAGAACCTGATCTTCGAACATCCCCGCCTTCCGCGCAATCGGCATCACCTTTTCGACCAGAAATCTTCCGAGGTCCCAATAGTTGTCGACATTGAATGAATTTAGCTCGCGGACGAGATCGGCCACAGAAAATTGCTTCGCCCCAGTCCCGACCGCTGCGGTACGAGTTGCCGGCGATGGCTTCTTTCTTGTTTTAGGTGCCATAAAGTTTCCCTTCGGAAATTGCTCTTTCAACTCTCCAACAACCTTTAGGAGAGGAAGAGGATTGAAAAGACGGATGAAGACAAACGATTAGTGGGTTAAAATATAACCAATTGGAGCGGGAAAATCAATGAAAAACGGACGAACTTCTCGGGGGTAACGACTGACCGGAGATTTTATTCGAACTCGGTAGGGCTCTTCTGGCCGACGTAACTGACGATATCTTCGCCTCCGTCGACGCCGATGATATTGCCTGAGATAAAGGAGGAATCGTCATGCGACAGCAGAGCGATCGCCTTCCCAACGTCCTCGGGCGTTGTGGCACGCAACTGGGGATTCTTGCCGCGGGCGATCTTGAGCATGCTGGTCGCACCCGGTATTTTCCGCAATGCCGGGGTATCCGTGACGCCTGCAAGGATGGAGTTGGCGGTAATCCCGTAAGGTCCCAATTCCATCGCCAACTCCCGGATGTGCGACTCAAGTGCGGCTTTGGCCGCGGAAACTGCTCCATAATTGGGCAATACACTATGCCCGCCAGAGCTCGTCATGGCGAAAATCCGGCCCCCAGACTTCATCAGACCATTGATGAAAACGGCCTGTACCCAGTACACGAGCGAGTTGGCCATCACATCGAGCGTCATTTCAATCTGGGGCTGGGAGATGACGTCTTCGACCTTCTTGCCGATATAGGGTTTAAGCGTTCCGAATGCAAGAGAGTGCACCAGCGTCCGGATTGTCGCGCCCGGTGAAGCGCTGAATTCCTTCTTTATTGCCTCGATCGTCTCGTTCCGTTTGGCGGGGTCTGAAGCGTTGATATTGAAGAAGACTGCTTTCGATCCTAAGGCGCGGATCTCACTGATGGTTTTTTCAGCGTTTGGCAGCGTGGCGGCGCGATCAAAATGCACGCCGAACACATTCATGCCGCGGCGCGCCAGCTCGATGCTGGTTCCGGCACCGAATCCGCTCGACGCGCCAAGGATAAGCGCCCAGTGATTCTTATTGAACTCGGGAGTAACTGCCACTCGAACTCCTGTCTGATCGGTGGAACGCTAGGGGCGTTTCGGAGTGGCAAAGATGGGTATTTTTCAGCTGAAAATCAACTCTACTCGACGGTCACGCTCTTGGCGAGGTTCCGGGGCTGGTCGACATCGCAGCCGCGGGCCACAGCCATGTGGTAGGCGAGCAGTTGGAGCGGAATGCTGTTCACGATCGGGCCGAAGTAGTTGTAGGTTCGCGGCACGCGAATGACATACTCGGCGAGCGAATCGATTTCGGTATCGTCTTCATTCGCAATCGCGATGATTCTCCCCTTGCGCGCCCGAACTTCCTGCATATTACTTACAACCTTGTCGTAGATCGCATCCTTCGGTACGACGAAAACCACTGGCATGTCCTCATCGATGAGGGCAATCGGACCGTGTTTCATCTCCGCAGCGGGATATCCCTCCGCGTGAATGTAGGAAATTTCCTTCAGCTTCAGCGCCCCTTCCAGGGCCGTCGGGAAGTTGCTTCCCCTGCCTAAATACAGAAAATTCCGCATGTGCTTGAATTCTTCGGCGATCGATTTTATGTGATCCGAATTCTTGAGAATGCTTGCGACTTTTCCGGGAATTGACATAAGA
>Ga0137396_10001891_pt1 | contig 11266 bp, 10 predicted proteins | sample czc16metaG_FD_108284 | JGI IMG/M metagenome (GOLD analysis project Ga0137396, IMG submission 108284) | Vadose zone soil microbial communities from Angelo Coast Range Reserve, California, USA - czcobulk3.16 metaG | ecosystem: Environmental > Terrestrial > Soil > Vadose zone | place: USA...
TAATCGCCAATCACAAATCACCAATCACAAATCGCAAATCGGAAGGACGGGTTGGAGACTCGCAACTGGTCATCCACAATGTCCCGATCGTTGCGACGGCGCAGACCTTATTCCGCCAGGAGACTCGAAGGAGCAGCGACACATCGCGAGGCACCTCCATCCAAAACTCAGTCCGGCCCGCGCGTTGTCCGCCAAGACCGTCCGCCGAACCATTATTGGACCTGCGACCCTCGCCCAGTGTGCTACCAGTCTTCCTTCTCGAAACGGATCTGATTGCTGTGCGCGATGAATTCGATGTCGGCCATCAGCGCCGGGTTGCCGCAGGTCAGGATCACCGTGCACGCCGGATCGAGCCGCCGGCGGACATCGTCGGCGGTGACATGTCGCGGCAGTGTGGGTTCGGTGGCCGCACCCTGCTGCTCCCTGGGCGGCATCCCGAATACGTAGCGGAGCACGTTGTTGGCACGGCCGCGGCCGATCGTCGGGTCCAGCAGGTCGCGCGAGGTCGGCCGGCTCACCGAAGCGACGTAGACGAAGTCGACGCGACGGGCCGCTTCGATTTCGAGCAGTTCCTCGTGATACGCGAGCTCCTCGCGACTGCGGTTCGTGTGAATCAAGGTGTAACTGATGCCGTCATTCGTCCCGCCGTCCGACGCCTTGAAATCGAGCTCCTTGATCATCGACCGGAACGGCGCCAGCCCGGTTCCCGTTCCGACAAGGAGCACACTGCGAACGGCACGGGCCCGTTTGACGAGCGTGAAATCGCCGACGATCCGGTTCACGTAGGTGAGCGTGCCCCCCGGCGCCGGACCGATCCGGAACATCGACTCGGTCAGGCGGCCCGGTTCGCCGAGCTCGTCCCGCTCGAGGACCACGTAGAACTCCAGGTAGCCTTTCTCCGCGGTTTCGAACGGCGCGGACGCGATCGAGTAGGAGTGGGTCACGCGACCGTGTTTGGCCGCGCCGGAGTCGTCATGGTCGGTCACGTAGCGGGGAAGGCCGTCGGCGCCGACGATCCGCCTGGTCAGGCGGCAATCCTCGCGGCGAAGCGCGATGTACTGACCCGCCTCGTAGTCGGGGAACCGGCTTCCGGCTTCGGGTCTCAGCCGGAACGTCGCCAGAATCGGCGAGAGATTCTGCCAGGATTCGATCGTTCCAACCTTGACGTCCGGCATCGCTCAGCGTGCATCCAAATTGTCATCGGAGACGCTCTTGCTGTCCTTCGTGGTTTCCGTCGGTCTTCGTGCCCCTAATGCGTGCCGCTCGAGAACGTATCGCAGCTCTCGACGGTACCGCCGTCGAGGCCGCGACGGAGCCAGTGCACGCGATCCGCCGAAGAGCCGTGCGTGAACGTCTCGGGAATCACTTCGCCGCGGGACATCCGCTGCAGCCGGTCGTCGCCGATGGCGGCGGCCGCGTTCAACCCTTCGTCGGCGTCACCGGGTTCGAGGAGCCCGCGTCCCTGCGCGTAATGGCCCCAGACGCCCGCGAAACAGTCGGCCTGCAATTCGAGGCGGACCGACAGCGCGTTCGATTGGCGATCGTCCGCGCGCGAGCGGGCCGCCGTCACCGATTCAGAGATGCCAAGCAGGTTCTGCACGTGATGGCCGACTTCGTGCGCGACGACGTAGGCCTGCGCGAAGTCGCCGGGCGCGCCGAACCGTTCGTCCAGTTCACGGAAGAAGCTGAGGTCGAGATAGACCTTCCGATCCGCGGGGCAGTAGAACGGCCCGACCTCGGAGCGTCCGACGCCGCACGCCGACTGGGTGGCGTCGTTGAACAGCACCAGCACGGGCGGCACGTAGGCCCGGCCCTGCTTCTGGAGCACGTCGCGCCACGTGTCCTCGGTATCGGCCAGGACGACCGAGATGAACTGCGCCTGCGGGTCCTTGTCGCGCACGCCCGTGGTGCCGACCGTCTGATCTTCGGGCGCGCTCGTCGTCATGTTGATGAGTTGAAGCGGATTGGTACCGGTGAGCCACGAAATAAGCAGCAGCAGAAGCAGTCCGCCGATGCCTCCGCCGAAGGGGAGACCGAGACGCATGCCACCCATCCCGCGGCGATCCTCGATGTTTCCGCTCTCGCGCCGTCCTTCCCACTGCATTGCGCCGTTCCTCCGCGGTGGGTCAATGCACGCGGAATACCGCCTGAACAGCTCAGCTATGATTCGAAGCTCATGGACCTCGGCCTCAAGGACAAAGTGGCGATCGTCACCGGCTCGAGCCGCGGGCTCGGCCTTGCGAGCGCGCGCGCGCTCGCCGCGGAAGGGTGCCTCGTCTGCGTGTGCGCGCGGACTGAATCGACGCTCGAGCGGGCGCGGTTCGACGTGGCCACACGAGCGGTGGGTGAGGAACGCGTCATCGCGGTGGCCGCGGACGTCAGCACGCCGGAAGGCGTGAGGGCGGTCGTCGACCGGACGGTCGCCGCGTTTGGCGGCATCGACATCCTCGTCAACAACGTGGGGCTCGCCCGCGGCGCCACGCTGATCGACACGAGCGACGCCGAATGGCAGGAAGCGTTCGACCAGACGCTGTTCCCCGCGATCCGCGCGTCGCGCCTGGCCGTACCTCACATGAAACAGCGCGGCGGCGGCGCCATCGTGATCATCGCGTCGGTGTTCGGCCGCGAGGCGGGCGGACGCATGACGTACAACGCGGTGAAGGCGGCCGAGATCAGCCTGGGGAAATCGCTGGCGCAGCAGCTGGCCTCGTCCAACATCCGCGTCAACAGCGTGTCGCCCGGGTCGATTCTGTTCGAAGGCGGATCCTGGTGGAAGCGTCAGCAGGAGAACCCGGCTGGCATCGCGGAGTTCGTCGAGCGCGAGCTGCCGTTCGGGCGGTTCGGCACGCCGGAGGAAGTCGCCGACGTCGTCGCGTTTCTCTCGTCGCCGCGTGCCAGCTGGATCAGCGGCACGTCGGTCGTGGTGGACGGCTGTCAGAGCCGCGCGTTCTGAATCAGCTCTGCACCCAGAGCTTCGGCTTCCCCGTCCCGTCGTCGGTCCCCTTGATGTACCAGTTCTTGCCCAACGGATCGTGATCCATCGTGGTGACGAAGTCGAAGGGCGCCTGGAACTCGATGTAATCGAAACCGGTATCGGATGCGACGAGCTGATGCCACTCGCCGGCAGGGATGAGCACGAGGCTCCCCGAACCGACGGGAAGCGTGCCCGTATCGTGCTTCACTTCGCCCACGCCCTTTTCGATCAGGTAGAAGTGCTCCGGCGTGACCGAGCTGGTATTCGAGGCGCGGTGCACGTGCCGGGGAGAATGACCGCGCGGTGCGTAGTACATCCGACCGAGCTGGAGGTCCCACGAACCCGACAACCCCGTTTCCTTGTTGACCCAGAAGGTCCGCTCCCGGATGCCCTTCTCGTCAATCAACGATCTGAGGCGTGCCTCCTCGAAAAAGTACCCTGATGGCGCGGCGGCGCTCGTGGCTTTCCCGGTGTGCTTCGGGACGGTGACCACCAGCAGCGTCAGGGGAGTTGCCGACGCGCTGACGGTCGCCTCTTCCGACGGTTCCAGATAGACGCCGGATCGCCGTTGCGCGGTGTGATCGGCGGTGGCGCCTGCCGTCACGTGGGTGATCCGGGCATCGTTTCCTTCCAGGACGTAGACAATCTGGGTCCTGTCGCTGGCGGCCACGCGATAGGCCTTGCCCGGATCGATCTCCCTGATGGCCACGTGCGCTCTCGTTCCATCCGCTGACGGGTCCAGCACGTGCCTGACGCGCCCTTCCGGAACGCGCGTCCTCGGCCGGCTCTCGATGTCGATCACCTTGATCATGGCCCGCTGATGATAAATCACCTGCTTCGCCGGGCGCGCAGGACAAGGACGCAAAGAAGGAAGCCACAAAGAGCACGAGGAGCACAAAGGGTAGGCATACGGCCACAAAGATCTTGATAGACAGTCGCCGGAGCCGCCGAAGGCGGCTATCGCGCGAGGCCACCCCGCGCGGAACAAGCCGCATGGATCGTGGCACGGTTTGTTCCGCGTGGCGTGCCCTCGCGCGTTGTCGGCCTGCGTAGCAGGCCGACCCGGCGACGTCTTTGTGCTCTTACCCTTTGTGCCCTTCGTGAGCTTTGTGGCTCCACGTCTTCGTGCACTTGTCCGATCTATCGCAATTTGAAGGCGACGGTGATTGTCATCACGACCGGCACGGGCTGGCCGTTGAGCAGCGTCGGCGTGAACCGCCACTGCCGCACCGCCTCGACCGCCGCCTCGTCCAGCAGAGCCTGTGATCGCAGCACGCGGACGTCGCGCACGGATCCATCCTCGGCGATCACCGCTTCGAGAATGACGATCCCTTCGACGCGGGCGGCGCGCGCGAGCAGTGGATAGACGGGCGCCACGTCGACGACCTTCCGCGGCGGCTTGATGTCGCCGCCAACGTGCACGACGGGCGGTGGTGGTGGCGGCGGTGGCGTTGGAGCCGCGTCAACAAGACCGCATCCGTTGCAGTCGCCGAAGCTGACGATGCCGCCATCGACTGGTGGTGCGTCGCGTACCGGCTCGATGGTGGGGTCCGGTTTGATGCCCTGTGGCGCGGTCAGCGGCGCGGCATCCGCGCGCGGCGGCGCGGTCGGCGGCGTCGTCCTGCGAGGCGCCGGCGGTGGTGGCGGCGGTGGAGTGACCGGCACGACCTGGATGAACTCCGTCGCCGTCCTCGGCGCGGGCAACTCGTCGGTCGCCAGCAGGGGAGCGATGATCGCGGCGCCCACGGCAATCGCGTGCGCGACGATCGAAAAGGCAATCGTGTAGGGTCGCATGGGCCTCCTCACACTGTGGGAGGCCGCGCCGGCGTGGCCTGTTGAAGGATTGGACCCCGTGACGGTGCGGATGTTCCCGTTGGCGGGTCCGCGGCGCGTTGGATTCAGTCGCGCCGCGGGACCCGCCCCACGTACATACGTAGGCCGGGTCCGGCAGTGCGGACTCAGTCCATCGCGCTGCGGACCCGGCGACCGAACGTGAAGTAATAGACGGGAACGCCCGCGAGCACGATGCCAAGCGTGACGCTCGTCCACAGAAGATCGCCGATGAGCGCGCTCACGACGAGATAGACACACGCGGCGATGAAAATCGCGGGCACGACGGGATAACCCGGAACGCGGTACGGCCGCGACAGGTCCGCGCGACGGCGCAGGCGGTACAGGCCGGCCACCGCGAGGCCGTAGAAGGGCCAGACCGCCAGCACGAACGTGTCCGCGATCTGCTCGAATGTACCCGTCACCACGAACACGATGCCGAGCAGCGCGCTGAAGAGAATCGAGACGTACGGCGTGCGATACGTGGGGTGCACGCGGCCGAGCGTCTGGAAGAACAGGCCGTCTTCGGCGGCCGCATAGAAGATGCGCGGAGCCCCGAGCAGGTCCGAGTTCACCGCGCCGAAGGTCGAGATGGCCACCACGATCGACACGAAGCTCGCGCCCGTACGTCCGACGAGCGCGGCCATCGTGTCCGCCGCGATGAGCGGCGACTTCGCCACCTGGTCGATCGGCAGCACGTAGAGATACGCGGCGTTCGTCGTCAGGTAGATCGCGACTATCGCGAGCGTGCCGAAGATGATGGCGCGCGGCAGCGTCCGTTCCGGGTCGCGCACTTCGCCGGCGAGAAACGAGAGATCCGCGAAGCCGTCGTAGGCCCACAGCACCGAGATGAACGCCAGCCCGAACAGTCCCGTCTGAACCGGCGCCTGGCCGAAGGCAAAGTGTGCCGCCGACGCCGACGCGTCGCCGCGGCTGCCGACGACGAGTGCGGCCAACCCGATGAGCGCGAGCGCCGCAAACTTTGCCGCGCTCGTCAGGCCGGTCATCAGCGCGCCCGTCTGAACGCCGCGCACGTTCGCCACCGTCGCCACGATGATGCCGCCGACGGCGCAGGCATCGGCCGCGCCGGGACGGAGCACCGGGTCGTAGCCGAACGATCGCAGGAAGTACTCGCCGAAGACGGTGGCGATGCCGCTCAGGCCCGCCGCGCGAATCAAGACGAGCTCCGACCAGGTGAAGACGAACGCGGTCGGGCGCCCCCACCCCTCGCGCAGAAACACATAGAGGCCGCCGGCCTTCGGCAGCGACGCCGCCAGTTCCGCAATCGACAGCGCGCCGCACAGCGTCACGATGCCGCCGAGGGTCCAGACCGCCAGCATCGTCATTGGGTCGGGGACGCGCGCGGCAATCTGCGCGGGCGTTCGGAAGATGCCCGAACCGATCGTCATCCCGATGACGAACCCGATGGAGCTCCAGAAGCCGAGCCGGCGGCTCAACTGGTGACGTGGAGGCGCAGAAGTGGCGACGGCCATTTACGGCATACAGCCTACGCGAAGACGGGCACAGGTCATGCTCCGGTCTCCTCTTCGGGCCGACTTGAAGGTCGGCGTCTACGTACGCGACGTAGAGGCGGACGTTCAGGTCCGCCTTAGAGAGGAGACACACCGTGGCTGTTGCAGCGATGAATTACCACGAACGCGTGAATGTCGGCCGGGTCGAGCGCTGGTTGTCGATGGCTGCGGGAGGCGCGCTCGCGGCGTACGCGCTCAAGCGGCGGCAGGTGCCCGGCGGAGCGGCCGCGATTGCCGGCGCTGCGCTGCTGTATCGCGGCGCGACAGGGCACTGCGATGTCTATCAGGCGCTCGGCATCAATCGATCGGACGCACGAAACAGCGGCGGCTACGGCACGGGCGTCATCGCGGATCGCGGGTCCGACACGCGCACCCAGCTCGGCGGAAACCGCGGTCTTCACGTGGAAGAGTCGGTGACGATCAACCGGCCGCTCGGCGACCTCTACCGGTTCTGGCGCGACTTCGAAAACCTGCCGAAGTTCATGAACCACCTCGAGTCCGTCGCGATGCGCGACGAGGGCGTCTCGCACTGGGTGGCGAAAGGGCCGGCCGGCATGCGCGTCGAATGGGACGCCCGCATCATCAACGAGGTGTCGAACAAGGTGATCGGCTGGCAGTCGCTCGAGGGGTCGACCATCTCCACCGCCGGCTCGGTCAACTTCGACCAGGACCCGCACGGGACACGCGTCACCGTGAACCTGCAGTACAACCCGCCGGGCGGGCGGCTTGGCGCGGCCGTCGCGAAACTCTTCGGCGAGGAGCCGAACCAGACGATTCGCGAAGACCTGCACCGCTTCAAGCAGCTGATGGAAACGGGCGAGATTGCGACCACTCAGGGCCAGCACTCCGGTCGCCGGATGTGAAGCAACGTTCGCAGGGCTGCGACATCCTCGGCCACGAGTTCATGGGAATCGTCGAGGATTGATCGGGTAAAATCGTGCGCTAAGTCTCGTAGAGGCCGACCTTTAGGTCGGCCCTTCGCTCAAGGAGAACCATGGCGCGCACGATTTCCGCAGTGGCGCTGTTGACGTTCGCGTTGACGGCCGCGATTTCGCTGGCCACGCTCAACGCCCAGGGCGGCCTCGGCCCGCAGGGTGGCCCGACCAACCGGAACACGACCCCGCCGCCGGGCGTCACGCCGCTCCCCGTCGATCTGTTCACCAGCAAGAATTTCTATCTCGACGAGAGGTACTGGCTGGACAAGCGCTACGCCCGCTGCAACACGCCGCGGGCGTTGACGGACATGGTGCGCGACCAGCGCTTCGGCGCGTGGGGCGACTGCAACCTCGATCGTGCCGTCGACAAGATCGTCAGCCCGTATCCATACAAGACCGCAGCGGAGCATTACAACGCGCTGCTCGCGGAAGCGAAGAAGGCCGGCGGCCCCACGAAACACACGCGCGCCACGCTGCCGAACTGGGACGGCCATTACCGCCGCCTGCAGCCGGAAGAGCAGTGGATCTGGGGGCGCAACCTGCAGACCGCGACGATGCTGTCGCTGCTGACGCCGGAATACCGCAAGCGCATGGTGCAGCAGAACTATCACGAGGTGGTCAACAACGCGCCGCAGTGGATGGCGTCGTTCTGCTACCCGGAAGGCTTCATGCGGTGGTGGGCGGAAGCGTCGCTCGGCGGCGACATCGAGGTGATGATGACGCCCGACCAGGTGCAGTTCCTGAGCGGCATCGCGGACAACTTCCTGCGCCGCGTGCTGGTCGGACGGACGCACGTGTTCCAGGTGCCGCAGTGGTACGGCGAGACGGTCGGCTTCTGGAACGGCACCACGCTGGTCGCCTGGACCGCGAACGTGCAGGGCTGGACGCTGTCGCACTCGATGTTCGAGTACAGCAGCAGCATGGAAACCATCGAGGTGTTCACGCCAAGCGCCGACGGCAGGACCATCACCGTCGACACGACCTTCTACGATCCGGAGGCGTTCACCCGTCCCCTGCACACGGTGACCCCGTGGCAGCAGCGCTCGCCGCTCGGCGATCCTGACTGGCGGTTCAACTTCGTCGAGTGCCGGGTGCAGAGCACGATCGTCAACGGTCCCGAAGGCAAGCCGACCGAGTTGATTCCGGGCGAGCCGGGCTTCATCGATTATTTCGGCCGCCCGTGGGCGCAGAACTGGGAAGAACATTTCGAAAAGGACTGGGTTAAATCCGGGAAGTAGGTCGGGACCCGGCACGCGAGGAGGTCATTGGTGAGGAAGCTATTACTGGGATTCATCGCGTCGGTGTTCATGGCGGCACCGGCGCTGGCACATCATTCCTTTGCCATGTACGACCAGACCGTAACCAAGATGCTCTCCGGGAAGCTGACGCGCTACGTTCCCGGCGCCAACCACGCGCAGCTGCTCTTCGTCGTGGTGGACAACGACGGCAACCCGCTGATGAAGGACGGCAAGCCGATGCAGTTCGGCGTCGAGACCGGCTCGGCGATCGCGATGGCGCGCAACGGCGTCACCGTGAAGACGATGGCCGAAGGCACGTTCATCACCGTGCGCTTCTACCCGCTGCGCGACGGCCGCGACTTCGGTGCGCTCGCGGGGATGCTGGTCTCGTGCGGCAAGACGATGCCGAAGGGGGGCTGCACGGCGGAATCCGGTCAGCGGCTGATCGGCGAAGCGTTCAACGCGCAGTAATCATCGGCCCCGGCTACATCTCGTTATTCTCTTCAGCACCTCGATAGGTGGCGGCCGTCAGCGGCGCTGACGGCCCCGCCAGCTCCGATTCGCTCTCCCGCCCCTCTCTCGCCACATCGCCGTTGCGCGTCGACGGTCCCGGCAGCAGCTGGTTGATGAGCGCCATCGCGTCCGCAAACAGCTCCGGCGCGGCGTTGCGCGCCAGCACCGCCAGCTTCGCCTGCATCGTGATGACCAGCTCGGCGTCGCCGTGGCGGCACGCGCGGATGATCTGCCTGGCGGCGCGCTCGGGCGAGATGCTCGCGAGCGGCAGCGAATCGGAGATGGCGAACCATGCGTATTCCTGCGGCCGCTGCCCCTTGAACATCGCGTTCACCGGCGAGCCCGTCCGCATCAAGCCGGGGAACACCGTCGTCACGACGATGTTCTGGCGCGCCAGCTCGGTGCGCAGGCCCTCCGAGAGTCCCGCGAGCGCGAACTTGCTGGCGGAGTAGGGCACCAGGTGCGGCACGCTGATCTTGCCGCCGATCGACGAGATGTTCACGATGCGGCCGGCGCCGGCGCGGCGCATGTGCGGCACCGCGGCGATCATCGTGTAGAGCGGACCCCAGAAGTGCGTGAGCATCGCGTCTTCGTAGTCGGCAATCTTCATGTGATCGATCGGACCGACCTGGATGATGCCGGCGTTGTTGATGAGGACGTCGACGGTGCCGAAGCGCTCGACGGCCATCGCGATGGCGCGCTCGGCCTGGTAGCGCGCGCGGACGTCGGCTGGCGCCGCGAGGATTTCCGCGAACGGCTGGTGCGCCTGGATGTCGTCGATCGCGCGCTGCAGCTCCATTTCGTCTCGCGCGACGAGGGTCAGCTTCGCGCCCTCTTCGGCGAGCTGGCGCGCCATGACGAGTCCGAGGCCGCGCGACCCGCCGGTGATGAGGACCGACTTGCCGGCAAACTCGTACGGGTCGCGGCGCCGCCACATCCGTGCCGCGAGGACGACCCCGGCGCCCACGGCGGTCACGGCAAGCAGCCGTTTCTGCTGTTCGGTGATGGCCATGCCGTCCGCGCTCGCAATGCCGGTGCCTGTCAGTGGGCAGTGGGCAGTGGGCAGCGGGCAGTGCACTTTCGCCGTTTGTTTGTTACCATCTCCCCGGTCATGCTGCCGGCCAGGCGAACGGATTCTCCTCCCGATCAGAGGCTGCAGGCCGTCGTCGATCGCCTCACTGGCGGCCTTTCCGACCGTCCTGACCGCCCCGACGCGTGGGTGACGGCCGTGCGGCGCATGCCGGCGCGTGCCGCCCGGTTCGCGCCGTTCCCCGACCGGCTTGACGGCCGCCTGCAGGAGGTCCTGCGGAACCGCGGCGTCGACCAGCTCTACACGCATCAGGCGGTCGCCATCGACCATGCAATTGCCGGCCGGAACGTCGTGATTACGACGCCGACCGCGTCGGGCAAGACGCTCTGCTACAACGCGCCGGTGCTCGGCGCCATCCTGCAGGATCCATCGGCGCGGGCGCTCTACCTGTTTCCCACCAAGGCGCTCGCACAGGATCAGCTGGCCGAGCTGCATACGCTGGCCGATCGGCTTTCACAGGCGTCGGAGCTCGAGATCGGTGTCTTCACGTACGACGGCGATACGCCGCAGGATGCCCGGCGCGCCGTTCGCGGCCGCGCGCACGTCGTGCTGAGCAACCCGGACATGCTCCATTCCGGCATCCTGCCGCACCATCCGCGGTGGGCGAAGCTGTTCGAGAACCTGCGCTACGTCGTGATCGACGAGCTGCACGCGTACCGCGGCGTGTTCGGCAGCCACCTGACCAACGTGCTCCGGCGGATGCGGCGCATCTGCCGCCACTACGGGTCGAATCCGACGTTCATCTGCTCGTCGGCGACCATTGCGAACCCGAAGGAGCTCGCCGAGGCGCTCGTGGAGGAGCCGTTCGAGCTCGTCTCCGAGAGCGGCGCGCCGAGCGGCGAGAAGTTCTTCCTCTTCGTCAACCCGCCGGTCGTCAACCAGCAGCTGGGCATCCGGCGGTCGTACCTCGCCGAGACCAGACGCATTGCGGCGGAGTTCCTGAAGCGGCAGCTGCAGCTGATCGTCTTCGCGCAGAGCCGCCTGACGACCGAAATCCTGACGACGTACCTGAAGGATGATTTCGGCGGGCAGCCGGGCACGCAGGACCAGATTCGCGGGTATCGCGGCGGCTACCTGCCGCAGCGGCGCCGTGAGATCGAGAAAGGGCTGCGCGAGGGGAGCGTCCGCGCGGTCGTCTCGACCAATGCGCTCGA
>Ga0137396_10001892_pt1 | contig 11266 bp, 6 predicted proteins | sample czc16metaG_FD_108284 | JGI IMG/M metagenome (GOLD analysis project Ga0137396, IMG submission 108284) | Vadose zone soil microbial communities from Angelo Coast Range Reserve, California, USA - czcobulk3.16 metaG | ecosystem: Environmental > Terrestrial > Soil > Vadose zone | place: USA...
TGTTGTAGGTCGCCGGGCGATAGAACCCGTGTTGCACGTCGTCCTCGCGCGACCAGATCACCTTTACCGGGGCGCTCACGGCCTTGGACACGCGCACCGCCTCCGAGACGAAATCCGACTCGAGCCGCCGCCCGAATCCGCCGCCCAGGAACGTCGTGTGGACGGTCACCTTCTCCTTCGGCAGGCCGGCGAGCTCCGCCGCCAGTTCCTGCGCCCGCGTCTGATTCTGCGTGGGCGCCCAGACGTCGCAGCCGTCGGCGCGCACGTGCGCCGTGCAGTTCATCGGCTCCATCGTGGCGTGATGGAGGAACGGCACCTCGTACACCGCTTCCACCCGCTTCGCCGCCGCGGCGAGCGCGGCGGCCGCGTCGCCGATCTTGCGCGCTTCCACGCCCCCCTGCTCGGCGCCCTGCACGAACTGCGCCCGGATGCCGTCGGAGCCGAGCGTCGCGGCGGCGCCTTCGTTCCACTCGATCTCCAAGGCGCGGCGCCCCTGCACGGCGTGCCAGTAGGTATCGGCGACCACCGCGACTCCCGCGGCACACCCTGCCGCCCAGGGGCCGCCCGTGCCGGTCCACGGACTGGGCTCGAGCGCCACGACCGCGTGGACTCCCGGGAGGGTCTTCGCCTTGGCCGCGTCGTAGCGCTGCAGCGTGCCGCCGAACACGGGACAGCGCTCGATCGACGCGATGAGCATCCCCGGAACCTTGACGTCGATCCCGAACACGGCGCTCCCGTCCACCTTGACCGGAGTGTCGAGCCGCGGCGTGCGCGTGCCGAGCAGGCGGAAGTCTTTCGGGTCCTTGAGCGGCACCTCGGTGGGCACGGGGAGCTTGGCGGCGCGGGCCGCCAGCTTGCCGTACGTGAGCCGGCGCTTGGTGGGCGTGTGGATCACGGCGCCTTGCTCGGCGTGGCACGTGGCGCGGTCCACGTCCCAGGCCGCGGCCGCCGCGCTGATCAGCAGCTCGCGCGCCGTGGCGCCCGCCTTGCGCAGCGGGTCCCACGACGTGCGGATCGCCGTGCTGCCGCCGGTGGACATGCGGCGTGACCAGCCCGCGGGGTTCTCGGGCACCGGCCCGAGCCGCACCTTCGCCCAGTCCGCCTCCAGCTCCTCGGCGAGAATCATCGCGAGCCCGGTCTGCGAGCCCTGGCCCATTTCAGATTTGTCCACGGTCAGGGTGACGACGTCGTCGGCACCGATCCGCACCCATGCGTTGGGGGCGAAGGCTGCGTCGTCGCGGGACAGCGCGGCCGCGCGACGCGGGGGCAGATAGAAGGAGATGACGAGGCCGGCACCCGTGGCTACAAACTCACGACGGTTGATCTTTGGGCTCATGGCTACACCACTTTCCCAATCGGCAGCTTCCTGACCCGCTTTCCCGTCGCCGCGAAGATCGCGTTGCACACCGCCGGCGCGATCGGCGGCGTGCCCGGCTCTCCCACGCCGCCCTGCGCGTCGCTCGACGGCACGATGTACACCTCGATCTTCGGCATCTCGGCGAGGCGCACCATCTGGTAGTCGTGGAAGTTGCTCTGCTTCACGCGGCCGGCCTCGATATCGATCTCGCCGTACAGCGCCGCCGTGAGCCCGAACACGATCGCGCTCTCCATCTGGGCCTCGACGATGGACGGGTTCACCACGGGCCCGCAGTCCACGGCGCACACCACGCGGTGCACCTTCACGGCACCGTCCGCTGCCACGGACACCTCCGCGACTTCCGCGACGTAGCTCTCGAACGCCTTGTACACGGCGATGCCGCGCGAGCGGCCCCCCCCCGGCGGCGGCGCCGTGCCCCAGCCCGCCTTGGTTGCGGCGAGGTTGAGCGCGCCCAGGTGGCGGGGCGCCTTGCCGAGCAGATCGCGCCGGTACTCGTACGGATCTTTCTTGGCGGCGTGGGCCAGCTCGTCGATGAAGCTCTCCACGGCGAAGGCGTTGTACGAGTTATTCACGGAGCGCCAGAAGCCGACCGGGATCCCCGTGTCGGTGAGCTGGTAGTCCACGTGGACGTTGGGGATGGTGTACGGCATGCCGACGCCGCCCTCGACCGCCTCCTCGTCGAGCCCGTTCTTGATCGTGTCCGGGAACACGCGCGCCATGATCGAGGGCGCTACGATGCGGTGCGTCCACGCCGCCGGATGTCCGCCGGCGTCGAGCCCCGCGTGCAGCACGTGGTAGTTGGCCGGCCGGTACTGGGCGTTCCGGATGTCGTCTTCACGCGACCAGATCACCTTCACCGGTGCGCCGACCGCCTTCGAGGTCTCGAGCGCTTCCTGGATGAAGTCCAGCTCGAACCGCCGGCCGAAGCCGCCGCCCAGGTAGGTCGTGTGGACCTGCACCTTCTCCGGCGCAACGCCGCCGATCTTGGCCCCGACGCCCTGGGCCCCCGTCTGAAACTGCGTCGGGGCCCAGATATCGACGCCGTCCGCACGCACGTGGGCGGCGCAGTTCATCGGCTCCATGGTGGCGTGCGCGAGGAACGGCAGCTCGTACACCGCGTCTACTCTGTAGGTCGCGAGCTGCAGCGCGGCCTGGGTGTCGCCGTCGTTGCGCGCCACGGCGCCCGCCTGTTCGGCGCGTTGGGCGAAGAGCTGGGAGATGCTCGCGCTCGAGACCTGCGCGTTCGGGCCCTCGTCCCACGACACGTCCAGCGCGTCGCGTCCCTTCTTGGCCGACCAGTACCCGTCCGCTACGACCGCCACGCCGCTCGAGATCTGCACTACGTGGCGCACGCCGGGCACGGCCTTCGCCTTGGTCGCATCGAAGCTCTTGACCTTCCCGCCGAACACCGGGCAGCGCGCGACCACGGCGACGAGCATCCCGGGGACCTTCACGTCGATCCCGAACTGGGCGCTGCCGTCCACCTTGGGCGGCGTGTCGAGCCGCCGGACGCGCGTGCCGAGGATCTTCCAATCCTTCGGATCCTTGAGCGGCACGTCGTGCGGCATGGAGGCGGTCGCGGCCTTCGCCACCAGTTTGCCGTAGGTGAGACGCCGCTTGCTGGGCGTGTGGATCACGGCGCCCGCCTCCGCGTGGCACGCGGACTTGTCCACCCCCCACGTCTCGGCCGCCGCGGCGACGAGCATCTCGCGGGCCGCCGCCCCCGCCTTGCGGAGCGGGGTGTAGGCGGCGCGCACACTGGTGCTGCCGCCGGTGCCCTGCATGCCGAACATCGGGTTGGTGTACGCCTTGTCGGCGGGCGCGAACTCGATCTTGATCTTGGACCAGTCGGCGTCGAGCTCTTCGGCGAGCAGCATCGGTAAAGCGGTTGCCACACCCTGACCCATCTCGGAGCGGTCCACGATCACGAGCACGCTCTCGTCGGCGCCGATGCGCAGCCACGCGTTCGGGGCGAGCGGCGCCGCGGCCGTGGTGCGGAAGCGGGATCCGGATGGGAGATGGAAGCCGATGACGAGGCCGGCGCCCGCGGCGCCGGCCGTCTCGAGGAACTCACGCCGGGTGACGTCTGTGCGCGCGCTCACGTCAGGCCCCCTTCGCCGCGCGGTGAATGGCGGCGCGGATCCGCTGGTAGGTCCCGCAGCGGCAGATGTTCGTCATGGCCGCGTCGATGTCCGCGTCGCTCGGGCTCGGGTTCTTCGCGAGCAGCGCGGCCGCCGCCATGATCTGGCCCGATTGACAGTAGCCGCACTGCGGCACGTCCTCGGCGATCCACGCCTGCTGCACCGCGTGGCCCCGGTTCGGCGACAACCCCTCGATCGTCGTCACGCGTTTGCCCGCGACGGCCGCGACCGGCAGGACGCACGTGCGGGTCGCGACCCCGTCCAAGTGGACGGTACAGGCGCCGCACTGCGCGATGCCGCAGCCGAACTTGGTGCCGGTGAGGCCGAGCGTGTCACGCAGCACCCAGAGCAGTGGGGTGTCCGGGCTGTCGGTGACCGAGCGGGACTTGCCGTTGACGGTGAAAGTGATCGGCGGCATCGGAAGGGCTCCTCGAGAGAAGTGCGTCCCGAAAACTGTAGGGGTAGCGGGGAAGGGGGAAGGGGGAAGGGAAGCGTGTTAATTTCTGCGCCATGCCGTACCCTTCCCCCTTCCCCTTTCCCGGTCTCCGGTCCTGACCACCTACGCGCGACGGCTCGGTCTCTTCTCCGGCACGATGGCGGTGATCGGCGGCATCATCGGCGGCGGGATCTTCCGCACGCCCGCGGCCGTCGCGGAGCGCGTGGGGTCGCCCCGGTTGGCGCTCGCGGCCTGGATCGTGGGTGGCGCCATCGCCCTGATCGGCGCCGTCTGTTTCGGGGAGCTGGGACAGCGCCGTCCCCAAGCCGGGGGCGGCTACGTGTACTTACGCGAGACGTGGGGACCGTTGCCAGCCTTCCTGTACGGGTGGGCGCTGCTGCTGGTGATCGCCACGGGCGCGATCGCGGCGGTAGCGGTCACGTTCGCCAACTATGCGCTGGCGCTGGCGGGCCTCTCCGGCCGGCTCACCGTCCCCGTGGCGATCGGCGCGATCGCGTTGCTGTCCGGGATCAACTACCTGGGCGTCAAGCCCGCGGCCGTCACGCAAAACGTCTTCACCCTGCTCAAGCTCGCCGCCCTCGCCACGCTCATCGGCGTCGGTCTATTCGCCGTGGTGCCTACCGCCCCTTACCGCCTCCTACCGCCCTCTACCGCCCCGGCGGGGACGTGGGAAGTGGTGGTCAGCTTTGGTGCCGCACTGGTGCCGATTCTCTTCACCTATGGGGGGTGGCAGCAGACCAACTTCATCGCCGAAGAGATCATCGAGCCGGAGCGGAACCTGCCGCGGGCGCTGGTGCTGGGCGTCGCGGCCGTCGTGGCGGTGTACCTGCTCGCCAACGTGGCGTACCTGCGCGTGCTCGGGCTTGCCGGACTCGCCCACAGCACGGCACCCGCGGCGGATGTGATGCGCGCGCTGCTCGGTTCCGCCGGCGGCACGCTGATCGCGGCCGGCATCGCGGCGTCCACGTTCGGCTTCTTGAACCTGGTGATTCTCGTGACACCCCGCGTGCTGCAGGCGATGGCGGCGGACGGGGTGTTCCTGCCGCGGCTCGCCGTGCTGCACCCCCGCTACCGCACGCCCGCGTTGGCGATCCTGGTCCAGGCCGGCTGGGCCACCGTGCTGACGCTCTCGGGGACGTTCGCCCAGCTGGTGGACTACGTGGCGTTCGGAGACTGGATCTTCTTCGGCCTCACCGTGGCCGGGCTCTTCATCTATAGGGCGCGGGAGCGGCTGCCCGGTGCTCCTCCCGAGCCGGTTAGGGGCGCGTTCCGCGTGCCCGGGTATCCGTGGACCCCCGCGCTGTTCGTGCTCGCGGCGCTGTATGTGGTGGCGAGCTCGATCCTTGCCAACCCGCGCAATGCGCTCATCGGCGCCGGCCTGCTGGCGCTCGGGGTGCCGGTGTACCTCCTCTTCGCCCGGTCGCCCCGCCGCTCGGGGTAGATCGGCGCTCCGCCGCCCCGTTGTCCCGCTCCGACAGGCCCGTGGCGGCCGGGCGCTGCTGGATCGGAGCGACGCCGAACGCACGCAACACAAAAATGTTCTCGCCACGCGGCGTGTGATAGCGCTTACACCGTCGTCTCGGTGCGCTCGGAATGACCCCAAAAGGTACAGAACTTGCCCGCGCACGTGCACATGGTACCGAGGATCGCGTTCATCGTAGAGGGACGGTACTTGCGCCAGGAGATGCCACGGGCGGTGATCCACGAGCTCCAGGCGCGGGGTCTGGAACCCGATGTCCTGTGCCCGCAGGGGGGGCGGTTCGACCCGCAGTCCGGGATCTTCTCCCCTGAATCGAGCGACCCGCTCGACCTGAACTGGTACGATATCGTCGTGGCGCGCTGCCGCGACGCGCTCGGGCTCGCGATGCTGGCGTACGCAGAGACCGCCCACATCCTCACGATCAACACGCGTTGGGCTACCGAGCAGGTGCGCAGCAAGGCCGAGATGGCGGTCGCGCTGGAGCGCGCCGGCATCCCCTGCGCACCCACGGTTCTGGCGAGCGACGTCGCCGTGTTGGCCGGGCTGTCGGAGGACTGGTTTCCCCTGCTGCTCAAGCCGACCTATGGCGACAACAGCCAGGGGCTGCGGCTCATCCGCCGTCGCGACGACCTGTGGGACGTGCACTGGCCGGAGCAGATCGTCCTGGCTCAGCGTTACCTGCCGAACGACGGCTTTGATCTCAAGTTCTCCGTGTGCGGCGACCGGGTCTTCGCCACGCGTCGGCCGTCGCCCTTCAACGGCGAGCCCTCGGCTGTGGCGCAGCCGGTCAAGCCCGAGGCGGCACTGGTCGACCTGGCGTTGCGATGCGGACGGGTGTTCGGCCTGGACATCTACGGCGTCGATACGGTCGACACGGCGGAAGGAGTGGCGGTGCTCGAGGTCAACGAGTTCCCCAACTTCACCGCCGTCGCCGGGGCCGGCGGCGCCATCGCGGACTACCTACTCGCCCGGGCCGAGGCCTGGGAGGTCATGCCGGTGGAAGTCGGGGCGCGACCCGGCGCCCATCCCACCACGCTCCCGCTCTGATCTTCTGATCTCTAGGACGTCGCCCCTCGACTACGGCGCTACCCCCGGCGCCGTGCGCGGGTTTCCCGCGCGCGGAACGGACTGTGCGGCGTTCGGGTATCCCGCGCATGCCGACGGTGTGGCGGTCGCTCATCACGTGGATTGCGTGCCTCGGCGCGATGGACGCAGCTGCGCAGAGTGTCGCGGGACCGACACGTCTCGTCTCGAGGCCGCGGGTGCCGCTCGAGGGCTCAGCGGTGTTGCTCGAGCTCCGCGCCCGCGCTGGGGACAGCGTGACGGCCGTGCGGGGCGAGCTCGCGGGCGAGCCGCTGCATTTTGAGCGCGTCGCGGACGGCTTTCGCGCGCTCGCCGCCGTGCCGCTCGGCCCGGCCGACAGCGTGGCGGCCCGCGCGACGATCGAGCGGGTGGGCGGGGCGAGCGACAGCGTGGTCGCGTGGCTCGTGCCCGCGCGGCGGCGGGCGCCGCGCGAACGGTTGCACGCGGCGCCCGACCTGGTGCAGCCGCCGGACTCGCTCACGGGGCGGATTCAGCAGGAGCGCGATCTCGTGGAGGGCGTGTACCGGCTGGCCCACGAGGTACCGCGCCTGTGGCACGAGCCGTTCGTCCGGCCGCGGTCGAGCGCGGTGACGGGTCGCTTCGGCGTGGCGCGCGTATTCAACGGCGTGCTGCGGAGCCGTCACATGGGCGTCGATTTCGCCGGCCGGCGCGGCGCACCGGTGCGGGCGGCGAACCGCGGCGTCGTCGCCCTGGTGGCCGATTTATACCTGAGCGGCACCACCGTGCTGATCGATCACGGCGCGGGGCTCGTCACCGGCTACCTGCATCTCAGCCGCGCCCTGGTGGCGGTCGGGGACACGGTCGGGCGCGGCCAGCTGATCGGCGAGGTCGGCGCGACGGGGCGGGTGACCGGCCCGCACCTCCACTGGCTCGCGGCGTACGGGCGCATCACGTTCGACCCACTCGGGCTGATCGGTCGTGATTTCGACAGGAAGTGACGGCATGCAGGGTTGAGAAACGAGGAACTGCGTCTAGTAGTTGGTTGTCCTCTTAACTGAAGTACTCTTCCCTGTACATCTTTATCAATTCGAAGAAGTAGCTCAGCGCCAGCGGCCCGATTAACAGTCCCAGCAGCCCGAAGTACGGTACTCCCGCCAGTGCTCCCACCAGCGTCACCAGCGGGTGAATGTGCGCCCAGCGCCGGAACACCATCGGTCGGACGAGGTAGTCGACGTTCCCCACGACGACGATGCCGATCAGGGCGATCAACAGCGCGGGATAGGGGCGATGGTCGAGCAGCAGCGCGATGGCGCCCGGTCCCCACACCAGGCCGCTCCCTACGACGGGGAGGATGGCGAAGACCATGGTGACCACGCCCCAGAAGACCGCGTTCGGGAGGTGGACGATCCAGAACCCCAGGCCGACGAGCAGCCCCTGGACCGCGGCGGTGAGGCCGGTGCCGATGATGGTCGAGGTCGTCACGTCGCGAAAGCGCTGGCGCAGCTTCTCGGCGTTCTTGGCGGAGAAGGGGATGTAGGGTCGCACGGCTTCCCACGTCTGCTCGGGCCGGAGCAGCAGATAGAACAAGCCGAACAGGGAGATCGTCAGGTTCAGGGCGAGCCGCGTGGCGGTGCCGATCAATCCGAACGCCGAGGAGCCGATCCACGACACCACCTGCGCGCCCAGGTCGGCGATGCGCGGGCCCAGGTCCACGCCCGCGATCTGGAGCTGGGCCAACCGGCCGAGGATCGGGTTGCGCACCACGCTGCCGGCGATCTGCTGCGCCTGGGAGACCACCAGCCCCGCGAACGAGACCCCGGGCACCACTATAAGGAAGAGGGCGAGCGCGACGACGAGCACGGCGGCGAGCTGCTCCCGCATGCGGCGCGCCAGCCATTGGTGGACCGGGGCGAAGACGGCGTACAGCACAGGGATGCCGACGAGCCCCGTGACGTAGGGGCTCAGGCCGATGACGATGGCGACGCCGAGCAGCAGGACGAGGGCGGCGGCGCTCTGCTGTTTCGACTCGAGGAAAGCCATGCGATAGAGTAGGCCTCGACGCGTGGGCGCGCCAGGCCTGTCGCGTCTTGCGGCCTGCACGAGGGCGCGGTAACGTCGGGCCCCATGGACCAAAACCCGGTAGCGCTCACTATGAAAAAATGCGTCGTCATGGTGTTGCTGGGAATATTCCTCGTCGCTCCCCAAGCGTTTTCACAGCAAAAGACCGTGACCGGTAAGGTGACGAGTGAGCAAGGCGCTCCCTTGTCCGGCGCGTCGGTCGTCATCAAAGGGACCAGCACGCGTACCTCGAGCACTAACGACGGGACCTACTCCATTCGCGCCGACGTCGGCCAGGTGCTGCAGTTCCGGTTCATCGGGACCGCGCTGGTGGAACGCACGGTGGGTGACGCCGACGTGATCGACGTGCAGCTGCGCCGGGTCGCGCTGGATCTCGATGCCGTCGTGGTCACGGCGCTGGGGCAGACCACGGCGCAACGGGCCCTGGGAACCGCGCAGCAAACCATTCGGGGCGCCGAGATCGCGCAGACGCAGCGCGAGAATTTCTTCAACGCCTTGTCCGGGCGCGTCGCCGGCATCGACGTCACCAGTACGTCGGGGGTACCGGGCGCTTCTTCATCGATCGTCATCCGCGGCGTCAGCTCGATCAGTAGCAGCAACCAGCCGTTGATCATCCTCGACGGGCTGCCGGTCGACAACCGCACCGTCAACACGGGGGTGCTGGCGTCCGATAAGAGCTCGACGACCGCGTTCTCGAACCGCGGCGTCGATTTCACCAACCGCGCCGCCGACGTGAATTCGCAGGACATCGAAACCGTGACCGTGCTCAAGGGCCCGGAAGCCGCCGCACTATACGGCATCGATGCGGCGAACGGCGCGCTTGTGATCAAGACGAAGCGCGGGAGGGCCGGTGGGGGCATGCAGTACAGCTCCAGCATGAGGATCGAACGGACCAGCGCGAACTATCAGCTCCAGCACGTCTATGGCCCAACCACGGTGACGGGGAGCACGCTCGGCTCGTTCCAGTACTTCGGCGCCCCGTATCCCGCCGGGACGCCGTTCTATGACAATATCGACGGCTTCCTGAGAACCGGGCTGAGCCAGAACCACAACCTGTCCTTCAGCGGAGCGACGACCGACAACGCGATCAACTACCGGCTGAGCACGTCCTTCGATAAGCAGGAAGGCGTCGTCCAAAGCTCGGCCTACGATCGCATCAACGTCACCGGCTCTTCCCAGGCCCGGATCAATTCGTGGTTGAACACCGACCTGTCGATGATGTACACCTATGCGAACAACGATCAGGTGTACAAGGGCGACATCGGTCCGCTGATGGGTCTGATGCTGTGGCCGCAAACCGACGACGCGAAAGACTACCTGACGCCCGCCGGCACCCGGCGCCGGCTGACCGCGCTCGCGGCCTCGGCGGAGCTCGATAATCCGTACTTCAACGTCGCCAAGAACAAGATCAATTCCAAAACCAACCGCTTGATCGCCAACGTCGGCTTCGTTGTTACGCCGTTCTCGTGGGGAAACATCAAGTCCAACCTGGGCACCGATACATACACGAATCAGAACCTGCTGCTCCGAAACCCGGAAAGTGTGACGGGGAATGCGTCGAACGGGATACTCGATCAAGCGGACGTCATCACGCGGAACTTGAATGCCCTCACGGTTCTCAACGTCTACAACCACCCCCTCACGAGCAGCTTCTCGATCAGCGGCCTCGTGGGCCACCAGCTGAGCGACCTGAAGACCACGTCGGATGCCCAGACCGGCATCGGGTTCTTGGATCCGAACTTCGTGTCGATGAACAACACCAGCACGCGGTCGACCCTGACTACGATCGAGCAGCGCCGACTCATCAGTCTGTTCGGCCAAGCGGTGCTCGATTACAAGGACTTCTGGTATCTCACCGTGACCGGGCGGAACGACTGGACGTCGACGATCCCCCGCCCGCGGAATTCGTTTTTCTATCCGTCCATCTCGAGCAGCTTCATCTTCTCCGAGGCGTTTCCCGGTGTCCGGCGCTTCGTGACCGGGAAGGTAAGACTCGCCTATGCCGCGGTCGGCAAGGACGCGCGGCCCTACGCCTACCGGCCGTCATTGCAATTCAAGACGACGTCGTTCGGCGGGTACGGATACGACTTCTGGGGCCCCAACCTCGCGCTGAAGCCCGAGTACAAGCGGTCCGTCGAGGGCGGGGTCGAGCTCTCCTTCTTGAACGGCCGGCTGGGACTCGATGCGACAGCCTATCGTGCCACCACCAAGGACCAGATCGTCAACGACATCCGCGGCAGCTACGGCACCGGCTTCATTCTCTTCAACTTGAACGGCGCCGCGACGCGCAGCCGCGGTCTCGAGCTGACTATCCGCGGCACACCGATTCTGAAGCCGTCATTCTCGTGGGACGTGACACTGAACTGGACGAGCTCGGGAAGCATCGTGACGCAGCTGCCCAATGGCATACCGGAATCGTACGTCTCCGACACCTGGCTCTACGGCAATGTGCGCAACGGGACCCAGGTGGGCCTGTCCACGATGTCGCTCACCGGTTGGTTCTATCTGCGGAATAATCGGGGTCAGTTGTTGATCGATCCGGCGTCGGGCCTCCCCGTGCGATCGAACGCCGTGTCGGCGAACTTCATCGACGCCGGCTACGATCGCCAGCCGGACTTCACGATCGGCGTCGGGAATACGCTCCGGTACAAGCGTCTTTCGCTCGATTTCCTGCTCGATATCCGCAA
>Ga0137396_10001894_pt1 | contig 11262 bp, 10 predicted proteins | sample czc16metaG_FD_108284 | JGI IMG/M metagenome (GOLD analysis project Ga0137396, IMG submission 108284) | Vadose zone soil microbial communities from Angelo Coast Range Reserve, California, USA - czcobulk3.16 metaG | ecosystem: Environmental > Terrestrial > Soil > Vadose zone | place: USA...
AACGAGTGGCACGGCGACACTTACTTGAAAAACTCCTTCGCGCGCTCGAAAAAGCCTTTACGCATCGGCGTGTTTTCCTCACCGCAAAGCGCTGCGAATTCCTCCAACTTGCGGCGTTGATCCGCATTCAGGTGCGACGGCACCTCAACAATCAGGCGCGCACACAAATCGCCATGGCCGCGGCCGTTGACGTTCACGATTCCCTTGCCACGGAGTTTGAACATCTGTCCGCTTTGTGTGCCGTCGGGCACCTTTAAATGAGCCCTGCCTTCCAGTGTGGGGACATCAATCTCGCCTCCCAACGCTGCGACGGAAAACGGGATCGGCACCTCGCAATACAAATCATCGGCGTCGCGCTGAAAGATCTTGTGCTCCTTGATGTGGACGACTACGTAAAGGTCGCCTGGCGGTCCACCACTCATGCCCGCTTCCCCGTTCCCTAACGAACGCAGCCGGGTGCCTTCTCTGATTCCGGCGGGAATTTGCAACTTAACGCGGCTCAATTTTTCCACGCGTCCCTCGCCGCGGCACTTCTGGCATGGCTTCTCGATGATGTCGCCGGCGCCGCGACAGCGAGGACATGTCTGCGAAATGTGAAAAAATCCGCGTGAACTGACGACCTGACCCCGCCCACCGCAAGTGGGGCAGCCGATCCTGTGCGAGCCTGCTTCAGCGCCGCTGCCGCCGCACTTATCGCAGGTGTCCAGTTTTGCGATCTCGATCTGCTTGGTCGCGCCAAAAGCCGCCTCTTCCAGTTTGATTTCCATGTCGTAGCGCAAATCCGATCCGCGACGCTGATCTTCAGTGCGTGCGCTACCGGCCCCACCGAAGAACGTCTCGAAAATCCCGCCTCCAAATCCGGTCCCGCCGAACACCTCGCGAAAAATCTCGAATGGATCATGGAAAGCTTCGCGACCAAAACCGATGCCGCCTGGCGCAAATGCTGCGTGACCAAAGCGATCGTAGGCAGCGCGTTTGTCCGCATCCATCAGCACATCATACGCTTCTCCTAACTCCTTGAATTTTTCTTCGGCGCGCGGGTCGTCCGGATTTTTATCGGGATGAAACTTAACCGCGAGTTTGCGATAGGCGCGTTTGACCTCCTCGCCGGTGGCGTTTCGCGCAATGCCCAGCACCTCGTAGTAATCGCGTTTCTCAGTTGCCATGTGGCCAATCAGTCCTGCGTAACCTGCGGACTAGAACGTGAAGCAAGAAAGCCGCCTCACTGCTTTGCTGGCCCGCTGGAAACAACGACTTTGGAAGGCCGAAGCAATCGGTCTTTTAACCGATAACCGCGACGAGTCTGGCGGAGCACAGTCCCTTCCGGAAATTGATCGCTGGGCTCATGCGCAATTGCTTCGTGCAAATTCGGATCGAATCTTTTGCCATCCGCTTCGATCGGCTGCAGCCCGTGTTCTGAAAGCAAATCGTTGAGTTGTTTCTGGACGAGGACCATTCCGGAGTAGATCGGCGATTCTTCGCCCTGGGCTTTTGCAGCTGCAAGACCAAGCTCAAAATTATCGAGAATTGCGGCCAATCGCTGAAGCAACGAACTATTGGCGTATTTGATCGCCTCTTCCTTTTCTCGCGCAGAGCGCTTTTTATAATTCTCAAAATCAGCCTGACTGCGCAGTGCCAGGTCGCGGAAACGGTCGAGATCGGCCTGCAGGCCTGCCATTGGATCTTCGGCATCAGTTTGCTCAACGCCGGCAGAGGCTGGAGCATCGGCTGAATGCATCTGTCTTGCCGCAGCCGACCCTTTCGTTTCTTTGTTTTGTTCAGCGATAGGAATCTTTTTCATGTTTTTCGGATGGCAATCAAGGTGATGTCATCGTTTTGTGGAAGCGAACCGGTAAAGTCGCGCACATCCTGGATGATTTTCTTTACAATCGCCTGCGCGCCATCGTTTGCTCTCGCGCGGACGGCCTGGATCACGCGATCCAAGCCAAACTCGTCTTCTTCAGCGTTGAGCGTCTCGGTGACACCGTCGGTGTAGAGAACCAAGCAATCATCGCGCTCGAGCGATATCGCGAAGTCAACTGTAAGCCTATCAAACACGTTCCCACTGTCAATTCCAACGACCATTCCAGGTGATTTCACGGGCGTAACCGTTTGCGATTGGTGCTTGTAGAGCAACGGCGCATCGTGCCCGGCGCGCGCGAGGGTAATGCTATCGCGATGGTGGTCCAGAATCAGGTAGGCCATGCTAATGAACATGTCTTCCTTGATGTCTGGGTAAAGCTGTCGATTGACCTTTCGCAATACGTCGGCCGGAGATGGATTCCGAGCCGCCTCAGCGCGTAACACGCTGCGGCAAATCGCCATGATGAGCGACGCCGGCACACCTTTGCCCGAAACATCTGCGATTGCCACGCCCAACCGCTCGTCATCTACGCGAATATAATCGAAATAGTCGCCGCTCACCAGGCGGGCTGGCACATTGATGCCGCTGATCTGAAATCCATCAATCGCCGGCGCTTCCGAGGGGAGCAAAATTCGTTGAATGTCCCGGGCGATCTCCAGGTCATGATCCAGACGCTTCTTTTCGTTAGCCATGGAGTAAATGATCGCGTTGTAGAGCGCAAAGGCCGATTGCTCGGCAAGGGATTTAAAAACGACGAAGTCCCCCTGCGAAAACGGCACACCCATCGGGCCGTTGGCGAGCGCCAATACGCCGAGATCCTGGTTTCCATACCGGAGCGCCGCCGCCATAACGGACCGCGTGCCAAATGCGCTGCTGCGCAATTTCGCTAACTCCGGCGCATCCGAGAACTCGCTCAGGTAAACAGACTGCCCTGTTTGCCAAACGCGACCGATCACTCCTTCACCCGGGGCGACTGTGTGCAGTCGTAGAAACCTCTCAAGGCCGGTAGGAGTAGCGGCCGCTTGTTGCAAAATATTCGGCGGAATGTCGACTAGTGGCGGGCAGCCCTTCGAAATAAAAGCGGGCGTGAGTTTTGCACCGGTGCGATCGCTCACATAAAGGGCGCCGCCCTGGGCATCAAGGATGCGCGTAGCGCCTTCGACTATCAACCGATGAAGTTCCTGAGGTCGAATGCTCTCCCGGAACGCTTCGCCGAGACCGTGCAGAAAATCGAAAACGAGCGTTTCTTCGACTTGGATCTCTTCGTGAGATCTTTCTAACCTGCGAATCCGTTGCGCTTGAAGATAGCTGGTAACAATCCACCCGGCAGCAGACGCGACAAGCAGTCCGAGGAGAAGAGTCGGCCACATCATGCAGAGGCCAGCTTACTTCGAAGGCGTCTCGCGATGAAGGTCTTGTCTTAAGAAATCGAGAACGTCCTTAAATCGAAAGATATTTTCCGGCGCTGCCTCGCAAAGCGCCTCGTGCGCTTCCAGCATTGTTTCTGTCTGCTCCTTTTTTTGAGTTTCTAGCAATTGGCGTGTCCCAGATCGCTCGAGCTCTTCGCACTCCGGCGGGCGCTCTCCGTTGGCACGAATGTCAAATATCTGATCGAGGCCCAATCCGGAAAGAAGCTCCTGGCTGCGATTACCGCAATGAATGATGTGGAGGTGACCGTGACCAAGTTCCTTCAATCGCAATGCCACACTGGCCATCGTGCCCATGAATGTGGAGTCCATCATGGCGCACTCCGCTAAATCCACCACAAATTCGCGATACCCGCGATCCAACATTTCGCGCGCGAACTCCTTCAGGTTGCCGCTATTGAGAAAACTACCTTTCCCCTCAATTTTCACCCACACGGTCGGGCCTCTGACCCCTACTTGAATAGATGAATCCACAGTTAGCTCCGTAAGAATACCAGTCCAGAAGGCATGCTGTCAAACCTCGCGGGACTCCAGAAGTTTCAGAAGCTGATTCGAATTGCAGACCAGGAAGGGCCGCATTGATGAAAACCTTCGCCGCTGCGGCGCCCGAGGGCGAATTGGCACGCCGCCTCTGACCGATCCTAGTCCCACATGAACGACCGGTTTTCCGCTACGATCCGGCCATTTGCAATTAACAGGCACCGCCAGGCAATCACACGGCCGTCGTCAAAATAGTCGTCTCCAATAACTTTGAATTCCGTCTTATGAGTGCCACGTACGTTCCGGTACGTAATCTCCTGTCCTTGCACGTGTTCGTGTAATTTTTCCTGGCGATACTCCAGGCGCACTGTGACATCGGAGGGACGTCTGGCCCGCCAAAAGAAATCGAAGTAATTACCGAACCGCTGGCGCTGATCCAGCCCGGTGACAGCGCCGAAGAGCCGATACTGGCGCTCAAAAGTGATCGGCGCGTCCTGAAGAGTCGCAGTTTTTTGGCTCGGTGAAGTCGACTTCGAGTGTAGCGTGCTCGTCGTCTGCCGCTGGTTAACGTCACTTGCTTTTGGCCCTCTCTCGCTCAGGAAAAAAAGCTTCGTTTTTCGAAATGCAAAATCTTTATCGAATGCCACCGGCAGCGGCGTGACTTTTTCGACAATTCTTGGTTCCTCTCGCGGTGGCTTACCCGAAGCGCTGAGGGCCAAGATGAAACCGAAGAACGCGATCCCAAACTTCATTAATTAAATAAAGGCGGCTTTTGAACCCGGTGTCAACGCACATAGTTCCTCCACGTTCTGTGGCACCAGCGCGAATCTGAAAGTAGGTTTTCTTCGATGATTGAAGTTCGCTACGAGCGCGGCGTTTATTTGCCACAACAAAACTTGTGGCTGGATCCGTGGGACGCGAAGCCTTTCGCTTTTATTTCGCACGCACACAACGACCACATAGCACCTCACGAGGAGATTATCGTTTCGCAGCGAACGGCACGTTTGCTGAAAAGCCGGCTGCCAGGTCGTCGGATTGAACACATTCTGCCATTCGGTGAAAAACGGCGCGTACACGGCCTGGATCTTATGCTATTGCCCGCCGGACATATCTTCGGTTCGGCGCAATGTTTTCTTTTTCTCGGTAACGAAACACTCCTCTACACTGGAGACTTCAAACTGCGGCCGGGGAAGTCCGCCGAACAGGTGCAGTGGCGCGAGGCTGATACGCTCATCATGGAGACTACATTCGGCCTTTCACGCTATCGGTTTCCCCCAACACAACAAGTGGTTGATCAAATAGTCTCTTTCTGCCGCGAAACAATTGAGGCTGGCGAAGTGCCCGTCCTCCTGGGCTATTCGCTGGGAAAGGCGCAGGAAATTCTCTGTTCACTCGACGGTGTCGGATTGACTCCCATGCTCCACGGCTCCGTTTACGAGATGACGCGCATCTACGAACAGTTCGGGCAATCGTTTTGTAAATACGTGCGTTACAGGGCGAATGATGTTGCAGGAAAAGTTCTGATCTGCCCGCCCAGCGCGAATAGGTCGCACATGCTGGAAAGAATTCCACGCAAACGCGTGGCGATGATTACTGGCTGGGCCGTCGACCCAAATGCCGTCTATCGCTATCAGGTTGACGCAGCATTTCCTCTCTCGGACCATGCCGATTACGACGATTTGATTGGGTACGTCGACTTTATTAGGCCACGCCGAGTATTTACGCTTCACGGCTTCGCCGCTGCATTTGCCTGCGATTTGCGCGCGCGCGGCGTCGAAGCCTGGGCACTGACTGAACAGAACCAAATGGAACTGCATTTACCAGCTGCGGACAACGCGTTGCCGGTTGACCCATGTGCGGAGGTCTCGCGTACCGCCGAATCAACACAAGGTTCGTTTCACAAACAGGTCTCCGATACCCGATCCGAATTCCTGGCGTTCGCGACGGTTGGTGAAGCGATCGCCGCGACTCCGGCAAAGCTGGAGAAAATTCGGCTCCTTTCTGATTATCTTCGTGAGCTTACCAGCGAACAATTGTCAATCATAACTACCTACTTTACCGGTCGAGCTTTTGCGCAGAGCGACCCGCGTACATTGCAGGTCGGCTGGTCGGTGATTATCCGCACGCTTCGAGGAGCAACGAAAATTGATGACACTGCATTTCACAGCATCGCAGAGCGTCACGGTGACGCGGGCAAAACTGCCTTTGAAGTTCTCGATGGTCGCACAACCCCACGGCCCTTCACCATCGTGGAATCCCGGGAGCTGTTTGAAAGCTTGCATCGGGCGCGCGGCCCGCTCGCGAAGGCGAAGCTTCTCCAAGACCGCTTTTCGATTTCGTCGGCTCGAGAAGGCCAGTACATCGTCAAGATCCTAACTGGTGACCTTCGCATCGGATTACGCGAAGGCTTGGTCGAGGAAGCAATTGCGAAGGCGTTCGATGTTCCTCTCGATCAGGTAAAGCAGGCCAACATGTTACTGGGCGACATCGGCGAGACGGCAGCCCTGGCCTTGCGCAAAGAAGTACATCAAGCACAGCTGTCGCTTTTTCGGCCGATCAAATGCATGCTTGCGACTCCTCTTCCGAGCGCCGAATCCGTGTGGCAACGCTTTGTTGATGTCGGAGATGCGGATTGGGGTTCGGCGTTAGCCACACAGCCTACAATTTTTTTGGAAGATAAATTCGATGGTATCCGGGCACAGCTTCATCGCAGTGCGGATCGGGTTGAAATTTACTCCCGCGATTTACGACGCATCACCGGGCAATTTCCGGAGTTGGTCGATCAGGTCATAAACTTCCAAGAAAAGCTGATTGTCGACGGCGAAATCATAGCGTTTGAAGAAGGCCGCAGACTCACCTTCTTCGATCTGCAAAAGCGGCTCGGCCGCAAGAGCGACGGTGAAGATTTATTCGCGCGGGCTGCGGCAGACGTCCCGGTTGCGTTTGTCGCTTTTGATCTTCTCTGGCTAAACGGAGAGTCATTGTTGAGAACTTCGTTGCGCGAGCGGCGAGCGCGCCTGAGCGAGCTGCGATTACCGCCGCAATTCCAAATCGCGAAAGTAATCTCTGCCCGTTCTGCCACTGAGATTGAACAAGCTTTTCGACAGGCTCGGCGGCATTTGAACGAAGGCCTGATGATCAAAGACCCGGAAAGCCTCTACTTACCAGGCACGCGCGGGATGTTTTGGTTTAAACTAAAGAAAGAACTGGCGACGCTGGACGTGGTGGTCGTCGCGGCTGAGCTTGGTCACGGCAAGCGTAACAATGTGTTAAGCGATTACACGTTCGCTGTGCGAGATGAAACTACCGGCGGCCTTTTGCGGATTGGCAAGGCTTACAGCGGATTGACCGACGCCGAAATTGCCGAGTTAACTGAACACTTCAAGCAGAACACGATCGCTGATCATGGCCGGTACCGTGAAGTGAAGCCGGATATCGTGCTTGAGGTAGCTTTCAATTCAATTCAGCTAAGCGCTCGTCACGCCAGTGGACTGGCGTTGCGTTTTCCAAGAATCAAGGCGATCCGGCGCGACAAGAACGTCGATTCGATCGATACGCTTCAGTACGCTCACGAGCTCGCGGCGCGCGACGCGCAAATTCAGCAGTCAGTTTCTGCCGAGGTCACCTAATGCACCGCATTTACTGTGGCGTAGGCGAGGGAGTCGGCGAAGGCGTCTCCTCCCCAGGGCGTACGACCGCGTGCTCCATTCTTCTTGCACGTAATTCCTCCATCTTACGCTGTCGCTGAGCGAGTCTTTGCTGAAGTATTTGCTCCGTTTCATCTCCCCGCCCGGGATCAGCAATGAGGCTCTGCAACTCTGGAGGAACCGTTGCCCTGGGTGTCGTTGCGTTTTCATTTTCGCCCAACGCTTTCTCCTTTGCCTGGTTGGCATCAGCAACGGAGCCCTGCGGTTGTGCGGGAGGCAATCGCCTGCGCGCTAAGAGTCTTTCTCTTTGTTCCAACGCTCTTTCTCGTTCGTTTAATGCTTTCTCACGCGCATCCAGCTCTGCTTGTCGCTGAGCAAGTTGTTGCTGTTCAGCAGTAGAAGTTTGCTTTTGGCAGGAGCCAATCAGCGCAAAAGAGATGAGCATCGAGAGGACAAAAAAATTTTTCATGTCAGGAGTAAATTGTCATGGGTCTTCTGTAATTCGGACGAAGAAACTGGAAGGACAACAGCTAGTCAAACGAAACTTAATGCGGCTGCGGTGTGGGTGAAGTTGCCACCTTCACCACGACCGTTTCCACTTCGCCGCGCCGAAAGCGCTGGACATTGGCGAAGACAGCCAATAGCGCCAGTGTCCCAATGACGACGAGCATCATAACAATAGCGCTTTTTGAAGCTCGTAACGGTCGATGCCTTTCGGAAGACGCAGATGGCGAATTCACGCCTTAGTATCCGTGGCCACTTCGCGCGCGCAATCCCGAGATGCAGGTCTCTCCGACGTTGAATCGGCTCTGGGTTGTTTTCTTCGCGGCCTGTCGCTCTCAGTCAAGGCGCAGCGCCGCAATGGCGTCCATCACGCGCCCGCTTAATCGGCTGTAGGCATCTTTCATCGGCGGCCCAAGATCGGCTTGAGTAAAAAAAATCGGTTCTCCGATTACGATAGTAATTGGCACAAAGTGTATACCACCACCGCCCCGCGGCAGGGCTTCATGCGCGCCAAAGATTCGCATCGGTACGACTGGCGCGAGTGTTTTCCCAATCACCAAACCCAATCCCGGCTCGGCGGGCTGCAAGTTGCCATCGAGCGTGCGCGAGCCTTCGGGGAAAACGAGCGCCGCGTTCCCGGCCTTGAGAACACGGATCAATGCCTTGATAGCGCTCCGGTCCACGCCTTCTTGATCGACTGGGATCACATTCAACTTTGGCAAAAGCCGGCCGAGCAGCGGCACGTTCAGTAACGTTCGCCGGGCTAGAAAATAAATCGCTCGATCGCACGTGATACCCGCAAGTGGCGGATCGAGATAACTTTGGTGGTTCATTGCCAGAATCGCCGGTCCACTCTGAATCATGCGTTCCCGATGAATCACGCGAAATCGAAAGAACAGTCTCCCGGCGAGACGAGAAAAGTGATAGCCAAGCCAGTAATACAAGTTCATTGAGTGACCGATTTACTGATTTAGCGATTTGTTTTACTGAACGGCTAATCGCTAAACCGCGAAGGCCGAAGACCTATCTCTTTGAGCCGGGTGAGAATCCGGTCGATGACTTTTTCGATGGTTAAATGCGATGTATCGATAACATGTGCGTCTTTCGCAATAACCAGGGGTGAGACAGGCCGTGAAAAATCGGCATGATCACGCAGCGCGATTTCATCGCGCTCGCCTTGTGCTGCCCGGCGCTGAAGACGCACTTCAGGAGAGGCATCAACATAAAATTTGTAAGGAGTATTGGGGAAAACGACCGAACCGATGTCTCGTCCTTCGACGACCAAGTCATTGTTGCTTGTATACTCATGCAGCTTGCGCCCGACAATTTGGCGAACCATCGGCAGCCTGCTGACGCGAGAAACATTTTCGTTCACCCGATTATCACGGAGATGTTCTGCAGGATCGATGCCATCGATCAGGATGCACAACTCGGCGTCCCGAAGACTGCTCGTAATCGCTACTGATTCGAGGGCTCGGGCGATGCAGTCGGTATCTTCGACATGGATCCTTTTTTGCAGGATATGCCAAGTGATCGCTCGGTAAATGGCACCGGAATTGACATAGACAAAACCGAGCCGCCGGGCGAGTTCTCGCGCGACACTGCTCTTGCCAGAGGCAGCCGGACCATCAATCGCGACCACCTGCTGAAAAATTTGCTGAGAGGAGTGCATGAAACCGAGGTTCCCAGTTTAGTCGTTCCTCCCGCGGAATTGCAACGCGTGGCTTGGTTGAAGTCGTCGCGCCTCCACGGCGTGCGGAGCGCAGCCCCGAGCCGCCTTAGCTTGTCTCCGGTGCGGTGGGAGTAAGCGAACCGATCACACGCGTGCTAACCTGCATCCGTTTCAGATTCGTGAATTCTTCAAGTACCATTTCAAATCCCGGGTAAGACTCGCGAATACATTCGGCATCCTGAACAACAGTTTCGCCGTCCGCAAAAAGACCCGCTATGGCAAACGCCATCGCAATGCGATGATCACCGAAGCTTGCCACACGCGCCCCATGCAGCGGCGCGGGCCCGTGGATTTCGAGGCCGTCAGTCAGCTCGGCCACATGAACGCCCATAGTGCGCAGGTTGTGCGCGATGGCGGCAATCCGATCAGTTTCTTTTACTCGTAGCTCTCCTGCCTGCCGAATGATTGTTTTGCCCCGTGCCATGGCGCCCGCAACAGACAAAATCGGTAGTTCGTCAATGAGCTGTGGTACCTCCTTACCGTGAATGACGGTTGCCTTGAGCGTGGAACCGGTCACTTCGACAATCCCCCGGGGTTCAAGCTGATCGATGTCTTCAACAGCCTCGCGCACTTGCGCACCCATGCGGAGCAGAACGGCAAGCAACGCAGTCCGTGTGTCATTGAGGCCAACGTCGCGGATGAGCAAATGGCCTCTCGGCTGTGCAGCAGCGGCAACCAGCCAAAACGCCGCTGAAGAGATGTCACCAGGAATGGCAAAGTCGCGCGATTCTGGAACCTGATCACCGAATACAGTGATACTTCCATGATCTTCAACTGCCGTTCGCACCAGGAAATAATTGAGAATTTTTTCCATGTGGTTTCGCGTCGGTACGGCTTCTTCGACGGTAGTCTTGCCTCTGGCAAAAAGACCAGCCAGCAGCAACGCACCCTTCACCTGTGCGCTTGCCACAGGCGGGCGATAATGAATTCCACGCAGTGAACCGCCGAGGATTCGCAGCGGCGCCGTTCCGTCAGGTCCCTCGGCAACAATACTGGCGCCCATCTCGCAAAGCGGCGCGATGACACGGTCCATCGGGCGGCGCGAAAGTCCCGCGTCCCCGACCAGCCGAGTTTCGAAAGATTGTCCGGCCAGCAGGCCGGCGAGCAGCCGCATAGTTGTGCCAGAATTGCCACAGTTGATCTCGTCCTTGGGTGCAGTAAGGACCCGCCTTTTACCGTGAACGACCAACGTCGTAGGCTCGGGTTGTTCGATCTTGACACCCAATGTACGCATCGCGTTCACGGTGTGCATGCAATCTTCGCTGGGAAGAAATCCTCGCAATGTGCACGGGCCATTAGACAACGCGGCAATGATCACCGCGCGATGCGAGATGCTTTTATCACCGGGGACCGTAATTTCGATGTCGATCCGAGGCGCGCGCTTTACACGTAACTCCATAGAAAATGAAAAAGTGATACTGGGTACTTGATGAGATCCTTGATGAAAAATCAGCGGCGCTAATCTAGCATCCAGCATCAGAAAAGCCCGCTAAACTATCACGGGACAGCATCCTATTACGGTACGAGAAAAATCTTATCCGTGTAAGGATCCTTCACTTCGGTTCCCGGAGGAAACCCTTCCACGTCGATATATTTGCCGGGCGAGTA
>Ga0137396_10001896_pt1 | contig 11255 bp, 10 predicted proteins | sample czc16metaG_FD_108284 | JGI IMG/M metagenome (GOLD analysis project Ga0137396, IMG submission 108284) | Vadose zone soil microbial communities from Angelo Coast Range Reserve, California, USA - czcobulk3.16 metaG | ecosystem: Environmental > Terrestrial > Soil > Vadose zone | place: USA...
CCGCGCGGAAGATGAAGCTTCCGGTCCGGTTGACGGTGCCCGCGAAGACCTTCGAGTCCAGACGCTTTTCGACCGGCAGACTCTCGCCGGTCAGCATCGACTCGTCGATCGTGGAGGCACCATCGGTGACCACCCCGTCCACCGGGACACGCTCACCCGGGCGAATGCGGACGAAGTCGCCGACCTGTACGTCGGCCGTCGGCACGTCGACTTCCACCCCGTCGCGAACGACCCGTGCCGTCCGCGGCGCGAGACTCACCAGGCGGCGAATCGCCTCCGAGGTCCGCCCACGCGCCCGCGCCTCCAGCCAGCGCCCGAGCACGACCAGGGTGATGACGACCGCGCTCACATCGTAGTACGTCATCGCGCCGTGCTGCGGAAACGCGTGGGGCCACAGCGTCACCGCGACGCTGAAGAAGTACGCGGCGTTCGTCCCGAGCGAGACCAGGGTCGACATCGACGCGTTCCGGTAGCGGAGGTCGTGCAGGAACCCCCGGTGGAACTGCCAGCCCACCCAGAACTGGACCGGCGTCGCGAGGACCAGGAGGACCCAGGGATCCTGAAGGATCGCCGGAACCCGCGGCAGGAGATGAGCCATCCCGCCCAGCAGCACGGGCGCGGACAGCAACGCGCCGACGACCAGGCGGGTCCGCTGACGGCGCTGATCGGTCTCCCGCGCGGCCTGCTCCGCGTCGTCAGACGGTCCGGCCCCGGCGCGCGGCTCGGCCAGCTCGTAGCCGGCGGCGGCCACCGCCGCCCGCAGCGCATCGACACTCGTCAAGGCCGGATCGAACGACACCTTCGCCTGCTCGGTCGCGAGATTGACCGACGCCTGATCGACGCCGGGAACCGAGGTCAGCGCGCGCTCGACCTTCCCGACGCACGCCGCGCAGTGCATGCCGCGGACGGGCGCGACGAGGTCTGTCACTCGCTCCGGCATCACTTGCCTCGAAAGCGCGCGAACACGTCGAGCAGCTCGTCGATCTTCTGCTGGCGTTCGCTCTTCGAGCCCGTGCGCAGCGCGTCGGCCACACACGACTCGATGTGCCGGCCGAGCAGGAGCTTCTCGACTTGCTCGAGCGCCCCCTGGACGGCCGAGACCTGGAGCAGGATGTCGACGCAGTACGCCTCGCCGTCGATCATCCGCTGGAGACCCTGCACCTGTCCCTCGATCCGGCGCAGGCGCCCGAGGGCCTTGGCCTTCGTCTCCTCGTTGATCATTCCTATACCCCTTGGGGCCTATACCCCCTGGGGGTAGTATCGCCCCGCGAAGGGTCGCCGTCAACCTCGTGACCGGCGTACGAGCGGCTCAGACGTCGAACAGGGACGGCTGATCCGCGGTGGGTGCCCGACGGCGGCTGGCCACGCTCTTGGCCCTCTTCTTCTGAGCCTTCGCCTTCGCCGGCTGCGGCCGCGGAAGCTTCCATCCCTTCTGATACGCGATGCGATCGCCCTGCTTGATCACGAGCAGGTCGACGAGACGAGCGAGCGGGTTGGACAGGAGCGACAGATACTTTTCCCAGTAGCGAGGCGAATGGGCCAGGGTACGCATCTGGTCGAGAGCCAGGGACAGCGCCGTCCGATCGCCGCGCTTGGCGGCGAGCTTCAAGTCGCCGACCAGCCTGGCCTGACTGATCCGTGACGGTCGCTGCCGCGCCATCAGCGGCTCACTGCGGCGCGCCGCCGCGCAGCCTCACTTCATAGCCTTCCCGGTCGGCGTAGTTCGGCTGGATCGTGATCTTGCGATCGAGGACCCGCGCGAGCCGTTCCAGGCCTTCCTGCCCATCGCCCTCGAAGTACCGCGCGAGATCGGGATGGACGCGGACCACCACTTCCCGGCCGTTCGCGTCGTCCGCGGTGGCGGCTTTCGCCCGCACGGTCCGGAAGATCTCGGCGGCGAGCGTCGCGTCCGACTTGGTGATGCCGCTGCCCTTGCACGTCGGGCACACCACCGAGAGCAACGAGCGGAGGTCCTGGCGCACGCGCTTGCGCGTCATCTCGACCAGGCCCAGCTCGGAGATCTCGAGCACGTTCGTGCGGGCCTTGTCCTCGGCCAGCGCGCGCTTGAGGGCACGGTACACCTGCTCGCGATGCTCGGCGGACTCCATGTCGATGAAGTCGATGATGATGATCCCGCCGAGATCGCGCAGGCGGATCTGGCGCACGACCTCGCCGACCGCCTCGAGGTTGATCTTGAGCACGGTCTGCTCGAAGTCGCGCTTGCCGCCGTACTTGCCGGTGTTCACGTCGATCGAGACGAGCGCCTCGGTGTGGTCGATGACGATGTAGCCGCCCGACTTCAGCCACACGCGGCGCCGGAGAGCCTTCTCGATGTCCTTCTCGAGGCCGAGCGCCTCGAAGATCGGCGTGGGCTCGTCCCAGAGCCGCACCCGGTCCCGGAGCGCGGGCACGAGGGCCTCCACGTACCCGACGCACTTGTCGTAGACCTCTCGCGAGTCGACCACGAACTCGTCGATCTCCGGTGAGAACAGATCGCGCACGACCCGGAAGGTGAGGTCACCCTCCTCGTGCAAGACCGCCGGCGCCGGCGCCTGCTCGAAGCGCGCCTGGACCTGTGCCCACAGGCGCGTCAGGAACTCGACGTCGGCGGCAAACTCGCTCTCGCTCTTGCCCTCGGCGTTGGTCCTCAAGATGAAGCCGCCCGGCGGCAGGTTCACCGAGCGCAACGCGGCGCGCAGCCGCTCGCGTTCGCGGTCGTCACGGATCCGGCGCGAGACGCCGATGTGCCGCGCCTGCGGCATGTAGACGAGGTAGCGCCCCGGAAGAGAGATGAAGGAGGTGATCCGGGCGCCCTTGGTCCCGAGTGATTCTTTCGAGACCTGCACCAGAACGGTCTGATCCTTGCGGAGGAGGTCTTCGATCGGCGCCGTCTCGCGGCGCGGCTCCAGCTCCTCCACGTCGACGTCGGTGTCGGCGTCACCGTCCTCGTCGACGGCGGCCAGCATCGCCCCGGCCAGGTCGCCGAGGTTGGTCGTGTAGTCGCCGGCGTAGAGAAAGGCGTCTTTTTGCAGGCCGATGTCGACGAACGCCGCATGCATGCCCGGCAGGACGTTCGTCACGACGCCCTTGTAGACGCTCCCCACGATCGAGCGGTGCCGATGCCGCTCGACATACAGCTCGGTGAGGAGATTACCCTCCTGGACTCCGACTCGGGTTTCGGTAAGGCCGGCATTGACGACGATCCGTTTGCGCACGGCAGCACCTCGCCGACACGGCGGCCCGCGTCATATCTCCGCGTCGTCCGTGTCTCATTGGAACTGCCGCATTCGCACCGAAAGGAGGAGGCCCAGCGTCATGAAGGAGGCGACCATCGAGGAGCCACCGTAGCTCATCAACGGCAGCGGGATCCCGACGACAGGCAGAAGCCCGGTCACCATTCCGACGTTGATCAAGACCTGCGCCGCCAACAGCGACGTGGCGCCCAGCGCCACGAGCCGGCCTACCGGCTCGCGCGCGGTCGCCGCGATGTCGAAGCCCCGCAGGAGGAGCAAGACATAACACAGCAGCAGGACGAGACAACCGACGAACCCCCACATCTCGGCGAATACGGCGAAGATAAAATCCGTGTGACGCTCCGGGAGAAACGCCAGCCGGCTCTGCGTCGCGCCGGCCACGCCCTTCCCCAGGAGCTGGCCCGATCCAATCGCGATCTTGGCCTGGATCACGTTGTACGCGCTCCCGAGCGGATCGCGGAACGGGTCCAGGAAAACGAGAATCCGTTCGCGCTGGTATTCCTTCAGCGCCAACCAGGCAAGCGGCAGCGCCGACAGCGCTACGAGGGCCAGGCCCCCGAAGAGCTTGAGGCGCATGCCGGCCCCGATCAAAAGAATCACCAGCACCGGGACGAGCAAGAGCGCGGTCCCGAGGTCGGGCTGCTTGATGATCAGCACGACCGGTACCGCCACCATCGGTAGCATCATGAGCAGCGTGAGCTTGCCCACCGGCTGAGCCCAGCGGGACGTCAAGGCCCACACCATCATGAGCAAGAAGCATACTTTGAAGAGCTCGGACGGCTGGACCGACATAGGACCGAGCACGACCCACCGCCGCGCGCCCGACACGGTTCGCCCGAGGACGAAGACGGACGCCAGGCCGACGAGCCCGAGCACGTAGAGCGCCGGCGCGGCGCGGACGAGCCTTCGGGTGTCGAGGCTGGCGAGAAACACCATGACGACCAGTCCGATCGCGAACCAGAGGAGCTGTCGAACGACGACGCTGCCGCCCGCCCGCCCCACGTGGAGGCTCGCGAGCGTCACCGTGCTGATCACGACCAGCCCGAACGCGGTCACCAGCAGCAGCCAGTCGACGTTCTGCAGCAGGCGCCGGTCGATCCGAAGCACTAGCCGGCGATCTCCACCGCCGCGATCTTCTCGAAGAAGATCGCGTTCAAGATTTTGCGCGCGATCGGCGCCGCGACCTGGCCGCCCTTACCGCCGCGCTCGACAATCACCACGACGACCACCTCCGGCGCCTTTGCCGGCGCAAAGGCGGCGAACCACGCGTGGTCCTGACCCTTCTCGGCCTTGGACTTGGCGATCATCTGCGCGGTGCCGGTCTTCCCGGCGATGTCCAGCCCGGGAATCCGCGCGGCCGCGCCCGTCCCGTTGTCGTTCACGACCGCCCACAGGCTCTGGCGGAGGAACGCCCACACCACCGGCGAGAGCCCCACGTGGCCGGCGACTTGCCCCTGGTCGCTCCAGACGACGCGGTCCGGGCGCTCGACCCGCTGCACGAGACGCGGCCGCCAGAGAACGCCGCCGTTGGCGACCGCGGCCATGAAGCGCGCGACCTGCATCGGCGTGACGAGCACCGTGCCCTGCCCGATCGACATGTTGACCGTCTCGCCGGGCGGGTACGTCCGTCCGCCCTGACGCCCGCGCGCCGACTGGGGCTTCGGCAGGAGGCCGCTCTTCTCGCCCGGCAGATCGATGGCCGTCGGCTGGCCGAATCCGAAGGTGCTCGCGTACTTGACGATCGCCGCGCCGCCGATCTTCAGTCCCGCCTCGTAGAAGAAGATGTTGCAGGACTGCGCGATTGCGTGGTGGAGGTCGACCGTGCCGTGGCCGCCCTCCTTCCAGTCCTTGAACGTCGACGTGCCCAGATGGAACTCGCCGTTGCAGTAGCTCCGGTCGAGCGGGGTGATACTGCCTTCCTGCAGGCCGGCGGCCGCGACGAGGATCTTGAACACGGAGCCGGGCGCGTACTGGGTCTGGATCGTACGGTTCAGCAAAGGAAAGTTCGGATCCTGGACCACGCGCAGCCACGCGTCGCGATCGATCGTGCCGGTGAAGCGATCGAGCTCGAACGCCGGCGTTGACACCATGGCCAGCACGTCGCCGTTGCGCGGATCCATGACAACGACCGCGCCGGCCAGGCCGTCCATGGCGCGCTCGGCGGCCTCCTGGATGCCGCGATCGATCGTGGTGATCACCTGCGCTCCGGCGTGCGGCTCCGTCTGCTGGACTCGACGGACCGGCCGGCCCATCGCGTCGACCTCGATCCGCTCGCCGCCGTCCTGACCGCGCAGGTACTCGTCCAGGAGGCGCTCGAGGCCAGTCTGCCCCACCATCTCGCCGCGCCGGTACCGTCCCTGCTTGAGCTGCTCGTCGTTGGCCTCGCGGACGTAGCCGAGGAGATGCGCGGCGAAGCGGCTCGTGGGATACACGCGCTGGGGCTCGACCTCGGTGATGACGCCCGGCAGCTCGAGCTTCCACTCCTCGATCTTCGCGACGTCCGCAAGGATCAGGCCGCGCCGCACGCGGACGGGCAGCAGCGAGTCGGCAGGCACCCGCGCCACGGCGTCCGTCAGGTCCTGGTACGGGATGTGGAGCAGCGAGGCCACGCGTCCGAGCACGGCGTCGCGGCTCTCTTCGTCGCGCGGCAGCTCGCGAGGAATGAACGAGAGCGTGAAGGCGGGGCGGTTGTCGACCAGCGGCATCCCGTGGCGATCGAACAGGATGCCGCGCGGTGCCGCGATCGGACGCACGCGGATCCGGTTCTTGTCGGAGGCGTCGAGGAAGCGGCCGCCCTCGAGCACCTGGAGATACCAGAGCTGGCCGATGAGGACGAGGAACGCGAAGACCACGGAGGTCGCGATCACCATGACGCGCTTGTGCCCGGCGTCGCGACGCGGCAGCGACCGACGCGCGATGCTCATGGCCGGCCGCCTTCGAGGCGCCCGCGGACCGTCTGGGCCCAGGCCAGGGCCAGGACCACGGCGGCGCCGATGAATCCGTTGCAGAGCGCCTGCGGGAGCACGACGTACATCATCAGCTCGCCGAACGGCGCCGGAAAGCGGAAGATCTGCAGGAGCGCGAACCGCGCGAGCCCCTCGGCGATCGTGAGCACGACGAGCCCGGGGACCTGGACCAGGGGCTGACTCACTCTGAGCCGTCCGCCGGCAACGCCGATCGAGAAGCCGATGACGGCCTTCGTCATAGCCTGCACACCGATCAGGCCGCCGCCCGCCGCGTCCTGCAGCAGGCCCGTGACGAACCCAGTCAGGCACCCGAACTCGGGTCCGCGCCGCAGCGCCAGCAGCACGACCATGATCAGCGGGAGGTCAGGCGTCACGCCCGCGATGCTGACGAGCGGGGTCAAGGTCGCGTGCGCCACCGAGCCCCCCGCGATCGTCAGGACCAGCAGGGCGCGCATCACCCACCCGTGGGAAAAAAGGCCGTGAGATCGCGTTGTGAGTCGCCCGTCACCAGCAGGACCTCGTCCACCCGCGCGAAGTCCACGGCCGGTGTCAGCTCGGCGTAGTGAAACAGCGCGCCGCCGCGGTTGTCGATCGAGCGCACGGTGCCGATCGGGATGCCGCGCGGGAAGAGCCCACCCTGCCCGGCCGTCACGAGCACGTCGCCGCTCTGGATCGACGCGCCATCACGAGCCATGAACTTGAAGCGGAGCGTGCCGCGCGGGTCGCCCTCGACGATGCCCGGGGTCCGCGTTCTCAGCACGTGGGCGCCGACGGTCGACGTCGGATCGGTCAGCACCTGGACGATCGACACGCCGGGGCGAACGTCGACGACGCGACCGATGAGGCCGTTGGGCGAGATCACGGCCGTGAGCCGCGGAACGTTGTCGCCTCGGCCCCGGTTGACGGTGAGCGACCGGATCCAGCCGCCCCACTCGCGAGCGATGATCTCTCCCGACAGGGTCGTCAGCGGCAGGTGCTCCTGCAGGGCGAGCAGTCTGCGAAGCCGGCGATTCTCGTCGTCGGTCTCGACGACGCGCAGCCCCTGGACCCGAAGCTCCTGCACTTCCTCGCGCAGCCGCCGGTTCTCGGCGCGCACGTTCTTCCAGTCGAGGTAGGTCGCCCAGAGACCGAAGGTGGCGCGACTCGCCTTTGCGAGCCCGGTCTGGATCGGAGTCGTGACGACCGCGAAGACGTCGCCGGCCACCGAGCCGTACCCGCGCATCTGGAGCGTGAGGAGCAGCAGGCAAGCCGCCACCAGGGAGCCGAGCAGTACGACCTTCCGAATCTTCACCTTCCGACCCCCCGCGAGAAGCTAGGAACCTGTTAAGCGGGGATCGCGACCTTTTTCAGGAGATCGAGCTCGTCGAGCACTCGGCCGGTTCCGAGCGCGACGCACGACAGCGGATCGTCGCCTGGCGTCACCGGGAGATTCGTCTCCTGACGCAGGAGATGATCCAGACCCCGGAGCAACGCTCCGCCCCCGGTGATCACGATACCCTTGTCCACGATGTCCGCCGCGAGCTCCGGCGGTGTCCGCTCGAGGCACGTGCGCACCGTCTCGACGATGGTCATGACGGGCTCGCGCAGAGCCTCACGGATTTCCTCGTCGGTGATCACGATGGTCTTCGGGATTCCATCGATCAGGTCGCGGCCCTTGACTTCCATTGTGCGGCGGTCCCCGCCCATCGGATAGGCGGACCCGAGCGTCACCTTGATCTCTTCCGCTCGCCGCTCACCGACGAGCAGGTTGTAGTGCTTGCGGATGTACTGGACGATTGCCTCGTCCATCTCGTCGCCGGCGATCCGCACCGACTTCGAGTAGACGATGCCGGAGAGCGAGATCACCGCGACCTCCGTCGTCCCGCCCCCGATGTCGACGATCATGTTGCCCCCGGGCTCCTGGATCGGCAACCCGGCGCCGATCGCCGCGGCCATCGGTTCCTCGATCAGGTACACCTCTCGGGCGCCAGCTTGCATGGCCGAGTCGCGGACGGCCCGCTTCTCGACCTGGGTAATGCCCGACGGTACCCCGATGACGATGCGCGGCCGGACGAGGGTGCGCCGGCGGTGCACCTTCGAGATGAAGTAGTGCAGCATCTTCTCGGTCACGTCGAAATCGGCGATGACCCCGTCCTTGAGCGGGCGGATCGCGACGATGTTACCGGGCGTACGCCCGAGCATGGCCTTGGCTTCGTGTCCGACGGCGAGCACCGAGTGGTCCGCCTGGTGGATCGCGACGATCGAGGGCTCGTTGAGCACGATGCCCTCGCCGCGGACATAGACGAGCGTGTTCGCGGTCCCGAGGTCGACGGCGAGATCGTTGGAGAACATTCCGGCCAGAAGGTTGTAGAACATCACCGCTCCATCGTCTAACGATTGAACGCCCGCGTCGGGGTTTTCACAGTAGCACAGTTCGTGCCACCCCGAAACGAAAACTCTATTTTTCCAAGGCTTTAGAAGACGATGCCTCGGTCGGATAGGCCCCCTTCAACCCTCCAGTGAAAACCCGATATTTTTCATGGGGTTCCACCGGAAACCCTGGCCGAGCCCCAACCCCGCCGGCCGCTGCTTTTCGCTTTCTGCGTCATCTCGCTCCTCGACCTGTTTCGAGGGCCGGTACCATTTTTGCCACCCAGGATGGCACCCTTGGTGACAGCCAGCGTCATGAATCCGATTCCCGGAAACGGGCTCTGGCCGATATCCCAACTGGTCTGGAATTGTCGGAACCCATCGTCACGGGATAGCATTCGGGCGCCGTGACCACGACTGACGAATTCGAGGTCTGGTTCGACAAAGGCGTGACCGATGGGCTCCCGGTCGTGCCGCCGACCCGAGAGCGTGTCGAACGGATGCTCGCGGGTACAAGACGGTCGCGCGATGAGTTGCTCGGAGAGATGCCACCGAATTACGGGCGGCTGACCGTCGAGAAAGCCGCCATCAACGCCGTGCTCGCCGGGTGTCGGCCCGAGTACCTCCCGGTGGTCATTGCCGCCGCCGAGTGCGCCTGCGATCCGGCCTTCAATCTCCACGGCGTTTCGACTTCGACACATTTCTCCGCGCCGCTCATCATCGTCAACGGACCGATCCGCGCGCGCATCGGCCTCAACAGCGGCTTCGGAGTTTTCGGCCCCGGCTACCGCGCCAACGCGACGATCGGCCGCGCCCTTCGGCTGTTGATGATCAATGTCGGGGGGGCGCGCCCGGGTGAGATCTCGATGTCCACGTTCGGCCATCCCGGACGCTACACGTTTTGCATCGGTGAGAACGAGGAGGCGAGTCCGTGGCCACCGTTTCACGCGGGCCGGGGCGTGCCGGCCACCGCGTCCGCCGTCACGCTGTTCGCCGGCGACGCGCCCCACGGCATCTCGGATCACGCGAGTCGCACCCCGCGTGAGCTCGGCGGGTCGCTGGGCTGGTCAATGGCGGCCCTCTGGAACAGCAAGCACTTCCCGCTCTACTCCCACACCATGCTGGTCGTGGGCCCGGAGCACGCTCGCACGTTCGCCGACGGCGGATGGTCGAAGGACGATCTGAAGCGCTACCTCTACGAGACCGTGCGACGGCCCTACCGAACGCTCCTGCCCGACGCGGACCACGGCGAGGGCACGAACCTGCGCTACGGCAAGGACGAGAGCGAGCCCGACGCCATGATCTCGAAGTTTCCGTCGACCGAGGAGATTCACGTCGTCGTGGCCGGCGGGACCGCGGGACGTTTTTCGGTCGCGATTCCCGGCTGGCTCGGCACGAAGAACGGCTCGCGTCCGGTCACGCGCGCGGTCGAATAAATTCGATTGACTTGCTCCGAATCGCATGTCATTCTATCCGCCGGTTCTGGTACACACGGAGTCAGGTAACGATTGTGAGAGATCGAGACACACGCCGCGCGGGCCCAGGTCGCGCGGCGTTTTTGTTTGCCTTCCAATTCCGGAAGGCAACCCCGCCACGATGGCGGGAGCACGGGGCTTGAAGACCCCCTAAAGAGAGGTTCGAGGTATGGCTCAAGGACAGGTAAAGTGGTTCAACGATGCAAAGGGATATGGGTTTATAACGCAGGAGGGCGGCGAGGACGTCTTCGTCCACTACAGCGCCATTCAAGCCCAGGGTTTCAAGAGTCTGGCGGAAGGTGATCGGGTCGAGTTCGAAGTCACTCGCGGTCCGAAGGGTCTTCAGGCAGCCAACGTCAGGAAAGTCTAGGTACCCCACCCTGTTCACTCCCGCCCGGGCCCGGTCACGGGCCCGGGTGTCCAACACAGAGGCAACTCAGAAAGGCTTCTCTCCTCATGCTGTGTTCGTTCACTGATTCTCGGCTCACGCCGGCTATGCGCGACGCCATCGCTCGCGCCGGCTATTCAACTCCGACACCCATTCAGACCCAGGCGATTGGGCCGATTCTCGACGGTCGCGACCTGATCGGCTGTGCCCAGACCGGCACCGGCAAGACCGCCGCATTCGCGATCCCGACGCTGGAATTCCTCACCCGGGCGGATTCGCCGCGCGCACAGCGCGGTGCCGGACCGCGCGTGCTCGTGCTCGCCCCGACGCGCGAACTCGCCCTGCAGATCGCCCAGACATTCGACCTGCTCGGCGCTGCGCAGGGTGTCCGGACACTCGTCGTCATCGGCGGTGAGTCGATGGGGCCTCAGCTCGCCGGTCTCCAGAAGAGACCCGATGTGATCGTGGGGACGCCAGGCCGGCTCTTCGATCACCTCGAGCGCCGATCACTGGCCCTCGGCACGGTGCGCGTCGTCGTCCTCGACGAGGCTGATCGCATGCTCGACATGGGCTTCGCGCCCCAGGTGGAGCGCATCCTCCGCGTGACCCCACTTGACCGGCAGACGCTCTGCTTCTCCGCGACGATGCCGATCGAGGTCGAGACACTGGTTCGTCGCCATCTCGTCCGCCCCGTGAGGATCGAGGTGGGCGTCAGCGCGAAGCCGGTCGCGAAGGTCACTCAGCACCTCTACAAGGCGGCGACCCAGGACAAGACCCCGCTCCTCTTGAAGCTTCTCGGTGGGGGGCTCGGCCGGACACTCGA
>Ga0137396_10001897_pt1 | contig 11253 bp, 12 predicted proteins | sample czc16metaG_FD_108284 | JGI IMG/M metagenome (GOLD analysis project Ga0137396, IMG submission 108284) | Vadose zone soil microbial communities from Angelo Coast Range Reserve, California, USA - czcobulk3.16 metaG | ecosystem: Environmental > Terrestrial > Soil > Vadose zone | place: USA...
GGTCGCGGCCGGCGCGATGCAGCTGCAGGACGCCATCCGGGCGCTGCGCGCCCGCGGCACCTTCATGCAGGACGCCGTGCCCGCGGGCGAAGGCGCCATGGCGGCGATCCTCGGCCTCGAGCCGCAGCAGGTGGCCGCGGCTTGCAAGGACGCGCAGGCCGAGGAGCCGGGCCGCGTGGTGGAGCCGGCCAACTACAACTCGCCCGAGCAGACGGTCATCGCCGGCCACGCGCCCGCGGTGGACCGGGCCATCTCCAAGTGCAAGGAGCGCGGCGCCAAGCGCGCCTTGCCGCTCCCCGTGTCGGCGCCCTTCCACTGCTCGCTCATGGCGCCCGTGCAGCCCCGGCTCGCCGAGGTGCTGGCCAGCGTTCCCTTCAAGCAGCCTTCCGCGCCGATCGTGGCGAACGTGACGGCCGGACCGAACACCGACCCGGAGCGCATCGTGCAGCTCCTGCTCAGCCAGGTGACCGCGCCGGTGCGCTGGGTCGAGACGGTGCAGCGCATGGCGCTGTCGGGAGCGGACACCCTCATCGAGCTGGGGCCCGGCAAGGTCCTGACCGGGCTGACGCGCCGCATCGACAAGAAGCTGCGCGCATTCAACGTGGAGGACCCGCAGAGCCTGCGGATGGTCCTGAACGAGGTGTTCAAGTGAGTCGATCGCTCGCCGCAGTGCTGCTCTCTTCGGCCGTCGGCCTCTTGGTGGGGCTCTCCTGCGCCGCCGGCAACAACCGCAAGGGGGTCAAGGACTCCTGCGCGCGCAACCTGGATTGCTCGTACGGCCTGGAGTGCGTCGACGAATCCGGCGCCCAGATGGCCTCGGCGGGCGAGGACGCGGGACCTTCCAAGGCGCGCACCTGCCAGTGGAAGTCGTTCGGGGACTGCGACGTCTCCGATTTACCCGACGGCGGCGCCACGCCCGCCGCCGCGCAGGGAGGCCAGCAGTGCCTGGCGGGATACAAGTGCCGCGACGGAAAATGTACCGTGATGTGCGTCGGCAACAAGGATTGCCGCGAAGGGGAGGCTTGCAAGATCGGCCTCTGCCAGCGCCAGTCGGGCGGACAGCTCGCGCAGTGCTTCGACAACCGCGACTGCCCGTGGCCGGAAACCTGCTATTACGGCCAGTGCGTCACTCGCAACGAAGGCGTGCGCTGCCAGTCGGATCTGGACTGCCACAGCGGGTTCCACTGCATCAACGGCATCTGCCAGTGAGGTGAACCGCCAGCCCCTTGCCAGTCGGTCCGCCTGTGCTACAAGGCCGCGCCAGCCCGGCACGGTCCCAAGCGAAAGGAACGCGCAATGTCCGTCGAGGCAAAGGTCAAGAGCATCATCGCGGAGCAGCTCGGCGTCGGCGAGGACGAGATCAAGGCGGAGTCCGCGTTCATCGAGGACCTCGGCGCCGACTCGCTCGACATCGTCGAGCTGGTGATGGCCATGGAGGAGGAGTTCGAAGTCGAGATCCCGGACGAGGAGGCGGAGCACATCAAGACCGTCCAGGACGCCGTCAACTTCATCAACGAGCACAAGAAATAGGTGGCGCGGGCGGCTGGCCGCCGGGCGCGGTCGCAGCTACCCTCAGGGACGCATGCAGCGCGTGGAACGCAGAGTCGTGGTTACGGGGATCGGCCTGGTCACTCCGCTGGCGATCGGCACCCAGCAGGCGTGGGAGGCGGCGATCGCCGGCAAGAGCGGGGTAGGACCGATCACCCGCTTCGACGCCAAGGACCTGCCGTGCCGCATCGCCGGCGAGGTGAAGGGATTCGACCCGGGCGCCTTCATGGACAAGAAGGAGGCCCGGCGGAACGACCTCTTCATCCAGTTCGGGCTCGCCGCCGCCCAGCTCGCGCTCCGCGACGCCTCGCTCCCCACCGACAAGCCCCTCGGCGACCGCTGCGGAGTGATCGTGGGCAGCGGGATGGGCGGCCTCGCCACTCTGGAGGACACGCACCTCACGGCGGTGAACAAGGGACACCGCCGGGTCAACCCGTTCTTCATCCCGTCGATCATCGTGAACCTCGTCGGCGGGCAGATCTCGATCCGCTACGGCGCGTCGGGTGTGAACTACGCTCCCGTCTCCGCGTGCGCCACGGGCAACCACGCCATCGGCGAGTCGATGCGGCACATCCAGCACGGCGACGCCGACATGGTCATCACCGGCGGAGCCGAGGCGACCATCACGCTGCTCGGCATCTCCGGATTCACCGCGGCGCGCGCGCTCAGCGAGCGCAACGACGCCCCCGAAAAAGCCTCGCGGCCGTTCGACAAGGACCGCGACGGATTCGTGGCCGGCGAAGGCGCCGGCATCCTGGTGGTCGAGGAGCTGGAGCACGCGCGCAAGCGGGGTGCCCGTATCTACTGCGAGCTGACGGGATATTCGGCCACCGCCGACGCGTTCCACATCACCCAGCCGTCCGGGGTGGGGGCGGAGCGCGCCATGCGCCTCGTGCTCGAGGACGCGGGGCTGCGCCCGGAGCAGGTGCAGTACGTCAATGCCCACGGCACCTCCACGCCGGTCGGCGACATCGCCGAGACCAAGGCGATGAAGGCGGTGTTCGGCGACTGGGCGAAGAAGGGGCTCATGGTGAGCTCCACCAAGAGCATGACCGGGCACCTGCTCGGCGCCGCGGGCGGCGTCGAGGCGGCGTTCACCGCGCTGGCGCTGTACCACGGGATCATCCCGCCGACGATCAACCTCGACAATCCCGATCCCGAGTGCGACCTCGACTACGTGCCGAATCACGCGCGCGAAGTCCGCATCGACTCCGCCCTGTCCAACTCCTTCGGGTTCGGCGGCACCAACGCCGTGATCGCCTTCCAGCGCATGCGCGACTGACCAGGCCGGACAGAAGACGAAAAGATCACCGCGGAGACGCGGAGAGCGCGGAGTGATTTTGGTTCTGCCGTCGAGTCGGCGACCGTGCTCGACCCGAGTTGAACCGAATCCCTCCGCGTCCTCCGCGCCTCCGCGGTGAGCTTTTAAGGCGGGAGCGGTATGCTATGAGGCGGGCGCGAGGGGAATGGAGACGAGATGGATTCGTTCGAGAAACCGTTGGCCGCCGTCGACCCCGAAGTCGCGAGGCTGATCCGGGAAGAGACGGCCAGGCAGGCCGACGGGCTGGAGCTGATCGCCAGCGAGAACTTCGTCTCCGAGGCGGTGCTCGAGGCGGCGGGCTCCCCGCTGACCAACAAGTACGCCGAGGGATTGCCGGGGAAGCGCTACTACGGCGGATGCGAGGTCGTCGACAAGGTCGAGCAGCTCGCCATCGACCGTGCGAAGGCCCTCTTCGGCGCCGAGCACGCCAACGTCCAGCCGCACGCCGGATCGCAGGCGAACATGGCGACGTACTTCGCCCTGCTTCGTCCCGGAGACCGCATCCTCTCCCTCTCGCTGGCGCAGGGCGGGCACCTGACGCACGGCTCGCCGGTGAACTTCTCCGGCAAGCTGTTCGAGGTCCACCACTACGGGCTCGACCCCCGGACCGAGACGATCGACTTCGCCGCCACGCGCAAGCTGGCCCGGGAAGTCCGTCCGCGCGCCGTCCTCTGCGGCGCGTCGGCGTACCCGCGCTTGCTCGATTTCGTCAAGCTGCGGGAGATCTCCGAGGAGGTGGGCGCGATGATGATCTGCGACATCGCGCACATCGCCGGCCTCGTCGCGGTCGGGCTGCACCCGAGCCCGGTGCCGCTCGCCGACGCCGTCACCACCACCACGCACAAGACGCTGCGGGGCCCCCGCTCCGGGCTCATCCTCTGCAAGCAGCAGCACGCCAAGGCGGTCGATTCCAACGTCTTCCCCGGCATCCAGGGCGGCCCGCTCGAGCACATCATCGCGGCCAAGGCGGTGGCCTTCGGCGAGGCCTTGCGGCCCGAGTTCAAGGCGTACCAGCAGCGCATCCTCGACAACGCGCAGGCGCTCGCCCAGGGCCTCATCGAGGGCGGCCTGCGGCTGGTGGCCGGCGGGACCGACACGCACCTCATGCTGTGCGACCTCCGCCCGAAGAAGCTGACCGGCAAGCTGGCGGAATCGGCGCTCGGGAAGGCGGGGATCACCACCAACAAGAACATGATCCCGGGCGATCCGGAGAAGCCGTTCGTCACCAGCGGCCTGCGCCTGGGCACTCCGGCGCTGACCACGCGGGGGATGGGGCCATCCGAGATGCGCACCGTGGCGAGGCTCATCGTGCGGGTGCTCGACGCGCCCGAGGACGCGGCCGTCCACGAACGCGTCCGCGGGGAAGTGCGCGAGCTCTGCCGGCAGTTCCCGCTCTACGCGAAGAGGCTCGGCCAGAGCGCCTGACATGAAATGCCCGTTCTGCGCCGAGCTGGAGAACAAAGTGATCGATTCGCGCCTCTCCAACCAGGGCGCGGTGATCCGGCGGCGGCGCGAATGCCTGGGCTGCGAGCGGCGCTTCACCACCTACGAGCGCGTGGAGGAGATCCTCCCCATGGTGGTGAAGAAGGACGGCCGCCGCGAGAACTTCGACCGCCACAAAGTGGTCGCCGGCATCCAGCTCGCCTGCCAGAAGCGCCCCGTCTCTTCCGAGCAGATCGAGGCCATCGTCGACGGCATCGAGCGGCGCCTTCAAGAACTGGGCGAGAAGGAAGTGCCCACCAGCTTCATCGGGGAGTCCGTCATGCGCGAGCTCTCCCGGCTCGACGAGGTAGCGTACGTGCGCTTCGCCTCCGTGTACCGCTCGTTCAAGGACCTGGGCGAGTTCATGAGCGAGCTGAAGGAGCTGATCCACGAGCGCAAGGGCAAGCAGAAGTAGCTCGCCCGGACCGTCCCGCGACGAGCGGCTGATGCTGGAGGCGCTCGCCGAGGCGGAGCTGGGGCGCGGCCGCACCCATCCCAACCCGGTGGTGGGCGCGCTCGTCGTCTCGCGGGGCAAGGTGATCGCCCGGGGCCACCACGAGAAGGCCGGCGGTCCGCACGCCGAAGTGGTGGCGCTCCGCGCAGCGGGGGAGCGCGCGCGCGGCGCCGATCTCTACGTCACGCTCGAGCCCTGCGACCACCACGGGCGGACGCCGCCGTGCACCGACGCGGTGCTCGCCTCCGGAGTGCGCCGCGTGGTGGTCGGAAGCGTCGATCCGAATCCCCTGGTCCACGGACGCGGCATCCGGCGCCTGCGAGCGGCGGGCATCCGCGTGGATGTCGGCGTGCTCGGCGACGCCTGCGACGCGGCCAACGAGATGTGGTTCAAGTTCATCACCCGCAAGCTGCCCTGGGTCATGCTCAAGGCGGCCGTCACGCTGGACGGCAAGCTCGCCACCCGCACCGGGGACTCGCGCTGGGTCAGCGGGCGCGAGTCGCGCCTCCTCGTGCACGTGCTCCGCGACGAAATGGACGCGGTGCTGATCGGCGCCGGCACCGCGCTGGCGGACGATCCGCGGCTGACCGCGCGCCTGCCGCGCGTGGCGGCGGGAGGATCCCGGGCCGCCGCCGGCGTCGCGCCGCGCGACCCGGTCCGGGTGGTGGTGGACTCGACGGCGCGGCTGCCTCCCACCGCGCGGTTGCTCCGGCAGCGGTCCACGGCTCCCACGCTGATCGCCTGCACCTTGCGCGCGCCGTCTTCGCGCGTGAAGGCGCTGGAGCGCGCGGGCGCGGAGATCGTCCGCTGCCGCGCCGATGGGGCCGGCCGCGTCGACTTGAAGGACCTGCTCCGCCGGCTGGCGGGCCGGGGGCTGACCTCGGTGATGGTCGAGGGCGGCGCTCGCATCCACGGCAGCTTCCTCGAGCGCCGGCTGTGGGACGAGGTGTACCTCTTCGTGGCGCCGAAACTGGCCGGCGAGGGGGCCCCTTCCTGGGCCGGATTCGACGGTCCGACCCGCATGGATCAGGCTCCCGGCGCGCGCATCGTGGACAGCAGCCGGCTGGGCGACGATCTGCTCGTCACGGCCAGGCCGCTGGGATAGAACCTGGGGGTGTTCACCGGGCTGGTCGAGGACGTCGGAAGCATCGCCGAGGTCGCACCCGTCCCTGGCGGCGGGGCGCGCCTGAGCGTCCGCACGCGGCTGCCGGACGGCGACCTGGGGCACGGCGCGAGCATCGCAGTGGACGGCGCTTGCCTGACCGTCGTCGACCGCAAGAACGGCGGCTTTTCCGCGGACGTGTCCGTCGAGACGCTGCGCCGGACGACGCTGTCGGATCGGCGGCCGGGCGACGCCGTCAACCTGGAGCGTCCGCTCGCGGTGGGCGAGCGCCTCGGCGGGCACATGGTCCTGGGGCACGTCGACGGGGTCGGGCGCATCCGCAGCCGCGAGCAGGCCGGAGAAGCGATGCGCGTGGTGGTCGAGGTCCCGCGCCAGCTGCTCCCGCTGGTGGTGGAGAAGGGCTCGGTGGCGCTCGACGGCATCAGCCTGACCGTCAACGAGCTCGTGGGAGACGACGCGATCTCTCTGATGATCATCCCGGAGACCTTGCGCGCGACCACCTGGGGCAAGAAGCGCGCGGGCGACCGCGTCAACGTGGAGGCGGACATCCTCGCCAAGCACGTGGCGCGGCTGCTCGAAGCGCAGGGGAGGCGGACGTGACCGAGATCGAGCGGGTCGAGCGCGCCCTTACGGAGATCCGGCAAGGCCGGATGGTGATCCTGGTCGACGACGCCGAGCGCGAGAACGAGGGCGACCTGGTCCTGGCCGCGCAGCACGTCACGCCGGAAGCGATCAACTTCATGGCGAAATACGCGCGCGGCCTCATCTGCCTGAGCCTCACCGACGACCAGGTGCGCCGCCTCGGCCTTCCCATGATGGTGCAGGAGAACGAGAGCACTTACGCCACCGCCTTCACCGTGAGCATCGAGGCCGCGCGCGGCGTGACCACCGGCATCAGCGCCGCCGACCGCGCCACCACCATCCGGGCGGCGATCAACCCCGACGCCAAGCCCAGCGACGTGGTGCGCCCCGGACACGTCTTTCCGCTCAAGGCCCGCAAGGGAGGCGTGCTGGTCCGCGCCGGCCAGACGGAGGGGTCGGTCGATCTGGCCCGCCTGGCTGGCCTGAACCCGGCGGGCGTCATCTGCGAGGTGATGAACGACGACGGCACCATGGCGCGCATGCCTGATCTGGAGACGTTCGCCGAACGACACGGCCTGTTCATCCTGAGCGTCGGCGACGTCATCCACTACCGCATGCAGCGCGAGCGCCTGGTGCGCCGCGCGGCCGAGGCGCGCGTGCCCACCGAGCACGGCGGCGAGATGCGCTGCATCGCGTACGAGAACGACGTCGACCAGCTGAACCACGTCGCTTTCGTGAAGGGGACCTGGCAGCCGGACGAGCCGGTGCTGGTGCGGGTCCATTCCAAGTGCCTCACCGGCGACGTCTTCGGATCGCGCCGCTGCGACTGCGGCCCGCAGCTCCACCGCGCGCTGGAGATGATCGACCAGGCGGGCAAGGGCGTGCTGGTCTACCTCGACCAGGAGGGCCGCGGGATCGGGCTCGCGAACAAGCTGCGCGCCTACAACCTGCAGGACGAGGGCCACGACACCGTCGAGGCCAACCAGAAGCTCGGCTTCAAGGCCGACCTGCGCGACTACGGCATCGGCGCGCAGATCCTCTGGGACTGCGGCGTGCGCAAGATGCGCCTGATGACCAACAACCCGAAGAAGATCGACGGGCTCAAGCAGCTCTACGACCTCGAGGTCGTGGAGCGGGTGCCCATCGAGGTGGGCCACTCGGAGCACAACGCGGAGTACCTGCAGGTGAAGCGCGACAAGATGGGCCACCTCCTCTCGCTCGTCGGCGAGCAGAAGAAGTAGGCGGCGGCTTAGGACCGCCAGCTCGCGACACGCATGTCGACCAACGCGCCCAGACCGGAAGCCGCCCTCAGCGCCAAGGGGATGCGCTTCGCACTCTGCGCGACCCGCTGGAACGTGGAGATCGTCGAGCAGCTCCTCGCCGGCGCGCGCAGGGCGCTGGACGAGCGCGGGGCGGAAGAGGTGCGGGTGCTGCGCTGCGCGGGCGTCTTCGAGCTGGGCCCGCTCGCGGCGCGGGTCGCCCGCGCGGGCGAGGTCGACGGAATCGTGGCGCTGGGCTGCCTCATCCGCGTCCAGACCGATCACTACACGGTGCTGGCCTCGGAGGTGACGCGCGCGCTGGGCGCCCTGGCAATGGAGGCGGCCACCTCCCCGCGCGCCCTCGCCGTCGCGTTCGGCGTGCTGACTTGCGAGACGGCCGTGCAAGCGCTGGAGCGCGCCGACCCGGCGCGGCTGGACAAGGGCGGCGAAGCGGCGCTGGCGTGTCTCGACCAGGTCCACGCCTTGCGGGGGGCCGAGCCGTCCGGGCCTGCCGCGCGGCGGGGAGGCGGGTAGATGGGCTCGCGGACCAAGGCGCGCGAATGCGCACTGCAGGCGCTCTACCAGCTCGACACGAGCGGCGGCACGCCCGCGGACGCGCTGGCGGGGCTGTGGGCGCATTTCGAGCCGGTCGACGAGGACACCAAGGCGTTCGCGGAAGCGCTGGTGAGCGGCGCCCGGCGGGAGCAGGCCACCATCGACCAGCTCATCCAGCGCACCTCGACCAACTGGAAGCTGGAGCGGATGGCGCGGGTCGATCGCAACATCCTCCGGCTCGCCGTCTATGAGATCCTCAAGCGGTCCGACGTGCCGGTGAAGGTCACCCTCAACGAAGCCATCGAGCTGTCCAAGAAGTACGGCTCCGAGGAGTCGTCGGCGTTCGTGAACGGCATCCTCGATCGCATCGCCAACTCGTCCGGCCTGCCTGGCCAGGTCCCGAAGCAGGAGCGCTGATGGAGCTGTCCTACTACCCGCTCACCATGGAGGCGCTGGACCAGGCCGACGCCGAGGCCCTGTGCCTCTTCGTCTCCGAAGACGAGCGCCCGCTCACGGGTCTCGCCGGGCTGGTGGACTGGCGCCTGTCCGGCCGCCTGTCGCGGATGATCCGCGCCGGGCTGGTGATCGGGGCAGCGGGGGAAGCGCTGCTCACGCCACCGGGGATGCGGCTGGCGTTCAAGAAGCTGTTCGTGTTCGGCCTGGGCTCGGCGCGGACCGACGACGAGCTGGCTGCGCGCCTCGCCGACGCGCTGCGCCGGCTGGCGCAGGCCGGCGTGAAGGACGCGGCGCTGCAGCTCCCGGCGCGCCTCGCTCCGGAGCGCGGAGTGCAGACGCTGATGGAGGGCGACGGGGCGATCGCGCGCGCGCTGGTCTTCACGCCCGAGCCGGCCAAGCTGGTCACCTCGCTTTCCCAGTCCTCCGGCACCTCCCAGGTCGAGCGGCGCGTAGTGAAGGTCCCTTCTCCGCCCAAGGCGTCGCCGCCGCCCCGCACGCGGCAAAAGCCCACGCCGGCTTCCGGATCGCCGCCGGTTCCGCCGGCCGCCGCGGCTGCCACGCCGCCTGCGTCCGAGGCGGCGCAGACGGGCGACGCGCCGGCGCCTCGACCGCTGCCGCCCCGGCCCCAGCGGTACGTGCCCCCTCCGCCCAAGGAAGCCGGGCCGAAGAAGAAGCGTCACTAGTTGCCGCCGATAAGGCGGCGCTCCGCTTTTCCACACCGCGGCCTTTGTCGAAGGCCCTTGGCGCGGAGGGTTGTCTCAGGCAGGTCGAGCCATCAGCTTTCTCGCGGCGGGACGTCCGCCGGAGGAAACGACATGAGCTTGCTCGCCCTGTTGCTCGCCCTTGCCCAGCAAGGAGGCCAGCCGACCACCCACGACCAGCCCGGCGTGTCCCAGCCGAGCCCGAACGACGTGCGCCCCGAGGCTTCCACCGCGAGCAACACGAGCGACAAGGCCGAGGCGCTGTCTCCCGAGCACCGCACCGACCTGCAGGGCGGCACCGACAAGGCGACGAAGCGGGGAAAGAAGAGGGCGCAGGCGCGCACCGCGAAGCCGCTGCCCGAGCCGAACCCGCCACCCAGCGTCGAGCAGGACGACTCGAAGAAGGTCGAGCGCAACGGCGGCACGGGCAAGGCGCCCAAGCAGCCGAAGCCGATCGGCGAAAAATCGGATCAGTGACCGCACGGCTCGCTTGAGCTGACCGCTCTTCGGCAGGATCGGCGGCCAGGTGAGGTGCTTCAGGGCGTCAGCCGCTCCATCATGCGCGGGAAGGGGATCGTCTCGCGCACGTGGTGCAGCCCGCAGATCCAGGCCAGCGTCCGTTCCACGCCGAGGCCGAATCCGGAGTGCGGCACCGAGCCGAACTTGCGCAGGTCGAGGTACCAGGAGAACGCCTCGCGCGGCAGCTTGTGCTCGTCGATCGCCCGCAGCAGCGTCTCGTAGTCGTCCTCGCGCTGCCCCCCGCCGACGATCTCGCCGTACCCTTCGGGAGCGAGCACGTCGACGCCCAGCGCCAGCTTCGGGTCCTGCGGGTCCTTCTTGAAGTAGAAGGCCTTCAGCGAGGCGGGGTAGCGGTGGACCATCACCGGCCGATCGAACTGCCTGGCCAGCACGGTCTCCTCGTCGCCGCCGAAGTCCGCTCCCCACTCGACCGGGTGCCCGGCCTTGCGGATGGCCTCGACGGCGTCGGTATAGGTGATGCGCGGGAACGGCTTCGCGACCTTCCGCAACGCCGTCAAGTCGCGCTCGAGGACGCCCGTCAGGTCCTTCTCATGCTTGGCCAGGACGCGCCCGACGATCTCGACCAGGAAATCCTCGGCGAGGTCCATGTTGCCTTCGAGATCCATCCACGCGACCTCGGGCTCCACCATCCAGAACTCGGTGAGGTGCCGCCGCGTCTTGCTCTTCTCCGCCCGGAAAGTGGGGCCGAAGACGTAGGCCTTGCCGACGGCCATCGCCGCCGCCTCGCCGTAGAGCTGCCCGCTCTGGGTGAGGAACGCCTTCCCCAGGTCGAAGTACGGCACCTCGAACAGCGTGGAGGTCCCCTCGCAAGCGGCCGGGGTGAGGATGGGCGAGTCGACCAGGGTGAACCCGCGCTCGTCGAAGTAGTCGCGGATGGCCTTGATGAGCGTGTGCCGCACCGCCAGGATCGCGCGCTGCCGGGAGCTGCGCAGCCAGAGGTGGCGCTGCTCCTGGAGGAAGCCGACGCCGTGCTCCTTGGGCTGGATGGGGTAGCCGGGCTCTCCCTGCCGCAGGCGGAAGTCCTTCACGTGGATCTCGAAGCCGATCGGCGACCGCGGGTCCTTCGCCACCGCGCCGCGCACCTCGATGGCGGCCTCTTGCGGCGCCTGCTCGGCCGCGGCGAAGGCGGCCTCGGGGACGTCCTTCTTGGAGACGACGCACTGGATGACTCCGGTGCCGTCGCGCAGCTGGACGAAGTGGAGCTTTCCGCTGGACCGCTTTGCGTACAGCCA
>Ga0137396_10001899_pt1 | contig 11250 bp, 10 predicted proteins | sample czc16metaG_FD_108284 | JGI IMG/M metagenome (GOLD analysis project Ga0137396, IMG submission 108284) | Vadose zone soil microbial communities from Angelo Coast Range Reserve, California, USA - czcobulk3.16 metaG | ecosystem: Environmental > Terrestrial > Soil > Vadose zone | place: USA...
CGAAGCGCGTCGTACGCGGTGATGCGTTCCTGGGCCAGGGCCGGCGTCGCCAAAAGCACGAGCGCGGCAAATGTTTTCCACATGCGCGAGACTGAACAACTGGTTTCGCCCGGTGTCCATCCCTTTCCAACTTTGCAACTGCTTGCCACGCCGTAGCCGTGGCGAAGGCGGGTCCAATTTGGTTTCATGCTTGATTGAACGCCGAAGCGTGCTTTGCGTTTCTATTGGCAATGAAGAAAGGAAAGCTCGAATTTACCAGCCACACCGCGAATCTCGCGTTGATGCGGAATTTTGTGCGAAGATTTCTCGCGCACCATCCTTTCACCGAAAAAGAACGCACGCTCATGGTGCTCGGGGTCGATGAAGCTTGCACCAATGTGATTCGTTACGCTTACGATTTGCGCGACAATCAACCGATCGCGCTCTCGGTCGAAGCGTTGAGCACGTGTGTGCGAATGCGATTGCGCGATTACGGCCAGCAAACTCCGGCCGAACAGATGCGCGGTCGCGCGCACAACCACGTGCGACCAGGCGGTCTCGGTTTGCATTTAATTCGGAATGCATTTGATAAAGTGGATTACATTTTAAAGCCGCGCGGGACGGAACTCGTGCTCACCAAGAATCTGGATTAAGGGTTAACTGATGAACGCCGCCAAAATGAAACCGCCGGAACCAGACGCCGCATTCGAAATCTCGCTCCGCCCGCCGATGTTCAGCGAGTTCACCGGCCAGGTGAAAGTCCGCGAGCGTATCGAATTGATGGTCGAAGCCGCGAAGAAACGCCGTGATGTGCTCGAGCACGTTTTGTTAAGCGGGCCATCCGGTCTCGGGAAGACCACGCTCGCCTACATCATCGCGAACGCGATGGGCGTGAACGTCAAAAACACCAGCGGGCCGGTTATCGAAAAAGCGGGCGAGCTGGCGGGGCTGCTGACCAGTTTGGAAAAAGGCGACGTCCTTTTTATCGACGAGATCCATCGGCTCCAACCGACGATCGAAGAGTATTTGTATCCGGCGATGGAAGATTACCGGCTCGACATCATCATCGATCAAGGCCCGCAAGCACGGAGTCTGCGATTGCAACTGCCGAAGTTCACGCTCGTCGGCGCAACCACCCGCGCCGGAATGGTCAGCGCGCCGTTGCGTTCGCGGTTCGGAATGACGGCGCGACTCGATTACTACGCCGCCGACGACATGCAGAAGATCATTCTGCGCAGCGCGCGTTTGTTAGGCGTTGAAATCGATCCTGCGGGAGCGGCGGAAATCGCCGCCCGCGCACGAGGGACGCCGCGCACCGCCAACAATTTGCTCCGGTGGGTGCGGGATTACGTTCAAGTGAAAGCGGAGGGAAAAATTACCGGCGAGCTAGCAGATAAAGCGCTCGCGATGCTGGAGATCGATCGCGACGGGTTCGATCAATGGGACAAGCGCATCATCGAAACATTGATCCACAAGTTCAACGGCGGACCGGTTGGATTGAATTCGCTCGCGGTTGCGATTGGCGAAGAAGCCGGCACGCTCGAAGAAGTGAACGAGCCGTATTTAATTATGGAGGGCTACATCAAGCGCACACCGCAAGGCCGCGTCGCCACCGCCAACGCATACAAGAAACTTGGCCTAAAACCACCGGCTGGAATGCAAGGCGAATTGCTTTAACTCTCACCACGAAGAGCACGCAGGTCACGAAGAAAAATTTTGCTGAACTTCGTGTGCTTCGTGTCCTTCGTGGTTAATTGAGTCAGTGGAAGCGCAACAAACGGCTGATTTCTTCCAACAGACGTCGAAAGTCCTCACCGTCTCAGAGCTGACGCGCAGCATTCGTGGCACTCTCGAAACGAAATTCGGCGCGGTTTGGGTGCAGGGCGAAGTTTCGAATTACAAACTGCATCCAAGCGGTCATCAATACTTCACCCTCAAAGATGCGCGGGCCCAGATCGCCTGCGTAATTTTTCGAAACACGATGGCGCCGTTGCGCCAACCGCTCACCGACGGCGCACATGTGCAGGTTTACGGAAATGTCTCGGTATTCGAAGCGCGCGGCCAATACCAGCTCAGCGTCCAAATCATTCAGCCGCGCGGGATCGGCGTTCTGCAAGCGAAGTTCGATGCGCTCAAACGCAAACTCGATGCCGAGGGACTTTTCGATCCGGCCCGAAAACGTCCGCTCCCAAAATTTCCGAAGCGAATCGGAATCGTCACCTCGCCAAGCGGAGCGGCGATTCGCGATATATTGAACGTGTTGCGGCGCCGCGCGCCGTGGCTGCAAATTTTAATTAACCCCGTGCGAGTCCAGGGAACGGGCGCGGCGCAAGAAATCGCAGTTGCGATTCGCGAGCTGGCAAAGCCGAACGAAAATTTTGCGGCTGTCGACCTTATCGTGGTCACGCGCGGCGGCGGAAGCATGGAAGATTTGTGGGAGTTCAACGAAGAGATCGTCGCGCGCACGATCGCTGATGTGACCGTTCCGATCGTCTCCGCTATTGGGCATGAAATCGATTTCACTATTGCCGATTTCGTGGCCGATCTTCGCGCGCCGACACCGAGCGCGGCCGCCGAATTGATTGTCCCCGATATTGTCGATCTTCGCCGGCACATGGACGCCTGCGCGCGCGGACTCGGCCGTGAACTGCTCAATCGCGTGCGCGATGCGCAACAGCGACTGGATCATGCGCGCGATTCGTTACGCCGCTGTCTCGCTCACAAGATCGAGAATTACCGGCGCGGGCTTTCACACGCTCTCGCGACGCTGCAAGCCCGCAGTCCTGTGCGCGAACTGATGCTGCGTCGAAATCGTTTTGGCGATCTTCGCCGTCGTTTCGTTGAACTGCCCAAACGCGCGATGGAAAATGCGCGTCATCGTTTTCAACGAATCGAAGGAATCCTGCGCGTGCTCGGACCTGATGCGACGTTGCGTCGCGGCTACAGCGTCACCAGAAACGAACGCGGCGAATTAATTCGAACCGTCGCGGCCGCTCGCGCGAAAATGAAAATCCGGACCCGCGTGAGCGACGGCGAATTCGAATCGACCGTTAACGGCTGACAAAGAAGCTAGGGTGCCAGGTCCTTGCTGTTATCGCCTGGCGTAACGCCCGAAGCGCCATCGGCGTCACCTGGTCGCTTACCCACTGAACTCTGGAATGCCGCTTCCTGCCCCGAAGGTGCGGTGGCGTTGTTCTTGCGAAGGATCGACGCGTCGCCACCTTTGCGAACAACGACAAATCCCTTATCGCCAAATGGCGATGTCGCACTGGTGAGGGCGGTATCGTAAGTATAATTTTTCGTGGCCGTGAAAATGGTATTGGCTGCATCGGCGTCTTTAACCTTATAAACTTTCAACGCTGGAGTGCCGGCAGCGTATGTAACTGTATAATCGCCGCTGGCATCGGGTCCGGTCGCGGTCACGGTGCAGGCTGATCCTGGTGCGCTCAGCAATTTCGTAAGATCGCCAGGCTTAAGATAATCGTTCTTAATCAATTTCGCGCAGTAGGTCTTAAGATCTAGCGTCGCATTTTGATCGTCGCCCGGCCAGGTCAGCGTTGGATCGGAATTACTGGAGCCATCGAGCGCCATCTGATAGCCGGCGAGATAGAATTGGCGCGCATTGTTCAACGTGCCGGTCATCTGTCCTCGCGTGAGTGCGCTGGTGAGCGCCGGCACTGCGAAAGCGGCCAGTGCCGCGATGATTGCGATGACGACCAATAGTTCGATCAGAGTGAAGGCGTCAGACGACGTTTTAGTTTTCATGTGAGACGCGACCTGTAGGAAAAACCGGCGCTTTGGTCAAGCCTGAACGCCGTCGAGCTTGAACGCGAGGGTCGCGAGCGGCGGCAACTGAATCAAAATCGAATGTTCGCGCCCCATCCATTGTCGATCTTCGCTTTGCGCGCCGCCAAGATTGCCGACATTGCCGCCGCCGTAGGTTTCCGCGTCGGTGTTGATAATTTCGCGATAGAATCCCGCGCGCGGAACACCGAGTCGATAATTGTGCCGAACAATGGGCGTCGCGTTCACGATGAAGACGATCAATTCGCCTTCACGCGATTTTCTGACAAATGACACGGCACTGTTGTCCGCGTCGTGAAAATCGATCCACTCGAACCCCTCATAAGAATCGTCCTGCTGCCAGAGCGCCGGTTCGCTTTTGTAAATGTAATTCAAATGTTGCACCAGCCGGCGTAATCCATCGTGTTTCGGAAGATCGAGAAGATGCCAGTCGAGGCTCGTGTCGTGGTTCCATTCGTGCCACTGGCCGAATTCTCCGCCCATGAAGAGCAATTTTTTTCCGGGGTGGCCGTACATCCACGCGTAAAACATTCGGAGGTTGGCGAACTTCTGCCATTCGTCGCCGGGCATCTTCGACAACAACGAACGTTTGCCGTGCACCACTTCATCGTGGCTCAACACCAAAATGAAATGTTCGGTGAACGCGTAGAGCAACGAGAATGTGATGTTGCCGTGATGAAATCGCCGGTAAATCGGATCGAGCGACATGTATTCCAGGAAGTCGTGCATCCAACCCATGTTCCATTTGAACCCGAACCCGAGCCCGCCCAGATAAACCGGGCGCGAAACGCCGGGCCAGGCGGTTGATTCTTCGGCGATGGTGACAATTCCCGGAAAACGCTCGTAACAAACTTCGTTGCAACGTTTCAAAAAATAAATCGCGTCGAGATTTTCGCGGCCGCCGAAAACATTTGGGATCCACTGCCCTTCTTTGCGCGAATAATCGAGATAAAGCATCGACGCGACCGCATCCACCCGCAGTCCGTCGATGTGATATTTGTCGAGCCAGAAGAGCGCGTTCGCGATCAGGAAATTCCGTACTTCGTTGCGCCCGAAATTAAAAATAAGTGTGCCCCAGTCCTGATGCTCGCCTTGGCGCGGGTCCATGTGCTCGTAGAGATCAGTCCCGTCGAACTCCGCCAGCGCGTGCGTGTCTTTCGGAAAATGCGCCGGCACCCAATCCATGATCACGCCGATGCCGGCCTGATGACATTTGTCGATGAAATGGCGCAGCTCGTCCGGATTTCCGTGGCGACTCGTCGGCGCATAATAATTTGTGACCTGATAGCCCCACGAGCCTTCGAACGGATGCTCCGCGATCGGGAGCACTTCGATGTGCGTGTAACCCATCTCGAGCACGTACGGCAGCAGCGTCTCGGCCAGTTCAAGATAACTCAGCGGCCGATTTCCCTCATCGGCCTTCCGCCGCCACGAACCGAGATGCACTTCATAAATGCTGATCGGACGTCTCGGCCATTCGCGCCGGCGTTGCTCCATCCAATCGGCATCGCTCCATCGATAACGCTCCAGATTGTAAACGAGCGAAGATGTCGATGTTCCGTGTTGATTAAAAAAGGCAAACGGATCGCTCTTGAGCAAAAGCGCGCCCGATTGGGCGCGGATTTCAAATTTATAATGAGCGCCCTCGCAAACTCCCGGCAAAAATAATTCCCACACGCCGCACCCGAGAAGTTTTCGCATCGGATTGACGCGCCCGTCCCAGCCGTTGAAATCGCCAACCACACTCACGCGCTGCGCGTTCGGCGCCCAAACCGCGAAGTAAACGCCGCCGGCGTCACCGATCGTGCGCAGATGCGCGCCAAATTTTTCGTAGAGCTGCCAATGCTGGCCTTCGCTGAACAAATGGAGATCGACCTCGCCCATGATCGGTCCGTATTGATACGGATCGCGCATCACCGATTCGGATCCGTCCCAACTCGTCAGGCGCAGATGATAATCGAGGTCCCGCGTTGCGTTCGGCACTATTGACTGAAAAAAACCGTCCCGATGAATTTTCTCCGCTTCAATGGTTGCCTGACCATCCCGCACGATGTCGATCTTGCGCGCGTCCGGACGAAATGCGCGAATGGCCAGATCGTCTCCCATCCGATGCGGCCCCAAAATCCGGAACGGATCGGAGTGCGTGCCGGAAAGAAAACTATTCAGCTCATCCGGCGGCAAACCGGCGACAGCGAAAGGCTTCATGACCATTCAACCTAGAGTTCGCCCGTGGCTTTTCAACGGGCTGTGATGCATACTTCTATCAATGCATAAAAGCGAGGACAACGCAGTCGACGAGCTGTTGCAAACCTACGGCGAGACTGGCGGCATCAATTATCTCGATGCCGCCGCCACCCTTCCCTCGCGCCTTTCCATCGAAAACTCCTGCACGGATTTGATGAGTTTGATGTTCCCCGGGTTCCGAAGCGAACCGCTGGTGAGCTCAGAAGATTTGGCCCAGATCACGCGCGTCCGGGTGCGAACGCTGCGCGCGCGATTGAAAACGGAAATCTGCCGAAGCCTGGGAAAAATTCCGCCGAACGAAGCAACCGAAGCGCAGGCTGACAAATTTCTGTCGGATTTCTTCGCGGAACTCCCAAATGTTCGTCGCCTCCTTTGGACGGACATCGATGCGGCATTTGAAGGCGATCCGGCAGCGAGAAGCTACGAAGAAATCATTCTCGCCTATCCGTCGCTCGAAGCGATCGCGATTCAGCGAATGGCGCATGTTCTTTACGATATGAATCTGCCGCTGATTCCGCGCATCATGACCGAGTGGGCGCATAGCCGCACCGGGATCGACATTCATCCCGGCGCCAAAATCGGTTCGCACTTTTTCATCGATCACGGCACCGGCGTAGTCATTGGCGAAACGTCCGAGATCGGTAAGCGGGTGAAGCTTTATCACAGCGTCACCCTCGGCGCGCGCAGTTTCCAAAAAGACGAGCACGGCAAAATCAAAAAGGGCGGCAAACGCCACCCGACCGTGGAAGACGACGTGACAATTTATCCCGGTTCGACCATTCTCGGCGGCAAGACCGTGATCGGCGCAAGATCGACAATCGGCGGCAACGTTTTTCTGGTGCAAAGCGTGCCGGCCGATTCGTTGGTTTATTATGAGGAGAAACAGCTCCGGATTGTGCCGAAGCGAAAACACAAACCAACCAGCAGCCGCGACGAATTCAGAGAATGATTTACTTAGACTACAACGCGACCACGCCGCTTTGCGACGCGGCCCGCGAGGCGATGCTGCCGTATTTCAGCCAGCATTTCGGGAACCCATCCAGTATTCACCGGGCTGGACGGAACGCGCGGGCGGTGGTCGACAACGCGCGCGACAAAATCGCTGCGTTAATCAAAGCCAAGCCGAACGAAATCGTTTTCACCAGCGGCGGAACCGAGTCCTGCAATTTGGCCGTGCTCGGACTCGCGCGCTGCAAAATGGACGGCGGCGGTCATGTGATCTGCGAGAAAACGGAGCACCACGCGGTGCTCCATGCAGTCGAGCATTTGGAGAAGCACGAAAACTTTGAAGTGACCTGGCTCGACACTTCCGACGACGGAATTGTCGATCTTGATCAGCTCGCCAAATCGATCCGCCCGGAAACGCGATTGGTTTCGATCATGACTGCGAACAACGAGACCGGTGTGATCCAGCCGATGAAGGAAATCTCGAAGATTTGTCGCGAACGCGGCGTGCTGTTGCACAGCGACTGCGTGCAAGCATTCGGCAAGATCGACATCGATATCTCGCTGGTCGATGCCGCGAGTTTCGCTGCCCACAAGTTTTACGGACCGAAAGGCGCCGGTTTTCTTTTTATCCGGAGCGGACTTTCGCTGCAGCCGGTTCTTTTCGGCGGTTCGCACGAAAATCAGCGACGACCCGGAACGGAAAACGTTCCAGCAATCGCCGGCATGGCTGCGGCCGCGGAATTTGTTCTGAGCAATCGGCAGGCGGAACAGGATCGACTATCGAAGCTGCGTGACGAGCTTTGGAATCTGGTTTCGCAAAATGTTCCGGACGCGAAGCTCAATGGCGAGGACGCGCCGCGCCTCGCGAACACGCTGAACGTCAGTTTGCTCGGGATCGATTCGGAGATGCTGCTCATCGCGCTCGATCTGAAAGGCGTTTGCGCATCGAGCGGCTCGGCCTGCATGGTCGGAAGCGTGTCGGCGTCGCACGTTTTACTCGCGATGGATTTGCCAATCGAGCGCGCGCGATCGGCCGTTCGCCTTTCGTTAGGCAAACAAACCACGGCCGAAGAAATCGCCGGCGCCGGAAAAGTCGTCGCTGAAATTGTGGAACGCTTGAGTAAGCGGAAGAGCGCGCATGCGGTGGCGTAAGCAACTCGAGTTCATCTTTCGAGACGCAGATTCCCTCACCTCAATCCTCTCCCTGAGGGAGAGGCGGACGACGAAGTCGCCTGGTGAGGGCAATGGTTTTGCGCCAACTGCGACTGTCGATCTTGAATCGACAGCTCGTGAACTTCTTCGCCAACTCGGCGCTGACAAACTCGCGCGCGAGATTCGAGTGGAATGGAATCCGCGGATGCGAAGCGCCGCCGGTCGCGCCGATTTTCGCGAGAAATTAATTTCGCTGAACCCGCTGCTGCGAGAGCTACATAATCAAATCGGCGCGCGGAAAGGTGACCGTTTAAAACGGTCACCCTTAACGGGCGCTGCTGAAAATGATTTAAAGAAATGCGAGTCTGCACTGGTTTGGGACGAAGTTGATCGGACGTTGCGACATGAGCTGGCGCATTTGCTCGCGCAATGGCGAGTAGGGCGACGACGAATCGCGCCGCACGGCGAAGAATGGCGACAAGCGTGTTGTGATTTAGGAATCGCCGACGAAGCGCGTTGTCACAATTTGCCGTTTGTTTCGAAAAGTTTTCCGCCGCGATTTGTTTATCGTTGCCCGAATTGCAAAGAAGAATTTCAGCGCGTCCGCCGGATTCGTCGCGCGATTGCGTGTCTCGCCTGTTGTCGCGCGCACAATCGAGGAGGGTTCGACGCGCGATTCCGTTTGCGGCTCATGAAGAATGGCGCCTGCCCGCCGTAGCCTTGGCGAAGGCGGGGCGATTTCGATCCGCGCTTTCGGCTGAAGTTGATCAGTTAGGGGCGATTGAGGGCAATCGCCCCTACCAATTTGTCATGTCGAGCAACGTCGAGACATCTCTAGATGTTTTTGGTGCTAACGCCGGTCACCAGAAAAACGTTCGCTCAACGAACAATCCACCCGTGATGTCTGCTTTACCGACCAAGACTCCGCGCTCCAACAGCGCGTGGGCAAGCGCTTCCTGACGAGTGTTCCATCGAGAAGTTGGGCCGATTTTGTACAACCCGTCTAGTTCGTGGCTCTCCACAGCGGCGATAAGTTGCGAGCGCGACATCTTTGCGAGACGACTGCGAAAATCGTTAAGCATTGCTTCGGAGTAACCTAGCTCGACGGTGTGAAGCGCTTCGCGGTTCGTAAAGCTAAAGCGATGCGGCTGAGATAACGCTATCGCTTTGGCTTTCTTATGACTTGGACTATCGAAATCGAGATGTCGTTCGAAGTGTATCGCTCCGACGAGACCTGAACCCAAAGTACAGACGACACGATCTTTTCCTGTTTTCGCATCATGAAGCGTAAACAGGAGATAGAGTGGCGACGTGCTGTCGCCATCAAGAATTGCTCTTCGATACATGCTTTCGCTGTAGTTTGAGCCAGCAACGGCTGTCGCCACGCTAATCGCCGAAATTAGCGCACCGAAAAATAATTTTGTTCTAAATCTCATCACTCTTTTCTCCCTTCCCCGCTTTCTGCCCACGCAGTTTCGCCTGGATGAAGATGTCGATCTTGCCGTCCATGACTTCCTGGACGTTGCTGGTCTCGGCGCCGGTGCGGTGGTCTTTCACCATTTGATACGGCTGAAAAACGTAGGAGCGAATCTGGTTGCCCCACGCGATCTCGCCTTTCTCGCCGTACTGCCGGTCGATCTCGGCGCGTTTTTTGTCCTGCTCGATCTGGTAAAGTTTCGCTTTTAACATTTTGAGCGCGAGATCGCGGTTGCGGCCCTGGCTGCGCTCGGCCTGACAAGCGACGACGATGCCGGTCGGTTTGTGCACAATTCGCACTGCGGTTTCCACTTTGTTCACGTTTTGTCCGCCTTTGCCGCCGCTCCGGAAAGTGTCGATCTCGAGATCGGCCGGATTGATTTCGATCGGCGCGGTATCAGCGATCTCAGGAACAACATCGACGCTGGAAAAGGAAGTGTGACGGCGTTTGTTCGCGTCGAATGGCGAAATCCGCACCAGCCGATGCACGCCGCGCTCGGTTTGGAGATAACCGTAAGCGTACTCGCCGCTCACCAGGAGCGTGACCGATTTGATCCCGACTTCTTCGCCGGTCTGAACATCGACAATCTGCGATTTGAAACCTTCGCGCTCGATCCAGCGCTGATACATGCGCAGGAGCATGTCCGCCCAATCGCACGATTCGGTGCCGCCGGCGCCGGAATGAATTGTGAGGAACGCGTTCGAGCGATCGCTTTCGCCCGAAAGAAATTGGCGCAGTTCGAATTCCTCGAGCTTGTGCAGGAGACGATCGTGTTCCGATAACACCTCGCGCTCGGCCTGCGCACGATGAGCGTCGTTTTTTTCTTCGGCGGCGAGCTGGTGGAGCGCATCGAAGTCCTCGATCTCGCGTTCCAGTTCGTGAAAGGGATTGATCAGCGATCGCAGCCGCGAGACTTCATCGACATCCGATTGGGCGCGCTCGCGATTGTTCCAAAAATCTGGTGCCGCCATCCGCGCCTCAAGCGCGGTCAGTTTTTCCTGCAGTTTGGGCAGGTCAAAGAAACCTCCGCAGCTCGCGCACGCGCGATTTCAAATCTTCGGCGTCAACGGTGGTGGTTTCAGTTGGCATGGAAAGACACTAACTGAACGTGAACATCACGCAACGCGTTGTAGCGGTGCTTGTTCTCAAGCACCGAACTAAATTAACCCGCGAAACACGCGAATCACACGAATACAGAACAGAAGTATCTTATTCGCGTTAATTAGCGTGATTCGCGGGCCGTATCCGGATGAGAATTATCGCCGCGCGGATTCTTTCCGTTTATCGGCCTGAGCTGCGGCGGACTCGATTCGGAAAATCGTTTCGCCTTCCTTCATCAAATCGAGCCGGTCGCGCGCGATTGTTTCCAAATATGCGGGATCGGTCTTGAGCAAATTCACTTCGCGAGTTTGGCGGGACAACACTGCCTGCTGTTCGTCGCGCTGCGCTTGCAGCTTATCGATGTCGGCGTGACCGATCTTCAATTTTTTGTACGGCGGCACGAACAAACTCACGATCACGAGCCAGACTGAGAGCAAAAGCAAAGCGAGGAGGACACGGTTCCATCGCTGCCAGACGCTAGCTTCGCGACGCGCGCGGAAATCGCCGTAACTTTGATCCACTTCAGCGGACATTACCGCCGTAAA
>Ga0137396_10001901_pt1 | contig 11244 bp, 8 predicted proteins | sample czc16metaG_FD_108284 | JGI IMG/M metagenome (GOLD analysis project Ga0137396, IMG submission 108284) | Vadose zone soil microbial communities from Angelo Coast Range Reserve, California, USA - czcobulk3.16 metaG | ecosystem: Environmental > Terrestrial > Soil > Vadose zone | place: USA...
CCATCGACGTCAAATGAGATGTACGTCGGTCGATCGCCGACCACCGCGCGCGCCTCTTCGATGACGCGATCGACGCCCAGAGAGGCGAACTCCTCAATGAAGACCACGCGCATGCCATGCGATCGGGAGAACTCGATCCCATCCATGAAGTTTTGGCCGCCACGAATGCCGATCTGAATCGTGCGCTTGGGGTCGAGCACGCCGGCTTCAACCGCCAGGCGGAACGGGGCACCGTGAGTGAATTTTGACCCAAAGAACTCACCCCAGGTGTCGGTGTGAGCGTCAATATGCACCATGCCAATGGGCGCGCGGGCAGCAATGGCCTTGAATATGGGGTAGGTAATGGAGTGATCGCCCCCGGCGCTGATCGGGATGACGCCCGCTGCCTTGACCTTCTGATAGAAGGCTTCGATGTCCTCGTTCTGCCTTTCCAGGTCGTACCGATGAGAAAGGCGGACGTCACCGAGGTCGGCAATTCGGCACAGCTCGTACGGATTGACGCCCAGACCGAGGTTGAATGCCCGCATGAGGCTGGACGCGTTGCGTATTTCGCGCGGGCCGTGTCGTGCGCCGGGCCGGTTGGTGACCCCGAGATCCGTCGGCACGCCGATCAGTCCAATGTCCACACTCTCAAGTGTGGTTGCCAGAGGAGCACGCATGAATGTGGCAATTTCGGTATAGCGCGGCTCCTTCATGGGGTCATAGGCCTTGTCACCCGCAATGTCAGGCCTGATGTAACGCTCGGTGCTCACGCGTCGTCTCAATTCAATAGGAACTGTTGATCATAGGCCACAGTGAGGGCGGCCAGCACATGGTACCTCGAACGCGGCGTAAGTGACGCCTAAGGCCAAGGTTGCGGCCTAAAGCCGCTTCCAGTCCTTGAGAATCTCGCGCGCCGCGTTGTGTCCCGGAATGCCCGAGACCCCGCCGCCCGGGTGTGCGGACGAGCCGCACTGGTAGAGCCCGATTATCGGAGTGCGGTAGTCCGCCCAATGGGGCGCAGGACGCTGCCAGAACAGCTGATCGGCCGAGAGTTCGCCGTGGAAGATATGGCCCTGGGGCAGGCCGACGATGGCCTCGAGGTCCGGCGCGACGAGGGTCTCGATATCGATGACCTGTGCAGAAAACCCGGGCGCCATCTCGTCGAGCACATCGAGCGCCGCCTGCGTGAGGTTGTGCTTCTCATCGGCCCATGAGGCATTGCCCCGGAGTGTATAGGGCGCGTGGCCGCCAAAGACATTAATGACGTGCTTGCCTGCAGGGGCCAGGGAATCGTCCACGATGGTGGGCACGACCGCGGTCAGAAACGGCCGGGTGGAATACCAGCCGTACTTGGCATCGTCGTAGGCGCGCTCCAGATAATCGATACCCGGGGCGATGTGCACGTAGGTCGGATACCTGAACTGCTCCCGCGCCGCATCGAAGGCCCGGTAGCGCGGCGGCTCGTGGGCGGCAATGTTCATCTTGAAGGCCGTGGAGAAGGTGCGGAACGTATCGATCTCACGCAACAAATCCGCAGGCAAGTGTCTGGCCGCGACCAGCCGCCGGAACAGCGTGGTCGCCGCGGCATTGGAGGCCACGACCCTGGCGTGGAATTCGCGCCCGTCGACCGTGCGGACACCTTGGGCGCGGCCTCCGTTCACCAGCACCTCCGCCACCGGTGCCTGCGTCATGACTTGCATGCCAAAGCGAGCTCCCGAGCGTGCAATCGCTGCCGTGATAGCGCCCATACCGCCACGCACAAAGCCCCAACCGCCCGCCCCCTGATGCTCGCCCATCAGGTGATGCATGAGCACGTAGGCCGTGCCGGGGGACTTGGGGCCAGCAAAGGTGCCGATCGAGGCATAGTACGCGAGCACGCATTTGATCGTGTCGTGCTCGAACCAAGCGGACAGATAGTCGTACGCGCTCTGGGTCAACAGGTCGATCATCCGATACGCACCATCGCCGATGGTGCGATGACGCCATAGCAGGGAGACACTCTTCTTGAAGCCACTCCAGCTGCGCCGCACCGGGTCAACGGGTGTCTCGAACAGTAACTGCCGCACGACGGCCGCCGACTCCTCGAGATAACGCGCGAACTGCGGATAGATCTCCGCGTCGTGACGCGAGAACCGCGCAAACTCTGCCTGGGTTCTCTTGATGTCGTCACCGAAGACGATGTAGTTGTCGGCGCCGAGCGGGCAGAACAGATCGTTGGCCGGCAATACTTCCAGCCCAAATGAGTTGAGTTCCAGATCCTTGATGACGCGTGGATGCAGCAGACTCATTACATAGGAAAATCGGGATGCGCGGAAACCCGGGCTGAACTCCTCGGTTACGGCGGCGCCACCCACGATCTCGCGGCGTTCCAGTACCAGGGTCTTCAGACCAGACTTGGCGAGGTAGGCACCACAGACGAGCCCGTTGTGTCCCGATCCGATAACGATCACATCATAGGTAGTCGTCACCGCGCGCTCCCGTCGATCAGACTGCCGTGTTGCTATCGTGTCTCGTCGCCGGTGCGACGGCAACTTCGCGCCGTCGGCCCGGCGCCACGTGGCGAGCTTGAATTATCAGGGCGCATCGCTGATGCTCGTACGTTCGATGCGATCCATGGGAAGCGATGTTAACTAGCGCGGTCTTTATCACCTGCGCCGTCACGGGCTCGGGTGATTCGGTCAAAAAAAGCGCGAACGTTCCCGTCACGCCTGAGCAGATCGCCGCGTCGGCGCTCGAGGCGCATTCCGCCGGCGCGGCCATCGCGCATGTTCATGTTCGTGATCCGGCATCGGGCACCCCGAGTCGCGACCCGGCGCTCTTTCGCGAGGTCTTCGAACGGATCCGCAGCCGAAACACTGAGGTGATCATCAATCTGACCGGAGGCATGGGCGGTGATTTGTTGCTGGGACCCGACGATGCACCGCTCAATTACGGCGTCGGGACTGACTTTGTAGGACCCCGCGAGCGCATTGCGCACATCATCGAATTACTGCCTGAGATCGCGAGCCTCGACTGCGGATCGCTGAACTTTGATGAAGCCCTATACGGCACCACGCCCCGATACTTGCGTTACATGGCTCAAGAATACCGCAGGACGGGCGTGCGCCCCGAGATCGAGGTCTTCGAACTCGGGCACATCGAGCTCGCCAGGCAACTCATCGCGGAAGGCCTTATCGATGCGCCGGCCCTATTCCAACTCTGCCTCGGCATAAAGTACGGCGCACCAGCCACGACCGAGGCTATGACAGCGATGCGCGACGCCCTCCCGCCCGGGGTTCATTGGTCAGCCTTTGGCGTCGGCCGGATGCAGATGCCGATGGTCGCTCAGGCGGTGTTGCTGGGGGGCAATGTGCGCGTGGGTCTGGAGGATAACATCTACCTCGAAAAGGGCGTGCTGGCGACCAACGCGCAACTGGTCGAGCGTGCGGTGGCGCTAGCGGAGCTGTTGGGTGCGCGGGTGCAATCCGCCGCCCAAGCGCGCCAGCGGCTGGGCCTCGCCCCGGCCGCGTCTCACTGAATCAGTCTGCTACGCGGCGCCCGCAGCCCGCCGCGCGATTGCTTTCAGCGCTCTGAACCGACCCGTCGCGGACAGCTCTTCGCGCGCGGCTTGCGCCGTCCACAGCGCGGTACGGCGGGCGACGAACGAACTCGTCGACAGCTGCTCAAGCGAACCAGCCTTGGCGAACAGGAAACCCTGCCCGGCGACGCACCCCAGCGCCAGCAGGGCGCTGACCTGCGGTTCGAGTTCGATTCCTTCTGCCACCGTATCGAGTCCCAGCGTCTCGCCCAGCGTGATGACCGCACGCGCCAGCTCTGGCCCATTGTCGGAGTTGGTCAGACGGCTTACGAAGGAACGATCGATCTTCAGAATGTCGATCGGGAAGCGGTGAAGATAGGACAACGACGAGTAACCTGTGCCGAAATCGTCGATCGCGAGTTTGACACCGAGCGCCTTCAAGCGCTGGAAGCGCTCGAGGTTTGCATCGGTGTTGTACATGATCGTGCTTTCGGTCAATTCGATGACGAGATTACCCGGCTCGAGTCCCGATTCATGCAGCGCTTGCGCGACGTCATCCACCAGCTCGCCGTGTTGTAGGTGGCGGCCCGAGATATTCACGGCAAGCCGTAAGCCAGCCCCGCCGGCTATGGATTTGCGCCACGAACACAAGTCTAGGCAGGCCTGCTTCAGGACCCAGCGGCCAAGCTTGACGATCTGGCCGCACTCCTCTGCCACCTGGATGAACCGGCCGGGCAGCAATATGCCGGCCTCCGGATGCCTCCAGCGCAGGAGTGCTTCGACGCCGAGGAGGCTCTTGGTGCCGAGGTCGACTATCGGTTGATACTCGAGAAAGAATTCCTGCTGAGCGAGCGCACGACCGATATCCGCCTCCAGGCGCAAGCGTTCGTGCAGCATGTCCTGCATTTGCGGCTTAAAAGTGACGTGGCGGTTCTTGCCCGCAGCCTTGGCGTGGTACATGGCAATGTCCGCGTTGCTGAGCAGCGCCTCGGCGCCGCCTTCGGGTGTGGAGAAGGCAACGCCGATGCTCGCCGCGACGCGTACCTCCATGCCATCGAGCGCGAACGGTAAATCCAGTGTCTCGATCAGCGCGTCGGCCAAACGCTCCACGTCTGTGATCGCCGCGATCCCCTCAAGCAGAACCGCGAACTCGTCGCCGCCGAGCCGCGCAACGGTATCCGAGGAACGGGTCGTCTTGACGATCCGCTGTGCGACCGCTTGCAGCAGACAATCGCCGGCATCATGCCCGAGTGAATCGTTGATGTTCTTGAAGTTATCGAGGTCCAGGAACATGACCGCAACGGAACTGTGTCCCGATTGGGCCAGAGTGAGTGCGTGTTGCACCCGATCCCGGAACAGATTGCGATTTGCGAGAAGCGTCAGGGGATCGTGGAATGCCAGCTGGCGCAGCTGTTCTTCGAGCGCCTTGCGTTCGCTGATATCCCGAAAATTGAGCGCCAGCCCCTGTACCGCCGGATCTGCCGTCAGATTGCTGCCGACGCCCTCGATCACGCAGCGCCCCGCACCTCGTTCAATACGAAGTTCGACCGGCCCGATCGTACCAGAGGTCGTCGCGGCGACCTCAGCGAGGAATAGACTGACTCTTTCGCCGTCTTCGCCGCCCCACAGCTCAGGAAGACTCTTGCCGGTAATCTCTTCCGGCTTCAGCCCCAAGGTGCGCTCGCAGGCGGGCGACACGAAACGCAGAACCCCGTCCGCGGCGACGATCATGATGACGTCGGAGGCATTCGCTATCAGCGACGCGTATCGCTCCTCGACCATGCGTGCCGCTCTGCGCTCGCGGACCAATGCATCGCCGCGCAAAACCACACCCTGCCGGACCATGAACAACAGCGTGAGTGCGAACATGATCATGGTCATCACGGTCGACGGACCGACGATGTCCCCGCGGGCGAAATACACCAGCACCAGGAACGCCGCGAGCATCGCCGCATAGGGGAGCGAACGCGCCACAGCGTCGGACGCGTTCGACATGACGCGCGCCGGCGCCGCGATAATACGCATCTGTTCGCGCCCGGCGGCGGCCACCGGCGCGTAGCAGGACAGGTACAGCACGTCTTGAAACCCACCCGGCAGGTAGTAGCCGCGCACCTTGGCGAGTGACCAGAGGATGTCGCCGAGAAACATGGTTGCAAATCCGCTCAGGAGCAGCAAAGGAACGCGCCAGCCGCCGACGTTGCCGGCGCCGGTGAGGACCAGCACGCCCAAGATGAGCAAGAGAATGCAGTCGAGCCCGAGGTACGCCAGACTCAGCGCTTGCTTGAGGAAGTCGACTTCGACATGCGATGCGGCGGGGCGGATCACCAGGAACCAAAAGAACGCGCCAAAACCAACAACAAAGATCGTCGCGTCCAGTGATAGTTGAACCCAGGGTACGCGTACGGCGGCCGCCCGTATCAGAAACACCACACCCGCCGCCAGCACCGGATAAAATGCGCAGTAGAAAATGTCAGCGGGACCCGGGAAGGGATCCTGGCCTCGCAGCCAGGAAATGGTTCCGATCGCAACGCCGACGAAATACAGAGCCAGCGCGACCGCCAACAGGATCCACGCCGTTCGCAGCGCACCCCGGGCGGTATGGCGTGCCGTGGCGGCCGCAATGACGACGCTCGCGAGGGCGGCCGGCGCGTCGGATAATAGTCCGACGTAGTGGGTGATCTGTGGTCCGCCGAAACCGGTAAGCATCCAGACCGTGCCCGTGATGACGTAAATCACGAGCCCGATGAAAAGCACATCGACCCAGCGTGGTGCGGCTCCGAACCGAATCGATTGCGCAGGTACTACTTTTGTGTCCACGTCGGATATCTGTAAGCGATTCCGTCGGCTGACTGGACGTACGGCTACGGGATGAGTCAGCCGCCGCGGGTCGAATTTGAGGCTAAATCGCAGTGCGGGCCAGAGGAAAATGCTCTGGCGTGACGCAGTTCTCGCGGGCAGCCAAGAACTGCGGAATGCATTCACGTTCAAGGCTCAGCGGCCGGGCTGCCGAGCGCCCCACCCGACCTCTACCAACGTGGCAAGGTAGCTACTCTCCCCGCACCCTCAGTACAATGATCTCGCGTCGCGCAGACCGGTCTGATCGCAAGAGGCAGCGAAGTTGGGAGTCGCGAATGGCTAAGGTATCGATCGCTGGATTCGCGGCCGTCGTCTGTCTGGCCGGGTGTATTCATCAACAAGTCTCGCCTCCAGCGCCTGTGGAAGCGGCACCCGCCGCACAACCGCCGCCCGGGGGGTCGCCGGCCTCGCAACCCGCGAGGAGTGTACCGCCGACGGCGCCCGAGCCAGGCACCGCGCCCGTTGCGTCGACGCCCGAGACCCGTGCGCCCTCAAGTGCTCCAACCGCCCAACCAAAGGCGACAGCAGGCACGAGTGCCGCGACCCAACCCCGCCCGGCCAGCGCCAAGCCATCTGCGGCCAACACTCCGCCCAAAGCCGCCGGATCTGAGCCTGCGACTGACACTCGCCAAGCGGCAATCGCTGCGACCGGTCGGCAGAACGCACCGGTATCGCCGGCGCTCGATCTGACATCACTGGAACAGCGGCTCAGGGACACCCACGCCATCGGTCTGTTCACCAAGCTTTCCCTCAAGAATCAGGTGGACGACTTGCTCCAGCAGTTCAGGGCTTTTCACGCCGGGCAACCCAAACTGGCGCTCACCGAGCTGCGGCAAAAGTATGAGCTGCTGCTGCTCAAGGTGGTCAGTCTTTTGCAAGACGGCGACCCACCGCTCGCGGCCGCCGTTTCGTCATCGCGCGAGGCAATCTGGGGAATTCTCACGGATCCCGCGAGGTTTTCCAAAATCTGACCCGAATACCAGGAGCTATCATGAGGCAGCGCACATCCGTTCTTGCTTTCCTTGCCACGATGATATTCGGCCCTGCATCCTTGCTCGGAGCGGAGGATCCGTCATTCGGCAAGGATTTGACGGCCACGATCGTCCTGCAGGGCCTGCCCTGTGACAGAGTGGTCGACGCGAAGCGTAACGGCGACAGCGATTACATCGCTTCCTGCCAGGACGGCAATCGCTATCACGTGTTCGTCGACTCGACAGGGCGCGTGGTCGTGAAAAAGCTATAAACCGCAATCCACCCGCGACCCCTGGGCCGGTCACGGTTTCGATCCAACGGTTCTTCCTTTACGGAGGCGCGCTATGGCTGATTACAGAGGTCGCTGTTTTTGCGGTGCGGTCGAATTCACGGTGAGTGGCGAACCCGTCGCCATGGGGTACTGCCATTGCGAGTCCTGTCGTCACTGGTCGGCGGGCCCGGTCAACGCGTTCAGTCTTTGGCAGCCTACGGCCGTGAAGGTCACCAAGGGTGCCGCTAACATCGGTACGTATAACAAGACACCGGTGAGCTACCGCAAATGGTGCAAGAGCTGTGGAGGCCATGTATTTACGGAGCATCCGCCGCTGAAACTGACTGACGTGTTTGCGGCCATGCTCCCGAGCTTGAAGTTCCAGCCTGCCGTGCACGTCAACTATCAGGAGGCGGTCTTACGCATCAAAGACGGCCTGCCCAAAATGAAGGATTTCCCGAAAGATCTGGGCGGCTCTGGCGCTACGCTGGCGGAATAGCTTTCCAGTCGCGAAGCACCGGCGGCCCACGGTGGCCAAGGCGTCGTTCGGACTCACGGGCCATCGGCTGGGGGCATTGCGTGATCGTGCATCTCATTGACGGCACGTATGAGCTGTTCCGCCATTTCTACGGTCTGCGCCGCTTCAACAAAGGCAACGATCGACCCAGCGGCGCAGTAAATGGCGTTCTGCATACCGTGCTGCAGATGATCGAAGAGGGGGCGACCCATCTCGGCGTGGCGACGGATCACGTCATCGAATCCTTCCGTAATGGTCTTTGGTCGGGCTACAAGACCGGCGACGGCATCGAACCCGCATTGTTCGCGCAGTTTCATCCGCTCGAAGATGCACTCGCCGCGATGGGCGTGGCCGTGTGGCCCATGGTCGAGCTGGAGGCCGACGATGCGCTCGCCTCCGCCGCGCGGTTCGCCGCCGAAGATGAAAGGGTGCAGAAAGTATGCATCTGGACGCCGGACAAGGATCTGGCGCAATGCGTCCGGGGCGAGCGGGTGGTTCAAGTGGACCGCAAGACGAAGGTCATTCGCGATGCCGAGGGTGTGCGCGAGAAATTCGGTGTGGCGCCTCATTTGATCCCGGACTTCCTCGCCCTCGTCGGTGACGCCGCAGACGGGTATCCAGGTTTGGCGGGGATCGGTAAAGCGACCGCGGCACGGCTCGTCAGTCGATACGGTGTCATTGAGGACTTTCCACCGAGTGTGCTCGGCGAGCGGCGCGAGCTGGCGCTCCTTTTCAAGGAACTGGCGACGCTCAAGACTTACGCCCGGCTTTTCGGCAACGTTGACGAGTTGAATTGGCGCGCACCCACCGACAGATTCGCCGCTTGCGTCACACGCCTGGGCGATGATCGACTGCTCACTCGCAGCCTCAAGGCTGCAATGGGCTAGGTACCACCGCCGCGACGCGCGTTGCGCAAACGCCACGCTCGGCGTCTTTATCTTAACAACTTTTGGTCTAGGCACGATTTCAGCAGTCCGTACGATGAGTGGGCTCGATTCGGCCGAGCAACGTACGCGGAGATGCTGAGAATGACTTCAAGCGCCTGCAGGCCGCCGCTTTGCGCCGTGAAACCTCAGCCCCGTCGACGAAGAGTCCCGATAGCCATTCTGGCCGCTGCACTCATGCTGCCGGTCGCCCACGCGGCGCAGCCTGGAACGATCGTGGGTGTGGTGACGAATTCGGCAAAACTCCCCGTTGCAGGGGTCACGGTGACGGCGCTCAGAGCGGACGGCGAAGCGATTCGCGCCACCGTCTCGGGCAGTGATGGCGTTTATTCGTTTGCCGACCTCCCGCCCGGCGCCTGGTCTCTCACTTTGGATGCTGCGGGGTACCAGGAAGTCGCCGTGCCTCCGCTGGAGGTCCTCGCGAGCAAGGCGACCCGGCATGACGTGGTGATGAACGTTCCGGCCGGCGCACCCGCCCCGGTCGCAGCCCCGGCACTCGCTCCCGCGGCCGTCGCTCAAACCGTGTCCCCGGCGCTCCAGGCACCTGAGCCCGCCCCTGAAGTCGACACCCAAACCCCGTTTGCGGTTGGCGATATTGGCTGGATGAACGGTAACAGCCGTGAAAAGGCGCCGATCTTCGACACCAAGTTTTTTACGCCTGAAATCCGCTTCGACGCAAACTATCTGCACGACTTCAACCACCCGGTCGACCATACCATCGTCGGCTCGACCGAGGAGTTCCGCTCCGGGGAGTTCCAGATCGAGCAGGTCAGCTTCGGCGGTAACTTTCACTGGAATAATGTCCAAGCCCGCTTCCTGTCGATGATGGGGCTCTTTGCGGTGACTACACCACGCAATGACGCCAGCTCCGCAGTCGGTCAGTGGGACCTGCAAGGCGCCTACAAATACTTTTCGGAAGCCAATGCCGGCTATCACTGGGACGTGAATCATGGCCTCAATGTCGACCTGGGCGTGTTCGTCTCGTACATCGGCCTCTTTAGCTACTACAACTTTGACAACTGGACCTACCAGCCGTCCTTCGTGTCATCCAACACCCCCTGGTTCTTCAATGGAATGCGGATCCAGTGGTTTCCGACACAGACCCTGAAGATAGAGCCCTGGCTCATCAACGGCTGGCAATCCTACGCCAAGTTCAACAGTCATCCCGGCTTTGGAGGACAGATCCTGTGGATCCCGAACGACTCGTTCAAGTTGGTCCTCAACACCTACGCCATCGGGCAGGACAATCTCGCGAGCGGCAGCGGTTTCCCTAACAATGGTGGGAACCCCAACGCTGCAATCGGCGCGCCCAACCCCAACGCCCCCTTCATCAACTACGCCAATGTCACACGCGTTCACGAGGACGACAGTATCGTGTGGAAATACTACGATGCCCGGGGGAGCGGGGGCGCGGGCGTGTCGAAGATGGCGACGTCCGTGACCTGGGACATCGGCTGCGAATACGGCGGCGGCGTCCATTGTACGCACGGCCCCAACAAGGCCAACTTTTTCGGCGTGATGGCCTATGACCGTATGTGGTTCAATCACGACCTCTACGCGGTCACCATCGGTGGCGGCTTCATGAACAATCCGGGTCGCTACCTCGCCCTGCTTCCGCCGATCAACGGCGCCAGCGCCGCGACCGGTACGCCCTACTTCACGGAAAATCCCGGGCAAAAACTCTATCAGTGGGACATGCAGCTCAGTTTCCAGTACATGCCGAAAGACTGGCTCACTTGGTGGACAGAAGCCACCTACCGGCATTCCGACGTTCCCTACTGGAGCGGCACGGGCGGCGTGACCCCACCGCTCGGCAATACCGGCGTGCCCGCAAGCTTCGTCTGCACTAACGGTACCCCGATCGCGGCCGACGCTTGCGCAAACGAAGGCGGCGTCTGGTTTCCGGATCTGCGCACCCGTGAAGTGGTGTGGGGCGCAGGCGTCATGATCAAGTTCTGATACGGCTGCCGCACGGCTGCTGTTGCCGCCGGGTGACTGGCTCGGCTACCTTCCCTTGTCGCGTTCGGTTTTTTCGGCCGCCGGGATCGATATCATGAGTAATCTGCGCATCGGCTTCATCGGCCTGGGCAATGTCGGCGGCCAGCTCGCCGGCAACCTGCTGCGCCACGGGATCGAGCTGACGGTGCGGGACCTGGATCCGGAGCGCGTGGCGTCGTTTGTCGCC
>Ga0137396_10001903_pt1 | contig 11238 bp, 13 predicted proteins | sample czc16metaG_FD_108284 | JGI IMG/M metagenome (GOLD analysis project Ga0137396, IMG submission 108284) | Vadose zone soil microbial communities from Angelo Coast Range Reserve, California, USA - czcobulk3.16 metaG | ecosystem: Environmental > Terrestrial > Soil > Vadose zone | place: USA...
GCACCTGGCAATGATCGGTTTTGCAAGTTTCATCGCGCTCGGCGGCATCGCCCATTTGTGGCAACGCATCCCCGGAACACGCTACAACGAGCGCATGATGAATTGGTCGTTCTGGCTTCTTGCGGCGGGTCTGGCCCTGATGGTCACCGACCTCACGATTGCGGGCCTGGTAGAGGCTCAGATCTGGCAGTCGAGCGCGCCATGGACCGATTCTGTCCGGGCGGTCGGAAGTTACTGGCTGGTGCGGACACTCTCGGGGCTTCCTGTTCTCGCGGGCTTTATTCTTTTCTGGATTTCTCTGATTACGGGGCCAAGATTGTCGGAGGCCACCACATCCGGGTCCAGCCGCGTGGCTTCAGAAAACACCATCGCATTCGAGAATGCCTCGCCGGCTTCAGACAGACTCAGCTCGACTGGTTGGCTCAGCTATGCACACGTCGTCGCCTTCGGCGCCGGTGTAGGTTTCTTCGCACTCTCGTTTCTTGTTCTTGCAATCCTTCCTGGAAAAGAACTGGAAGACGAAATCAAACAGGTGGCTCCAGTCACCATGGCAACCCTCGCCGCCTCCGAACAAAGAGGCAGAGTTATCTATGGACGCGAAGGATGCGCCTACTGTCATACGCAGCAGATCCGGTCTCTAGCGGCGGATGTGCGCCGTTTCGGCGCACCCACCGAGGTATGGGAGACCAAATATGATTACCCGCAGCTTTGGGGCACTCGCCGCATCGGGCCGGATTTGTCACGCGAATTCAACCTTCATCCCCGCGACTGGCAACTCACTCATCTCTATAATCCCCGGCTTGTGGTGCGGGATTCTGTCATGCCTCCGTATCCGTGGCTATTTGAGGGCAGTCCCAGTCAGCCCACACAAGAGGGCTTGGACGTACTCGCCTACATCCAATCGCTTGGACGCGCTCGACAACTTTCCGGTTTTGACCGACAGACGTTAGCGTCAAGCGTCCGGCTCGACACACCGGACATGGCGATGCCGAGCGAGCCTTCAGCCAGAGCCACACCTCCCACCGTTCCGATTGCGATGACGGGAGGATACAGCCAGAGTGCACCCGTTCTGCATCCAGCGTCGGATCCGAACGACTTACAGGAAGAAGTGAGCCGCGGCGGAACTCTTTTCGCCGCCAATTGTGCTTCGTGTCATGGATCCACCGGAAAGGGCGATGGCAAAGCTTCAGCGAGTCTATTGCCGAAACCGGCAAACCTTACTGCTGCCCGCTTTTCCGATGAACGATTGAGCAGCGTGCTGTGGAATGGAGTCGCAGGATCCTCTATGCCGCCTTGGCGCCAGCTACCCACTGAAGATTTGCGTGCTCTTGTTACCTATGTGCATAGCTTGCACGCTCCAACTGCTGCTGCGACATCAACGCAAGATGCCAAGACTCTAGACGACGGTGAATCCCTATTTGTCGCCAACTGCGCCAGTTGTCACGGCGGAGGAGGAGCGGGCAACGGGCCGGCAGCAGGCGCCCTCGCTCCATCACCAACAAATTTCCGCCTTAAGAAGCCAACGCAAGATAGGGCCTGGGATGCCTTGGAGAATGGCGTACCAGGAACGGCGATGCCGCCGTGGCGGAGCCAACTCAGTGCAGATCAGCGACGCGCCCTGGTCGAATTCGTGCGCTCTCTATATGGCCCACCGCAGGAGAACTCAGGACAATGATCAATCTAATTGTGATCTTAATTTCAGCCATTATGCTCGCCCTGCTTTTGGTGTGGTGGCGATGGCCAGCGTTTCGCTTTTGGATTGAGGCGCCGAAATACTCCATGCTGCGCCAGGAGCGCCGCTTCGACGATGAATGGACGAAAACGAAAACCGGAAGAGAATTCTTCGTCGACGGCATGCACGCATAGGACTGATTAAACAATCTATGAACATCAAGTTGAATGTTCAACTGCGGAAGCTCATTTACATCGCAGCAGGTTGTGTGATCGCCTTCATCGCAGTCCAATTCGTTAGACCTCAACTGACAAACCCACCAGTTACCGCCGATCTTGTAGTGCCTCCCCAGGTCAAGCAGATACTTAGGAACTCCTGCTATGACTGTCATTCGAATGAGACGAAACTGCTTTGGTTTGATCGTGTGGTCCCCGCATACTGGATCGTCGCCAAAGATATAAAGCTGGGCAGGAAGCACCTGAACTTTTCGGAACTGGGAAGACTGCCGCCAGCTCAGCAGAAGGCAGCGTTATATGAAGGGGTGGCCCATGTCATGATGGGCGCGATGCCGCCCAGGAACTATGAGGCCCTGCATCCCCAGTCGCGGATCACCCCGGAGAAGCTGGAAGTGCTGAAGGATTACCTTAATCCTTACGCGACAAGTCAGGCCGCGAGCCCCACCGAGATTGCTGCAGCCGACGAACAGTTTGACAAGTGGATTCATGCGAAGGGTGCGCAGACCGAAGTTCGTTCGGCTCCGAATGGAATTTCTTTCATGCCAGACTATAAAGACTGGAGAACGATAAGCAGCACCGAGCGGGCCGACAATCACACGCTGAGAGTGATACTCGGAAACGATGTGGCCATTCATGCGATTGCGACGAATCACATTAACCCCTGGCCTGACGGCTCAAAATTCGCCAAAGTCGCATGGTGGGAACTGGTGGATGATCAAGGTGGAGTCCGATCCGGCGACTTCTTTCAAGTGGAATTCATGATCAAGGACAGCAAGAAGTATGCTTCTACCCTCGGTTGGGGATTCGCGAGATGGCGAGGCACAGATCTACAGCCATATGGAAAAAGTGCCGGATTTACGTCGGAGTGCGTCGGCTGTCACACCTTCATGGGTGATAACGACTTCGTCTTTACCCAGCCGATTCGAGGCGAACAGTGAGAATCCCCATGAAGTGCATCGATCTCATCATTCTTTCCCTGATCCTGACCGTGTGTGGATGTTCGAGCCATCGCACCAATCCATCAGACCTTATCAATAAAGAGGCATCACTTACGGGTGACCTACCCTTTCAACCGCTTCGCTGGAAGGTCGTCACTTCGGCGGTCAACCAGCAAGATTCCACCATATCGACGCTATATGGCAACGATCTCGCCGTGAACTGTGCACGGACCAACGCATCTTGCAGCTATCCTCCGGGATCGGTTCTAGCCCTGGTGGCGTGGTCACAGCAGGAAGACGAGCATTGGTTCGGGGCGAAGATACCGGCGCGGGTGAAGTCCATCGAGTTCATTGTGGTCAATTCCACCGCGAGTGGCGAACCTTCGTATTCCTACGATGATTACACAGGCGCACCGCTGGCGAAGCTGCCGGCGCAAGAAGACGCTGCCGTCAAGGCACGACTGGCCTACATCCTGGGTCAAAGGGCTTCCGTCATGCCTTGATCGGACCAAACTCGACCACCGCAAGATCGCAAATCTCGCGATGAAAGGACCTCAAGAGGCCGGTGGCGACGATCAACTGACAGCTCGGACGAAAAAACTGCAACACTGCAGATGACCAACGTCCCCATCATTGACCAGCCCCGCTGGCCAGCGCTGGATGCTGAAACCACCCCGCCGTTCATGGACTTCAAACTGGCCTCAGACTCACCGACGAGCCGGTCAAGTACGAAGACCCGATCCGGCAGTACCGATTCGAAGGCTTCAAGGCGGGCGCCCAACTCGAAGCCACGATTCGCGTGCCCTCGATTGATTTCATTTTCAAAACCGATCCAATGGGAACCCTCCAACTGTGATTTTGCAGTGATGGGCAGCGAAGTGAACGGCAAGTGTTACGAAGCAGCGAAAGGCTGAACCTTACTCGAAGGAAATAGGAAAATCTGTGACCGCGCGAGATCGCGAAGGCCAAGAGACTGTCGATATTTGGACGCCGCTATGAGACAGCTTCGAGTGCAGGGCTGGTTTAGATGGGCTGGGGTTGGCAATTTGATTGCATTCTACGGTGGAAGAAGTTGATCGAACGCCGATTACGAGGAGACTACGATGGACGGCAATTATGTGTTTCTTTGCGGAGTGATGTGGTGCCGGTTCGCACAACAAGACGCGGGTAAGGAACTACTTAGGGCTGCCGACGCTGGGGATCCAGATATGAAAGCACTGGCCTGGGCGATGTTGACGAAAGGTGCCCGTCGCTTAAGAGACTTGGAAAAACGGGCGCAACTTGGTTCTCGCACGATCCGTAGGGGAGAACTATGTGGATGAGATCATGCGCTGTCTGTAAGGCACTGTTGCGCAAGCGCCGGTTGTGCGATTCCGTGTGTTGTCAATGCGGATGGATTTGGTAGGGCCGCTGGAGTTTGAAAGTGACAGCAGCCGGCCCACAGAAGGAATGAGATCAAGGACATGGTTATGGCAAAGATAATCGAGTTTTACATACCAACGACCTTCCGGAGACCGTTGAAAGCGGCTCCTCAGATGCAAGTTGGAAAAATTGTCGAGTTTTGTCTGCCGACGAAGAAATCGGCTTAGCGTCACAGCAACCGGTAGAACGCTCAATCAGCTTATTAGCACTACGAGGTTGTTTTGCCTTTGCTTGTTTACCGGGTGCAGAGCACGAATGTGGTCGAATTCACCCAGAATTAAGGAAAAACCGCGATGAGTGAAGAGAATAAAGACAAGATGATGCAGGACGGAGTTTCCAGAAGGAGTGTCCTGGGAATGGGCTCCGCTGCTTTGGCTGCGGCTGCATTCGGAGCATTAAGTGGCGGCGCACAGACCCGGGAGGGTACGCGTCAGGCAGAAGGCGACCATTCCTCGAGTAACCCCGGACAGGAGAACAAGCCACTTCTGCTCCAGAATCCCAACTCCAACATGCCTCCGCCCACTGATAACGGAGATGTTGGGCCCATCTGGTACTCCTTTGATTTGGCGCACAAGCGAATTCAAGAGGGTGGGTGGACCCATCAGGTGACGCAGCGCGAACTGCCGTCTTCCACTGACTTAACGGGCGTCAACATGCGCTTAACGGCTGGCAGCTTTCGCGAACTGCATTGGCACACAGCGGATGAATGGTCCACCATGCTCTATGGAAATGCTCGCGTCACGGTACTGAATCCCGATGGGACGATCTTCATCGACGACGTGAGCAAAGGCGATCTGTGGTATTTCCCGGCCGGCTATCCTCATTCTATCCAGGGCCTGGGGCCAGACGGATGCGAGTTCCTTCTGGTCTTCGATCAGGGTATGTTTTCGGAGGACAATACATTCCTTGTTTCAGAATGGCTGGCGCACACGCCTCCTGATGTGTTGTCGAAGAACTTTGGACTTGCGGAGAGCGCTCTCAGCACTCTGCCGACTAGTTTTCTTTACATTTTTCCAGCAGACTTGCCGAAGTCATTGGGAGAAGACAAAGCAGCAGTGGGCGGGCAGAAGGTGCAGTCTCCCATCCAGTACACCTTCAAAATGGAAGCGATAACGCCGACCAAACGAACTACCGGGGGCGAAATACGCATCGTCGACTCGCACAACTTCCCTGTCTCAAAGAATGTTGCGACTGCGATGAACACGATCAGGCCGGGAGGCATGCGCGAGCTCCACTGGCATCCCAATGCCTCTGAGTGGCAGTTCTACATGGCGGGGAAGGGACGAATGACTGTGTTTATGCCCGTTGGGTCGGCGCGCACTATGGACTTCAGCGCTAACGACGTCGGCTTCGTTCCGGCCAATGCCGGTCATTACGTCCAAAACACTGGCGATACTGACCTGGTGTACCTGGAGATGTTCAAGGCGAACGAAGTTGTGGACTTCTCTCTCAACCAGTGGATCCGTCGGCTTCCTCCCGAAATGGTTTATTCGCATTTAAAGCTTGATAAGAATGCGATCCAAACGATTCCGGCAGAAAAGTTGCAGATCGTGCCGCGATAGCTCCTCGCTGCCAAAGCCAGCGATGGGCGCTGTTCCCCGCGGGCGGAAGCAGCGCCGGCAAAGTTCTCTCGCTGTGATGTTTTGTAAATTCGATTAAAAAGGGGGACTCATGTTAGAAGGACTATTACAGCCCACACATCTTCTGGTGATCTTTGGAATTGCTTTGCTCGTATTCGGGCCCAAGAAGCTTCCCGAACTCGGCAAAGGAATCGGAGAAGGTATCCGCGGTTTCAAGTCGGCCATGAAAGAACACGCGGATGCCTCGGACAAAACACCCTAACCGATCATCACTCCAGCGTTCGATGAAAGCAGCGATCTCGGCACTGAAAGAGCCTAGACAGAGCTGCCCAGTGCTATCCGGATTGCTGCCGATACTAAATTGCTGGAAGAGAAGACGACGATGGCTGAGGTGACAACATCGCTCCAGGAGGTGGCTAGAAATCTTGCCAGTCTCCGCAAGACTGAACCTGTCTCTCCTCGCAGCTCTACCCAACTAAGTCCCTGCTGGTGTTTTTCAGTTTCGCCGACTGCCATGGCTTCCAGTATTCGCGGGTATGCGACCGCAGTCGGGAGGCAAGCTCTGCTACCCGCTACGGCCTCCTCGCGAGAGGACAAGCCGAACGCTACGATGGAGGATGCGGCTATTAGATCGCGCAGTGATTGCTCGTTCGGGTACGCAATCACGAGGCGTTCATGACCGGTTCCGGTATGAAGCCCTTTAATTACTGCGTACTGCACGACCGAAAAATCAACCAACTCTTTCACGACCGCGTCCTCCCTCACCCGCTCATGCCCCTGTTCGCATTTCTTTAGTAGCAACCGGTGTTCCAAACTCAGTTCTTTGGTCTGGATTGATATGTTGCAGCCTTCGTAATCAACTGCCTCTCCTTGTGGTTATTGCGACGGTGGGTAATAACCCGTTTTGGCGTGTACGCGCAGTGGCGGCAGGCTTCTGGGAAGCAGTGTCAACTTGACTTTGATCTTCCGCCACTTGCCATCATCTTTTGTGTTGTTCGGACGATAAGCGAGCACATACTGGTTGCGAAGCTGTACCCCGATGTGTCGAGTAACAACTAGTAGATATTTGGAATCGTCCAGGGTGTAACAGCGGGCGCCAGTTACTTCGGAGATTTCACTGAGAAGCGCAGGACCTAGTAGCTCTTCCCGGCTGGCGAATTCCCGGTCGAAAATGCCAACTGAATAGATAAGGACGTCGGCCTCTTTCGTCAGGGACTTCACTTCATGTTCAGTGTAGCGGCTGTGGTTGTCACCACCGTCCGAGATAAGGAGTAAGGCTCTTCTCTGGTACTTCGCCTCTTTCATTTTGTCCACGCCCATGTAAATGGCATCGAGCAGTGCGGTAGGTCCCTTGGGCGTGGTATAGAGCAGTCCTGCTTGTATGTCTTCGGCTTTCTGGGTGAAGTCTTGCACTACATGCGGCCTGTCCGCGAAGGTAATCAGAAAGAACTCATCTTGCGGATTCGCCGCTTTCACGAACTCCTCGACGGCTTTGCGCGCACGTTCGATTTTCGTTTTCATGCTGCCGCTCATATCGAGAATCACGCCGATGGAGACCGGCCCATCCTCACTGAAGAAGTGCTTGATCTTCTGTGGTTGCTTGCCTTCGTAGAGTTCGAAGTTTCTTTGGTCCAGGCCTACTACGACGCGATCCATTCCGTCAGTGATCGTCACTGGCACAAGCACTAAGTCGACCCGTGTGCGTATAGTGTTTGAGGAATTCTCACTGAACTTGGCGGACGGGCTCGATCGAACTCGGGGTTCGATGTGAACAGGCGACATCTCGCTTTGCGCGTGGGCTGCTTTGATTCCCGAGCAGAGAAAGATAGCCAGAACAAGAAGGAGAAGAGTCAAAACTAATGACCTGCCAGTGGACAACATGATGACCTACCTCTTCGGCTCTCGTGATTTCTCCGTCACGCACCGAATCACAAGCGGTGAATGCACTCTCTGTTCCAACGTGAGGGCTGGATTTACAACACAGTGAAGTCTCAAGCGTCGGCAGGCTGATAGTGCGTCGGTATTTGGACGGTCTCGAGGCTGCCATCTTTTGACAGAAGTGGATGTCCAAGTAAACGAAGGATCCTAGGTCTGTAAGTGACTGGATTTATTGCCCTGTGGGCTCTCTGTCAATCTTTCTTTTGACTGGAACACAACGTGCATTCGCCCTGTCAGAAAGTGGGTCCAAAATGGAAGCGCAAGTATTCACATTTGCCAGTTCGCCCTTCGTGCCTGTCGCCATCGGGTTTTTTGGCTTGGGTACGGGCTACCTCATCTGGGGAGGTCAGGCCTTATTTGATTTTCCGACGAGCAGTCCCGATGTCAACCGGACGATGGGCGTATGGGGTTTCTGGATGCCGGGGTTCATGCAGTTCCTCACAGGGCTCTATCTGCTGACTGGACTGACCTGGTTTAACGTGTTCGGCAAAGCGGCTCCTTTATACATGGCGGGCCTGGCCTTCACAGCGTACGGCATTCACTGGTTCGCGATGTCCTACCGGCGATTTATCGATTCCAGTGCCCAGCCGGATGGCTGGATGGCGATAGCATTCCTGTTTCTCAGCATTCTAGGAGTCGACGTTTTTCGGCGTGCTGGAGACATTCCCGTAATGTTTATCTTTGTCGGCCTGACCTTGATCTATGCGATTGAAATTCCTACGCGCTTACTGTCCTGGAATCCAGGTGGTCGCCTCGTAGGGCTGTTCCAATTCATCACTGGTATCTGGCTGATGTATTGCACGTATGCCATGACAGTAGATTTGGCGTTGGGCGCTAATGCCTGGGTCTAGAAGGTTTTTCACACTATGATGAAATTGCCGTGGATAAAATACGGTATCGCTTGTCTGCTCTTAGCCATCTCCGCCCACACGCACAATCGACAGTCGTTCGCACCGCTGCCGACGTACCAGCCCTCATCTCAAAAGCGCCTGCATTCGAGATGGAGTGGCTGCCCCGTATCGCTTGAAGCACGATCACGCCGCCACGAAAATGCTTTGCGGCATTTCTTGGACAGACGCTCCAAAAGCTTCCATCCGGAGCGCCTGATGACTTAACGTATGGCCTCTTTGCATATCTCAAAGTTCGCTGCGCGGCCGGAATCGGCTGTTGTGCTGCGTTATGGCGCAGCTATTATTTCGGTCGCGGCCGCGCTCGGAACAGCCCTGATCCTACGCCATGACAATTTGCCGCATCCGTTTACCTCTTTCTCTTTCGCGGCAATTGCCATCACTTTTTGGTATGGTGGGACGGGACCCGGTCTGCTCGCTCTCCTACTCTCCTATCTGGCGATGAGCAATTTCTTCATTCCTGTCGGACTCAGCGACCCTTCCTCGGAATCCTACTTTGTCATTTACGGAATATTCGGCCTCTTGGTGAGCTGGTTTAGCGCTTCACGCCGCCGAGCGGAGCGATTGCTCACCGCCGCACGGGACAGTCTCGAAATCCGGGTTGCGGAGCGAACAGGTGAACTCACAGGGGCCAACGAAGAGTTGCAGCGCACCCAAAGCGAGCTGCGACGTGAGAAGGATCGGCTCAAGCTGCTCCTCGACCTGAACAACAGCATGGTCTCGAAGTTGGAGCTTCGGGATCTCCTTCGTGTCATTTCTGCGAGTGTGCGGCGCATGATGCTGTGCGACTTGGTGGCCGTCAATTTGCCGGATCCGGAAACCGGGGAATTGAAACTGTATGCCCTCGATTTTCCGAGTGCGAAGGGATTCCTCCGCGAAGGAATGCCGTGTCCGCCTGGCTCACTTCCTGCCAGAGTGTTCAGCACAGGGCAGCCTTCGACGTTCAGCCTACGGAATGGGGCTCCGCCCAATCCAGAGGCCGACGTGAACCTGTACAAAGACGAAGGTCTAGAATCCTCCTGTTGGCTACCCTTGATCAGCCACGATCGGGGGCTGGGCGTTTTGGGACTTTCCCGCCTTAAGGCAACCCCCTTCTCCCAAGATGACGTCCACTTTCTAATGCAGGTTGCGAGTCAGGTGGCTATTGCAGTGGAAAACGCGCTGGCCTACGGCCAGATATCGGAACTCACAGACAAACTCGCTCAGGAAAAGCTTTACCTTGAGGACGAGATTCGTACCGAGGCTAATTTTGAGGAGATCGTCGGCAAGAGCCAAGCGCTGCACCGCGTCCTAAAGCTGGTGGAGACTGTGGCGCCAACAGGATCCACGGTGCTTATTTGCGGCGAGACGGGTACCGGTAAGGAATTGATCGCTCGCGCCATCCATGATCTGAGTTCGCGAAACTCAAAAACCTTCGTGAAGCTGAATTGTGCCGCCCTCCCCGCTGGATTGCTGGAGAGCGAACTATTTGGCCACGAAAAAGGTGCGTTCACGGGTGCCATCGCCCAGCGCATCGGCCGCCTGGAACTTGCAAACCATGGCACGCTGTTTTTGGATGAGGTGGGCGAGATTCCACTGGAGCTCCAACCGAAGCTTCTGCGCATCCTGCAGGAGCGTGAATTTGAGCGTTTGGGAGGCACTCGGACCATTCAGACCGATGTGCGTCTGATTGCGGCAACAAATCGGGACCTTGCTGCCATGGTTGAAAGCCAGAAGTTTCGTTCTGATCTTTTCTTTCGGTTGAACGTATTTCCCATTCAAGCTCCTCCGTTACGCGAACGCCCTGAAGACATTCCGCTCTTGGTCCGGCATTTTGCCGAGGAGTTTTCACGCCGCATGAACAGGAGGATTGAAACGGTATCTTCGGAGACAATGAATGCTCTTTGCCAATACGCTTGGCCCGGTAACGTTCGAGAATTGCAGAATGTAATCGAGCGGGCCGTCATTCTCTCGTCCGGGTCAAGCTTAAAGGTACCCGTCGCGGAACTGCATTCTCGCACAATACCACTCAGCGAAGACGCAAGTTCCAGGTCCACGAAACGCAGGCCCGTCCGCAGTATTCTCGCCGAAGTTGATCGCAATCAAATCGTCCAAGCTCTCCAGGAAGCGGGTGGCCGTGTTGGCGGACGAGATGGTGCGGCCGCCCGTCTTGGCCTCAAACGGACTACGTTCATCACACGCATGAAGAAGCTTGGTATCGACCCCAACCAAGTGTCGGAACCTAAAGTGGACACCACCGACACTTCCGACACCTCCGACGCCTCGATTGTGCAGAACTCGCCACTCGACTTAACTTCTTCAGAATAAAGTCGTTGCCTAGAACCCACATCCCCTCCAGGTTTGGCATCCGCCTTGCCTTTATCCAAAGTGACAAAGAACGACACGTTGATGCGTGGCTTGCTGAAACTCGGTTCCATGACCTCGTTGTTGACCGGGAAGAAGGATGCTACGCACAGCAAGCAAAACAAAGGAGGAAGTATGAAGAAACTTTTTGCTGTGGTTGGTCTTGCTATGTGTGTGGCGGTCCCGTCATTCGCGGCCAAA
>Ga0137396_10001904_pt1 | contig 11236 bp, 10 predicted proteins | sample czc16metaG_FD_108284 | JGI IMG/M metagenome (GOLD analysis project Ga0137396, IMG submission 108284) | Vadose zone soil microbial communities from Angelo Coast Range Reserve, California, USA - czcobulk3.16 metaG | ecosystem: Environmental > Terrestrial > Soil > Vadose zone | place: USA...
ATTGAGATTTGAAGGCCCACAACGCCCCTTGTGTCACGTTCATGTTCGGCGTCCGAGAGTCACCTGCGTCTTGTACCGCCAGCGGGATCATCGCATGCTTATAACCCTGTAGCCCTTCGACCACGCGTATGTTCGCTAGACCGCGGAGTATCGAATCTAGGAGACTCGGAAGACGCTAGCGTACTGAGACACCATCATCGCTGACCTCCCAATTAATCGAACGCCGGATTCTCTCGCGGGCATACTTCTTCAGATGATCGGATCGAGAAGCCCCGTGAAGACCCAGAGAGCGTTGACCAGGGGCGTGCGGCGCTGGCTGAGCATTTCGGCAAGTTCACACTGGAACCCCCACCTTCAAGCTTCCAATTAAGAGATTTGATTGCTCCGACTTGTCTAGTGGTCCGAGTTGGCATCTTTTTGTGAATGCATAAGGTTTATTTACTTCACTTGCCCGGCCAAACACATAGGACCGCAGATTCTAACAGTCGGCCTTAATACTTGACAAGTTACTAATTGGAGATAGACTAGGCCGGCGAAGCATAGTTGTTCTCTGGGTATTCCCCGACGTCTAGAAAAACCTCCCGAGGTGCTTATGTCTTCCAGAGCTTCCGCAACATCCTCTAAAGTGCTCGTTTGCCTGCCCAAAATTCTTCCCGTTCACAAATGGATTAAGGCCGCAGAGATTGCGCGCGAAGTCAATCCGATGAACCATGCGCCGGTAGAACGGCTAGCGGGACTGATGCGCGGCTTCGCCCCCACGCCGCAGCACCTGGCTGTTGTGGTCACAAAATACTGGGGAAACGCCGGCGTGCGGCTGACAGTGGGCTTCCTCGATAACCCTCCGACGGACCTTCGCAAGCGCATCCTCGACCATATGAACGCTTGGACCAAGACCGCAAACGTGCAGTTCGTGCCGAGTTCTTCTGCACCACAGGTGCGCATCGCGAGGCAGGGCGGACCCAATGGCGGTTACTGGTCCTTTCTCGGGTCGGACATTCTTTCGATCGCAGCCGGGCAGCCGACGATGAATCTGGAAGCGTTCACGATGCAGACGTCGGAGTCTGAGTTCCACCGCGTTGTGCGCCATGAAACCGGTCACACACTGGGTTTCCCGCACGAGCACATGCGCCGTGCGCTCGTCAAGCTGATTGACCCAAAGAAAGCGACTGCCTTCTTTCAGAAGACCCAGGGTTGGTCTCCCGCCGAGACGCAGCAGCAGGTGCTTACGCCGATTGAGGAATCATCCTTGCTGGGCACGCCCACAGCGGATCCGAATTCGATTATGTGTTACCAGATTCCCGGCGCAATTACCTTCAGCGGGAAGCCAATCGTCGGGGGGCTGGATATTGACGCGTCGGACTTCGCCTTCGCAGCCCGGATCTATCCAAAATCCGTATCGGTGAAACGCCAGCAGCGTGTTCAGAAAGCTTCTGGCACACGAAGAAGAAAGGGCCCGCGTCGCAGAGGATGAAGGCAACTGGCCCGACCGAAGGACCTTTCAATCTTCATCGGACTACTTTTCCAGGTAACCGAAGGCGTGTTCCAGGAGTCCTCTGAAGTGAGTCCACCATGAGCACTGATCTCGAGAAAGCGATCGAGAAGGGCAAATACGCCGCGCTGCCCCTTCGCGCGGCAGTTAGACAGATCGAGAAGTCCCGTGCGCAAGAATACAAAGAAAAGGCAAGCGCGACGGTGACTTGCTGCGCTAGCGAATTCTGCATTGCGGGGAACTGTTCGTGCTAGGAAAAGGGGTCCACATGACGCGCAATTATTCTTCCTCCCTGCCGGTTCCGCACACGCGCAAGCTGCAAATCCTAGCGCAGGACCCGACAGTCAAAGTTGGCAGGGAGATTCTGTCCACCGAAGTGGATGTGCCGGATGAGGAGCTGGAAGCGGGACCGCGTGGCTACCGCGTTCATGTGGTGGACTACGACGTTTCCACGGGAAGGCTTTATCCAGCGGCGGAAATTCCCGTCCGCCCCGCCAATCCGGCACAACTGATCGACGACTTTGCATTTCACGCCCAAAATGTCTACGCCATCGTGATGCGCACGCTTGCGAGGTTCGAGTTCGCACTCGGGCGCCGCCTGTCGTGGAGCTTCGACGGCCATCAGCTGCACGCTTCTCCGCACGCCTTCGTAGATGCCAACGCATTCTACTCGAAGAATGAACGTGGCCTGTTCTTCGGATATTTTCAGGGGACGGAGAACAATACGGTGTACACCTGCCTATCGCACGATGTCGTGGCGCACGAAACTACGCATGCGCTACTCGACGGCCTGCGCAGCCGCTATACCATGCCATTTTCTCCGGACCAGGCGGCTTTCCACGAAGGATTTGCCGACATCGTAGCACTGCTCTCGATCTTTTCGTTGCCCGGCGTTGTGGAAGGTCTGCTCGATGAGAAGGCACCGAAAAAGGACCAGCGCTTCGTCGAACGTAGGTGGCTCGACGCGGAAAATCTCCGGAGCACTGCATTGTTCGGAGTTGGCGAAGAGATCGACCCACGGCGCGGAGCGCTGCGGCGTTCCGTAGAGCTTCGCCCGAACAAAGAGATTCTGAAGCAGGCCGAGTTTCGCGAAGAGCATCGCCGGGGCGAAGTTCTGGTTGCCGCCGTGATGAATGCGTTCCTCAACATCTGGCTTGAACGAATCAGACAGCTCGGAGATGGAACCGAGAAAAAACTCCTACGCTCGATGGTGGCGGAACAGGGCATGGCAACGGCAGACCACTTGCTGACCATGTGCGTCCGCGCTCTCGACTACGCGCCTGTCGTGGACATTCAATTCGGCGATTTCTTGACCTCGATGCTCACGGCCGACCTCGAGGTTCAACCCGATGACCGGCAGCACGCGTATCGCGACACGCTTCGAAACAGCTTTCGTGATTACGGCATCGGACTGGCGCCGACAAAAGGCAACGCCGGAATCGCCGGAGTGTGGGAACCCCCGAACGTGGCGATCGACTACTCCAAGGTGCACTTTGAGTCTCTGCGGCAGGACCCGGACGAAGTCTTCCGCTTTATGTGGGAAAACCGTGGGGAACTCGGGCTGAACGAAAATGCGTACACGCGCGTACAGTCCGTGCGCCCGTGCGTGCGGCTTTCTACGGACGGCTTCCTCCTGCGTGAAACCGTCGCGGAGTACGTGCAAATCCTGAACCTGAGTGCGGGCGAACTAGGAAAGATTGACATCAAACTCCCCAAGAAGATGCGACCTGATACGGAAATCTGGTTGTACGGCGGCGGAGCCGTGATTTTCGATGAATTCGGTCGCCTCAAATACCACGTACGCAACAGGGTGACGAATGCAGAGCGCCAGACCGCGCGTCTGCGCTACCTCTGGGAAGTCGGCTTTTTCGACGAAGGCGGGCGGCAACAGCGCGGCTTTGCCGAAATGCACCGCCTGCGCATGATGGCCGGGGTGCCTGAAGCGCGAGGAGAGAATGACCATGGCGAATACTTCTAGCCCTTCGGGCGTCACGATCCGCACCTACCAGGTAGGGTTCGGCGATTGTTTTCTGCTGACCTTTCATTATTCGAATGGGAAAAGCTTTGTGCTGATTGATTTCGGCACCACCGGCACGCCCGATGGCAAAGACAAGCAACAACTTGTAAAAATCGCCGAGGATATCAAGAAACAGTGCCAGCCCGCTCCCGGTGAGAAGCCAAAGCTTCACGCGATCGTGGCCACACACCGGCACCGCGATCACATTCGGGGGTTTTCCACCGAGGGCCGCGACGGCAGCCCGGGGAAGATCATCGCCACCATGAAACCGGATTTCGTCATTCAGCCGTGGACGGAAGACCCAGACGCGAAGAAAAATGCCACGAAGGCGACGCGCGACCGGGTGCAGCACTTGCGAAGCTCACTTGACTCCATGCATGAATTTGCCAGCGGCGCTTTCGCGGAGGCCCAGCACTTGCGCATGCTCGGCATCAGCGGGCTGGACCAGCTTTCCTTCATCGGTGAAGATAACCTTGCAAACAAATCCGCCGTCGACAATCTGATGACCATGGGCAAGACGAACCGCTACGTGCATTCCGGCATGGAGCTTGACGACGTTCTCCCTGGCGTAAAAATCCACGTCCTCGGCCCGCCCAATCTCGAACAGACACAGAAAATCAAGAAGCAGCGCGCAAACGATGCGAACGAGTTCTGGTTCACCCAGCAGCAATTCTGGGCCATTCAGGGAGCGAGTCCTTTGCCGAAGGTAGGCGGGCCGTATCGGCTGAAAAAACTTGCCCAGCATCCTCCCGTTACGCGCTGGCTGATCAAGAAGGCGGCGGAAATGCGCGGCGAGCAACTCTTGCGCCTCGTTCGCATTCTCGACTCCGCGATGAACAACACGAGCGTCATTCTGCTCTTCGAATTCGGGGGCAAGACGTTGCTCTTTCCCGGCGATGCCCAGATCGAGAACTGGGAATATGCACTCAGCCAGAAAAAATACACTGCCATGCTGAAAGGCGTGGACCTCTACAAGGTGGGACACCACGGCAGCCGCAACGCCACCCCGAAGTCTCTTTGGAGGCTGTTCGAGAAGCGGGCGGCGCCTGGGGCGGATGGACGGCTGCACACGATTGTTTCCACCATGGCAGACAAGCACGGCCACGAGGACAAAGGCACAGAGGTTCCGCGCACAACGCTCATTAAGGAGCTCAAGGCGAAGAGCGATTTCTTTACGACGCAAGATCTCGAGGGCGCTCAGTTCTTCCGCGATGACAGTGTTTTCGTCTGAACCGCGGTTTTTTGGCTTGGCGGAAAAGCCTCGCCGGGGCTGCCAATCACGGAATAGCCACGAATCTGGCAATTCAAAGCCAGCCCTTGGGGGGTAACACAAGCTTTCTAAGGCGCCTAACCGGCAAACCGCGGTGTGGCATTGTTCGTCTGACGGGTGGAAGTCTTAGGTTTCTTGGTCCTTAAGGATCGTTTCACCCTTGATAAGCCAGGACACGCCGAATGCGACTACGGCGACGGACTCAAACCAAAATATCGGGGTAAGCCGCTCAACGAGGGTCTTGACCGCTGGTAGCGCGACGACAACCATGAATAAGATCGAAGCAAGGATGGTATATCCGCAGACGCGATAGACGATGTTTCTCTGGAGCTTTCGAGGCGTGGGATTTTTGTCCGGGGCAGTCTTTGTGAACAACGCGAGGGAGAAGTAGGCAAGCGTCAGGAAGAGCAGCATTGCGAACGACAAGTGCAGGATACCGATGAGCTTATCTTCCCGCGTTGCGCCCATGTCGGGAGTCGTCGGAAACAGCGCCACGCCAATTGCGAAGACACAAGCAAGATATCCTGCGCTTTCATCCTTCCAGTCGTATCCTCTGCAGGACATAAGGAAGACTCCGATTGCGCATAAGCTTCCCACGAATACGTTCCGCATATCCGTATAGTAGTAGCCGCTAATCGAGCTTTGTATCCCCGGCCCTTGCAAGAGAATCTTTCCGAAAGCCAGGACGAAGGGAAGCGCGAATCCGATAATCCCGACGGCCTTCCGCAGGCCGAGGTAAGAGAGTGCCAGGGGTTCTTGAGGGCTGGATTGCTGGTTCATGGGGAGCCTCCGATGTTATTGCTGCAGATATTTTGTCGCTGATTACGACCACCTGCGGATCACGGACAGGGGGCCCGCAGTCGAACGTGCGCTGGCTGACGCCAAGTGTCCAGAGCAGCTTGTTGCAACAGCAAAGTGATGAAATTCGCCCACGTCTCCGGTATTACTTCCAGTAAAGCCATGAATGAAGTGATTGCGGCCTCGTGGTTACTAGCCCGAGGCTTAAGCACCTTAGTAGGAATATCCTTAGATTTCATCAGTTTATTCCACCATTGCAGAAATCGTGCGGCCATCCTTAGTCTGATGAGAATCAAAATCATTGTCTGTTACGGGGGTTTCAGCCACCAGTTCTTGCAGTTCTTACCGCGGCTCTTTCCAGGAGAGCACTCTCAATTTCGCTGATCCAAGGTTGGAGTTCTTTCCGCCGCTCGCGAACAGTGCGAATCAGGCGGATGTTGTTGGCCGTTGACTCTGGCTCCCAACTCTCACGGACGGCGGCGAGGGCGTTCGCGAGGGCGGCTGTGGCGCGAGCTTCGTCGTTCGCGATTACTTCAAGTTCTAGGAGGGTTGCGTAGTCCCAATAGTCGGGCTGACGGCCCGCAATCCTTCGTGTGACGGCGTAGCGCACAACAGGCAGAATCTCCAGCCGCCGCGGGTCGGGTGGATCCCGGAGTTCCATCAGCGTTATGCCGTTGATCCCCGGATAGGCGTCGCGCCAGTCTGCCTCAAAGCCTGAAAGGTACGCAGCGATTGCCTTGTCAAGCATTCCGCGGGCAAGCACAGCCTGGTTGGACTTCGAGGCAGCGTCCCACCGATCCTTGTAGACACGGCCGAGAATCCCGTAGGTTTCACTGCTGGGCCCGCGGCGCTGGATCAGATCCAGCAAAATCTGCTCGGCCCGCTCCCCTTCTCCCTGGCGATTCAAAGCAAGTGCCAGTTGTTCCTGGACCATGACAGTAGCAGAAAGGGGCTTTGACATCTTCTCAACCAGGGCAACCATGTCGGCCCAGGCCTTCACTGCACGATACGAGAGGAACAGATCTATCACGACTGCGCTCTCCGCCTGACTAACGTCACCAATGGAACGTTCGATTTCTCTGACTGCTTCAACGCCCTTGCCGCGAGCATCCCGCAAGCGGTCCTTTAGTTGGTTGGACAACTCAACGCGATCTCTGAAGCTGTCCGTCTTCAGTCGGGCAATGTCGGGAGGCTGCAGGCCATCGAGCAATTGAAAGAGTGGACTGTCTTGATCTGGTCGCTGCTTGGCGATGGAGAGCCGAGTCGTTAGTTCCGCGCGTACGCGCTCGACATCTTCGGGCTTTCCGGAAGTATCGAGTAAGTAAGATAGAGCGCGCAGCGGGGCAACGTCGAAGGGAAGTCGAGTACCACCGGCGAATATTAACACGGTGCTCCAGGGCCGAATCGCATGCCGCACTCCCAGTTCGTAGAAAACGTTAGCATTGGCAGTAGTGAGGTCGGCGACCGCGTAATTGCAAAGGACCAGCCGCTCGAACATGGGCTTGTGGATGATCCCGCCGCCCATCTCTTCATCGGCACGCAAAGGCTCCAGCTTGGCATCGCGGATAGCAGGAGCAATAAGCTGCTGGTACACCGAATCGAAGTCGATGAGCAAGCCATTCGGGTCAGGCTTGGTCCCAAACGGCATCAACACAAAACAAAGTGGCTCATTCATGAACGCCACCTTTCACTGAAGTTGAGTTTCAATCTGAACACCACCGGACTGAGCCTCGCCAATTCCTCTCAAGATGTCGCCAAGAACGTGCTCACCGCCAAAAAAATCATCGGCACGCTTACAGTCAAAGTTCCATGGTGGTGATTCGAGTGTGCCGCGAATAGTCTGGACAATTTCGTCTAGCCCCTGTGCAAATGGCATCAACACAAAGCAGTATCACATTTTGCGTTTTACCGTTACTGATCCAAAAAAATCTGCTGGATATATCGAAGTGGTCATAGCAGAGAAATTATACCTCCACAGTTCAGACCTGATTGAGGATTCTTGTGCCTCTGCCAGGATACGACCGCCTTAGGAGCCAACCGGAGGCCGGGCTGGTCTCCGATCAAACACCCTCGAATCAAATACCTTCGAACACTATGGCCAATTTGGTAGGCCGGTTTCTCGGCCTTCGTGCCGAGAGTATGCTCCAACACGTCAATGAAGTTCGTCTCGATTGGAGCCACATCCTTGGCGAGAAGCATGCAGTTTCCGTAGCCTCCTTCGGCTGAATCTCAAATCCTGGACGATTTTTATAAGCCCATTCAATAACAATCTCAGGATTTACCACCTGCAAATCGAGCCCCAAAACAAGTCAGCCTGCCTAAAATCTTGGCCGCACAACTCCACTTCGCAGTTTCCGCGCCAGGGCTGAGACCCGATGAATCCTCCAGCCCTCCGGGTTGGATTTGGACCGGGCCATTTCAGGTCCACGCCTTCCCAACGTACTGGCTTTTCTTGTGTCCAAAACGGTGCCTTACAGAACTGGCAGCGACGGTAACAGTATGTCCTACCACGAAGAAACAGAGTTCTGAAGACTTCTGTTTGGCCATTCCTGCAGTATGGACAACCCATGGCAGTGAAACTTCTTTCCTGTCGAATGACTGCGCTCAAGACGACACACTTAGAGGCAGATGCGAGGAACGACGAAGAAATCGAACTCTATTGCGAGTCTTTCGAATTGAGGCAAAATTAGGATATTCTGCTTAATTGAACCTCGGGGCTTTGTGAGGGATTCCTGCTTGAGTTGATTTTATACTTGACACCGTATGGGGTCATACGATATTGTCCATGAAGACTTACTCGACTGCTGAGGTTGCGGAGCTTGTAGGTGTTAGTTGGGATACAATCCACCGTTGGATGAGAGAGAGAAAAATCAAGACTCCTCCCGTCCAGTCGGTAGGAAGAATTCAGATTCGTCTTTGGACTGAAGATGACCTACACAGAGTCATGAAGTACAAAGCCGAGCACTATCGGAAGAAGCCGAGACACAATAAAAAGAAGTGATATAGCGGGACGCACCGGTGTTATAAGCACCGACGCGCCCCTAACCACAGTCGCACAGTTGAGGTGCAACGATGGCTGCAGAAGAAGTTATCCATTTCCCATTTTGGGTGCAACTTTCCCGGCGCCCCGATTCCCCGGCTCTTCCCCCACCTGAGCCGATTGCGGAACCTCCTCCCTAGCTAAAGACATGGCGTATGTTTTGCCCCTTGCGGCAGGATTTCGGACCGCTCTGCCATTCGTGTGCCAAATCGACAGTCTTAATATTCTTCAACCACCCTCGGTGAACTAACTGACTCGAAGTACAACGAAACCGCTGAGGAGGGGGATCAGGAACGATGAAAGCCGATGCCTACGCAGAGATTTTTCTCTGGAACCAGAACATAGATCGATTAGTTCGGGTACTGCAGCGTCTGATGAAACTCGCCCGCGGCTACGGCGAATAACCTGGGAGAGAAGGAACGCACGCGGCGAAAAGTAATCCTAGCTGCGGCGAACACGCCTGCATTTGAACAATTGTTCCCGTGTTCTGAAACCTATGGTTTCACCGACACCACAGAAACGACCATATGCATTCATTTCCTTGCGTCTCGACTGTGTCGAGCTTAAAAGAGGGCACGGGATGGGCGAATGGAAGGCCCAAGTCAGCTTTCGGGTCCGCCAAGCTTTGCGAGCAGAGCTTGCGGCGTTTGCTGCGCGGGAGAAGCGAACGCTAGGAAACCTCGGCGAGCTGATCTTGGAATGGGGCTTTGAACAGCTCCAGATCGTAGGCTCCACGCATCGATTGCTGAAATACAAGGTTCGCCCGGCCGCTCGCCACCAGAAAGAGCTGTGACAGTTGCGCAGGAATCCGGTTCGCGGAGCATCCTGATGCAGCAAATCTAGACCTTTCCGCAGCTCTGAATTTATCCCCACGGAATGCGTTTCTCATTTGTTTGAGGCTTTCCTAACTTTTCTGAATTTGGAGCGCAAGTGAGTTTCTTCACGACAGCACGGTTCCCAGCCTTGCCTTTGACAGGCGACCGCAGCGGCCAAGCTGTGAACACCGAGCTGCCGGTAGTCGCACCGACAGATGAAGAGTTGCTCGCGCGAATTCCGAACGGCGATCAGGACGCGCTCGGGTATCTGTTCGAGCGCTATGCGCGAGTCGTGCGCGGCGTAGCCGCTCGCATCCTGAGAGACGCTACCGAAGCGGACGATCTTGTCCAAGACTTGTTCCTCTTCATACGACGCAAATGCTCGATCTTTGACAGTTCGAAAAGCTCGGCCCGCTCCTGGATCGTCCAGATGGCTTACCACCGGGCCATTGAGCGACGCCGCTACCTCACCAGCCGCCAGTTCTATGCGCGAACGGAGATCGAAAGCAACACCAAACATATGGTCGGAACACCGACCGCAGAGAGCGATTATTCCGCAGAAGCGGTCTTTGGGCGTAATGGTCTAGGCAAGGCGCTCCAGTCTCTGTCGGAGGATCAGCGTGAAACTTTGCGCCTGCACTTCTTTGATGGTTATACCCTATTGGAGATCAGCCAAAAGTTGGGGCAGCCCCTGGGAAATGTGAGGAACCATTACTACCGGGGTCTCGATAAGTTGCGGAAGCAGATGTTTGGGAATAATGTGCGCGTAGAACAACGGTATGAGAAATAGAATAAACAATCTGGAAGGCAGCGGTTAGTCGGAAATGGAACCACACGACAAATTCCTCGAGCTGTGTGCCATTTCAACCTCGGGCGACCTGGCCGAGGAAGAACAGAAGGACCTGCAGCGGCACCTCGCGGAATGCCCGGACTGCCGACAGGCTTTAAAGGAATTCGAGGCTGCCGCTGGTGTCGGCATGCCTTTGCTTCGCCCTCACCTGTCCAACGCTGACTCCTTGGAGCTGGCCTCAATTCCCATCGAAGTGACAAAGGCGGCTCCGACCCGTTCGACTGGGCAAATGGATACGCCGCACCAAAAACGAGAACCAATCGAAAAAAGCAGCGAACTCAGATTTCCACATCGAAACGGCGACCGCCACATGCAGGTGAATTGGAATTACGTGTGGATGCCGTTCGCGGCCGCCGTCGTGCTTACTGTCGCTCTGGGCATTTATTCATTCCAAGTTGGCAAGCGCAGCCAGGAAGTTGTCCAGGCAACGCCCAGCACTGCCGGTGCGAAAGTTGATGCTCTCGAGCAAACGATCAGCGACGCGGGTCACGACCGCGAAGTCTTGCAGGCGCAGCTCGCCAGTCGGGACCGCGTGATTGCTGAGTTGCGGCGCCAGGTCGCAGATCAGACTTCGGCTCTCGACAAGATGAAGAGTGGCCAGATCAATTTGGAAGCCTCTCTCCAGAGTGATGTGGCCGAGAAGCAGCAAGTGGCACAGGAACGAAACACTTTTTTGCAGCAGGTTAATGTTGCTCAGGCTTCGCTACAAAAATCTCAAGCGGACCTGGATTCCCTGCGGCACGAGCGCGCGCAGGATCAATCGCGGGCCGAGAGTTTAGAAGCCCAAATCAGGGATCTCCATGGCCAGCTTCGCGACGGAGAACAGGCGCTTGGCAAGCAAGAGGAATTGCTCGCCCACGACCGGGATATCCGGGAATTGATGGGTGCCCGGGACCTTTATATTGCCGAGGTATATGACGTTGCCCGTGACGGCCAGACGCAAAAACCGTATGGTCG
>Ga0137396_10001905_pt1 | contig 11230 bp, 8 predicted proteins | sample czc16metaG_FD_108284 | JGI IMG/M metagenome (GOLD analysis project Ga0137396, IMG submission 108284) | Vadose zone soil microbial communities from Angelo Coast Range Reserve, California, USA - czcobulk3.16 metaG | ecosystem: Environmental > Terrestrial > Soil > Vadose zone | place: USA...
ATTTTGATGCGTCATTACGAACAAATCGAAGATCAGCTTGCTCGCTCCGTTCATTACTCAAAGAAGGAACAATCCGGTGATGAAACAACGATTCAGCAGGCTTGGTTTAACGGAGCGGGCGATTCAATCAAAGTCGCGACCGAACGGACTGCGCCCGGCCGTCGCGAATTGACGGAGTATATTGCTGCGGACTTCGAACTCGTTCACGACGGGATGTTTGTTCTGACTCGCGAAGAGACTGCTCAACCCGATGGCACGACACAGGTGGATGAATCGAGAAAATGCCTGGCTGGTAACGGAGAAATTATCCGCGAGCTAAAGAAAACAGCGCGCTTCAAACCGGGAGAATCGACCGACACTGTTCAGGTTCCAAACGTCGCGGTCGATCTTAAGAAACTCCCTAAGGACAAACGAAGCGATCAGGAGCTGCTTTCAAAGCCGCAAACGATTGCCGAGTCGCTCCAACAATCTGGTCAGCTCGATCTCGATCCGTTTGTGAACGTAACAGGCGATTCAGAAAAATACCGGGTAATTCGTGGGACCGCGTCACCGGATGGCCGTTACGCGATCGCTCTGGGATTTACCAAAGGGAAAATTGATTGGGACAAGCTCGCGGACCCGGATTTTCCCGGAACTTATTCAACCGACGACTCTGACGGAACCGATGGCGTTGATTCGGAGAACGGCAAGACAGTTAACTACGTTGTCGATCTTACGACCCGCCGCATTCTCGGCACGACTGGCGGCGATTATTTCGGGACCCGCCACAGATACAATCATCGTGAGTGTGAAGTCCTATGGTCGCCCGACTCGAAAAACTTTGTCGAGATCTACTCCGGCAAATGGAATTACGAATCGTGTCACGCCGGCCGAATCAGCACAGGACCAAAGTTGGTTGGCACTGTCGACCTTGGAAAATACGCCGAGAAAGCGGCCGACAGCTTTCGGGCAAGTCACAAACACCGCAAAGAGCGGGGCAGTATTGCCATCTTCGCAAGCGAAGTGACCAATGATGGTTTGATCGAACTCGAACTGACAGATCAGGAGTCAGGCGGAGACGGCAAAGGCGACGTCAATTTTTCGGCGGACGAAAAGATTCGTCTCAGCGAAGCATCGGGTCATCTCCGTCTCGACACCGTCAACGTTCGAGAAGCGCCACAGGAATAAACTCGCTCGAGACGTAAGACCAGTGCTGTCCGAAGAAAAGCAAAATGTTGGCTCCGACCTGGAGTCGAAGTCAGGGTTTTTTAGGAGACGGACTCGGAGACGGCTGCCAACGATTCGCCAGCGAGCCATCGGAAGAGTTGGCAATCGGAGTAATTGCGGCGCTTGCCGCTGGTTGAGCGCCCGGCGTTTGTTCGGGCGCAGCGGGCGCGTGTCTGACTCTGTCCCGAGCAGCATCACTTTGCGGCACTGTTGGAAGGAAGTCGGTAGGGTCGATTCCAAAGTAGTATCCGACCGCGGCCACCAATAAGAGCACGAGGGCGAACTTTTTCATTTCGACCAAAAAACGAGCAGCAACCGCGCCAATGAGTTTGCGTGTTGATTGCTCAGGCTTCTCTACAACGAAGATTTTTCGGCTCGTGATAAGATCGCTCACCACGGCGTCTGCATTCCGAGCGGAGTTTGAGGACATAATGGGAAGATGTTTCTCGGTACCAGTCGGACGCGCCCATTGCCTCGACATATCATGTGCGGTCTGCGTAGAAGTGGCGGAATAGAAAGTGATTTTTCACGGCGTGATATCCCACCACCAGGTGGCGCAGCGGGTGGCACCACTAAATTGCGAAGTCTCTGGTTGCGAAAGATCAGGTAGGGGCGGTATTTCGCCCACAAATCAAAGTCTGTTCGCACGACGTTATTTGGTTCATCTGGCCCGTATTCCGACGAGCGATTTGGTTCGAAGATGTCATCCCACGCGCGATTGAGGATGAGCCAGTCGGCGCTTGCCACGTCGCGCGCCAGCCGCGAGCCCGGTGCATTCGCCGACCCGGGATTCATTTCCAAGAAATAGCTGGCCGGGGTCAACTGCGGGAAGAGGTGGTAAATCCACGTGTCGCAATAAACGGTGCGGCGCAAATCTGCCGGACCGACGAAGAGACGTTGGTCCGGCGATGAAACCCTTTCTAATTCGGATAGCGCTGCCTGCGCGGCTTCCGGCGCTTGCGTCGTTGCCACTGGAAACGCGCGCCCATTTTGTTGAATGAAAATTCCCTTTTCCGGCGGCGCGAGCTGGAGAAGGGCGATTGCAACCAGCGCCATAATACCGACGACAATTATCCCGAGCCGGCGAGATAATGGTTTTGCCACGAGGGAGAAGACGACCGAAATCGAGACGGGCAGGAGCATAAGAGAGACCTGAGCGCTATCAAAGACATGCCCGCTGTCGAAGCGCGAGAGGGCGTAATGAATTAGCCCAAAGCCGAAGAGCGCCGCGCCCAAGAGCAACCGGCCACGCTCAGGCGCGGACCGGCGCAACGCCAAAACGCCAGCCGCGACGTTGACGGCGCTCGCCGCGATGTAGATCCAGAATACCCAAACAACATCCGGTGTTGCGGCTGACAGAGGCAGATATCCTCCAGGACTTAGCTGAAAAACCGGAAGCAGAAACAGATTGCGTATCAGCGGAGCCGGTCCGACGACGGCGCCGAGCCAAAGCAACGGCAATAATCCGAGCGCTGCGCCTCCGAGAAACATTTTTTTCGCTGTCGCTCTCATCGCGAAAAAGAGCGGTATCATTGCGATGAGTAAAGCGAGACCGAAATCGCAGCGGCACAACAACGCAACGGCCGCGAAAAATCCACCGGCGAAACAGCGCCATCGCGATTCCGCGTTTGCAATCGTCCAAAATGCACAAAGCGCGAACGCGGTCCCGGCCGCCCACGTGTTCGCCCACACATCCCCGTTGCCCAGCACCGCCAGGGCCGCCAGCCCACATGCCGTCGCGACCAATGTCCCCCAGCGTTTTGCGATTCCAAACATTGCCCACAGGGCGAGCAGTCGATAAGCGAGTCCGACCGCCCGCTCGACGAATATGTTGGTTCCGAAGAGCGCGTAAGCGCCCGATAGGATGAAGAGATTTCCTGGTCCGTAAATTCTTTCGAAATCTCGATACGGCAGGCGCCCTTTCAAAAATAATTCGGCGTGCACCAGGGCGATACCTTCATCTTCGGGCTGACCAGGTGCCTGAAAAGTCGGCCACAGCGCAATAACCAGCGCTGCCGCAAGAATTATGAACACGAGAGATCGGAAAACGACGTTCCGATTCAGAGGCAAAGACATCGGCAGTAACTCCAAGCTCGATGCTAGCCTCAAATGGTTGGCGTTTTCAGCTGGAATCGAACAGGCTGGAGCGAATTTTTTCGGCTCGCTGTAGGATCGTTGCCTACGGCAAGATCGACATCTGCGAATGAGAGCGAGGGTCCGGTTTATATTTTTCGTTTTCTCGATCCTGGCGCTCGCCATCCAAGCGCAGGTGCGCGCGCCGGCGGGACGCGAGTTTCAAATCACCAAGATCTTCAAGAATCTGATCCCAACGCCCGACTACGGGATCGGACAATATCGGCCGGCGGCGAACGAACGTTGGCTGGAAGTGGAAGTCGAATTTATCTCCGCGCTGGAACGGACCGACGAACTAACGCTGAAATATTACGTTCTTTTCAACGGAAGATTGCTCACCGGTGAAGTCACCCACACAAATATTTCCGCGGGACTGAATCGATCAGTGATGTACGTCTTGCCGGTGGCGCTTGCGCGATTCGCAGGGAATAAACCGGTTCTGCCAAACATCTTTCAAAATGTTGCCGTCCAGATCGTTCAAGGTGGCGCTGTGAAAGATGAACTGAGCCTGGCGCGTGCGCCGTCCCAGTGGTTCGCCGCGTTGCCGCCGATCTCCGGATTTGTTCTAAATAAGAACGAAACACCATTCGCGCCGCTTTACTGGGACCGTTACGCCCAAATTAAAACGCGCTGATTGTCGATCTAATGGCCAAACCGACCCGCATCATCAGTCTGAATCTCGGCTCGCAGACGATCGGCCTGGCTGAGTTTCAGGCGCAACCGCAGGGCGGACTCGTTTTGCAAAACTACCGTCTGCGCGAAGTGCTGATCGACCCCGCCGGCGAGGAGATTCGGCGCGCACAAATTTCCGCGGCGTTGCGCGAAATGATGGCCGAGCTGCAGATTCGACACGAAGCGGTTAATTATGCGGTCTCAGCGCAATCAGTTTTCGCGCGTTTCGTGAAATTGCCCGCGGTCGAAGAGGAAAAGATCGAGCGAATCATTGCCTTCGAAGCGCAGCAAAATGTGCCGTTCCCGATCGACGAAGTAGTCTGGGACTATCAGCTGATCGGCGGTGGCGGCGAGGAGCAAGTCCAGGTCGTGCTAGTCGCGATCAAGTCCGACTTGCTCGACGAGATCAACGCCGCGGTCGAAGAAACGGGGCTGCGCACGGCGATTGTCGATGTTGCAACGATGGCGCTCTACAATGCATTTCGTTACAACTACGCGGACCTGGACGGCTGTTCGTTGCTCGTCGATATCGGCGCGCGCACGACCAATCTGCTTTTTGTCGAGCCGCAAAAAATTTTCTCGCGCAGCATTCCGGTCGGCGGCAGTTCAATCACGGCGGCGATTGCGAAGGAATTCAACGAGCCGTTTGCAGCGGCGGAATTTCGCAAGAAACGAGACGGCTTTGTCAGTCTTGGGGGCGCGTACGCGGAGCCGACCGATCCCGAAGTTGCACGCGTTTCCAAACTGATGCGCAGCACGATGACCCGTCTTCACGCCGAGGTCATGCGATCGATCAGTCATTATCGGGCGCAGCAACAGGGAAACGCACCGGAGCGCCTTTTCCTTTGCGGCGGAAGCGCGAGCACGCCCTACATGCGCGAATTTTTCCGCGAGAAACTGCAGGTGCCGATCGAATTCTTTAATCCGCTCCGCAATGTCACGGTCGCGCATTCGGCGCCAGTCAACGAACTGACGCGTTCGGCGCATTTGCTCGGTGAACTGGTCGGTTTGGCGCTTCGCTCGGTCAGCGCGTGTCCGATGGAACTCAATCTCCGCCCGGCAATTGTCTTGCGCCGGCAGGAACTCGAAAAACGCCGGCCGTTTTTTATGGTGGCGGCCGCCGCCGTTGTTCTTGCGCTGCTGGGCTGGGGATTCTATTACACGCGCGCCGCGCAAGTGGCCCGGTTCGGCGCGGAAAAGATTGGAAAAATCAATGCGCCGATGCACGCGACGGAGGCTAGGATCGACAAGTTGCGCAAACAGGCGTCGTCGCTCGACGCCGTTGGGGCCCCGCTTGCGAGCGCGATCAATGACCGGTTTTTTTGGATAGAAATTCTCGAAGATCTCAACGCCCGTCTGCCCAAGGAAGATATTTGGATCACAGAGCTGATCCCGATTTCCGGCGGCAAACCAATCGGTGTGGATGAGAAACGCGCGGCCGAAATCGCGCCGATGCCGGCGGTTGCAAGATCGACAACCAAAGGGCAAGCGGGAAACGCTGCGATCGATGGCGTTCTTCTGCGCGGGCTCTATTTGTTCAACCCGAAGCAGCAGGAAGTGGTCGTGGATTATTTTCGGAACCTGGTTGGCTCGCCTTTCTTCAACGTCGACCCGAACAATCAGGCGCGCGCAATCAAATCGACCATTCCGAACAACACAGATTGGGCGTTTCCATACGAACTGCGCCTCGATCTCAAGAAACCGGTGAGGCTGCCGTGAATTGGTACCGCGAAAATCGCTGGCTCGGGAATTTTTTGATCGCGTTCGCGGGCGCGGTGCTCCTCGTGCTCTGGTTTCTTTTCCATGCCAACGGCGGCTTTGCCGAAGCGTCGGCTCAATTCAGCGCCGCCGCGACCGAGCGGAACCGTTTGGAGCATCTTAATCCTTTTCCGAACGAGGAGAATTTTCGAAAGACGCAAGCCGCGCTCGATAATTATGGCGCGACGCTGAATAAGCTAAAAGAAGAGCTGCGAGCGCAGATGGTGCCGATCGCACCGCTGGCGCCCAACGAATTTCAATCGCGCTTGCGTCAGGCAATTGTCAGCACAACCGAAAAAGCGCGGGCCAATCGGGTCAAGTTGCCGGAAAATTTCCATCTCGGCTTCGACGAATTCACAACCACATTGCCGACGACTGCAGCCGCGCCCTTGCTTGCACAGGAACTCGGGCAAGTTGAATTGCTCCTGGGCATTTTGGTCGACGCGCGAGTGGATGGAATCGCAACTCTCAAGCGTGCGACTCTGCCGCCAGAGGCGGCGGCAGCTACAACTCCTGCAGCGCGCAAACCGTCCGGGCCGGCAAATGCCGCGCCCGCTACAGTCGAACGCGCGATTGTCGATCTTACGTTCACGGCTTCGCCATCGGCGATACGCAAAGTTTTGAACCAAATCGGGAGCTCGGAGCGACAATTTTTCATCGTCCGCACCTTGTCCGTGCGGAATGAGCAGCTGAAAGGACCGTCACGAGAGCAGAGCAATGCCGCGGTGGCGACCGCGACACAACCAACCAGCGCGATAAAATTTATCGTCGGCAACGAACACGTCGAGACCACGGCGACGATCGAAATGGTGCGTTTCGCGTTCTAAATATGGACTGGGTACGCGCTCACTACGAAAGAGTCTTGCTGATCGCGGCGACCATCCTGCTTTTTCTTAGCTCCATTTTGATCTGGCGTAACGCGGCGCACTTCAGCTCGCAACTTGCCGTGATGCCGCCGACGCCGTCGTTAAAAAGCGCATCGCCGTTGGCGAAGGCGCAGGAGCTTGCGACCGCCGCCGAAAAATTGCATCAACCGCCGCAATGGACCTTTGGAGGTCGCTCCGGACTATTTGTTCCAGAGAAACATTTCATCGGTGCAAACGGACAACCCGCGACATTGCAGACGACCGAAGTCCATCCGCCTGTGCCGAACGAATGGCTGGAGCAATTTGGATTGCCCATCGCCGATGCCGATGTGCTCGACCAGGACCCGGACGGAGATGGGTTTAATAATCTCGACGAATGGTCAGGCCACACCAATCCGACTGACGGCAATTCGCATCCCGAGTATTACACGAAATTAAAACTCAAGTCGGCGACTGAGGAACCGTTTCGCCTCGTCTTCTCGTCGTGGGTCGGTGACACCTACGCGATCAATACGATCGACCTGAAACAGCCGACGCAATTTTTGAAAGTCGGCGATTCAATCAAAGGAACGCGATTCAAGATCGTGAAATTCTTCGAAAAATATCAGCCAAACAAATACGCAACGAATGTCGATGTTTCCGAGCTGACGCTTGAACAGGTGGAAACCAAACAGCAGCTCACGCTGATCAAAGAGAAGGTTGCGATGTCGCCGGAGTCGGTGGCGACTTTTGTTTATACCTGGGGCGGGCGACAGGAGTTCCAGGTCAGAAAAGACCAGGAATTTTCATTGAAACCGCAGGAGCAGATCAAATATAAGCTGATAGACGTTGGGCCGGCTAAGGCGGTGATCGTGAACTCGCAACGGGCAGACGAGCCGATCGAAATTGGCCTGTTCAATCCCTGATCTACCACACATGAAATTAAATTTCCGCCGCGACCGGTTGTTTCTCGCCGGCTTGATTGTTGCCGCGCAATTTGTCCTTTGTCTGGCGGTCAATTCGCAAAATGTCGATCGCATTTCAAAGCGTGAGGTGGAACGCCGCCAGGCGGCGTTGCCGCGCGGGGTCGCGGCGCTGGCGCGGGCGCAAGCCGCGATGCAGGCGAAAAATTACGCGGTGGCGCACGATGAATTTCGCAATGCGCTAAACTCACTGCCTGACGCTGTCACCTCGGCCAAAGCGCACGACGAAGCCGTGGCCGGTTTTTGCGAGAGCGGAGTGAAAATCGCCGAGCAAAACATCGCCGATGGCAAATTTGCCGAAGCCGAGTCGGTTGTACGCGAAGTTTTGGAAGATCGCTACGATCCAAATTGCCGGGCGGCGCTGGAGTTGCTGGCGCATTTGCAGCAGCCCGGCTACTTCAACAAAACGATGGGCCCGAAGTTCATCGAAAAAGTTGAGGAAGTAAAAAAACTCCTGGCCGATGCCGATGGTTATTACAACTCCGGCCGTTACGATCTCGCTTTCAAAAAATATGAGCAGGTCCTGGCGATCGATCCTTACAACACCGCCGCCCGTCACGGCGAAGAGAAAATCGACAACACGAAATACAATTACAATCAGGAGGCCTACAACGAGACGAGGGCGCGCCAGATTTGGCAGGTGGAGAAGGGTTGGGAACAACCGGTCAAACAATACGGCAAAACGATCGAGCCTCTGGCCGAAGCATTTCAACGCGATGTCACCGGAACGGCGCGGATCACCCAAAAGTTAAACTCGATTATCATTCCGCGAGTTGAGTTTCGCGATGCCAGTGTTCGCGAAGCGATTGATTTTCTTCGTCAACAAGCCGCTGCTAATGACCCCGGCGGTGACGGCAAGAAAGGCGTCGACATTGTTTTGCGCCTTGCGCCGCTTGGCCAAATTGCCCCGCCGGCAGTTCCGGTTGAGCCTGCACAACCGCCCGCCGGCGTCGTTCCGCCGGAAGGTGCTCCCCCGGCGATTGCAACTCCAGTTCCGGCGCGTCCGATTGCTGCGCCGGCCGTCGTTGCTGCGCCGGCGATCTCGCCAGCCGAAGCGCGGATCACCATTACGCTCAACCAAATTCCGCTCGGCGAAGCGCTGCGTTACATCGCCAGCCAAGCGGGATTGAAAGTGAAAGTGGAGCCGTATGCGGTTTCGATTATTCCAATCACCGAGCAGAGCAACGACCTGCTCACAAAAGAGTATCGCGTCCCGCCCGGATTCATCAGCACGAGCGTGAACGTCGAGGCATCAGCGCTAGAGAGGGGCGCCTATAAAACCGGAGCGGCTGCGCCAGCGGCGGCGGCGGGAGCTGGTACTGGTAAAGACACTCAGGAATCGACCGGCGGACATCAACTCGTTAATCGGGAAGGCGCCCGAGAATTTCTCGAAAGTCAGGGCGTTCCGTTTCCGCCGGGCGCAAGCGCGCATTTTCTGCCGCAAAGCAGCCGCTTAATCGTCCGCAACACTGCCGACAATCTCGAATTGGTCGATGCGATCGTCGAACAAGCCAGCGTCGCCGGACCAAAACAAGTCGAGATCGAAGCCAAGTTCATCGAGATCAATCAAAATAATTTGAAAGAACTCGGGTTCGATTGGTTGCTCGGTCAGTTCAATATCGGAAACCATCGCGTCTTTGGCGGCGGTGGAACTTCCGGAACGGCGCCAGCCGTGAATGCCGCGGATTATCCGTTTGTTCCGCCGGGCAGCAGCATACCCGTTGGGCAATTTCCGGTCACCGCCGGAAATCGCAGCGGCGATCTCGCGATCAGTGCGAATGCGATCGACGCACTTTTGTTTCCGACGATGGGCGCAAGTTCGCTCGCGCCGGGAATTTTCGGGTTGTCCGGCGTTTTCACCGACCCGCAATTTCAGGTTGTTATCCGCGCACTGAATCAAAAGAAAGGAATCGATCTTCTCTCGGCGCCAAAAATCACGACCAAGAGCGGCCAGCGCGCCGTCATTGAGATCGTGCGCGAATTCCGTTATCCGACGCAGTTTACCGAGCCCAAGGTGCCGGACATTCAGGGCAGGGGCAGCAGTAATTCTACGTCAACGACAATTGCTCTGCCGGTCGTCGGGCCGTCAACGCCTTCCAATTTTGAAACGCGCAATACCGGCGTGACGTTGGAAGTGGAACCGGTCGTCGGCCCGGATGGTGTCACGATCGATCTGAATTTGGTGCCGCAGGTCGTCGAGTTTGAAGGTTTTATCAACTACGGCAGTCCGATCAAAACCGTGAACCCCGCGCTTTTGGGATTTCTTGGAATTCCGAGCTCTTTAACCGGAGTCACCCAAGCGATCACTCTGACCGATAACGTTATTAACCAGCCAATTTTCAGCACCCGAAAAGTAACCACGAGCGTGAGCGTGTGGGATGGGCAAACCGTGGTGCTCGGCGGATTGATGCGCGAAGACGTCCAGAAAGTTGAAGATCGGACGCCTTTCCTTGGCGACATTCCGATGGTCGGCCGCCTTTTCCGCACCAATGTCGATCAACACATCAAACGTAATCTAATTATCTTTGTCACAGCGCGGCTGGTGAACCCTGCGGGACAACCGGTCAATCAAACGGAAGAAGAAGAGGAACAAGAGACCGTCCAGCCGCCGATCTTGCCGGAAATTCCGGCTTACAAGAAATAAATCGCGGCCGCGCCGGCCAATCTCAAATGGAATCTCGAAAGCAGGCACGCGATGGTGACCGTTTTAAACGGTCACGGACTCGATCGTTTCGAGAACAGGTTCCATTTCATCGGCCGGTCGGGCGGCAACGCCCGCGCTTTTGTCTGTCCTCGTCGTCGTCGCGCGTTGCGCTTTGGATGCAACGCCGAGTGATTCAAATAAGGCGTTCTTTCGCTATGATCGACGATGCGAACAAGGTGTGGGAACAATGAGTGACTACTGTTTGCTCGATAAAAGCGGTATCCGTGAGCGCATCGGTCTGTCACAAGTCCGAGCAGGCTCAGTTTGCGAAGCTCGTCTTGAACCGTGGAAAGCCTGAGTTCGCTCATACCCATCAATTCCCGCACATACCGCTCCTTATACGGCGCGGTGAAAAGCAATCGTAATAGTTCAGCTCGGACTTGCGGGAACAGCACTTCCAAGACTGTCCGCTCTTTTCTCATCTGTTGATCGTTTATTCGAACGTGACCGTTTAAAACGGTCAAGCCCAAAAGGCATTGCGAGAGAATCTTGTAAGCACGTTTGTTTTCTTCTGTTACAAAATGGCCGCAGTTATGATGACTTGAGATGCCAGCGATCGGAATTACCGGTGGAATTTCCACGGGCAAAAGCACTTTTTGCCAATGTCTGCGCGAGATTCTTCCTCAAGCCAAATTTTTCGACGCCGATGAGGTCGCCCGGCAACTTGTCGATCTTGAGGAGGTCAAACAGGAGCTGCTCGCCAAATTTGGGTTCGGCATTTTTTCTCGCAGCGGCGACTTGAATCGGGAGGCAGTCCGCACCATAATCTTCCAGGACGCGGCCAAAAAAAGCGCGCTCGAACAAATTCTCCATCCCCGGATTCGCCGGCAATGGAGCGTTGAAGCGGACAGGCACCGCACATCTCCCGAATTTTTCTTCGCAGACATTCCACTTCTTTATGAAACCGGTGGTGAAACCTTGTGCGACCG
>Ga0137396_10001907_pt1 | contig 11229 bp, 7 predicted proteins | sample czc16metaG_FD_108284 | JGI IMG/M metagenome (GOLD analysis project Ga0137396, IMG submission 108284) | Vadose zone soil microbial communities from Angelo Coast Range Reserve, California, USA - czcobulk3.16 metaG | ecosystem: Environmental > Terrestrial > Soil > Vadose zone | place: USA...
CTGCTCTCTTGTGGTTCGGCATTCATGTGACCCAGCTCTAGTTCATTTTAGCGCAGCAAAAAGGCCCGCATGATGCGGGCCGATATTGGAGAACTCGGTGAGGCGAAATTACTGATGGGCCGCGGGACCTTCTCCGGGCTGAGTAATCGGGGCGATGGGTTGTGCCGGTTCTTCTCCTAACGCGGTGAGAGGCTTTTCCAAAGCCACGGCCAGCACCTGGTCCATGGTGTCAACGAAATGTAGCTTCATGGCGTTCCGCAGATTCTCGGGGACTTCGGCAAGGTCTTTCTCATTATCCTGAGGCAGAATTACTTCGAATAATCCGGCGCGATGGGCGGCCAGAAGTTTTTCCTTGAGGCCGCCGATGGCAAGCACTTTGCCTCGCAGCGTAATCTCTCCGGTCATGGCCAAATCACGGCGCACCGGAATCTTGCTCAATGAACTGGCAATAGCCGTCGCAATCGTGATTCCGGCGGACGGTCCGTCTTTTGGAATAGCTCCCTCAGGCACATGCACGTGGATATCCAGATTGCGGTAAAAATCCCGCGACAATCCCAATCGGCCAGCTCGGGAGCGCACATACGACATGGCGGCCTGGGCTGACTCCTGCATCACGTCGCCCAGCTTACCCGTTAATATCAGTTTGCCCTTGCCGTCGACCACCGTTGCTTCGGTGCTCAGGATGGAACCACCGACCTCCGTCCAAGCCAAGCCTGTCACCAACCCGATCTCGCTCTTCTCATGGGCCAGAGTGTCGCGGAACTTAATCACGCCCAGGAAATCATTTACGTTCTCGGACTTGATGACGGTGTTGTAGCTCTCGCCTTCCTTCACCACCTTGCGCGCTACTTTGCGGCAGACATTGCCAATCTCACGCTCCAGATTTCGCACGCCTGCTTCCCGCGTGTAGCAGCGAATCATGCCGGTGAGAGCTTCGTCTGAAAATTTCAGATTCTTATCCGTGAGGCCGGCTTGCGCCATCTGCTTCTTCACCAAAAACTGCTTGGCGATTTCAATTTTTTCCAGTTCGGTGTAGCCGTGCAGCCGCAATACTTCCATGCGATCCTGCAGCGCGGGCGGAATCGTGTGGATCACGTTGGCAGTGGCGATGAAAAAGACCTGCGAAAGGTCATATTCCACGTCAAGATAGTGATCGACGAACATGAAATTCTGTTCGGGGTCGAGAACTTCCAAGAGGGCTGCCGACGGATCACCACGAAAGTCCATCGACATTTTGTCTACTTCATCCAGCATGAACACCGGGTTCTTGGTCCCGGACTTTTTCATCATCTGAATGATCTGCCCTGGCAGAGCGCCGATATAAGTCCGCCGATGGCCGCGGATCTCAGCTTCATCGCGCACTCCACCCAGCGACATCCGAACAAACTTACGTCCGGTAGCCTTGGCAATGGACATGCCCAATGAAGTCTTACCGACTCCTGGGGGTCCAACAAAGCACAAGATCGAGCCTTTAGGATTCTTTACCAACTGCCGTACCGCCAGAAATTCAAGGATGCGTTCCTTGATCTTCTCCAGCCCATAATGATCTTCGTTCAGAATTTTTTCCGCGCGGCTTATGTTGCGGATTTCCTTGGACCGTTTTTTCCAGGGCACTGCCAGCAGCCAGTCCAAATAATTGCGCGAAACTGTGGACTCAGCGGACATCGGAGGCATGGCCTCAAGCTTCTTCAACTCCTGGATGGCCTTGTCACGCACTTCCTTGGTCATGCCGGCGCCATCGATCTTTTTCTTCAGCTCGTCAAATTCGCTCTTTTCCCCGCGCCCCAATTCCTTCTGGATAGCTTTGATCTTTTCGTTAAGGTAGTACTCTTTCTGTGCCCGCTCCATTTGTCGCTTCACCCGCGACTGGATGGTGCGGTCCATGTTCAGCTTTTCGATCTCGATGTCCAGCACGTCGCCGATACGGCTCAAGCGTTCGGCGGGATCGAAGATTTCCAGCAGTTCCTGCTTTTCTTCGATGGAAAGCTGCAGGTTCGCCGCGATGGTGTCCGTCAATTTGGCCGGATCCTCCATGCGCACCGCCGCGATCATGGTTTCGTAGTTGAGCGACTGGCAAAGCTTCACGTATTGCTCAAACAGGGAAGTGACCCGCTGCATGCCGGTTTCAATCTGCGGATTGGTCTCTGTCGTGTAGCGTGCCACTCGCACCGAAACTTGCATGTAGCCATCGGTTTCACCGACTTGAAGAATCTTGCCACGCTCGATGCCTTCAACCAATACTTTAATATTCCCGTCCGGCAGTTTGAGACTCTGAACGATGTTGACAATCGTGCCCACCTGATAAATCTCGTTGGGCTTGGGTTCGTCCACACTGGCATCGTGTTGAGTGGCAAGGAAGATCTTTTTGTCTGCCGCCAACGCCTCTTCCAGCGCATGCACGCTCGATTCCCGGCCCACCACAAACGGAGTCATCATGTAGGGGAAGATGACCACATCCCGAATGGGCATCATGGGAAGTTTTTTAGTTTCGAATTTCTCTTTGGGTGTGGTCACGAGTTTCTCCAAACTCCGGGTTCGGAAACCTTGTTATAGATTGTACCTGCACAACCCGCGCTTATCAGCGGTTTCAACCCGCTTTCTCCATCATGGCCAGAGTAGCGTTCCGCTTCTCCACCATCTCGCGTGTCACCTCGAACTCCTTGACTTTCTTCTGGCTGGGGAGGTGGAACATGAGATCGAGCATTAGCTCTTCCAGGATCATACGCAAGCCGCGGGCGCCAACCTTTCGGGCCATAGCCTGACGTGAAATCGCTCTCAAAGCTTCCTCGCTAAACTTCAGTCGTACATTCTCGAATTCAAACAGCCGCTGGTATTGTTTGATAATCGCATTCTTTGGACGCGTGAGAATCTCAATCAACGCAGCCTCATCCAGGTCTTCGAGCACTCCGACCACCGGCAAGCGCCCCACAAACTCGGGAATCAACCCAAATTTGATCAGATCTTCGGGCTGGACATCACTTAGAAGCTCGAAACTACGCTTGCGGTTAGTTGGCGCCGCGTCTTCTTTTTCGCCTTCTTCGTTGGCCTTGAAGCCCAGAGACTTTTTGCCCACACGCCGCCCAATGATCTTCTCCAGACCAACAAATGCGCCACCACAGATGAACAGAATGTTGGTGGTATCGACTGGCGTGAATTCCTGGTGGGGATGCTTGCGCCCACCCTGCGGAGGCACATTCGCGATAGTCCCTTCAAGGATCTTCAAAAGCGCCTGCTGGACACCCTCGCCGGAAACGTCGCGAGTGATGGAGGGGTTCTCGTCTTTCCGCCCAATCTTGTCGACTTCATCGATATAGATAATGCCAGTCTGGGTGCGGCCTACGTCGCCGTCGGCGGACTGGAGCAGTTTGAGGATGATGTTTTCTACATCCTCGCCGACATACCCCGCCTCAGTCAGCGTGGTCGCGTCCACAATGGCGAATGGGACGTCCAGCATGCGGGCCAGGGTTTGCGCCAGCAGCGTCTTACCGGTGCCCGTGGTGCCGATGAGCATGATGTTCGATTTGGTCAGTTCCACCCCGTCGCCGCGCTGACGGTTCATGTAGATTCGCTTGTAATGGTTGTAAACCGCCACGGCCAGCTTTTTCTTGGTTTGTTCCTGGCCGATCACATACTCATCGAGGAAGGTCTTAACTTCCTGCGGTTTTGGAAGCTGGTTGGGTGTGGTGGCGGGCGGAGTGGCGGTACGGTCATCTTCCAAGATCGAATTACAGACCGCTACGCACTCATCGCAAATGTAGGCTCGCGGATAATCGCTGGGGGACGAAATCAGCTTGGCCACAGCGTCCTGCGACTTATGGCAGAACGAACAGCGCAACATCTCCTCGGTGCCTGTCCTATTTTTCACTCAGCCTACTCCTTGAATTAGCCCTGGCTCCCGAGCCGTCGTACGCTCGACGAACCTTTTTCCGCCGAGACTTCTTAGAAGTTGATCGGCGAAAATCCGATCATACCCTTATCTCGTCTTATAAATGATATCGTCTATGATTCCGTACTCTTTTGCTTGTTGCGCGTTCATAATGAAGTCGCGTTCCACATCTTTTTCTACTTTTTCGAGCTTCTGACCGCTGTGCTTAGCCAGTAACTGGTTGGTAATCTCCCGCATACGCAGGATTTCCCGGGCGTGAATGTCAATATCCGTCGCCTGGCCCGAAAGTCCTCCCATCGAGGGTTGATGGATCAGGATTCGCGAATTGGGCAGAGCTAGCCTCTTCTTCGGTTCTCCCGCTGCTAGTAAGAGCGCTGCCATGCTGGCCGCCTGGCCGATACATATTGTAGTGACATCGTTCTTCACATACTGCATCGTATCGTAGATTGCCATACCGGCAGTAATCGACCCTCCGGGAGAATTGACATAGAGCTGAATGTCTTTTTCCGGATCTTCCTGCGCCAAAAACAGCATCTGGGCAATCACCAGATTGGCAATGTTGTCGTCAATCGGCGTGCCGATAAAAATGATGTTGTCCCGCAGCAACCGGGAATAAATGTCATACGCCCGCTCACCTCGCCCGGTCTGTTCGATGACCATGGGCACTAACATCATCTGTGCATCTTTCACATTCACCTGCCACACTCCTGCCCCAAAGAACCTGGCCTGTGGGGGAGGGTCGAAGTGGTCCGCTTTACGCGGACTGGTGATACAAAAAATCGAGGGTCTTTTCGTTGCGGATTCTATTTCGGATTCTATCCAGCGCACCATCACGTGTCAAACGAGCTCGGATAGCTTCCGACGTTTGTTTTGACTGCTTGGCCAGCGCTTCGACCTCCCGATCGATTTCCTCGTCGCTGACGTCGATTTTTTCCTCCTCCGCGATCTTGTCCAGCAACAGCGAAGCCTTCACTTCTTGAAGGGCCTGGTCCCGTTGACCGGCCCGCAGACGGTTGAAATCCATCTTCTTGATATCTTCAGCACGCATTCCCTGAGCTGCCAGCGCCCGCAACCCACGTTCCAGCCGGATATCAATTTGCCGCTCTACCAGCGCTTCCGGGACTTCGAAATCGTTGCGCTTCACGAGTTCCGCCACCAGCTTATCCTTGGCTTCGTGCTCAGCCGCGTGCTTACGCTCTTCTTCCATTCCCTCACGAATGCGCTGCTTGACTTCATCCAGGTTGGCGAACTCTCCCAACTCTTTGGCAAATTGATCGTTCAATTCGGGTAGGCTTTTCTGTTTTATCGATAACACCTTGACGGTGTACTTGAACGTCTTTCCCGCAAGCCTTTTGTCGGCGGAATCCGCGGGATAATTCACGTCAAAACTGCGCTCTTCGCCAGCCGGAACGCCGCGCAGGTTTTCATTGAATTCCGGCATCGTGTTCTTGCCGCCAATCTCTACCAGGATGTCGTCCATGTGCACCGGTTGGCCTTCCCCATCTTTGGGCTGACCATCGAGCGAGACTTGGGCAAAATCACCTTCCGCAAGCGGACGACCTTCGACCGAAGTAAAGGCAGCGTGCTGCTCCCGCACGCTATTCAATGACTCTTCCACTTCTTCATCCGTAACCGAAACGGCAGGCTTGTCAGCACGCAGCTCTTTGTAGCCCTCGGGTCTGATCGTCGGCATTACTTCAAAACTTGCCTTGAATCGGAGCGGCTCGCCCTCGTGCACATGCAAATCAGTTACGCGCGGCTGGGAGACTGGAATCAGGCCGAGTTTGTCGGTCTCTTTGCGGAAGTATCGTGGTACTAGTGCGTCTACCACATCATTCTTGATGTCGGCCGCGAAGCGCTGCCGGATAATGGAGGGGGGCACATGCCCACGCCGGAAACCTGGAAGCCGAGCCACTTTCTGATATTTCTGAATTAACGCCTCGGTCTCGCGAGCCACTTCCTCGGGTGGAACCTCAACCTCGATCTCGCGCTTGGTGTTGCTCTTGGTTTCGGTGGGACTCACTTTGCCTTTCGATCGTGCGAGGATTAGATCCTCATCAATCCAAGACTAGGACTGGATCGCACCCTTACGACTTGAGTGTAAAGACAGAGGGAGACAGCGTCAAACGTAAGTGGGCTCTCGATGCATCTAATCTGATACGTCGCTGACCGAACCGGACCGAGTGGCCCTAAATGTGACGCGTCCGTTTCAGCGACATCCTTCCCGCAAACTTGGCTTGAGTGCTACGCTTCTAAAGTTTTGGGATGTTTTTGAGAAGAGGAAGAGTTTGAGAAAATTCTCTGGTCTAGCCGCTCTGCTGCTCTCCATCGCTGGAGTCAGTTTGTTTTCGGCGAATGATTCCTCAGAATCTCGTCACCTTCCACTTCCAACCAGCAAGTGGCTAAATGTGCCTTCTCTCGGCCGAGTGGGATCGCTGAATAGTTTTCCGGCCGCTATCGCGCTCAGTCCTGACAATCGCTACGCCGCGACGTTGAACGACGGATATGGCACGCGGCAAAGTCAGGCGCACCAGTCCATCGCGATTCTGGATCTGAAAAGTAATCAGGTCACCGATTTTCCCGATGATCGCCTCGCGGAAGATGCGCATCAGAGCTACTTTCTGGGGCTGGCGTTCAGTGCCGACGGGAACCATTTATATGCCTCTATCGGTTCCATCAGCGATCCGACGGGCGAAAAACCGGGCGATACTGGAAATGGCATCGCGGTTTATAGCTTTCATCAAGGCAAGGTTGCTCCAGAACGTTTTCTAAAGATCCCCCCGCAAAAGATTTCCCGTGGCAAGCGCGTGGCGTACGGACTTCGCCATACGCCCGCCGGAACCGCAATCCCATATCCCGGTGGCCTTGCCGTCATCGCGGGGAAGGGCACCGACCCAGACAAGCTGCTGGTGGCCAACAACCTTTCGGATAACGTAGTGCTGCTGGATTCCTCCGATGGTCACATCTTGCAGCAGTTCGATCTCGGCAAACATCAAATGGTTCCGTCGTCGTTCCCTTACACCGTGGTCGTAACCAGGGACGGCCTACGCGCCTGGTGCAGCCTGTGGAATCTTTCCAGCATTGTCGAACTCGACTTGGCGAAGGGGAGTGTTAAACGGTGGATCTCCCTCTTACAACCCAAATCTGAGACCGCCCCTGGATCTCATCCCACCGCAATGCTGCTCAGCATCGATGGGAAGCTACTCTACGCTGCGCTGGCGAACGCCGACGCCGTGGCCACAATTGATACCGCATCGGGAGAGATGATCCATCTTTCTTCCACTCGAGTTCCCAACCAGGAATTTGCTGGAACTTATCCCAATGCGCTGGCTCAGTCGTCCGATGGCAAGCGTTTGTTCGTTGCTGATGCCTCGATTAATGCGGTTGCAGTATTCGACACTGCCAGACTGTCACAGAAGAGCATCGCATTTCCATCGCCCGATGAAGCTTCAGGTTTCATTCCTACCGAATGGTATCCCAGCGCTTTGGCGACAGTCGGTGACGAGCTGCTGATCGCAACTGCTAAAGGACGCAGCACAGGCCCGAACAATGGTGATAACGAGCTCGAGCGCAAAGGTCATCGAAGGCACCCTTATATCGTGACTCTGCTTTACGGATCGATTTCTCGTTTAAACTTTCGCCAGGCGGAGGAACATCTCTCCGAGCTCACGCGTCAGGTCGGGGAAACCAATCTATTTCACTCCGATCCGGGACGCATTCAATTCCGTAGTGGCTCTAATCCAATTCGCCATGTGATCTACGTCATCAAAGAGAATCGCACGTATGACCAGGTGCTCGGCGACCTGAAAGTAGGCAACGGGGATTCTTCGCTTACTCTTTATGGGGACGACATCACTCCCAACGAGCACAAGCTGGCATTGCAATTTGGCGTGCTCGACAACTTTTACGATAGCGGAGAAGTCTCTGGCGACGGCCATGAATGGACCACCGCCGCTATTACCAGCGACTACAACGAAAAGACTTGGCAAATTGCATATCGCGGCAAAGAGCGCACCTATGACTTTCAAGGAACTGTCGCCGACGAATTCCCCCTTGAGCATGGTGAACCTGATGTCGATGCTCCTTCCACCGGCTACATCTGGGATAACGCATCAAGCCATGGCCTGAGCTACCGCGATTATGGCGAGTTTGTGAATGCAGTATGGTGCAAGCGTCCACGTAAAGGCCCGGCATCTCCCAAAGAAGGAACTCCTTCGTCCCTCGAAGCGGAATGTCCACGCCCTGTGATTAAGACGGGAGAACCGCTGCCACCGAATGTTGGGCAGCCACATGGTTCGCCTAGTCCCTGGCCGTGGCCTGTTCCTGTGATGAGGCGTATGAAGCCCGCCAAGGCGGTGTTGCGTGACCATTTCGATCCCAACTATCCAGACTTCAATACCGATTATCCTGATCAGCTTCGCGCCGACGAATTTCTTAACGAGTTCGACGGTTTTGTTCGCGCGCGTAAAGAAGGGAAGGGAACCGAATTACCTAACTTCGTCTTACTCTATCTGCCCGATGACCACACGCATGGGACGAGCGCCGGACATCCGCGTCCGGCCGCCTCGGTGGCTGACAACGATCTCGCTCTCGGTCGTGTAGTCGAAGCCGTCTCTCACAGCCCTTATTGGGATGACACTGCGATTCTTGTGATTGAGGACGACGCTCAGGACGGCGCAGATCATGTTGATGCTCACCGTTCCATCGCCTTCGTCATCAGCAAGTACTCACCCGGTGCGATTGAGCGTCCGTTTGTGGACCATGGCTTCTACACCACGGTGAATATGGTTCACACTCTTGAGACCTTGCTCGGCTTGCCGCCAATGAACCAGAACGACGCGTATGCGCCGGTGATGGCTCCATTATTTTCCGGTGCCGGCAACCAGCCGCCATTCAGTGCGGACTGGCGCAACCGCGATAATGAACTGATCTATCAAATCAATCCAAAACGGGGGCAAGGTGCGGAAGAATCCGCCAAGATGGACTTCTCCCGTCCGGATGCAGTGAATTCCGCAGTGCTCAATGCAATCCTCTGGCATGATGTGAAAGGAAAGACTCCCATGCCGTCGCCACCCCACTCGGTCTTACCTGCTTCGTATCGCGGGAAGCCGTCAGAGTCCGACTGACCGAGAGTCCCCCCGATCTCAAAGTCACCCGTTACGGTAAAATTTCCCGGTGCCAGTCGCCATTCAATGTCACGACCTGCGCAAGACCTACGACGGAAAAGTTGAAGCGGTCCGCGGGCTGAACCTGGAAATCGAAACTGGAGAATGCTTTGGTTTGCTCGGCCCGAATGGAGCAGGGAAGACCACGACTATTGAGATCCTCGAAGGTCTGCTGGAGCCCACTTCCGGCAAGGTCACAATTCTTGGTCACGATTGGCAGACCAATGCGCGAGAGCTGCGGGAGTGGCTCGGCATCTCTTTGCAGGAAACTCGTCTTTCGGAAAAACTCACGGTCCGCGAGACCATTGAATTGTTTTCCAGCTTTTATCGCGAACCTCGCTCGTCAGACGATGTATTGACCGACCTCCAGCTCAACGAAAAAGCCGACGCATGGGTAGGAAAGCTGTCCGGCGGGCAGCGCCAGCGCCTGGCCGTCGCTACGGCGCTCGTGGGAAATCCGAGAGTTCTTTTTCTCGACGAGCCGACGACCGGCCTCGATCCGCAGAGCCGGCGTCAACTCTGGGATATCATTCGCGCCTTTCAACGAAATGGCGGCACAGTATTGCTTACAACCCATTACATGGACGAGGCCGAGCGCCTTTGCGATCGGCTGGCCATCATTGATCACGGCCAACTGATCGCCGAAGGCACACCCGCCGATCTGATCGACCGGCTTGGCGGACACCACGTAGTGGAATTTTCCGTTGGCGGCAACTCGGACGACGCGAACCTTGACGGATGGCGCGCGCTCCCAGGGGTGGACTCGGTCCGTCACGACGACGGCCTGGTTTGCTTGAACGTGCGCGAGCCCCATCGAACCATTCCCGCTCTGCTGGATGCGGTCCACAACCAAGGCTCCCAACTTTTGCACCTCACCACGCGACAGGCTAGCCTGGAGGACGTATTCGTCCGCCTTACGGGCCGCCACCTGAGGGAAGACTGATGACGCCTTGCAGAGATCACGTGGGGACGGGTGCCTTCTTCCGTCCAAGCCGAGAAAAGCTCGACAGTGGGATCGCGGCGGTTACGGAGGCGCATTGATGACTGTCTCCCAGCAAACTCCGCCAACGGAACGTCACGTCATTCCTGCGCGACCGCCGCGCCGCAACGGCCGTTGGTCCGGCTTCACTCATCTGCTGATGGCGCGGATGAAGGAACTCAAACGCGAACCGGAAGTGATTTTCTGGGTTTTCATCTTTCCATTACTTCTTGCGCTAGGCTTGGGCATCGCCTTCCGCAATAAGCCCGCCGACGTCACCTCGATCGCGATTGTCGCCGGTCCTGGCGCGGATAAGGCGATGGCGCTCCTCGAGGCTAGGAAGTCTTCCATCCGTGCTGAAGTGCTCAACCAATCGCTCGCTCTCCAAGGTTTCCGTCTAGGAAAATACGATCTGGTGGTGGAGCCAGATACCAACGGTGGCTTCCGTTATCATTACGATCCTTCGCGTCCCGAAAGCGTCCTTTCCCGGGCGGAGGTAGACGACGCGCTGCAAACTGCCGCGGGCCGTACGGACCCACTGCCCACCACCGCCGTGACTTCCACCGAGCCCGGCTCGCGCTACATCGATTTCCTCATCCCCGGACTGTTAGGGATGAACTTGATGAACTCTGGAATGTGGGGAATCGGATTCGCTTTGGTGGACATGCGCCAACGCAAGCTGCTCAAACGCTTCGTAGCTACCCCGATGCGTCGGAGCGATTTTTTGCTTGCACTCAGTAGCAGCCGCTTAGTGCTCATGCTTATAGAAGTGGCACTGCTGCTTGGTTTTGGCGTGCTGGTGTTCCACATGCGGGTGCTCGGATCCATACTTACGATCCTATTGCTGGGAGCGATTGGTGCCGTTGCTTTCGGTGGCCTGGGCCTGCTCACGGCCAGTCGCGCGCAGAAGATTGAGAGTGTCAGCGGGCTGATTAACCTCGTAATGATGCCTATGTGGATTTTTTCCGGCGTCTTTTTTTCTTATGAGCGTTTTCCCGCCATCGTACATCCTTTCATCAGAGCATTGCCGCTGACGGCGCTCAATGACGCCTTACGCGCCACGATCCTGCAAGGCGCATCGCTCGCTTCGCAGTCCGGCCGTCTGCTGGTGCTTGTTCTGTGGGGCGGTGTCTCGTTTGTGCTCGCCCTGCGTTGGTTTCGCTGGACCTGAGTTGCTGCACTATCATGCACTTCTGCGC
>Ga0137396_10001908_pt1 | contig 11227 bp, 12 predicted proteins | sample czc16metaG_FD_108284 | JGI IMG/M metagenome (GOLD analysis project Ga0137396, IMG submission 108284) | Vadose zone soil microbial communities from Angelo Coast Range Reserve, California, USA - czcobulk3.16 metaG | ecosystem: Environmental > Terrestrial > Soil > Vadose zone | place: USA...
CCCGAAACCGGCGACCCACGCGGCCTGCCACGAGAGGCCGAACGCAAGCCCCAGGGCGAAGAGTACCGCGCCGGTCGCAAGCACCTGCGTGCCGCCGAGGCCGAACACGGGACGACGCAGCACCCACAGGCGGCTGGGTTGCAGCTCGAGGCCGACCAGGAAAAGCAGGAGCACCACACCGAACTCGGCGAACTGCAGCGTGGATTCGACCTCCCCGATCATGCCCAGGCCCCAGGGGCCGATCAGCATGCCGGCGCCGAGATAGCCGAGCACGGCGCCGAGCTTCAAGCGCTGAAACAGCGGTACCAGCAAAACCGCGGTGAGAAGAAAGACGGCTGCCTGTTCGAGCAGATGCATGGCGAAAATCCGGAGGAAAGGGTTCGCCGCATTATGCGCGAGCGGCGCGGCGCGCGGAACAGGATGCCCCGAAACCGCCTCTTGCTATCTTGCAGGCATCCCGGCGACCGCAGTAAGCATACTGACCGAGGCCAAATCGTAGCCGTCCACGACGAAGGACATCGGTTCGTCCTCGCCTTGCAGCGCGGCAACGTAGAGGAGCGGCAGATAGTGCTCGGGCGTCGGCACCGACAGGCGCGCGTCTTCGCCGAGCTTCTCGAAATCGACGAGCGCGCGGTGGTCGCGGGAGGCGAGCGCCTCGCGAATCCTCTCGTTGAAGCGCACCGCCCAATCGAACGGCGCTCCCCCTCGCTTCATGAGGCGGAGGTTGTGCACGACGTTGCCGCTGCCGGCGACGAGCACCCCCTCATCTCGCAGGGGCGCAAGCCGCTTGCCGGTTTCGTAATGGAATTGCGGCGGCTGAGTGCCGTCGATGCTCAGTTGGACGACCGGAACGTCCGCACCGGGGTACGCATGCTTCAGGACCGACCAGGTGCCGTGGTCGAGACCCCATGACTCGTCCAGCCGCACGTCCACGGGCTCGAGCAGTTCGCGCACCCTCGACGCGAGTTGCGGGTCGCCCGGCGCCGGATACTGAACGTCGAACAAGGCTTGCGGGAAACCATAGAAATCGTGGATGGTTTTCGGCTTGCCCATCGCCGTCACCGCGGTCCCCTCCGTGTACCAGTGCGCGGACACGCACAGGATGGCCTTGGGTTTCGGGATCGAATTACCGAGCCGCCGCCAAGACTCCGTGTACTGGTTGCGGTCCAGGGTATTCATGGGGCTGCCGTGGCCGAAGAAAACCACCGGCATCCTGGATCTCGTGCGCTGCATGGGATGCCTTTACGCGAGATCGAACAGCAGGACCTCGGCGTCCTTCGCTTTTTCGAGCACGATCTCGGCGGTCCGGGTGGCTCTCAGGGCGTCACCGGCCTCGAGCGGCTGGCCGTTCGCCGTCAAGCGGCCGCGCGCAACATGCACGTAGGCGCGCCGACCCGATTGCAGCTTGTGGACGACGCGGTCGCCGCCATGGAGCAGCGCCGCGTACAGGTACGCATCCTGATGAATCGTCACCGAGCCCTCGCGACCGTCGGGTGAGGCGACCAGGCGCAACGTGCCCTTCCTCGAAGCGGCGTCGAAATGCTTCTGCTCGTAGCTCGGCGGAATGCCGGACACGTTCGGCTCGATCCAGATCTGGAGAAAGTGCGTCACATCCTGGGCGTGATTGAACTCGCTGTGCAGCACGCCCTTCCCCGCGCTCATGCGCTGCACGTCCCCCGGCACGATGGTCGAGCCGTTTCCCATGTTGTCCTTGTGCGCGAGCTCCCCCTCCAGCACATAGCTGATGATCTCCATGTCGCGATGGCCGTGAGTGCCGAAACCCGTACCCGGCTGAATCCGGTCCTCGTTGATCACCCTGAGATGACCGAAACCCATGTTCTCGGGATCGTAGTAATCGGCGAAGGAGAAGGTGTGGTAGGAGCGCAACCAGCCGTGGTCGGCAAGGCCGCGGTCCTCGCTTTTGCGGATTTCGATCATTGCGGGCTCTCGTGTCGATCGGATATGGGGTCGCGCGCGCAATTCATCAAGGGCTGATGATCTTCATGTTGAACGCCCGCTCGACGAGCCAGATTCCCGCGACCACCACGATCGCGAGGGACCCACCGATGAACACCAGGCGCCGGTAGAACCAGCTCGCCCTCAGCGCGTACGCGATCGGCAGGAACGCGCTCACGATCGCGAGCTGGCCGACCTCCACGCCGAGATTGAAGCCGACGAGGGCGATGAGCAGCGCGCCCTGCGGCAGCCCGAGGTCCCTCAGAACGCTGGCGAAGCCGAAGCCGTGAATCAGCCCGAAGGCAAAAGCGACCATCCAGCGCCGCCCATGCACCACGGGGAAGACGTTGTTCAGCGCGGCGAGCACGACCGAGGTCGCAATCGCCGATTCCACCAGACGCGAGGGCAGCGAAATCACCCCCAGCGCCGCTAGGCTCAGCGTGATCGAATGAGCCACAGTGAACGAGGTGACGATCTTGAACACCTCCCAGAACGCCGGGGGAAACCGGGCGACGGCCTGCCAGCGTCCCCCGTCGAGCACGAGCACCGCCGGCAGGAGCAGCGACAGCAGGAACAGGATATGGTCGAAGCCGATCCAGATATGCCATACACCTTCACGGGCGTAATCGACGAATTGGGTGAGCGCCGAGATCTTCGCGAGCTCGAAGCTTTGGGTCGCCCGCTCCGGACCGAAGATGGCCGTGCGCGTAGCCGCCCCGTGTTCGAGCCTCAGCAGTCCCCTGTGCTGCGGATCAAGGTCGGCGAAGAGGCTGTAGCTGATTTCGAGGGTCGTCACCTCCTCAGGGCAGGTGGCCGCAAAGCGCATCACCGAATAAGCGCCGTCGCTGTGGTCATCGACCAGAAATTCGGTTGCGTGAGAAGGGCAGTCGGCGCCTTTCGAACGCAGCTTCAATCTCGCCAAGGCATAGGCTGCGATATCCGCGTGATGCGCCCTCACTTCGCCCCAGGTGATATCACCGTCTCCGCTGTCGTCCAGGCCGATCGCGAAATCAAGGTCGCGCAAGGCGATGTCCCATTGTCCGCTCAGGTTCGAACCCTCTGCACGGATCGCGAGGTAACTGTCGCTCGGCTTGTGCGCGTGCGCGAGCGAGGCTGCAAGGAGGAGCAGCGACGCGAGCAGCGTCCTCATCGCTTCAGGGCTTTCAGCTTTTCCGCCGTGCGGCGCAGGAGCGGATCCTCATGCCCGGAGCGCTCGAGCCAGTCGAGCGCCTCCTGCGCGGCCTCCGGGTCTTTCATCGCGAGCGCCGCCTCGAGCAGGATGCGTGCGTCGCGCGGCTCGCGCTGCAGCTTCCAATTCTCCCGTGCCAGCGCGAGAGCTTTTTCCTTGTTGCCGAGAAGAGTGAGGTTGAAGCGCGCTTCCTCCTGCTGGTGCAATTTGTCGCCGCGCAAGGCCGCGGCGTCGAACCGGGATCGGAGCGCTTCGATGTGTTCTCGCGCCTTCGGCGACTTGAGCGCCTGCTCGGCAAGGGCGAGACGAAGGAGCAGGATGTCCGACTTCACCCAGTCGACGAGCAACGGAATGACTTCGTCGGCGCGCCGCTGGTCGAGCAGAAAATCCGCGTACGCCGCGAGCAAAAACTGGTCGTTGATCGGTTCAAAGTACGCCGCACGGAAATGCTCCTCGGCCTGCTTTACGTCGCCCTGTCGCAAAGCCATCTCGGCAAGGCGCGTCAGCACCCAGACCTTGACTTCGGGCGGTGCATGCGCGTTCTTGGCGAGCGCCGCCGAGAGCGCGCGATGCGCGGCGGCGGCCTTGCCCGTGGTGCCGTCGAGGTAGGCCACGCACCCGACGGCGTAGAGCTCGGATTCGAGCGTCTGCAGGGCCTGGCAGTCTTCGCGTGCCCTTTCGTAATCTGCCTGCACCATGTGGATCGCGGCGCGCCAGGACCAGGCGCGTGCGTTCTTGGGGTCTTCGCGCGTCGCTGCTTCGAGGTCCCGCATGGCGCCGGAGAAATCGTGGCTGTACTGCTTGAGGATCGCGCGCATCACGAGAACATCGAGGGGCGGAGCCGGCAGATCCCACCAGGGTTTGAGCGCTGCCTGCCCGTAGCCTACGTACCGGGGGTCGCCTTCCGAGGTGGCAAGCTCGAAATAGCGCTCGGCGAGCCGGACCGCCGTTTCCCGTTTGCGCGGGTTGGCGGTGAGCTCGGCACGCAATTGGCGCAACTCGCGAGCGATCGGATCGCCCGGCCTCACGGGCAATCGCTCGAGGACGGTTGCGTCGTCCTTGGGCACGTAGGGCGCGGCGCATGCCGCGGTCGCAAACGACGCGATCGCGAGCGCGCGCAACCCGTCAGTGACTGTGCCGATGATGGATGTCCGGAAAGTGCGCATGGCTGTGGCTGAGGCGATCATGCGCGTGAGTATGCGAGTGCGGCTCGTTGCCGTCCCACGCAAAATCGTGTTCATGGCTGTGATGCTCGTCATGAGTGTGGGGGTGTGTGTGCGTCAGCGCCTCGTGCCGGTGCATGTGCCGGTGGCGCTCGGTAAGATGCAGCGCAACGCCGACCGCCATCAAGACCGCTGCTATCCAGAAAGACGCGTCCGGGGCCTCGCCAAGCAGTGCAAAAGACGCGGCTGCCCCGATGAAAGGGGCGGTCGAAAAATAAGCGCCGGTCCGCGCGGTGCCGAGCTGCCGCAAGGCGACCACGAAAAGAGCAAGGCTTACTCCATAGCCGAGCAGGCCGACCAGAGCAGCGGCGGCGACGATCTCCGGCGCCGGCAAAGCCGCTCCAAAGGCCGCCGCCGCGCAAAGATTCACCGTTCCGGCTGCCAGACCCTTGACGCCCGCGATCTTGACCGAGTCCCCGGCGGAAATCTTGCGCGTGAGGTTGTTGTCGAGCGCCCAGCACAAGCAAGCGCCCGCCACCGCGAGCCCGGGCCAGGAGGCGGCGGTCTCCCCCGGCCGCAAGCCGAGAATCACGCCGCCACAGACGATCAGAGACATCCCCAGGATCAGGCGTCGGTCGAAATTCTCTCGAAACACGAACCAGGCCAGGAGGGCAGTGAACACGCTTTCGAGGTTCAAAAGGAGCGACACCGACGAGGCGGAGCTCGCGGCAAGGGCGAGCATCAGAAGCGCGGGACCGATGACGCCTCCTAGAATAACGGCGCCGGCGAGCCATTTGTAGTCGCCCGGCGCGAACCGGGGCCGCTCGGCGGCCCGCGAAAGCGAGCCGCGCACGGCAAGCCAGAGGCCGAGTCCCAGGCCCGACCCGGCGTAGAGAAGCCCGGCAAGCATGACCGGCCCGACCTCTCCGACGAGGAGTTTGGCAATCGGTGTGCTCGCTCCGAAGAGAGCCGCGCCCAGCAGGGCATAGGCGATGCCCGGGTTCACGTGTCGATCCGTGCAAGCGTTAGCGGAGCCGGGGGGGGCCGGCGCACCGCGCGGCTCGCGTCTGGCGAATTCTTCGCCCTTTCAACGATATATGCTAGGATAGCCGGCGGTTGACCGGTTTCCGGCGACCGGATCATTCTAATAACGCTCAGAGAGAGGAGACATTGAATGAAGAAGCTCATGTCGCTGTTGGTGGCCGCGGTCTTTGCGGTGTCGAGTGGTTTTGCCGTGGCGGCGTCCCACGCCGGCGCGCCGATGAAGAAAGACGAAATGAAGAAAGGCGATGGCAAAGACGCAAAGAAAGGCGCGAAGAAGAGCGATAAGAAGGGCGACAAGAAAGGCGCGAAGAAAGACGACAAGAAGTAAGTTTTCCTATCCGCTAGAAAAGGCAGGGAAGTTTTCCCTGCCTTTTTTGTTTCCTCCGAGCGCGACGAGGGCGGGAGCCGCGTCCGTCAGGCCTTGACTTGCGGACTGGACTCCCGGTCGGCGATCTCCTTGTGCACTAACCCCATGTCGAGGTCCCTGCCCTGGGTGATGACCTGCTCGAGCGCCGAACCCGGAAGCGCGCCCGCTTGAGAGAAGAGAATCACCTTCTCGCGGAAAAACATCAGGGTCGGGATCGAACGGATATTGAACGACGCGGCCAAATCCTGCTCCTCGTCGGTGTTGACTTTTCCAAACACGATGTCCGCGTGCTTTTCCGAACTGGCTTCGAATACCGGCGCGAAGCCTTTACACGGCCCGCACCAGGGCGCCCAGAAATCGACGAGGACCATGTCGTTACCGTTTACGACTTGCTCGAAATTGTCCTTGGTCAACGCGATCGTCGCCATGCGAGGATCTCCGGAGATTTGTCCGAGCCGCGATTATAGCAGGGGCGTTTGCGTCCCCTAGCGCAGCGCCTTCAGAAATTCCGCAATCGAACCCCAGTATTGGGGTTCACCGGAGATGCTGTCGTGATCCGAGTGCGGAATTTCATGCCAGGTTTTCGTACCGCGCCAGGCTTCGAACAAAGCGCGCGAGTGCACGGCCGGGATGACCCGGTCTTCAGCCGCAACAAGGCACAGCAGTGGCGCCTCGATCCGGGAAGCAAGCGCGAGCGAGTCGAAGCGATGCCGGAGCATGAGCGACACCGGCAGAAAAGGGTAGTGGCGCTTTGCCACTTCGAGGATACTGTCGTACGGCGACACGAGTATGACACCCCGCAGGGAGCGATGCGCCGCCAGGTGAACCGCGACTCCGCTGCCCAAACTGCGGCCCATCGCGACGATACGTGCGGAATCCACCTGGGGGAGCCCCGTTGCGTAGTCGTGGATCACGAGTCCGTCCTCGAGGAGTTCCTTTTCCCCGGGTTTGCCTTCGCTTTCCCCGTAGCCGCGAAAGTTAACGAGCAGCAACGACCAGCCGGCGAAGCGGTCCGCAACGTCTACGAGCCATGAAACTTCCTCCGCGTTGCCGCCAAAGTAGATGACGAGGGGCGCGGGGGCTCCGTCGCCCTTTACCAGCCAGCCGCGGAGCTTGACCCCATCAGCGGCGACGATGCTCACCTCTTCGACGTTGGGGCGCGGTGTAGGGCGGGAGTCGAGCGGACGCGGAAAGAACAGCATCCGCTCCTGGAAAACCCACGTGAATAGCGGCACGCCGATGGCGACGCCGAGCAGGATCTTCAGGATCGAACTGATCATCAATGCAGTTTGACGCTCGGCTCAGTGCCTCGTTTGAGGATGCGCGCCAAGGTATCGAGCGCGACGCCGATCGGACCATGGAGCGCGTACAGGTGCATCTTGTACAGCGACAGATACATCAGCCGTGCGAACCATCCCTCGACGCGGTAGCTCTTGCCTGAGAGAAAACCCATGAGCGATCCGATCGTGCTGTATTCGCCGAGCGACACGAGAGAACCGAAGTCCCGGTAGCGGAACGGGGCGAGCGGCAGGCCGCGCATGCGCAGGGCGATCGACCCCATAAGGTGGGATGCCTCTTGGTGCGCCGCCTGCGCGGCGGGCGGCACGGGCTGCGTCTTGCCTTCGCGCGGGAACGCCGAGCAGTCGCCCAGAGCGAAAATGTCAGGGTCCCGCGTCGTCTGCAGCGTCGGCTGGACGACCAACTGGTTGATGCGGTTGGTCTCGAGCCCGTCGAGATTCCTGAGGAGATCCGCTCCTTTGATTCCCGCCGCCCAGACCGCAAGGTCCGCGGGGTAGGATTTGCCGCTTTGGGTCTTTACATCCCTTGCCGTGATCTCGATGGCTTGTTCGGAGCACCAGACACTCACACCCAGCCTTTCGAGGGCTACGGTCACGGCCTTGGCAATGCGCTCGGGGAGCATGGGCAGGATTCGAGGGTCGGCGTTGAGGAGGGTAATGTGAAGGAACCGTTCCGGGTCGATGTTCTGGAGGCCGTATGCGGCAAACACGCGCGTCGTGTTGTGCAGCTCGGCAGCGAGCTCGACGCCGGTCGCTCCTGCGCCTACGATCACCACGCGCAGCTCGGCCCGCCCGTTGCCGGGCCGATAGTTGGCCTGAATGCAAGCGTTGATCAGGCGCCGGTGGAAGCGGTCGGCTTCTGCGGCGGACTCAAGCGCGTAGGCGTGCTCCTCGACCCCGGGGACGCCGAAAGTATTCGCGACGCTGCCGATAGCGATCACCAGCGTATCGTAGCTCAGGGTGCGGCGCGGGATGACTTCGACGCCGCGCTCATCGACCGTGGGCGCCACTGCGATCTCGCGGCGCGTTCGGTCGACACTCTCCAGTGCGCCGCAGCAGAAAGTGAAGTGGTGCCAGCGCGCCTGCGCGAGGTAGTCGAGCTGGTGTGCGTGGATATCCATGCTTCCGGCAGCGATCTCGTGCAAGAGGGGCTTCCAGACGTGGGTCTCGTTCTTGTCCACGAGGGTGACGGTGGCGCTTCCTCTGCGCCCAAATCGGTCCCCTGCCCGGGTCGCGAGCTCAAGCCCCCCGGCGCCGCCTCCGACTATAACGATGCGATGGGGATCGGTCATGGATTTTCGGCAAGCCGCGAAACGCTGATATGATTTTCGTCCAGATTATGCATGACTCGACGAGACCCTATCGTGGGCGCTTTGCTCCCTCCCCGACGGGTCTGCTGCATTTCGGCTCGCTCGTTGCGGCCGTCGGGAGCTACCTCGAGGCGCGCTGGAACAGGGGAAGATGGCTGGTGCGCATGGAGGATCTCGATCGGCCGCGTGAGGCTAGCGGGGCTTCCAAGGCGATTCTCAAGATGCTCGAGGCGTACGGGTTCGAATGGGACGGGAAAATCGTATTCCAGAGCCGTCGCGCCGCAGCCTACGGAGCCGCGCTGCAACGTCTCGAGCATAGGCATGCGGTGTTTCCCTGTGCCTGTACGCGGCGGGAAATTTCCGATTCGACCGTATCCGCGGCGGGCGAATCCATCTACCCCGGCACCTGCCGCAAGGGGACTCCGCCCGGACGCGCGGCTCGAGCGATGCGCGTGCGCGTCGACAACGCGGTGATCGCGTTTGAGGACCTCCTTCAAGGCAGGATCGAGCAGAATCTGGCCCGAGAAGTCGGCGACTTCATCGTGCGGCGCGCGGACGGCCTCTTTGCCTACCAGCTCGCCGTGGTGGTGGATGATTTCGAGCAGAACATCACCGATGTGGTGCGCGGCGCCGATTTACTCGCCTCTACGGCACGGCAGGTCCTGCTGCAGCGCTTGCTAGGTCACCCGACGCCGCGATACATGCATCTTCCCGTCGTGGTGAACCAAGCCGGGGAAAAGCTCAGCAAGCAGACGCGCGCCGCCCCCTTGACCGTCACGGAGGCCCCGTCTCGGCTTTGGCAAGCCTTGCGCTTTCTTGGCCAGGAGCCGCCAACGGAGCTCGCGGCGGGGAAAATTGCCGAGATCTGGAGCTGGGCGCTGGCGAACTGGCGTACCGAGAGAATCCCGACTCGACGCAGCATCCGGGAAGGTGACGCGGGCTGAAGGTGCCAGATTACGCCGCCCGGCGCTGCGGCAGCAGCACGACCGCCAGGGCGGCGACGACCAAGACGAGCGCGACCAAGTCGCTCCACTGCGGATGTTCGCCCAACAACAGCATTCCGCTGAAAACGCCCACGATCGGGATCATCAACGTGGAGAGCGAGGAAACGCTGATCGGCGCGTGGGTCGCGATCTTGATCCACGCCCAATTGCAGAAAATCGAGCTGACCAGCGCGTTGTAGACGAGTCCCCAGAAGGGCCAAGTCGAGAGCGTGAGCGGCGAAAAGCTCCCTTCCTCGAATAGGATGGCGCCCGGGAGAAGCGGCGCGAGGGCGAGCAGCATCTGCCAGCCTGTAAAGGAAGTCGTCGGCAGGTCGACCGGCCAGCGCTTCATGATGGCGGTGCTGACCGCCCAACTGATCGCCGAAGCGATGAGCAGCAAGGCCCCGGTCGGCGAGCGCCCGACAGCGTGGATCTCGTCGCCGAGAAGCACCAACATCCCGAGGACGCCCAGAATCACCCCCGCGAGCCGGCTTCCCGTCACCGGCTCGCGCAGAACCCACACCCCGAGCAGCACGCCCCACACTGGAAACGTATACGCGAGGATCGCGGCACGCCCCGATTCCATGAACGTCACGCCGTAGACCGCGAGGACGTTCCAGGCCGCCACGTTGAAAAGCGTAATCGCGATCAGCCTCGGCCAAGCTCCTGAAGGGACGCGGATCGGCAAGCGATTGGCCCGCGCGATCGCGAAAAGGCCCGCTGCCCCGACCGCGAGACACAACACGCGGAAGTGCAGCGGCGGCATTTCGGTCATCACTGTCTTCATGATCGGCCAATTGACCCCCCAGCCGAGGGCGAGCAGGACGAGCAGGGTAAGGATTGATGGCGGGGGTACGTAGGTGGTGCGTGCGCTCACGATTCCTTCGCTTTCCGGAACTCCCGGAAAAGGCACGGATTATTTAAAAACAAAGAGTTGGGGGTAAGTATCTACTGACTTCTGGGGAGACGATTCCGATGTAATGCTTTATTTATATAGACTTTTATCTCCCTTGCCCCAGAATTCTATTGCGTCGCACAAATCATTGTTGACATCGATTGTTTCCCCTGTAGAATCTCGTTTGTTGCAGTGCAATATTACTCGGCTAGTAGCACGGCAGCACAGGACAAGCACCAACCAATAAACGGCAAGCATTCCACCCTAGCGTAGTCTTTTTATGGAGATGATCATGAACTTCACCCCCGAACAAATCGCCAGCACGAACAAGGCCGGCATCGAGGCCATCCTGGGTCTCGCCCACACGCAGTTCGCCGCCTTCGAGCGCCTGTCCGCGCTGTATTTCAATGCCAGCAAGGCCGCATTTGCAGAAGGCGTCGGCCACGCCAAAGCGCTGCTCAACGCCAAGGACCCCCAGGAATACCTCAACCTGAATGCCGCGGCAACCCAGCCCACGATGGAAAAAGCCATCGCCTACTCGCGCAGCGTATACGAAGTCGCCGCCCAAACGAACGGGGAATTGGCCAAGTTACTCGAAGCGCAAGCCGTCGAGTTTAACAAGAACCTGGTCGGCCTTCTCGACAAGGTCTCGAAGAACGCGCCGGCAGGCTCCGACATTGCCGTCCAGGCCGTAAAGTCTGCGCTCGCCGCAGCCAACACCGCCTACGAGAGCTTCAACAAGGTTGCAAAGCAGGCTACAGATATCGCCGAAGCGAATTTCGCCGCGGCGACTTCAGGCGCCAAGGAATCCAAGAAACAGCGCGCGGCAGCCTAAGCAGCTGGCTTCTTCGCGCCCACGGTCCCCTCCTCCTCCTCTCCGTGGGCGCCCTAAAGCCCTGGCGCAAGCCAGGGCTTTTTGTTTGTACTAAGGCTTTTCTTCCCACCTGCCGCCGAGCGCAGCCACCCCAAGCTTCATCTGCTCGATAGCTGGCGTCACTTCTTCCGGCGCACCCCGCACCCCG
>Ga0137396_10001909_pt1 | contig 11227 bp, 7 predicted proteins | sample czc16metaG_FD_108284 | JGI IMG/M metagenome (GOLD analysis project Ga0137396, IMG submission 108284) | Vadose zone soil microbial communities from Angelo Coast Range Reserve, California, USA - czcobulk3.16 metaG | ecosystem: Environmental > Terrestrial > Soil > Vadose zone | place: USA...
CCCAGTCGCGGGTTGGTTTGAAAGGCGTTTACAACCTTGCCAATCCACTCAGGGTCCAGAATTACATCTTGGTTAAGCCAAAGCAGGTAGTCGCCAGCTGACAGAGAGGTCGCTTGTCTTAAAGCACCCCCTGGGCCAAGGTTTTCCCGGTTTCGGATTACTCGCGCGTTGGGGAAACTTTGGGAGAGTAGGGATTGGGTCCCGTCGGTGGAGGCGTTATCCACCACAATGACGTCCATGTTTTGATACTTAGAAGAGAACACTGAGCTCAGACAGCCTGCCAGAGTGTCCGCACCGTTCCAAGCTGGGACTACGACGGTGACGTGCGGTTCTCGTCCGTTCATTAAGGAGGCTTCGTTTTGCAATATGGTTAGTCCCTCAAGTTTGTCCGTCTTACTTTAGTTGAAATATCCAAACGCTTCCGCTGGTGTAGATAACTTCGAATGGACCCGATGTAAGAATCTTCGCAGGGTCGAAACTCGGTCTATCGTAGATTCTTCCTGGTCCGGCGTACACGTACGTTGCACCTGTCGAGCGCATGAACTGAAGGCTTGTAATGTTTGAAGGGTTGATCATGAAATCATTCAAGGCTACGGTATAGTCTTCGAGCAGGGTGTAGTTTGTGATGACTCCGAACGGCAACACTACACGACGAGAGGTGTAGAGTGGTATCCACGTGCCTGCGTCCGCAGAGTTGACGAAGAAGGTAGCGTTGGTTTGGGTATGGTTCCTTATCCATGAGAAGGCCCGGATGTCGTCGGTCTGAACAGGAGAGTCTACACGCGCCGAATACAAGATGGCTGCGTTCGAAATTATCTGGCCCACGACTATTAACGACACCAACATGATTGCGAGCATCCGCGTTCTGCTCATCGAACGCCAACCTTTCAATGAAAGGAGGAATGAACGGCCGAATTTGAAACGTCTTTCCAAAACAAGGTTTCTGAACCCGGCCTCAAGAATGAGGCCGACCAGTACCGCAACAGAGAGGGAGGTTATTGAGAATGTTCGGTTGGGATCTATGCGATACCAGAGGGGGAATGATACCAAAAAAAGCCCATTTGGGTTGTTTTCGTGAAGCAAGAATAGCAACAGGGCCCAGATTCCAAGAATTGCACGCGTGCCCCCGCCTGCTATTATGGACCTTCTAACTAGAATGGATCCTTCAAGCAGGATAACCACGGCGGCAATCCCATAGACGATTATCGCTCTGGAACCAATGCTGAGAAAGGCCTGGTTCAAGGTCATTGTCCAGTTGAATATTGGGGTCCAGGCGGGGTTGAAGATCGAATAGGAGGCCGAAATCGCCGCCTCCTCGGGAGCAGCATGAAGTATCGGCCCTGATGATAGACCTAGACCCAGAAGAGTTGGGAACCATGATGCTAAGGCTCCGGCCCAATACCGCTTCGACACGAAGAATACTGTAACGGAAAGAACGAAAGCGAGGTAATAGAAGAATGCGAAAGGATGAAGAATGCTCATTCCGCCCACCACCATTCCAACCCAAAGTAGGGCTGTTTTTGACTTGACCTCATTCTTTCCTATTAGGAAGGTGCCTGCTGCGGCAACTGGAAGTAGTGAAATGCTGGACAGTTCGGCCATGCCTCCCCAGCTAAACCAATTTACCTCGGGTTCGAGAATTAAGAATCCATAGACAAACATTGTCAGAAGTGAAGGAATCCTTCTCCGAGTGAACACCCAGACGAGATAATACAGACTTGAAGCAGTGAGTATCCGAAAGAGGCTACCGAGAACAGAGACTATTGTGGGGACGTCAAAGCCGGAAATCGGAGCGAGGAAGGCTACCAGACTCGAGAAACCGGGTAAGAGAAGGTGGGTACGTTCAATGGACCAGCTGTTGGCCGCGTATGCCCCCCAATCTCCCGGGATCCCTTTCACCTCTATGAAGCGCTGACTGATCAAGGAGTATAGTTTCGCGTCGTCTCCAGGAGTGACGAACAGACCTGAAAGGGCCACCATCTGAAATGCTAGAATTGCGAGGAATAGACCTAGAAACCAGCTGCTTTGTGCGTGTAGAATTTCGGTCCACTTCGGGGAGCTAGAAGTCAGTCGTAGAAGCTTGTTGCGATAGATTACTAGATTCGCGATAAGAAACAGAAGTAGAATTGATGAGATGGTCAGTGGCGAAACAAGCCCTGGAAAGAGACCGAGCCATAGCAGTGTCAGAGGAAGGACTGCGATTCCTGTAAAAAGTGAGATCAGCCACCTTATTTCGGGACCGGCTGAAGGACCGAAGTCCGAGTGTCGCAGCAAGAATACGCGGAAGGGATTACCCACGACCGTGGCGATGAGCAAGAGTTCTCCGGAAACAGCGAGTATGCTCCACGCGGTTAGAGACTCGATTGCTCGGCCCTCCAAACTGCCCTCAGCACGACAAGCGCCCCTCGTCCCGATTTGGCATCGGAGACGCGAGAGAATATTTTAGAGCTTTCTGGGAAATTGGACTAAATGGACAAACAAGGAGCGACCGGCCATGACGATGGAGAGGGAAACGATTACCAAGGAAAAATCTTCTCAGCTCAAATGTGATCGAGATGAATCGTGGTTTGTCCAAGCGAAGCTTTGTCCTGCGGGAGAACAAACGCTCAACAGTCCGATGGAGAGATTCTCTTTGCTGTTTCTAAGGCTTGTAGTTCTTTCTTCGCGGCCTCTTCCCATGAAAAACGACGGGAGTAATTTGAAGCCTGAGCTGAGAGTTCATTCCATTCATTCTCCGGAATGGTCAACAACATCTTCGCTGTGGAAATGACCTCTTTGATGTCGCCCTGGCGAGCAAGAAATACCGCTTTGCAAGCCCCATAAATCTCCACAAAGGGAGGTATGTTCCAAGCAACAACGGGCAGTCCAGCGGCCAGGGCTTCCGCGGCAGCCATTCCGAATCCTTCTGTTCGGCTTAGAGTGATGAAAAATCGGCTTCTATCCTGGATTCTTGCAATGGCCTGATCGTCGAGGAACCCTCGAAACTGAACGTGCTCGCCTAGACCGCGCCGACTCGCCTCCAAAACCATGGTGCTAAGAAGCGATCCTTCGCCCGCAATCTCAAGATGTGCTGTCGTGTGACCGGCGATGATTCCTTCCCAAGCGTTCAACAATTCTCGTGTTCCCTTTCCTTCATCTATTCGACCGACGGAAAGAGCCGTCATTCCCCTGCCCGAAAACGAGGTCCTCGTCGATCTCATTTTGAAGGGCGCATTTTCCACAACGGATATCTTGGTTGACGGTGCAACTGAAACGAGCTGACTCGCAACAGTCCTGCTTGTGACTATAAAGCCGTCAAATCTGGGGAGAATTATAGATTCAACATAACCGCCGAATACCCGGGCAAGAGAATTTCCTATTCCTACTTTCTCGGCTCGAAGAGATCTTAGGAACCTAGACGGACTAAACGTGCCCTGGACGAGATGCCCTTCCGATTCTCGATAGTCAACCCAGCGAAGATGGTGCACTACGACAACGCAAGGAAGGCGAAGACGTTTGGCAAGCCAGAGGCCGACAACGAGATTGAATAGATTGTTATTGGTCGCATATACGAGGTCGAAATTCTCTTCTTCGGCAGCTTCCATGCCCCTTTCCACGGCTCGGCTCACCCAGGAAGCCAGCTGGCTCCCGATTCCACGCCCAGAAATGTTGACTGGCAGAGGAATGTAATTCGCTGATAGATAGTCAATCGCCAAGGGTTTGGGCTCTAGGACGAAGGCGTCTAACCCCATCGCTTTCCATTCCCTGCTCAGTGCGCAGAATCTCCTTTCGGACCCGCTATAGGGCCATGACCCTTTAGGGTGGAACATTGAGGCTAGAATGCGCACTGATTGCCTGCGCCTAGGTCGGTTGCAGCTTCCTTCTAGCTAGCTTTACTAGGTCGAACAGACATTTGAGGCCGTCAATCCATCTAACTTTGGACTTTCCGCTTGTGCGTCGTCGATAATTTATGGGAACTTCAGAGATTCGAAGTCCTGCCTTGAGTGCCTTAGCGGCAACTTCCACCTCAAACCCGAAACCAGCCTCGCCTATACCTAGCTGGTCTAACGCCGATCTTCTGAATGCCTTGTAGCCGGTCATGACATCCGTCAGCTGCCCTCTGTAAAGGATGTTTGTTGTCCCGGTGAGAACGGAATTCCCGAAGCGATGTGACAATGACATGCCATCGGTCCGTCCTTTAAAGCGTGAACCGAATACCGCATCGCTAACTCCCTGCTCAATCGGGTCTATGACCCGGAGAACGTCTTCGGGAGCGTATTCAAGATCGGCGTCAAGTACCACTAGAATCTCTCCGCGTGCCTTTTTCGAGGCTGCAATGAGGGCTGCTCCCTTGCCGCATTTGGATGTGTTACGAATAATCCGTATGGATCCGCCGTCCCATCTCGCAATGTCCTGGGAGCAAGAGTACGTCTTGTCGGTGCTCCCATCGTCAACTACGATTATTTCGTAGCTTGTGTTGTTGGACCTGAGTACCCTTGTGGTTCGCTTGAGACACTCTTCAATCGTCCCTTCTTCATTATGAGCAGGAATTAGTACTGAGACTTCGACAAAGGCTTCCGAGTGGCCATTGTTGCCCAAATCCTGTTGATTCCTAAATTCGTCAGAAGCTATCTCTATCAGATCCACAAATCCTCCGGCAAATCAGGGAAACAACTCGTTGAAGGCGGGTCCGAAGTTTAAACTATTTAATCATTATACAACCAAACGCAACGTCGAATGCGGACATGTAGCCAAGTTCGAGGTGTTGATCCAGTACTAAGGCGGAAGTCGGTTCTTTTTTTCTGTCGGACTGCGATGAAGCATGGAGCCATCCGAGGAACGCTGCGTCAGGGCGTGAACTAATTCGGGTGTCTTTTGTGATCGGAGCTAGTAAATATAAGCCGTCAGCCCTAGTGCGGGGCTGTAGGTAGCGGTCCAGGGTGTTGAGGAGGGCGGTTATCCCTGCTGCGGGCTTGGGGACGAGACTTCTCTCGGTGACAAAGGAACAGCCGAAAGAAATGCTGCCGGTCTTCGCGAAGGGCAAGAACGTCGACCTATGCCTGAAGCCTATTGTCCAGCTGGTATTCGAGCAGTTATACCATGTGGGATTTCGAGAGTTCTGTTTTATCGTAGGGCGTGGGAAGAGGGCGATTGAGGATCATTTCACGCCTGATTTCTCCTATGTCTCAATGCTCGATAGTAAGGGCAAGGATGGACCAGCGGGAGATCTAGAGAATTTCTACAAGATGATTGATGGCTCAACCGTGTCCTGGGTGAACCAATCTGAGCCGCGGGGGTTTGGTGATGCGGTGTTGAAGGCGAAATCGTTTGCTGGAGAGGACAAGTTCATGGTCCACGCTGGCGACAGCCACTTTCTGGCTAGACATAGGTTCACCCGATCTATACCGGCAGGCCCAGAGCCTATCACACAAACACTACTCCCACGAACCTAAAGTCTAGAAGACGAGCGAGGGAAGTGTGGCACCGGGATTGATGGACGCGATCATCAAGAACGACATCGAACAGATCAGGAAATCCATCAACCTCGAGCCATTTCAGGGAAAAAGTGTTCTCGTATCTGGCGGTTCCGGATTTCTTGGAAGTTGGATCTGCGACGTACTCAGCGGGATAGGCTCGAAAGTTATCTGTCTGGACAACCTCTCGACCGGGGTCTTTGAGAATGTCGAACACCTGAAGGGAACCAAAAATTTCGAGTTCGAAAAGATGGATGTCTGCACATATTCTAGAAACCCGAGAGTTGACACGGTCTTTCACCTAGCGAGTAGGCCAGCTCCTGAAGATTATCAGAAACATCCTGTTGAGACAGCGTTGGCCAATGCGACAGGAACGGACAAGATGCTGGATCTGGCTAGGAAGAATGATGCACGGGTCTTCTATTCTTCCTCGAGCGAGGTGTATGGCGACCCGGAGGTATTTCCAACTCCAGAGTCCTATGAGGGAAAAGTCGATCCTCTGGGTCCGAGGTCGTGTTATGAGGAAGGGAAGAGGTTTGGAGAAGCGCTTTGCAAAGCGTATCATGACCAGTATGGTCTTGATGTTAGAATTGGACGACTCTTCAACAGCTACGGCCCAAGGCTAAGAGCGGATGGTTTCTACGGAAGAGTCGTTTCCAGATTCATAACACAAGCCCTAGAGGGAGACGACCTTACCGTGTATGGAGATGGTTCGCAAACCAGGTCGTTTTGTTATGTCGCAGATAGCGTGACTGGCATCCTATGTTTCACATCATCCAACCGACTGAGCGGAGAAGTTCTCAACATAGGTACCGATGACGAGAGTGGGATTCTCGACCTTGCAGAAACTGTAAGGAAACTTACCCGTTCTTCTTCCATCATCAAGTTCCTTCCCTTTCCCAAAGGGGACCACAGACGGCGCCTGCCCGACACAACGAGATCCATCAAAGAAATTAATTGGTCCCCAGAGACAGACTTGGAGAACGGGCTGAAGAGGACGATTCTTTGGCTCAAAGCTAGGCAATCTATGAAGCAGGCGGCGACCGATTAGACAACTTCACCAGATACCCCCCTTTGCTGTTCCCGTGAACCAGCAGCCGATCTCGGGAAGAGAGAAGAATGGGACGACTCCAGTTTCATTTCGCGGACTTGAGCAATCAATATGTTTAGGCAGGACCGTGCAATGCATGGTCATTGCACGGGTCAAAGTATCTTGCGGGGCGCACCGCAGTCTTTCTGTTGATGGTGACTCTTATGCTAGGGAGGAGTCCTGTAGTCGTATCGGCATCAACGATCTCCGATATTACCGTTGAAGGGCCGAGTGCTTCAAACAGCCTCAGCTTCCCGGCAGTCGAGCTCGGCTACGCTCTTGCTTGGGTTCCAATGGCCTGGCAATCCACAGAAGCGTCTACCTCTGGGCATATTATCGCAGCAGTGCTCAACCTAACTGACGGTATGATTGAGAAGAGGCAGACAATCGACGGGACGAGCAGCGCCGTTTCTCCACCTTCGCTACACGTTCTCACTTCCTCATACGCCTGGATTGATTGCTGCAGCCAAAACGGGTCCAATCTTCTAGCCGTTACAACTTCCAATGATCGTGGTTCCCATTTTTCTCCCAATCTATTTGCTCCGGCAGGAAACCCGCAGGAAGCGGACATTGGAGACGATAATGGCAACTTATTCCTTGTTTGGCGCGACGGTCCTCCTTCCCAGCCAGGAGATGTTCGCTTCTCTACTTTGCCCTTAGGATCATCTACGTTCTCTTCTCCCATAACCCTGGGAACTAGTGGGCTGGATCTGGCAATTGCCGTTGGCGGCACATCTGGCTCAGTCGCGAATCTGTTCATGTTCGTCGCTTGGACTAGTTCAACTGGCTCCCTTTTGGTTCGACGTTCATTGGATGGAGGACATACTTTCGAGCAAGCAATCAACGTTGACGGTGCGCGTAGTGCTACTAGGTCAGGTCCTCGACTTGTTCACGGCCAGCACGGTGATGTGCACTTAGTCTGGCAGAGCCGAGAGGCTGACGGTGTCCACCTGAGATATGCTCTATCTAGTGGCAATGCCCAGTCTTTCGGAGCTGCCGTTGACTTGGATGAGGTCCCCGGCCAGAGTCCGGACCTAAATCCATCGATCTTTGCTTTTCCAACCCATGAGGTCTGGGTGGCATGGTCCAGTTACAAGGACTACTTGACGTCAGGCCGCACGATTCGTGTGAAAACGGCCCCCGAAACCATAGGTAGTCCGTGGTCTGAGTTCCAGACGGGTGCGAACAAGACCAGTTCGAGCGACCAACTGTCACCGAGCTTCATCGTGGACCAGTACGGGCATTACGTTATGCTCTACGATCTCGTCGAGAAGACCACACAGCCTTACACTCATACGGTTCATCTCATTACTAGTTTCCCAATCCCTCAACCATCGCCTCCGGTAAAACAGATGCTGGGTCTCGACCCTCTTGCGGCCATTGTGGCAGTTTCTGGAATCGTAGCGGCAGCGACTCTGTTCTTCATCCTCCGGCGACGAACAAGGCGAATACAAGACAGCTCCGGGCTGCATGAGCCTAAGACCTAGTCTCCCCTTCGATGCGGGCCGAGAATAGGTCAGACGTTGGCAACCTTCGCGGTTTCTAAATAGCTGTCTAGAGAAGTCCTATGGAAGTCTTGTTGGGCTTCGGAAGATTACTTCATGGAAACCCGAGTGTCGAGGTTGGTCGTCTCCGAAAAGGGCGACGAAGGAGCCGACCCCTATTCCATGCGTAGCAGCATGATTCCTTCTGCCCTACTATGGCAGTGGTGACTGTGCTGTCGCGGAGAAGAGGAATTTTTCAGTGGTAGAAGTAACAAGTACTATCGTGTACTGATTGCCGTCGATGAACCCGTCAAATGCACCTGGCACACCAGTGTAAAGCGCTCTACCCTGACGTATAGCGATTGTCACGGCCGTGGGTGGATAGCCTGTGATATGCATACCCCAGCTAGCATTTTCCCACCTGTTACCGTTTTGGTCGATTACGGCATAAGATCGCAGAGTGAGATCGCTTGCAGAGCTCCCGAGGTCCAACTCTACGGAAGTATATCCAAAGGGCCATGATGTGAAAAAGCCGCCTCCAGTGATGATAAGGACTTCCTGGTGGGGTTGAGGTGGAACGTAGGTCATGGACCATGTGAAGATATGCCCTCTCTCGGTCACGATGTGTGCTGTTACATTGTATCCGCTCCCTGTGAAAGATTCCGAAAAGGTGGCTGCTTTCCCGCTGCCGATCACTAGCGGGGATTTGAGGTACACTGTGTATATGTGGGGAGTGTATCCAGCCCAGGGAGCACGCTCTACGTCTACTTTCACCAGGGTGACGTCGCTGGACCCGACATTCCTAAGGGTCACGTTCGCAAAGGTGTAGTTTACAAGCTGAAGGCTCTCAGCTCCGGGAGTGATGGTTATCACTCCAGTGAGTGCCGCGGCAGAAGTCCCTATGCCAATGACTGCCGCAACTACGAGAACCACGGTTAAGATTCTTCTATTCAAGGCCTTTAAGGTCCGTAAATGATTGCTTGTTCAGCTTAATTTAGCTAGCTACGAGAGGGACGTAGAGCCTTCTGTGTGTCATATCAGTTACTGATTCATGATTACGCGCCGCCTTGCAATAACCACCCGAGGATCTCCATTGAGAGAACTGCTTACGGCCTCCCTCCAAAGCAAGATCCTTGGACTAGTGACCAAACCCAATCGTCTGTACTATATCATAAACTTGCAAGTCATAGGTCGTGTCTCTGACTAGGCCAATGGGGTTTCCGCGGCCTCAACCTTCACGTCTTAGAGGAAGAGATTATAGTCGCCAAAGACTTGGCCATTAAGGAAACTCGGCTGGCATGGCCTCTCTAAACATAGGGTCAACAAAAGCGAGGCTGATAATACTAATGCTTCTACTGGCCGTGCTGTCAACATCACTCTTCTCGCCAGTGGCTGTACGGGCCGCAGGCTACATTCCTCATGTTCCCATCGTCATCAAGAACGATGGTGATTTTACGGCCGCAAACGGCGTGACGAGCGGTGCTGGGACCGCGGCGGATCCCTTTGTGATCCAGGGCTGGGATATCAACGCCTCCGGCGTGAACGGGATAACGGTGACAAGCACAACAGTCTACTTCATAATTCGCGGGGTCAATGTCCACGATGGCATTCGGGGAATTTTCCTCAATAATACGCGGGGAGGCAGCGTGTCGAATAGCGTACTTGCGAAAAACAATCTCGGCGCGATTATTGATTACTCTCCCAGCTTTACGATCTCGGGGAGTGCCATCTACTCAAGCGGCCAGGGCGTCACAGTCGATTTTTCGATGGGCGTGAACATCATAGGGAACAATGTCAGCTCCAACGTATTCGAGGACGTTTGGGTCAACTATTCTCCCAGCACTGTTATTTCGGGAAACACCATCTCTGGACATCAGGGTTATGGCATAAGGATCCAGAATTCTCCTAACGTGCAGGTCTCGGATAACACAATCTTCTCCCGGCCCATTCTCGACAACAGTCTGCTCGGAATCTTCACCGGCGGAAACCAAGGCTCCAACAATACTCTGATTACACGGAATAGGGTCCTCAATAGCTTTGGAGGGGGAATAGTCATCAACTCTAACCATGCGGCCGTCTCAAACAACAACATCACCTCGAGCCCATGTTGTCTCGGGGCCTCTCAACTCAGCGGGTCCGCGGGCCTTTCAATTTCAGGAAGCTACACAAGTGTCAAACAAAACAATTTCACGTCGGCCGGGATTATCATCGCGTTGACATCCTACGTCGAAGCCAGTTTGCTGGCATCCTACCCTCCCACCGCTTTCTCGCTCTTTGATTCTCAAATCATAACCCCGGACAATCTGGTGAACGGGAAACCCGCACTCTACTACAAGGACTGCAACGACCTCAACCTAGACAGGCCCTCGGCCGGGCAAATAATCGTAGTCAACTGCACCGCTGTCAGAATTGCAGACTTTAAGGTTAACGGGACGAGCGTTGGTGTTGAGATGGCTTTTGTAAAGGGCGGTCTAATGATTCACGACAATTTCACGGGTAATTCTTTTGGGGGTGTGTTGGTCGAACATTCTCAATACATTACGCTGGCGACGAATGATTTTGACCGAAACCCCCGCGCATTAGTTCTTTCCAATGTTACCGGCTTTCTTGTCACCACCAACACCTTCCTAGGATACTCATTCGTAGGATATCCACCGTTGCGACCCTACGCAAGCGGCCTCTCTATCGCCGGTTCAGGAAAACTGTATCACAATAATTTCATTAATTTGACCACTGACATTGATGGGGGTGACGCCGCGTCCCTAGCCACGTTTGACAATGGATATCCAAGCGGTGGAAACTATTATTGGGACTTCACCGCCACAGACAATTGTAGCGGACCCAATCAAGATATTTGTCCCAATCCCGACGGTATTAGCGATCGCCCATTTCTGGACGTCTCAGGCTCCGTAGGGGGCACGGACCATTATCCCCTCATGAAGCCCTACGTTCCACCTTCCGACGCTGCGGGTCCCGTATGGCCTTCGAACGCTAACCTTACCGCATCCCATGCCACAACAGCGAGCGTGATGCTGAGTTGGACCACCGCCAGCGACAAGGTCGACGTAATTGGGTATAGAATTTACATGGGAAACCACCTCATTGCCTACGTTCCCGGAACTGTTCGCAGCTACAACGTAACAGGTCTGGCGGCGGGCGCATCGTACACTTTCAAAGTTGAGGCAGGGAACACCGCAGAC
>Ga0137396_10001910_pt1 | contig 11219 bp, 8 predicted proteins | sample czc16metaG_FD_108284 | JGI IMG/M metagenome (GOLD analysis project Ga0137396, IMG submission 108284) | Vadose zone soil microbial communities from Angelo Coast Range Reserve, California, USA - czcobulk3.16 metaG | ecosystem: Environmental > Terrestrial > Soil > Vadose zone | place: USA...
CTATCAGGCCGGGTTTCTTACCAGGGTGGAACAGGAAGGCAACCGGTGGCTCACGCTTACCTGGGGAACCCTTTCTGATGGGACGCCCGTCATATCCAGGGTCGAGACAGGAGGCGATGCCGGCTCGCAGTACGTCACCTACTATTACAAGAAGTTCGTGGGATTCTACGCTCTGGCCATGGTGAAATACCCTAACCAGCCGGCCCCGGGCCAAACCGTGGCGGCGCTCTATTGGTATGATAGCCTTTCGGCAGGTGGTTTCCCGGTGCTGAACGCGGCGGATGATCCGCATTATTCCGGGGCGATGACGAAAATCGCTTATGATTACGGCGGCGGTTATTGTCCGGCCTACGGACCGGGTCCAACCCCTCCCCCGTCTTTTTATGATTCAGTCAATTTTACGGCGGAAACCATCGCGGCGGAGAAAAGTGGCGAGACCGGCGCAGTCGTAGCCCGCTTCGTAAGCGGCTGTGGCGGGGAGCGCCTGGACTACAACGGTTTCGGCGCCGTGCGGAAACTTTATTTTGGGCAATCCGCTAATGATCCCCAAATAGCATGCCCGGGCTATATGCTTACGAAGATGACCGATTTCGGCCCCACGGGCATCGTTCCAGGTCCGGTTTCTCGAAGACAGCGCGGCTCCGAACCGGGCAAGGCCTGGGATGGCCGGGGGATTGAGACTGATTTCAGCTACGCGGATGGCAGCGGCAGCCCATCTGAAATTCGTCATGTCGTGGATGGGAGCATTGCCACCTATGACCGGATCAATCCAGGGGGTTCCGCGGCCCCGGATACCACGCGCATCCGCAATCCTCATCATCACTGGCTTTTCAGCAAAAGGGACGAAAACAATAACGTCACGACTTACACACGAGACTCACGGCGGCGGGTGACGCGGATTGCTTACACGGGCGGGACTTACGAGGAATACAGTTATAACGAGTTCAATCAGGTCCTCACCCACAGGATGCCAAGCGGCGCGATCCAGCATTATGAATACGACGGGTCCCACCGGCTCGAACGAGAATACAACTCAGTCGATATCGAGAACCCGTCAGACTACAAGTTCTATATTTATTACGGTCCCGGCAATCATCCCGAGTGGGCTGATTTGGTGGAGATGGTGATCGATGGGCGGGCCAGAATTAGTGGCGCGCCCTTTACAACCAGGATGACTTACAACGGCAGGCAGCAAGTGATGAGCGTGGAATATCCTTCGACTGGTGGTGTGTCTAATCCCATCGTTCGTTATGAGTACGACAAGTATGGCAATCGCACCGCCGTGGTCGACGAATTGGGACACCGGAAGGAATTCACCTTTGATGCCTACCGGCGTTGTACCTCCTCCACCGAGCAGGTCAGTTCTGGCCCAGGTTGTAATAACGTCCAGGTGCGCCGGTGGGACTGGATTTACGACCGCGTGATCGACTATGGAAATAATACCTTTAGCCCTGTTCTTGTCCCCTCGACGCACACTTCCAAAGAGTGGCGTATTCAGGTTGAGCCGGCCTTTAATGCCAACGGCGACCGCCGGGCGACCTCTCGCACCTTCGATGTCAATAACCGCATACTCTCTGAGCAGACGGGCCTGATTCAGTTGCCGACTGAATCCCTTGGCACTCTGCATTCAGTGCAGGGAGTTACCGAAACGCATAGTGTTACCTACGATCCAAATGGCCAGAAGAGCAGCTCGACCGATCCGCTTAACCGCGTGACCACTTACGGTTATGACCTGCGCAACCGGCTCGAGACAACGACCGAGCCGAAGAGGCAGGACCAGCCGGATTATCCAGTGACCCGGCTCGAATACGACGTCGCGGGCAACAAAACGAAGATCACTTTCCCCGATCTGACGACGCAACGCTGGGAAAACTTCGATGCGTTTGGCCAGGCGTTGAGGTTTTTCGATGAACTCAACAATCCGACCGACCTGACCTACCAGTGGGGGCCGATGAAGAAGCTCGATAGGGTCAGGACCTACCGCGAGAGGGACAATCCTCAGGGAGGGACCGAAACGCAACTCACCGATTTCGATTACGATGGAATGGGGCGTCTGCTCTCCACGCATTTGCCCGAGGCAAGCACCGAAGTGACCACGTACAAAGTCGGGCAGGTCGAGACCTACAAGACGCGGCGGGGCCAGCAGAAGATTATCGACGTTTACGACGCGCGCGGGCGCGAGAAGCATCACTATTGGCGCGATGCCAATGGCGCCGTCGATTCGGCTACGCCAGCGATCGAGCAGGTTTGGGATGACGCGAACCGGATGACCAGGATTTTGAACAACTTCTCCAACATCGATTACACCTACGACGAGGCGGGACAGGTGCGCACGGAAGGCACGACGGTAACGGGAGACACAGCGGCCCGGGAAGTGCGTTATTGCCGGTATCCGAGCGGAGATGTGGCGCAGGTCACTTATCCCAATGGAACCATCGTAACGCGCAATCATACGCCGCGTGGGCAGTTGGAAAGCGTCGGTTGGGGCAGCGGGGCGACGAGTTATGTGTATCTGCGGGACGGGAGAGTGGACTATCAGGCCAGGACCAATGGAGTCACGACCAGCTATGGATATGATGGGCGCGGGATCATCGGGTCGGTGCGACAGAGCAAGGATGGACACGATCTGGCTTACCGGCAGTATTGGCGGGATGACCGGGACCGGATTCTGGCGTGGAAACGGGGCACCGATCAGTCCTACAACCACATGGAGGACGGAACGGGCGACCGTTACCATTACGATGCGGAGGGCCAACTCGACCTTGCTTCCTATCGGGTGGATAACCCGGATGGGACGCCTGGCGTCCCGCAGCGGAGCGACATCTTTCACTACGATAAGATGGGGAACCGGATGGGATCGAACTACGTGGCGAGCCGGGGGTCGATGAACTTCACGCGCAAGGACACTGGGCTCAATCAATACAGTGCCTGGTGGCCGTACTCGGCCACCAGCTATGACGACGACGTAGGTGGGAGCTGGGGGGCGCCGCATCAGGCCAATGGGGTGTTGATGCAGGATGGGTGGATCACAGCGGGGTTCAACGCGCTCAACCAGCCCATCTGTATGTGGAGTCCGATGTATCCGGGCGGGCCCTCGGCGCAGTGGATGTGGTTTGGGTATGATCCGCTGGGGCGCTGCGTGAAGCGGTGGGTCAGTCCGCTTGTTGGCGGGCATGTCCCGCCGGCCAACACCAATCCGGCCACGTATTACTACTACGATGGGTGGAACATGATCCAGGAGGGCGCGAGTGGCGGGACGGACCGAGTCTATGTCCACGGTGGCCGGATGGACGAGATTGTGGCGAGTTGGGCCGGAGGCCAGTGGAGCCACCATCATTACGATGGGCAGGGGAACTGTGTAATTCTGACGGACACGGACGGTGGAATCCGCGAGCAGTACGACTACGATGCCTTTGGGCTGCCGTATTTCTACAATTACCGTGGAGACAGGCTCGGTGGCGCCAACCGATGGGGGAACCGCTTTTTGTTTACGGGGCGGGAATGGTTGCAGGACCTGAAGCTCTACGATTACCGGAACCGGATGTATCAGCCCGAGCTAGGCCGCTTCCTCCAACCCGATCCGAAGGAGTTCGAAGCGGGCGACTACAATCTTTACCGCTATTGCCACAACGATCCGGTGAATCGAAGCGACCCCATGGGATTGCTCGACAACACATGGGAGAGGCTAATGTCGTGGCAAGGTGGTGGTGATGGCAGTGTTGGTGAAATGATGGAGTCGAGGTATCTGCAACAGAGCCAGACCGCCAGAAGTGGGAGTCAAGTTGCCCGGGTTTCCATGGCACAGGTGTCAGCGACCGAGCGTACAAAGCCTGAGGCTGGCAAGTTGCGGCAATACTCGGATTGGCGGGACGCCGCTGATAGCCGCCGCCAAGAAACGATGAACCTCGTGCAGGGGGATCGCAAAGAGTACGGGGGCGAACTGGCGCAGAAAAACGACAACTCCAAGAATTTCGTCGCAACCTCACCACACCCTGGACCAGGTGTGAAAAAGGTCGACGACACAATTCAGAAAGGCCATTTTCAAACCTTCAGCCCTGATCAGGCGCGCGTGCCGCGAGGCTACCACATGACGGGTTTTTACTACGGGCACGTCTATCACGACCCGAGATCTTTTCATTTCGACGCGATGCGGGCACAAGCGCGCCGATTAGATGCAGTGTTGTTTCTGCCCGCGAGAACCGGCGCGATGTCTAGACAACCAACAAGCCTTTATTATGATCACAACACTGAGCCGCCTGAGTAAACAGATTTCCATCGCGTTTCTCCTCGCCGTGTCCGGCGGCGCGAGTGCCGCCCAACTGAGTGTCGTGCAAATTGCGAAAAATCCACGCGCTTACCATCATCAAAAGGTGTCGCTAAGAGGAGTAGCATTTGTGCAAGGTAAATCGTTCGTCCTATTTCAAGATCCGGGAGCCGCGAAGGAGTATGCTGGTCCGCCTAAGAGCCTGCCAGTTACTCCGCGTGATAATGCGCCGACGTACGAAAATGACAAGTACAATGACCGCTGGGTGGAGATCACGGCTATCGTAGACGCTGACCGACGCGGAAGGTGGAACTTCCCATGTGAATTACTTCTGGAGAAAGTCGAATCGCTATCAGGTCCGATTGTCACCCGCAGGACAACGTATGCCGTATTCAGAAACGAAACTTCACGCGCGATCGAAGTCCGCCTTTTCAACTCCTCAGGCAGATATGCACGGTTCGAGCTCGGACCCCGTGGTGTGGAAGGCTTCCCTGCGCAAAATGGGCGTGTTGAAGTGACGGCGGCGAACGGAAAGGCGCTGGCTGAAGCTCAAGTCGATGTAAACTCTAAATTGCTGGTCAGCGCTGGAGTCCGAGCGCTGTATTTTCGGGTTCAGGATGGTCGAATTGAGACGGTCAGCGACAAAGCGGCTCGCGCGTGGCGTTGGAGACCATGAACCGGAGCGTGAAGAAGGACACGGGGGCGGGTGGACGAGATTGTGGCGAGCCAGGCCGGAGGCCAGTGGAGCCACCATCATTACGATGGGCAGGGGAACTGTATAATGCTGACGGACACGGACGGTGGAATCCGCGAGCAGTACGACTACGATGCCTTTGGGATGCCGTATTTCTACAATGCCCGTGGAGACAGGCTCGGTGGCGCCAACCGATGGGGGAACCGCTTTTTGTTTACCGGGCGGGAATGGTTGCAGGACCTGAAGGTGTACGATTACCGGAACCGGATATATCAGCCGGAGTTAGGCCGCTTCCTCCAGCCCGATCCGAAGGAGTTTGAGGCGGGCGACTACAACCTCTACCGTTATTGCCACAATGATCCGGTGAATAAGAGCGACCCGACGGGATTGTCAGTAACCTCAGATATTTGGAACGATCAAATGCGGTTTCAAGGGAACTCGCCATATTCATCAACGGTAGACCGAGAACTCAGACAGCTACATGCCGACGGGTATGTTACCGTGGCACAGATTTCCTATGCGAAACCTACCGGACAGGCCGCGCCAACCGTGACTGACTTTGCCGGCTTCTACAAAGCAGCACAAACAACGTTTAATGAAATCGAGCGCCAAGTTGCGAAATTCAAAACAGAGTATTTTTCCCGAATACAAAAGAATGACGACACAGGCAAACGCATCGTCGGGAAGGTGACGGTTGGCAACGGGGTGAAGGGATTTTCCGACGAGATAGCGAGTGGTCGTGCCGAAACCAGTGGTATAGATAAAGGCCATTTGGCTACGGGCTATCGAGTAGAAGGATTTGTTCTAGGGCACCGGTTTTATGATCCTCAGTACATGCAGAATGACATGAAGCGTGCCGCCAAGCACGGATGGCACGCCATTTTCATCACTCCACCAATGCGGGGTGTTCGAGCGATCCCCGCGGGTACGCAAATTATTCCCTATGACTACACCCAGCCTGAACCGATACTTACGCCGCACTAACCTATACGCTGTAACATTGTGGTTCCTTCTGCTCACCTGTGCTGAAGGAATCGAGTTCGATTCGCTGCTCAACAATCCCAAGGCTCATGACGGCAAAACTGTTTCCGTGGATGGTGTTATACGAGGTAACGGTCCCACTTTCGAGCTTTATCGAGATGCATCAGCGGCGGATTCCGTCTCGCCGCCATCGACAAGCTTTTTTGTCTCGGCGCCTGATAACTGGAAAGCGACCCAGCCATACAATATGCGTCGCGTGCGAGTCACAGGGATTGTCGAAGCGAGGCGTCACGGAATCTGGGGAAATGCGTGTGCAATCGCACTGAAACGAATTGAGGTTCTATCGGAAGCGCCCGCCAAGCATCCGAGCTATCCGGTCGCCGTCGTTCGGAATGAAACCTCCGAGTCTTATTCTCTTCGCGCTGGGCCTCCCGGCGTGGAAGCGCAGCTTAGCATCGGACCACGACAGTTTCTACTTCTGCCACGATATGATGGAACGCTAACTGTTCTAGGGCGGGACGGCACAGTTGTTGCCAAACAAAAACTGAATGCTACACGAGAATCCGCCAACTTTGAATCCGCGCAAATGGTGTTCTACTACCGGATAACTGACCGAAAGCTTGAGGCCGTAAAATCCGTCGAAGCAAAAAGATGGGGTTGGAAGCGTTGAGAGGGACAAGAGGGACAAGAGGGACAAGAGGGACAATAGGGGCGGAAGAGAGAAAGGGTCAGTCCTTAGGATTGACACGTGAATTGCTGCTCTGGTAGAGATAGAGGCGTGCCCCGCCAGGAGAAGATTATCGATATCTACGACGCGCGCGGGCGGGAGAAGCACCATTATTGGCTCGCTGCCAATGGCGCCGTCGATCCGGCGACTCCAGCGATCGAGCAGGTTTGGGATGACGCGAACCGGATGACCAGGATTTTGAACAACTTCTCCATCATCGATTACACCTACAACGAGGCTGGACAGGTGCGCACGGAAGGCACGACGGTAACAGGAGACACAGCAGTCCGGGAAGTGCGCTATTGCTGATATCCGAGCGGGGACGTGGCGCAGATCACTTACCCCAATGGAACTATCGTAACGCGCAATCATACGCCGCGTGGACAGTTGGAAAGCGTCGGCTGGGGCAGCGGGGCCACGAGCTATGTGTATTTGCGGGACGGGAGAGTGGACTATCAGGCCAGGACCAACGACGTCACGACCAGCTATGAATATGATGGGCGCGGGATGATCGGGTCGGTGCGGCATACCAAGGGTGGGCACGATCTGGCCTACCGGCAGTATTGGCGGGATGACCGGGACCGGATTCTGGCCTGGAAACGAGGAACAGACCAGTCCTACAACCAAATGGAGGACGGGCGCGGGAACCGTTACCATTACGATCCTGAGGGACAGCTCGATCTCGCTTCCTATCGTGCGGAGAACCCGGAGGATGGCGCCACCACGCCCTATCGCAACGACAGCTTCCAGTACGATAAGCTGGGCAACCGGATGGGATCGAATTATGTGGCGAGCCGCGGGTCGATGAACTTCACGCGCAAGGACACTGGGCTCAATCAATACAGTGCCTGGTGGCCGTACTCGGCCACCAGCTATGACGACGACGTGGGTGGGACGTGGGGGGCGCCGCACCAGGCCAATGGAGTGTTGATGCAGGATGGCTGGATCACCGCGGGGTTCAACGCGCTCAACCAGCCTATCTCGATGTGGAGTCCGATGTATCCGGGCGGGACGTCGGCGCAGTGGATGTGGTTTGGGTATGATCCGCTAGGGCGTTGCGTGAAACGCTGGGTCAGTCCGCTTGTTGGCGGGCATGTCCCTGCGGCCAACACCAATCCGGCCACGTATTACTACTACGATGGGTGGAACATGATCCAGGAGGGCGCGAGTGGCGGGACGGACCGAGTCTATGTCCACGGTGGGCGGATGGACGAGATTGTGGCAAGCTGGGCGGGAGGTGGGTGGAGCCACCACCAGTATGATGCGCAGGGGAACTGCCTAATGCTTACGGACACGGACGGTGGAATCCGGGAGCAGTACGACTACGATGCCTTCGGGATGCCGTATTTCTACAATTTCCGCGGAGACAGGCTCGGGGGCACGAACCAATGGGGAAACCGGTTTCTGTTTACGGGACGGGAATGGCTGAAAGATCTGAAGGTCTATGATTATCGCGCCCGGATGTACCAGCCCGAGCTAGGCCGCTTTCTCCAGCCCGATCCGATGGAGTTCGAAGCGGGAGACTACAATCTCTATCGCTACTGCCACAATGATCCGGTGAACAAGAGTGATCCAATGGGATTGTTCCCTGGGCTCACGAACGAGGGCGGCGGCGATTGGATCAAAGGTTCCGATGGCCTTTCTGCCTGGGACCGGGATCACGGGATGCCTTCGAACCCGCCTGGCGGAGGCATCAAAATGGCGCCCGTGTTTCAAACCGGGCCGAAAAATGCACCCAAAGGAATCGACCAGGCTACTATCGGACAAGGCAGACGAATCCTCGCTCAGCAGACTAAGGAGGGAGAGGATTCAACGGGCTCGATTGTTGACGGTAAGGTATCTCCCGGTGACCGGCGCCCCAACGGAGAACAGGTTCCGTATAGGTTTGGAAAGCCGGTTTACGCACCCTCTGGCAATTCTGTTTTGGCAGCGAGAAAAATACTTTACATCGCGGAACCCGTGCCGCCCGGTCGCTCAGACCTCTTAACACATTATCATACTCGATATAATATTGGACATCAAAAGTTCGCTGAGCCGACGCCTATGGACGCAAACGCTTTAAAAACCACCAGAGCCATGCTTTTTTCCAATCCATATCTGAAAGCAGAAGGTGCTTACAGGATTTATCGAAATGGCGTCTCGGGGTACGAGACGCGTCATGACCTTTACGATCCCTAGGGAGGTACGTATAAATGGCCAGGATTTCCAGAACTATTTGCGCTTTGTTAGCAACTACGAGTTGGTTAGTAACGCCACAACTCCGGGGAGGAGATCTCCTTTTCGTGAAGGCGTCGAAGGACTATTACGAGGGAGATTTAGGGGAAGCATTCCGGCGCGAGTTCGAACCCCGGATGTTTACTCATGCGACTTGGCGTCAAAGACTTTACAGAAACTTTAATTTTGGCGAAGACCAGACGCTCGAATTCTACGTCCGCGCCGATGGCTCGCGATGGCTAAGTTTTCGGCGAGCCGATCCCTCACTAACGCAGGCAATACTCGATCGTTATTGGTCTCGCCAGGAATTCGATTTGAAGAAACGATTAGATTCTTCACACGTCAAAGCTTGCGAAACAGAGCTGCCTGAAAACCTTGCAAGCCAGATCGAGGCGCTCTGGCAAGTGATGGTACCCGGGGTGGTTAAGGAACCGGAGCGTAAAACCTTTGGCTCAACGGCGCCGGGAGTACTCTACGCCTTGAAGAAAAATGGCAACTCGACTGAAATCGGGGCGATGGCATTTGGCGCCTACCACACTCCTGCTTATGAGGAATTCATAAAGATCGTCGATGACCTAATCGGTCTCTGCGAGCGTCCAGCTTCGCGGGTCCTTCTTTTACAGAAATTGCCTCCAAAGATACGACATTTAACTGATCGATTGCGCGCCAAATAGGAGGATTAGGAAAGGAAGGAAAGAGGTCAGTCCTTAGGAGAAAGACGAAAGGGGACAGGCGAAGACAGAGCAGGAGGGCGACACAATGCTCCTCCGTCCCAGGTAGCTTTTTGGTGCTAACATATGCAAAATCTGATACGCCGTTTCACTCATCTAACAATAACCGTCTCAGTGTTACTCGTGTTCACTGTGGCGCCGGTCTTGAACGCGCGGCTCCGGGAAGCGTGGACCTTCCAGCGGATGTTTGATAAAGCCGACCTCGTTGTCATAGCACGGGTAATCGCATCGAAGGACAATTGGGAAGTCATGCCTTTTCCAGATTTTCCTTCACTCATAGTCATCGAAGTGCTTACGGAGTTCGAGACCCGGATCATAATTAAGGGGCCAAAAAACCTTACGAAATTCCGTTTACGACATTATAGATATAGATCAGAAGAGGAGGCCTTCGCAGTCGCGAACAATCCTCAACTCACCAAAATAAACCCGGGCGAACACCCAGCTTTCTTGCTCTTTTTGATTAAGGAGCGTGATGGTCGATATGTGCCGTTTGGCGGTCAAACGGACCCTGCTGCCCTTTCGGTGCTCGATTTAAGAGGGGGCGGCGATTGACACGGACAATTGCGAGCAGCACGGTTCTTGACCTACTGATAAGGATCATCACACCGGCTATTATCGCGGCGAAAAGAGTTGGAGGAAGTTCTTGTACTTGAACCCGAAGGACGGGCGTTTTTACGACGACTATACGTACCGAAAAACTCCCTTTGGGGAGCGCCCACCTGAGACAGACCAAGGGCGGGCGTCCGTCATCGGCCATGAGTTTGGCCACGCGTTGCTAGGTGCCCACGATGAGAGTCCACAATTTCCGCTGGGCCGAAACGTGCGCGATAACGAAAATGCTGTGCGAGCACAGGTTTTTCCGCCACTGCCGCCGCGTCGGGCGTATGGCGGCAATCAATTTCCAATCGATGAATAAACTAACAGTAATAACGGCGTTTTTGCTCTTGGCAGGGTGCGCAGGCACGGATCGACAAACTGCTCGTACAAAAGAACTTGATCGGGCCGCGCTAATTCAACTCGCAAGAAACGAACTTGGCCGCCGAGGGCTTGATCTTCCTCGCTTCTACGAGATTGAATTTGAGAACGGAGAAATTGGAAATGAAATCGGACCACCTCGCCCAATCTATTCCGTGTCATTTCTCTTCGTTTATCGGGGACACAAACGCGCGGTGTATACGGTGTTTATTGATAAGCGCTCCCATAAGATCGACCAAGTCTCTGATTACCGCGCTACCGTTCCGAGCCGCGTCTGAATCGAGCGGTACACGGCGCGGGGCAATAACAGAGCGTCGGATGGGGCAGCGGGGCAACCAGTTACGTTTATTTGCGGGACGGGAAAGTAGATTATCAAGCGCGAACCAATGGCGTCACGACCAGCTATGGGTATAAATGAGGCAACCAATAGCAGGCGGAAGGCCAGCTAGACGGTGCAGTAGACTTCTTGAACGAGCTTCTTGAGCTCGGCTCCGCGAATTGCAGATGCGTCGCTCTTATCTACCCGACGTTTCAACCCCGAAAAGGTGAGATCGGGGCAGGCACACGAGCCTTCGCCAAATGGCTTCGGCTTCGCAGGCGGGCCTCCCACATCCAGTGCTGTCCCCGTCAACC
>Ga0137396_10001911_pt1 | contig 11219 bp, 7 predicted proteins | sample czc16metaG_FD_108284 | JGI IMG/M metagenome (GOLD analysis project Ga0137396, IMG submission 108284) | Vadose zone soil microbial communities from Angelo Coast Range Reserve, California, USA - czcobulk3.16 metaG | ecosystem: Environmental > Terrestrial > Soil > Vadose zone | place: USA...
GCGCAGGCATACGGCGAGAACCTTAAGCAGGCGATGGACACGCTCCGCGCGCACAAAATGCGCAGCGCGCTCACCGTTTTTGGAGTGGTTCTGGGCGTCAGCGTCATCATGTTGGTCGCCGCGCTGATCACCGGCTTCGACGAAACCATTCAGGAAAATATCAAGCAGTTTGGCGCGGATACCGCGTTCATTTCCAAATGGGACCAGGGTTTCCATGGAGGCGACCCGCCGATGGAAGAGAGACAGCGCAAGCCCTTGACGCTGGAAGATGCGAAAGCGCTGATTGCCGGGTGTCCCGCGTTGAAAAATGTTACGACTTTCTTACAGACCGGGTGGATGCAGGTGCACACCGTGCGCACCAAGTCCGGTGAAGTCAGCGCCATCGATTTTCGCGGCGTGCAAGCCAATTTCGGCCAGGTGTATGCTAACGCTGCGACGCTCGCCGGACGTTTCATCAGCGAAGGCGACGACCTGCACCGCGAAAAAGTGGTAATGCTGGGCGAAAATGTTGCGCCGGTGCTTTTCCCGGGCGCCGATGCGGTCGGCAAGGATGTCATGATCGATGGCTCCGACTTTCGCGTGATCGGGGTGGTGGAAAAACCCAAAGGCGGCTTCGGCATGGGTGATGAAGATCGCCGCGTGCTCATTCCCTTCAACACTTTCAAAAAGACGTATCCGTCCGCGGATGAAATCAACATGCGGGTGCAGGCGAATCCGGGCATGATGGATCAGGCGGTTGACCAGGCCGAGGAAGTGCTGCGGCGGCGCCGCAACGTGGCCTACAACGGGAAGGACAATTTTTCGATTCGCACCGCGGCGCAGGAAGTCGAGGAGTTTCACAATATTATGATGATGGTTTACGTCGCGACGATTGTGCTCAGCGGCATCGGACTGTTGATCGGCGGCGTGGGCGTGATGAATATCATGTTGGTGAGCGTGACGGAGCGCACGCGCGAAATCGGCGTGCGGAAGGCGATTGGCGCGAAGCGCAGCGACATTACGTGGCAGTTCCTGCTGGAAGCGATGACACTGACGGCCTCTGGTGGCGTGATCGCACTGGTGCTGGTGAACGGCCTGGTGCTCCTGATTCGCCTTACGTTGCAGTGGCGCGGTGCCGTTCCGATCTGGGCGGCAACAGCCGGCGTGGTTGTCAGCGTGAGCGTAGGTTTAATCTTCGGCGTGTGGCCGGCAATGAAAGCTTCAAAACTCGATCCCGTCGAAGCTCTTCGGTACGAATAGTTCGCAGTGCGGCACAATTCCACCTACATCCGAATATTTGCGCGTGCATGGCTCGGGGCAGGTGTGATTGGGAGGCCGTTGCCAAGGCCTTTTGTGCTAGCGGTCAGCCCGGGTCCTGTCGGGCAATCCCAACGCAAAAGAGTGACTGGGACATAGGTCTCCTAAGGGAGTTCGAGAACTTCCTGGACTTGCGTGCCGATGGTTCTGGCGCGCAGGCGATACCAGATGACAATCAGCGCGACGGACACGGCGAAAATCAGTGTGGAGATGGCGTTGATTTCGGGCGTGATGCCGCGGCGGAGGCGGCCCCAGATTTCGAGTGGCAAGGTATTGTCGCGGCCGATGAGGAAGAAGGTCACGGCGATTTCGTCCATGGAGAGCGTGAAGATGAGCAGACCGGCGGCGATAAGCGAGAGTCTTAGATTCGGAAGCGTGACGCGCCAGAAAGTTTGCCAGGGCGTGGCGCCGAGATCGAGGGAGGCTTCTTCTTGCGCGCGCTCGAGTTTTTGCAGGCCGGCGAAGAGCTCGGTGGTGGCAACGGAAATGAGCGCGGTGCCGTGGCCGAGGAAAACAGTGAGCAGGCTGAGCTGCATTCCGGCGAAGACGGCAAACATGAGCAAGGAGAGGCCGGTGATGATGCCGGGGAGGATCAGCGGGAGCAGGACCAGGCGGCGGAAGAGGGCTTTGCCGGGGAAGCTGGCGCGGTCGAGCGCAAGAGCGGCGAGGAGGCCGAGGGTGAGGGAGAGGGCGACGCTGGCGGCGGCGACGAGGAGGCTGTTGATGACGGAATCCCAGATGGCGGCGTCGCCGAATAGCCGGCGATACCAGGCGAAGGTGAAATGGCGCGGGGGGAAGCCGCCAACGCCGTCGCGATTGAAGGAATAGACGATGAGCACAGCGATGGGCAGGTAAATGAAGGCGAAGACCAAGACAGCGTAGGCCGTGAGTAAAGGTGCGCACTGATGGGATCGCGTGGTCATTTGAAGGACCAGCGTTTCTCGAGGCGCTCGGTGGCGAAGAGTAACGACACGGTGATCAGCAGGATGCAGACGGAAATGGCGGCGCCGAGCGGCCAGTCGTAGGCGGCGCCGAAAAGGCTCTGCACGATGTTGGCGATCATGGTGGCGGAGGGACCGCCGACAAGGAGCGGGGCGAGGAAATCGCCAAGCGAAAGGACGAAAGCGAAGGTGGCGCCCGCGAGCAGGCCGGGAATGGAAAGGGGAAGAATGACGCGGAGGAAGGTGGCGCGGCGATCGGCCCCAAGATCTTGTGAAGCTTCGACGAGCGCGCGAGGGATGTGCTCGAGCGCGGCATAGATAGGAAGAAAGACGAACGGCGTGTAGATGTGCGTGAGCATGAGGACGACGGCGAAGGGGCTGTAGAGAAAGAAGCTGGCGGGTTCGCGCGTGATGTGGAGATATTGGAGAAAGCCGTTGAGCACGCCGTCGCTGCCGAGAATGGTTTTCCAGGCGTAGCCGCGAACGAGATAGCTGACCCAGAGAGGGACGATCACGAGTTGATAGAGGAGCTCCTTGCGCGGACCGGCGTGGAAGGAGAGATAGTAGGCGAGCGGGTAGCCGAGGAGGAGGGAGCAAAGAGTCACGGAAGCGGCGATGCGCGCGGTCCGGAGGAAAACCTGGAAGTAGAGAGGGTTGGTGAACAGCGCGCGATAGTTTTGCAGATTCCAGTGATGAATGAGCGAGCCGTCGCGGACAAGCCAGAAGCTGTGGGCGAACATGAGCGCGTAGGGGAGCAAGAGAAAGAGACCGACCCAGAGCAGCGGTGGGGCGGAGATGACGGCTTTGTAAGTGCGGGAATACATATCAGCGTGGCTCGCGATCGGTGGCCCGTGACCTGTTAGTGGCGCGAGTTTCTGTTACGGGGACGGCGTCGCTGGCGGAGAAAACGAATTCGTGTTCGCCGCTAAGCGGGCCGCTTGCGGGAATTCTGGCGCGCAGAATTTGATTATCGCCGCAATCGATTTCGAGGAGCTCGCTGGCGCCGCTGTAAATCTGCTGGCGGATGATTCCGCGGAAACGAACGGCTTCCGGAAGTTCGAGCGATACGTCTGCGAGCCGAATCGCTTCGGGTCGAACCGAGAAGAGTGCGGCGCCATTGGCGTGCGAGGTTCCCCACTGCAGCGCGCCCCACCGGACGAGGCCGTTTTTCACTTCACCGCGGAGCAGATTGGTCTGGCCGATGAATTCTGCCGTATAGGCGGTGGCAGGACACGAATAAATCTCGCGAGGCGAGGCGATTTGTTCCAGGGCGCCATTGCGGAGGAGTGCGATGCGATCGGAAAGAGCCATAGCTTCGTCCTGATCGTGGGTGACGAAGAGAAAAGCGATGCCCACTTCGCGCTGCAGAGCTTTCAGTTCACTTTGCATCTGCTTACGCAGATTGGCGTCGAGGGCGGAGAGCGGCTCGTCCAAGAGCAGGAGTTGTGGACGATTGATCAACGCGCGGGCGAGGGCGATACGCTGCTGCTGGCCGCCGCTGAGGGTCGCCGGGCGCGCATCGGCGAAGCTGATCATTTTCACCATGCGCAGAGCTTCTTCTACGCGACCCGCGATTTCCTGTTTGGGGGCGGCTTTCACGCGCAGCCCGTACGCGACGTTTTCGCGGACGTTCAGATGCGGGAAGAGCGCGTAATTTTGGAAAACAGTATTGACGCGGCGTTTGTAAGGCGGGAGGGTGTCGAGGCGCTCGTTGCTCATCCAGATTTCGCCGGAGGTGGGTTGTTCGAAACCAGCGATGAGCCGGAGAAGCGTGGTCTTGCCGGAACCACTCTCGCCGAGAAGGGTGAGGAATTCGCCGGGGGCGATTTGCAGCGAAATATTCTTGAGGACCTGCGTGGCGCCGAAACTTTTTGCCACGCTGCGGACTTCCAGGAGCGTACTGCCGGATGTTGCACCCTGCGGCGAGATGGCGCCGGCGCTCACTGCGCGCTCTTGACCTCGTTCCAAATTTCGTTGTATTTCGCGCGCCGAGGAACATCCTGCCAAAAGTAAATGCGCTTCATGTATTCGTCAGGGTCGTCGAGGTGCAGGCTCTTGCGCTCTTCGGGAGTGAGAAGCTGTGAGGTGGCGGGATTCGCCGGCGTGTAGCGAGTGACGTCGGTGACCAACTTTTGCGTTTTCGCTTCCACCATGTATTCAAGGAATTGCTGCGCGAGTTCCTTGCGAGGGCTGGCCGCGGTGATCATCAAGTGATCGATCCAGCCAGTGGTGTGTTCCTTTGGAATGGTTTCCCCGATCGGGAAATTAAGCTTGTGAAGCTCGTTGGTCGTGAGCGGCCAACCCATGGCGGCGATGACTTCGTGATTCTGGAAAAGGTTGGTGAGTTCACCTCCGGTGGACCAGTATTTCCGGATGTTGGGCTTGAGCTCGATCAGTTTTTTCTTGACGGCTTCGAGCTGTGCGTCGCTCAGATTGTAAAGTTGATTCGGATCCGGTTTATCGTAGCCCAGAACCTGCGCGGCCATGTACACGCTGGAGAGCTCGTCCCAAAGCGAAATTTTGCCCTTGTATTTTGGATCCCAGAGGACGCTCCAGGAGTCAGGCGGTCGCGCGAAGGCAGTCGTGTCGTAGAGCAAAGGATTGGGTCCCCAAACAAAGGGCACGCCATACGTCTTGCCATCGGCTTTGACCAGGGGAGAATCGCGAAGCCTCGCGGAGAGCTGGTTGTAGGTAGGGATTTTGGAAAGATCGAGCGGCGCGGCTAGGCCCGCGCGGACAATGGAGGTGGCCACGTCGCTGGAGGGCGAGATGACATCGTAGTTGGAAGCGCTGCCGCCGCGCAGCTTGGCGACCAACTCATCGCTCGAACCCATGTAGGCCGCAACGACTTTGCAATGGTGAGCTTGCTCGAACGGTTGCAGGAAGGAAGGATCGGCGTAGCCTTCCCAAACGAGCAAGCTCAGCGTATCGGTTTTGGACTTGCAAGCGCCCAGGGAAGCAGTCAAGAAGACAATGCAGAAGAGCAGCGAACGTCGCGTCATTGTGGATGATCCTGCCTTTTTACTTTACCGGCGCTTGATAGACTACACGCCCGCCGACGATGGTGGTCAAGACTTTGGTTTCCGCGAGGCGATGCGGATCGATTTCAAAAATGTTTTGCGAAACGATGATGAGATCGGCGAGTTTGCCGGGTTCGATGGAACCTTCGGTTTTTTCGCGGCGGCCTGCATAGGCGGCGCCGAGCGTATACCCGCGAACGGTTTCCGCAACGGTCAGCCGCTGCTCGGGAACAAAGCCGGCGTCCGGCTTGCCTTCCGAGGTCTGGCGCGTGACCGCGGTCTGCACACCCTCCCAAGGATTCAGCGTGACGACCGGCCAATCGCTCCCGAACGCTAAGTGTCCTCCAGCGTCGGAGATGCTTTTCCAGGCCCAGGCGCGCGAAGCTCGATCGGGACCGGCGTTGCGAGCCCAAACGTCCAACGTATCGGTATCGGGATAAGAATGCAGCGGCTGCATGCTGGCGATAACGCCGAGCTTCCCGAAGCGAGGGATGTCCGCGGCAGTAACCGTTTCGATGTGTTCGATGCGCGGACGTCGATCCGTGGCGCGGTTGACCTCCTCGGCGTTCTGATAGGCATCCAGGGCCGTCCGAACTCCATAGTCGCCGATGGCGTGCGTGAAAAGCTGGAGGCCACGTTTATCGAGCCCCGCGACCGCGGCGAGGTAATTCGCCGGTTCCCAGAAGAGCTTGCCCTTCACCGATGGGTCGTCGCTGTAAGGCTCCAGCATGGCTGCGGTATGCGATTCGACGACGCCGTCGACCATCATTTTGACCGCATTCGTGTCGATCCAATCGTCGTGGAATTTTTTTCGAGCCGATTCGATGGCGTCGAGATCTTGAGCGCGAAGCTTGGGCGGATCCAGGAAATAGGCGATGTAGAATCGCAGGCTTAGCTGCCCTTGGCGGCGCAGCTCGTCGTAGAGATCGAGCTGCTCGAAGTCACCGCCGGCGCTATGAACACGGGTGAGGCCATGTTCATTGGCCCATTTCATGCCGGCGCGAAGGGCCGCGAGTTTTTCATTGCGCGATGGTTTGGGAACGACGCGTGCGACCAGCCCTTGCGCCGACTCCTTCAGGGCACCGGTCGCTTCACGCGTTTTCGGATCGCGCACGATGGCGCCATTGGGGGAATCGGGAGTTTCGTTGGTAATCCCGGCTAGAGCCAAAGCTTTGGAATTGGCCCAATAAGTGTGGCCGTCGTAGCCCTCGAGGAAAACGGGGCGATCGGGGAATATTTGGTCGAGATATTTCTTGTTGGGTAAAGCTTCCGGGCCGAACATGGCGTAGTTCCAGCCGCGCCCGAGCACCCAATCGTTCCCCGGATGTTTCGCGGCGTAGTCGCGCAATCGTTGCTGTATGTCGGAGGCGTCCTTTGCACCTTCGAGGTTGACGCGGCCGAGACTCAAGGAGCCGTCGAGGAAGTGGATGTGGCAGTCGACAAATCCGGGAAGGACCAGATGGCCGGCACCTTCAAGGACTTCGGTTCCCCCATATCGGAGCTTGTTGATCGTGGCATCGTCACCGACGGCCACGATTTTTCCGTCGTGAATGGCAATGGCTTGAGCCCAGGGGCGGTTCACATCGCCGGTGTAGACCTTGGCTCGAAGAATGATCGTATCCGCCACGGGAATCGGAGGCTGGGCGTTTGCGAACAAAAGGGCTGCAGCCGCTAGTAGTGTTGCTATTAGGACCGCCCCGTATATACGTCCCTTATTCATTTGAAGCCTCACAAGACCAAGCCGTGCCCGTGACGACGGCGATTTAAAACGTGGGCGGCGTGTTGACCCACAGCAGCCACGCTTCCGTGCGGCCGGGGTTGCGCCAGCGATGCGGCGTGGAGCTTTCGAAATAAAGACTGTCGCCCGTGTTCAGGCGATAATGCTCCGTCTTGCCCAGCCAGATTTCAAACGTTCCGCGGAGCACGTGCAGGAATTCCTCGCCTTCGTGCGTGTAGGATTCGCCGCTGCCGCCGCCGGGTTTGATGCGGAAGAGGTGTGGCTCCATGGCCGTGTTTCCCCAAGCGAGAAGTTCCATGCGCACGCCGGCATTGGTCTCCAGAACTTTTCGCTGCGCGGGACGCACCAGGCGGGGATTTTCTCCCGCGGTTTCGAAAAGCGAAAGAATATTGGTGCGATAGAAGCGCGCGATGCGGCGCAGCGTGGCCACCGAAGAGCGCATCTGGCCGCGCTCGAGGGAGCTGAGAAATCCGACGGAGACACCGGTGGCGCGAGCCACTTGCGCGAGGGAGAGTCCGCGCCGCGTGCGCAGGCGGCGAAAGCGCTGCCCAGGAAGAGAGGCGGCTTCAGCGGGGAGAGCGACAGCGCCCTGGCGCTTGAGGACATGCACGATGGCGGCGGGATTCAGGCCGCGGGCGCGGCGGAGAAACAGCGCGCGTTGCAGGAGGCGCACGTCGGCTTCGGAATACAGGCGATAGCGGCTCTTGGTGCGCTGCGGAGAAACCAGGCCGAGTTGTTCCCAGGCGCGCAGCGCGGAGGAGGAAATTCTCACGCGGCGCGCGACCTCACTGATGCGCAGCAAGGATTGCGACCGATGCTTTGGCGATGCTTTGGACAAATTCTTTCTGCTTGACACGAGTCCGGGCTTTCTCTAAGTTTGCTGGATTATAGTAAGGTTCACGCAACAGGGCAACCTCGAAGAATCGAACCGCGAACTAGAATTCTTCAGGTAAGGGGTGACTTCATGAGGTTAGATGTCTCCGTTCGGCATCCTGGACTTTGTCGTCTGGGCGCGGTGTTGCTTTGCTTGCTCGCAATCGCCTCGTTTCCAGGAGTGATTTCGACCAGCGCGCAGAGCACCGGCGGGCGCATTCGCGGCACGGTGACGGATCCGAGCGGCGGCGCGGTCACCGGAGCGAAGGTTACGCTGACCAACGAAGCGACGAATGCATCGCGCCAGGCGGAATCCGGCGCTAACGGAGAATACCTCTTTCTGGAAGTGCCGGTTGGCAACTACGAGATAGATTTCACCGCGCCGGGCTTCAAGAAACATGTACGCAAGGGAATCGCACTGGATCTCAACCAGGTACTTGGCATAGACATCGCTTTGCAGCTTGGCGGCGCAACGGAAACCGTGGAAGTGACCGGAGTCCCTCCCGTTGTGGACACAACCTCCACGCAGCTCGGCGCGGTGATGAACAGGACCGCGATTAGCGAGCTGCCGCTCAATACACGCGACACTTACCAGCTTCTCCAGTTGCAACCCGGCGTACAGTCCCAGCTAGGCTCGAACCTGTTCGCTGGGAGCAGCAATCCCGGCGTGGTGTCGGTTAACGGCGGCCGCGGGCGAGCCAACAATTATCAAGTAAACGGAGGCGATGCCAACGACGTCTTCGTCAATCTTCCTGCCATTCAACCTTCTCCGGACGCGATTTAGGAATTCCGCATCATCACAAACACGTTTGACGCCGAGTTCGGGCGCAATTCCGGAGCGGTCGTCAATGTGGTGACGAAGAGCGGAACGAACGAGCTGCACGGCGATGTTTTTGAATTTTTTCGGAACAAGGTGCTCAACGCGAAAAATTTCTTCGACCCCGAGAAGGCCGATTTTAAACAGAATCAGTTCGGGGCCACTCTGGGCGGGCCCATCAAGAAAGATAAGACTTTCATCTTCGGTTCGTATGAGGGGCGTAGGATCATAAGCGGCGTCTCTTCCGGAACCGTCCTCCTGCCGACCACAGGAGAGTTAAATGGCGACTTTTCCGGAGGTCAGACTTTCACCGGCACGCTCGTCAACTCCGCTCTGCTGGCTAACCGGCCCGGTTGCACCGCCGCGATTAACAGCGCTGGCGGCACGTTGGCGGACAATACGCCGTATTCCACGGTCTTCCCCAACAATCAGATTCCCAAGGCTTGCTTTGATGCCACGGCTGCGGACCTGACCAGCCTTTTCCCGAAGGCCGCTGGCGGCGGCAACGTCTTTAGTTCCAACCCGTCCGATCATTCGAGGGGAGATCAGGGTACGGCACGCTTCGATCACAAGATCGCGCCGAATCAGCAATTCAGCGTCTATTACTACATCGATGATTCAACCGATACGCAGCCATTTTCGTTTTTCCAAGCTGCGGGCGCCAACGTTCCGGGATTCGGAGCGAACTTCACCACCCGATTTCAGCAGTGGAACATAAGTCATACCTGGACGATCGGCTCAACGTCCGTTAACGAGGCGCGCTTCACCTATTTTCGCGAAGGCCAGGCAAACACGGACCGTCCAGTGCAGGTGAGTAAAGACGGAACAGTACACAGCACGTGTCCAACAGTCGACCCCGCGCACTGCTTTTCCGACCCAGCTACGCCCGGAGCAGGCATAACCACGACCCTGCCTGGGCACGCGGGCCTGCCATTCATAAACATCTCGGGCGGAGTCGTAATCGGTAACAACTTTGAAGGTGAACTGCCCCAGGTGGGGAACGTTTTCCAGTGGACGGACAATTACAGCAAGATCATTGGAAAGCACAGCCTCAAGTTTGGCGCAGATGTCAGTCGGGCGCGATTCGACCAAACGCTGTACTTTGAAATAAATGGGAGTTTTGCATTTCAGACCAACCCAAACCTATGCGGGCCGGCCAATCCAAGTCTTCCTCCAAATTGTACGCCCCCCAGCGGTAATGATTTGGGTTTCTCGGATGCCTACGGCAATTACCTTTTGGGCCTGCCCACCTCTTACGGTCAGGGTGCCGCGCAGGGAGAAAACGCGCGAACCACTTCGGTGTTTCTGTATGCGCAGGACAGTTGGAAACTTAAACCAAGCTTGACGCTCAACTACGGGCTGCGATGGGAATTGAATACGCCGTATAACGAAATCAAGCATCGTGTACAAACATTCCGCCCAGGCCAAGCCGACACGATTTTCACATGCGTGTTGAGTCCGACGTACCCTTCTGGACTGCCCAATCCGACATTCGCGGGCGTGGCTGTGAATGGAAGCACCGACTGCAGCCCCTCAGGGCCGTCGAACGCCGTCTACCCACTGGGCCTAGTCATTCCGGGCGATAAAGGAGTGCCCAACGGGTTGACGCAGACCTATTACAAATCTTTTGCGCCGCGCCTGGGTCTGGCGTGGAGTCCTGGAGCGACTTCTGGTTGGTTGGCCAAGCTGACCGGTGGTCCGGGCAAAACCAGTATTCGATTGGGCGCTGGCATGTTCTACAACCCGATTGAACAACTGGTGCTCGAGCAGTTCAGCGCTGAACCTCCATTCGGCGGGAGCGTGTTGCTGTCGGGCACGCAGTTCAATTTGCCCTTTGCGTTTCAGTCCGGCGGATTCGCCCCGAATCCATTCGGCGGCATTCTCAATCCCGTTCGCGGTCAGTCCGTCGATTGGTCGATTTTCCGACCGATTCTTTTGTTCGGCGAATTTCAGCCGAACATGCGCTCGCAGTATTCCGAGCAATACAATTTCACCATCCAGCGCCAGATTGCCAAAGATCTGCTCTTTCAGATCGGCTATGTCGGAACGCAAGCGCATCGTTTGCTGCAGTCTGTTGATCTGAATCCCGGGCAAGCCCAGCCATGTTTGGATTTGCACGCGATCTCCGTCGCGAACGGCGGAGCCAGCAGCGACTGTGGCTCATTCTTTGCCGATAGCTCGTTCACTGTTCCTGCCGGATCGATTCCCGCTGGGATGACGCTGCACCTTCCTTACGGCAACGCGCCCTCGGTGACGGGACCCAACAACCCGGCCATAAACCTCGTCGGGCTTCGGAAGTTTTCTTCTCCGCAATGCCAGCCGACCAATACCGATCCGACGACGAATGGGTGCCCCGGGGACTTCGTCCCGGTGTTCGGCAGCATTTTTGCCCAGAACACTGTCGGGAACTCCGTTTACAACTCCTTGCAAGTGATGTTGCAGAAGCAGATGTCGCACGGGCTGCAGTTTCAGGCTGCCTATACTTTCAGCAAGTCGATTGACAGCTCGTCCAGCTTTGAAAGCATTGTCAATTA
>Ga0137396_10001915_pt1 | contig 11211 bp, 8 predicted proteins | sample czc16metaG_FD_108284 | JGI IMG/M metagenome (GOLD analysis project Ga0137396, IMG submission 108284) | Vadose zone soil microbial communities from Angelo Coast Range Reserve, California, USA - czcobulk3.16 metaG | ecosystem: Environmental > Terrestrial > Soil > Vadose zone | place: USA...
GAGGGAATATCTGCACGCGCAGCAGGGGCATGCGCACGCCAGGGAAGCCGAAGCGTGGCTGCGCGCGAGCGAGGCACACACGCGGGACATCGTCGAAATGGCGCTCGATGCCTTCATCGGGATGAATGCCGCTGGAGTCATCACCAACTGGAATGTCCAGGCCGAACGGATGTTCGGTTGGCCCCGGCAAGAGGCCATCGGGCGACTCCTCTCCGCCACCATCGTCCCCGCACAACACCGGGAAGCCCATGAACGCGGGTTGCGTCATTTCCTCGCAACCGGCGAGGGACCGGTGCTGAACAAACTGATCGAGATCACGGCCTGCCACCGGGATGGGCGCGAGTTTCCGATAGAACTGGCGATCTCGCCGGCCTTGGTGCAGGAGGGGGCCTACACGTTCAGCGCGTTCGTCCGGGATATCACGGTGCGGAAACGGGCGGAAGAGCGGTCGGCCATGCAGCACAGTCTGACCCGGGTGCTTGCCGAGTCGGAAACTCTCACAGACGCGATACCGAAGATGCTTTGCACCATCTCCGATCTCTCCCGTTGGGATCTTGGCACGCTCTGGTTCGTGAACGAGAACGAGCACCCGGCCGTCCTCAGTTGCGCGGAGATCTGGCACCAGCCTTCAGTGGAAGCGGTGGAGTTCTCACGGGTGACCAGGCAGAGCGTCTTCACGCGTGGCCTCGGCCTGCCGGGACAGGTCTGGGCGGACGGCAAACCAGCCTGGGTCCTCGATGTGATGCAGGACGCCAACTTTCCCCGCGCGCCGTTCGCCGCACAGGCGAATCTCCACAGCGCCTTCGCGTTTCCCGTCAGGATCAACGAAACGGTACTGGGGGTGATGGAATTCTTCAGTCATGAGATCCGCTCCCCTGATGATGATCTGCTGCAGGTATTCGTCACCGTCGGCAGCCAGATCGGTCAGTTCATTGAACGGAAACGGGCGGAGGCCAAAGTTCACACCTACGCGGAGGAGCTTGAGCAGAAAAACCGAAACCTCGACATGGCGTTGACCGAGGCTCAGGCCGCCACGCAAGCCAAATCCGCCTTCCTCGCCGTCATGAGCCATGAAATTCGTACCCCCATGAACGGCATCATGGGGATGACCGGCCTCTTGCTTGAGACACCTATGACGCCTGAGCAGCGCGACTACGCCGAGACTGTGCAGCGATCCAGTGAGGCCCTGCTCAACATCATTAACGACATCCTTGACTTCTCGAAGATCGAGGCCGGCCGGCTGACGTTGGAAACGATCGATTTTGACCTTCGGACGACGGTCGAAGAGGCCTTGGACCTCTTTGCCGAGCCGGCGCAGCGCAAGGGCCTGGAATTAGGTTGCCTCCTGCACGCTGAAGTGCCCACGGCTCTACGGGGCGACCCCGGCCGCTTGCGTCAAATCCTCGTCAATCTCACCGGCAATGCGCTCAAGTTTACCCAACAGGGCGAGGTGATGATTCACGTGACTCGGGGCGAGGAGACTGCCGACCGCGCCCTGATCGAATTTGCCGTGACCGATACGGGCATCGGCATTGCCCCCGAAGCACAGGCTCTTCTGTTCAAGCCGTTTTCCCAGGCGGATACCTCGACCACGCGGAAGTTCGGCGGCACGGGGCTGGGCCTCGCCATTTGCAAACAGCTCGTTGAACAGATGGGGGGTCAGATCGGAATCGAGAGTGTTCCCGGTCAAGGGAGCACCTTCCGGTTTACGGTGTGGCTGACCAACCAACCGGCAGACGCTCACGCGACACCACTGCCGAGAGGGTCCCTCCAAGGGCGGCGGTTGTGCATTGTGGATGACAATCCCACCAACCGGCGTATTCTGGAACAATACGCTGCTCACTGGGGGCTCCAAAGCGCCTCGGCCGCGGACGGGTACCAAGCCCTCGCGCTGCTGAGAGACGCGGCGACCCGGGGAGAGCCCTTCGATTTAGCGATCCTTGATATGCAGATGCCTCGCATGGACGGCCTCCAGTTGGCGCACGAGATCAAAGCCGATTCGGCATTGGCGGCGACCCAGCTTGTCATGCTCACCTCCATTGGGCTGCGTGGGCATGCTGAGAAGGCAAAACAGGCGGGGATCTCAGCCTACCTGACCAAGCCCGTACATCGCTCACACTTATACGACTGTCTGACAATGATTGTGGACTTGCCTGCGAAATCAGCCATTGACCGGCTGGAGGTTGGAGCCGCCAGTCGGCCCGACGATGTGTTGGTGACCCGCCACGTCCTCAAGGAAGCCGCGGCGGCGGCGCGCGCCCGCATTCTCGTGGCAGAAGACAATATCGTGAACCAGAAAGTCGCGGTGTGTCAGCTGGAAAAGCTCGGCCACCGGGCCGATATCGTGGCCAACGGGCGAGAAGCGGTCGAAGCGGTCTCTCGGGTCAGGTACGCGTTGGTCTTGATGGATTGCCAAATGCCCGAGATGGATGGATTGGAGGCGACGGCGATGATTCGGAAGCACGAAGGGGAACAGGCGAGCCGACGACTCCCCATCATCGCCATGACCGCGAACGCCATGCAAGGAGACCGTGAGAAATGTCTGGTGGCAGGCATGGACGATTATCTCGCCAAGCCGGTGAAGCTGGAGCACCTCGAGGCGATGCTCGCCAGATGGATTTCGGGCCAGTCAACACCTGATGAACAGAAGGAATCGGTCTCGTCGAAAAAACAAGAATCGGTTCAAGATTGTGTAGATTCCGCGGTGTTGGCCGATTTGCGCCAACTTGATATGTCCTGTGGCCTCCTGTCCACGTTGATCACCCATTTCTTGGAAGACGTTCCCAACCGTCTGACCGCCTTACAGGACGCGCTCCAGCAGGGTGATGCAGGGGCGTTGGCGCGAGTGGCCCACGAGTTGAACGGCTCCAGCGGCAACCTGGGCGTACGGAAAATGCGCCAGCTCTGTGTCGAGCTCCAGGCACTCGGGAAAGCCAAGGACCTCACCCAGGCCGGGGATCTGCTCGCGCAGCTCGTGAGCGAATTTGAGGTGGTGCGCCAGCGCCTGATGGCTGAACACGCGACGATCGCTCATGACGCTCTCGCCGATGAAGCATAAGGAAGTGAGGAATTCGCATGGATAAGAAGACAATCCTGATCGTGGATGACAATGCGGACACTCGACTGTTACTCAGCGCTCGTCTGAAAGCCAATCACTATCACACGGTCTTTGCAGCCGATGCGCTCCAGGTGATGTCTGTGGCTCTGAGGGAGCGGCCGGATGCGATCTTGCTTGATTTGGGCCTTCCCGGCGGGAATGGCTTGATGGTTCTGGAGAGATTAAAATCCAATACTTCCCTGGGTTGCATCCCGGTCATCATCGTGACCGCTGAGGACCCAAAGGTGGCTGAAACCTGCACCATCGAGGCCGGCGCAGCCGCGTTCCTTCAAAAGCCCGTGGATCACGACAAGCTCATGGCGGCGGTGCAGCAAGCCCTGGGAACAACATGAGACCTGTCCTTAAAGAGTGGTGATATTGGCTTGAGGGAATCGATATCACGCCACAGCTGTTGCGCGACAAATTCATTCAGTTGGTAGAGATGAGGAACAGACCGAACCGTCTAATTAAAGGGCTCCTCGCGCATTCCTTTCAAACTCCATAACACGAATACTCTCTCACATTCCTCTCTTCTTGTCAGACCCACATCGACAACAGAACAGGTAACTTCTAGCCGGTTCTTCGATGATCAGGATGAGATATCTGGTTCATCGGTTGTCGCTTCACTTTGCCATCAAGCTATGCCAAGATAATCGAGGTGTGCAACGCGTCAATATTTCGTAATGAGGTCGCGGGCTTGTCGAAGTGGATCTTGCCATGAGTCTCGCGTGGGTCTGGGCCAGCTGTGCGATCCACCCGAATCCTTCCTCCGAACCCCGCACGAAGACGGATTCGGTCGAAGGCCAGCCTCCTCCGGACATCGAAAGGACAGAACCGCCAAGACGACCAGCCACCACTCGCCCACGATCGATGCGAGGGTCTTGCTAGCGGCGCTATTTCGCGCAAGATTCGTGCTGATAGGGTCATTCGACCGTCGCGTGAAAAGGAGAACAAGGTCAATGAAATATCTGTTTTTATACGTAGTAGCCCTGCAACGAGGGATTCATCCTTCTGCCGCTCTCGCAGACAATCGATCATGACAATACGAGACGACCTCGCGCGCGCATTTCATGACACGCAGTCGTTCAAGTGGGACCCGATCAAAGGATTCACGCTGGCGTCCGGTCAGACCAGTCCCTTCTATGTCGATTGTCGATCGCTCATGGCCTATCCTGGGTCGCGCCGGCTCGTGGGGCATCTCGCGCATGAAGCATTGGCTGGGGTGACGATCGACTGTCTTGGAGGGCTTGAAATCGGCGCGATCTCTATTGCGACGACCGTCTCGGACTATTGCTACGAGGCGACTCCACGCCGGGATTGGCGGACCTTCGTGGTGCGGAAGCAAGCGAAGGACCATGGATTGGGGAAGCTGATTGAAGGAGCCGTGCGCTCGGGAGATCACGCATTGATTGTAGACGATGTGTTGACGAGCGGTGGGGCCCTGCTGAAAGCGATTGCAGCGGCTCGAGAGGCCGGCCTTGTGGTGAGTCAGGCGCTTGTGATCGTGGATCGAAAAGAACAAGATGGGCGCGCACGCGTCGAACAGGAAGGGGTGTCGCTGATCAGTCTTCTGACGATCGAGGATCTGAGGCGACAGCAGGTTGGAACGCCCTAGGATCCGATATCCTCTCCGCAGCTTTTATTTGCATTGAAACTGAATGCCCCACCGACGCTCCTGCACGATTTCCTGCGCGCCTTCTACCGGGCTGACCATCCGGGTTCTGCCCTTGGCTTCCCCTTCCCGCACGATGGTATAGGGTCCGCCGCATTTTTCCTTCATGAGGGCGAGGGCGTCTTGCCGAAACGATGACAGCATCGATCCCTGCTCTCCCTTGAAGGGATAGGCGACAACCCCTCCGTTTTCTCTTTCCTGAACCAATTTGGCCCCTTCGGCACAACCGGTCAAGGCGATGAAGAAGAGGGCGGCGAGGCTTGACCAGATCTTCATGCGGACCCTATCATACTCATGAGAGTGATCCCGGTCGGACGATTCACTGCCCTGTTTGTTGAAAGGAGGCCAACCATGACCAGGCGCATGGTCATCACCGTTGTCAGTCTGTTTCTGCTGTCTGCGATCTCGATCAGTGGGGTGTCAGCCCACCATTCCTACTTGCTCACAGTCCAGCAGTTGCGTGCCGGATTGACCAAGGCGCCCTCAATGTCACAAAAGGGGTTCATCTTGATCGATGTCCGATCTGCGGAAGAGCATGCGACAGGATTCATTCCCGGAACCGATCTGAACATCGACTTCAGGGAAATTCAGGCTCGGCATCGGGACATCGGGGCCCAGTTGGATGATCATCTGGTTGTCTATTGCCAGTCCGGCCATCGCAGCAACATTGCGGCAGAAACACTGGCCGATTTGGGTTACCGTCATGTCTACAACGTCACCGGCAGCATGAATGCCTGGCTCGCGGCCGGCTTTCCGGTTGAATCGGGGCGCCGTTAGTTCGACGCACATCTCGACGAGCTCACCTGTCTATGGTCTTGGCATCGGCTTGCTTCCGGCGCAGGCTAATCCCGATCACGGCTGGAAGTCCGACGTGGGTTGTGGTGCTGCCTTCTAACAGGGGTATCCAGGTGTGTAAACCGGCCCTCTCAGACGTGGCTTGTTGGAGCGAGGGACTGACGGCGACGTCAGAAGAGGATCCTCCATCCATGGCCATGACCTGGTGTAGGGATGGAAAGGCGTCCCGCAGGCATTCCCCAAGGACATGGAGTGACACCACTTCCGTGGTCTTGAGGACCAGGAGATGCCCATTGCTTTGTTCTGCGACGAGGGTCTGATGCGCGCGTTTCCCGGTTTGGCGGACACGGATTTTTCCTGTCCGGTCGAGGAGCATGAGCGATTGCGCAACTTCTCGATAGGGAACGTGCTGTTCGTCAAAGGTGTCAAAGGTCAAGTCCAAAACCCGCGCGCGTCGTGAATGATCCTCCGCCGGTTCTGCCACAAACAGCCCCAGCCAGGTGGCGTGCCGCTTGCTCCCCAGCGATTGACCGTTTCCATAGAGCAGCCCGAGGTACGCATAATTCTCACGGAAAAGCCCAGCATTGAATACCAGATCGTGGCCGGTTCGTTCTTGCCATTGGCGAATATCGAGCGGGTCTGAGAAACCGTCTTGCTGGTAGTAGTGTACGGTAAAACGATAGCGATCAGGATCGATCTCGACGGCGACCAACGGCGCGACGTCTGGGCATTGCGTGTGAGGATTCCAGACGGAAATGGATAATCCGTCTCCGAGTTGATCCCCTGTGAGGATCTGAGCCGTCGTCGTTGAGGGTCCGCTGAACATGACGAAGATAATACCCAGAACAAACCGGGCGACAGGGGTGCAAGGGAGTGACCAGTGGAAGCTGTTGTCCCGTACCATAAGTGTCTCTAGATCGAGTATAGAGAGGGCCGATACGGAGCGTCAAATCATTCGAGGAAGAAGGGCAACGGCTGCGATGCGAACCACGCATAGTCAGCGCGGGTTTGGCTGGGCTGTCGATGGGGAGGCGCTGGTCCTGTCTGATGGCGTGCTGGCATCGAGCAGATTGCGGACTGCGCGGCCGAGCACCTCAGGAGTGAAGGGCTTTTGTAAGAAACTGCTCGTGCCCTCTTCTTGTCCGGCCATAATGCAGACGTCATCCATATACCCCGATATAAACAGGGTTCTTAAGTCCGGCTTGATGACGGAGAGATGCTGTGCCAGTTCCCGTCCGCCCATGCCCGGCATGACGACGTCGGTCAGAAGAAGCTGTAACGATGCTGCCTGTTGTGTCGCCAACAAGCAGGCTTCGACCCCGTTCTTGGCTTCTACGACCCGGTAGCCTAGTTTCCGCAGCTCGTCTCGCACGAGCGTACGTACGCTTGGCTCATCTTCCACCAAGAGAATCGTTTCCGTACCTCTCTGAGGCTGTCCCAGGGGCTGGGTTGGCGCGGTGGTGAGGATGTCGGACTCGACGCTCGGAAAATACAGATCGAAGCGCGTGCCATGGCCCACTCGGCTGGTGACGTCGATGGCACCGCCGGATTGGGTGACAATCCCAAACACCGTGGAGAGGCCAAGACCGCTGCCCTTCCCCTCCCCCTTCGTGGTGAAGAATGGTTCAAAGATATGGGATTGTGTCATGCGGTCCATGCCACAGCCAGTATCGCTGACGGCCAATCGGACATAGGGACCTGGCGGCAGCGGGGTGAGGTGGTAGACCGGACTGCGGGTCAGTTCGACCTGGGCCGTTTCGATCGTGAGCGTTCCGCCCTTCGGCATGGCATCCCGCGCGTTGACGACGAGATTGACCAGCACCTGTTCAAGCTGGGCTTGGTCGGCGCGCAGCCGCCCGTTCGTCGGATCGAGTTTACTGACGAGCTGGATGTCCTCGCCGATGAGGCGGCGCAGCAAACTTTCCAGAGTCGTGACAGCGGTGTTGAGCGACAGAATTTTCGGGTCCAGCGATTGTTTTCTGCTGAATGTGAGCAGTTGTCGGATCAGCGTCGCGGCCCTTTCGCCGGCCTTCAGTGTTTCTTCGATCTTTCCACGAAGGGGGTGTTGAGGGCCGAGTTCCGTCAAGAGGACTTGGCTGTACCCCATGATGATGGTCAGGAGATTATTGAAGTCATGCGCGATCCCTCCGGCCAACCGGCCAACCGCTTCCATCTTCTGGGACTGCCGAAACTGTTTCTCGCTCTGCCTAAGGGCCTCTTCCGCCCGTTTCCGTTCGGCGCGGTCATCCAGCTCACGTAAGGCGCGCTGGACCGAGGGCACCAGCCGCCCGAGCCGTTGCTTGAGCACATAATCCGTCGCGCCTTGATGCATGGCGTCGATGGCCAGTTCCTCTCCGATGGTGGCCGAGACGAAGAGAAAGGGCACGTCAGGACAGTGCTGACGTGCCAAAATAAGTGCCGTCATGCCGTCGAAACCCGGGATCGAATAGTCCGCCAGGATGAGATCCATCCTGCCTTCTTTGAGGGCCGCCACAAATGCCTGACGTGTGTCGACGAGTTGCGACTGACAAGGGATGTTGCCCTCCATCAGGGTGGCCGTAATGAGTTCCGCGTCGACCGGATTGTCCTCGAGATGGAGTAGGCGGAGCGGGGTTTTCACAGGTCCTTCGTAATGAGACTATCGATTAGGTCAGAGCCTTCGGGTGGCGGTTCGTTGATCACGCCCCAAAAAACACCAAGTTCTTTCACGGCCGTGATGAATTGGTGAAACTCAACCGGCTTCACCACGTAGGCGTTGGCGCCCAACGCATAGCTTTGGGCCAAATCGCGCTCTTCGCGCGAGGACGTGAGCATGACGACGGGAATCGGTTTCAGGTTCACGTCGTTCTTAATCGTTTTCAAGACCTCGAGCCCGTCGACTTTGGGCATCTTGAGATCCAGGAACACGACCACGGGATTACCCTGCTGCCTGGTGGCAAAGATTCCGCGACAATAGAGGTAGTCGAGGACTTCAGCTCCGTCGTGGCAGACCACCACTTTGTCGGCGATGTGATGTTCCTCCATGGCAGCCAGCGCAAGCTCGGCGTCACGCGGGTTATCTTCCGCGAGCAGGATGGGTTTGACCGTGGTCATCTGAGAGACCTCGCGAGCGGAAGCGAAAAGTAGAAGGTAGCCCCTTGGTCCGGTGCCCCTTCGGCCCAGGTCCGTCCACCGTGCCGATGGATGATCCGACGTACGTTGGCGAGACCGATGCCGGTGCCTTCAAACTCGTCGTTCCGATGAAGGCGCTGAAAGACGCCGAATAACTTGTTTACATACTGCATGTCGAATCCTACCCCATTATCACGCACGAACACCTCGGCTTCACCTGAGTTCCGCCTGACGGCGCCGATCTCGATCTTGGCCTCCGGCCTGGTCGCTGTAAATTTCAGCGCATTGGAGATCAGATTCAAGAGGACTTGGCGCAACATCGCCGGATCGCCCGAAACATTAGGTAATGGATGCATTGTCCAGGAGATTGTCCGCCCTTGCAAGTCAAGACGTAAATCGTGAAGGACGGTCTTGACGAGTTGATCCAAGTTGACCGTCGTGCGGAGCATGTCCTGGCGACCCATACGGGAAAAGACGAGCAGGTCGTCGATCAGTTGCCCCATCTGCTTCGCGGAGTCTGAAATCGTCTGCAGATAGCGACGCGCTTTGTCGCTGAGCGCCTCACCAGCCGCCTTGGACAATAGGGCCGCATAACCGTCGATATGACGAAGAGGGGCGCGCAGGTCATGCGACACGGAATAGCTGAACGCTTCTAATTCTTTATTGGCGGCCTGGAGCATCTCGCCCCGGCTCTGCAATTCCATGGCCACGCGGCGTCGCTCGGTGACATCGTGATGGATCAAAAAGTATACAGAGGCCAAGAGGACCAATTGCAGGAGAGCACCAAGTCCGAGCAAGGCGATCGTATTTCTCGTGCTTCCAGCGGATTGCACCACGCGGGCATGCAGTACTCGTTGTTCGGCCGAGTCGAGTTCCGTCATCAGGCGATGGATCCCCTCGAGCTCGCTCTTTGCCGCTCCTGAGAGTGCAAGATGGCGGACGGCTTCATAGCCATGTTGCTCACGCTGGGCGATGGCTCCCGCTTCTGCTCCCAATTGGCTGCCGATGAGCTGTTCGAGTGTCGCCACCCGGGCCTGTTGTTCGGCTTCCTCGCTCGTCAGCCCCCTGAGATACCGAAGGTATTCGGGCATTTGTTGGACGACGGTCCGATAGGATGTGAGGTACGACTCGTCGCCGGTAACTAGATAGCGCCGATGGCCACTTTCAGCGGCGTCGAGGGCCTCTGCGACTGACCCGAGCAGCTGTACCAATTCGTGGCTCTTGGTATCGAGCCGGCTGTTTTCGATCAAGACGGCAGTGTTGCGGTAGGAGACGGCACTGATGACCACAATGCCGGCAAAGACGAGCCCAAACCCCGCAAGGACGCGTCGCTCGATCGACCAATGGGTGAACCACTCCCTGAGCCTTCCAGTCTTAGGAATCGGTGCCGGACTGTTGTCAGGAACCGGTTCCGATCGAACTGGTGCTGGCGTGGCTGGACGTTCCTGCGTAATGGATTCCATGGTTCAAGCGGGCGCGGGCGTGGGGATGTAAGCCAATGTCTTGGAAACTGTACCCTCCTCCAGAAGACCCTGCAAGAAATATTTTAGCAGACTGCTCATGGGACGCTGGGGAACCGTCCCTGGTAGACTTAGCCACCGAAGGGGATGACGGTAGAGGGAACGGGAAGGGATGCGGTTGGATCAGCCAAGTTTGAAAACGTCAAGATGGCCGAGACAACCCAGTCGGTGAAGGGTTGCGGATAGATGCCGATTGTGAGGGTGCCGGCGAGACAGACGTAGAGCACCACTTTGATCGGGCCCGAGACCTTGAGGGGTGACGAGTCGCGAGGTTCGGTAATGTACATCTTCTTCACGACGATGAGGTAGTAGTACAGAGAAATGACGATGTTGATGAGCCCCACGGTAATGAGCGCGTAGAGCCCTTCCTTCATGGCCGCAACGAAGATGTACAACTTGCCGATGAAGCCGGCCAGCGGGGGCACCCCGGCCAGCGACAAGAGGAAAACGAGCATTGAAAAGGCAAGAAAGGGCGACCGGCGGCCCAGGCCGCTGTAGTCATCGATTTCCTCACTGCCGATGGCTTCGCTCACAGCGATGATAATGGCGAAGGCACCGAGATTGGCGAAAAGATAGGTCAGAAGGTAGAACAGCATCGCATCGCTGCCCATCTTTGTACCGGTCGCAAGACCGATCAGCACGTTGCCGATCTGGGCGATACCGGAATAGGCCAAGAGCCGTTTCATGTTTTTTTGGGCGATAGCCACGATGTTGCCGTAAGTCATGGACAAGATGGACACAGCGACAATCAGCAGGACCCAGACCGGCTTAAAGGTCGCCAAAGCGACGAGGAACATTCTCAGGAGGATGGCAAAGGCCGCTGCCTTGGGTGCGATCGAGAGGAAGGCCGTCACTGGTGTCGGCGATCCATGATAGGTGTCCGGAATCCACGAGTGGAAAGGCACGGCGCCGATTTTGAATCCTAATGCGCCGAAAATCAGCAGGAAGCCAATGGCCAATCCTGGTGTGGCCTGTGCGGCCTTCATATCGGAAAATACCAGTTTGCCTGTTTCTCC
>Ga0137396_10001918_pt1 | contig 11206 bp, 6 predicted proteins | sample czc16metaG_FD_108284 | JGI IMG/M metagenome (GOLD analysis project Ga0137396, IMG submission 108284) | Vadose zone soil microbial communities from Angelo Coast Range Reserve, California, USA - czcobulk3.16 metaG | ecosystem: Environmental > Terrestrial > Soil > Vadose zone | place: USA...
ACCCGCGGGCGGACCGAAGCCGCGTTCGACGCGAGCGAGCGGCTGCGCGCCCGGCAGATGCTCGACCTGCTGGCCCGGGGCCGCATCGCCTGGCAGGCCGCGGATGGTGACACCCTGCTGTCCCAGGAGCAGGAGTTGCGACTGAGGATCTCCGACCTTACGCGCCGGCTCGAAGACGCGTCGGGAAGCGACGGGCTGCGCGAGCCCAACGTGGGAGCCGCCGGCGCGGTGCGGGAGGCGCTCGCTCGAGCGCAGGCGGCGTACGCCGATCTGCTCGCCGCCGTGCAGGAGACCAAGCCCGAGTACGCGCACCTGGTGGCGGGGAAAGCGGCGACGCTGCGGGAGGTCGGGAGTCGGCTGGCGTCCGATGAGGCACTGCTGGAGTATCTGGTCACTGATTCGACGACGCTGGTGTTCGTCGTGACGACGGACACGGCGGCCATCCTCGATCTCGGGATCGGACGACACGCGCTCGCGTCGCTGGTGGACTTCACACGTGGGGCGCTGACGCACCCGGCCCGCGGCGCCGCCGTGGATGGCCCGTCGTGGCGGGCGCCGCTGGAACGACTCGATCAACGCCTCATCGAGCCGATTGAGGCGGCGGGCCTGCTACGCGGCAAGCGCGCGCTCGTCATCGCGCCGCACGCCGAGCTGCATTACCTGCCGTTTGCGGCGCTGCGCAAGTCGGGGTCGGCGGCGCCGTTTCTCGTCGAGCGCTACGTCGTGACGACGGTTCCGTCGGCGTCGGTGTGGGTACGGCTTCGCGAGCGCGGGGATCCCGAGCCTGGAGCCGGCGTGCTCGCGTTGGCCCCGCGGGTGGACGTACTCCCCGGCTCGCGCGTCGAGGTGGGGTCGATCGCCCGCGTGTACGGGGCGCGCACGCGCGTGCTCGTGGGGCAGCGCGCGACGAAGCGCGCGCTGCGCGCCGCGGCGTCGGGCCAGGGGATCATCCATTTCGCCACCTACGGCGTCCTCAACAAGCACAACCCGCTGTTCTCGTTCGTCGAGCTCGCGCCGGGGCCCGGTGAGGACGGTCGCCTCGAGGTGCACGAGGTGTTCGGCCTCAACCTGCACGCGCGGCTGGTGGTGCTTTCCGCGTGTCAGACAGCGCTCGGCGCCGGCGCGCTGGCCGACGTGCCCGCGGGGGACGACTGGGTGGGGCTGGTCGAGGGGTTTCTGTACGCGGGCGCGGCGAACGTGATGGCCACGTTGTGGCCCGTCGAGGATCGCGCCACGGCGGGGCTGATGGAGCGGTTTTACACGGAGCTGGCGGCGGGGCGGCCGGAGGCCGAGGCGCTCGCGGCCGCACAGCGGCTGAGCCTGCGCAATTCGGCGACCGCCGATCCGTTCTATTGGGCGGGGTTCACGCTCAGTGGAGGGCGGTGACGATGAACGGTCGTCTACGGATCGGGGGCGGGGTCCCGGTGCTCGCGGCGCTGGGCTGGCTCGCTGCCTGCTCGGGCAACGATCACATCGCTCCCCCTCCCCCCCCGCCGCCACCCCCAGGGCCCGTCGTTTCTGACCCGCACCAGGCGGTCGGCACGCGGGTCACCGGCCTCACCAGTCTCAGCAGCGGCGGGAACGGTGTCTTCTACGTGTCGATGCCCACGGGCACCGTTCCCGGAGCCTTCGAAGTAAAGATTCAGGGTCCGAGCGCGTCGCTTACCGCCATAGCTATCGATGGTGGATTCGATCCGGTGCAGCTGACGGGAGCCGTCGGGGATACCGTTCAGATCTATGTCTTGGATGCCGCCCATAGTGTGCTGATGGCGACGAAGTTGGGGGTGCCCGCGTCCGCGCCGCCGATCGTCATACGGACGCAGCCACCCAAGAAGAAAACCGACGTCCCGCTGAACGGCGCGCTGCTGATCTACTTCAGCGAGCCGGTCGATGGCGCCACGGTGACAGCGTCGTCGATCCAGCTGCTGCAGGGAACAACGGTGGTGAGCGGGACCACGCGATTCGCCGACAGCAACCACGTGAGTGTGGAATTCGTGCCGAACGCCCCACTGGCCGCGAATACACCGTATCAGCTGGTGGTGACGAGCCAGGTGCGCGACCTGGACGGCCAGGCGTTACCTGCTCCGGAGACGATTCCGTTCACTACGGGCACGACGACCCTCGGTCCCACGGCCTCCGTGACCTTGACGGCGGATACCATCTCGATCCGCGGGCTCACGTATCAGATGACGGTGCTGGTGCGGGACGCCGCGGGCAACGAGCTCCCCGATCGTCCGGTCACGTGGGCGGTCAGCGATCCGGGCGTCTTCACCGTTTCCGCCACGGGGCTGTTGACGGCTCGCGCGGAGGGACCGGGTGGGGTGCAGGCGACCGTCGATGGGATCAGTAGCGGGTTTAAGTCGGTGTATGTGATGGGAGGCGACCTCGTCTCGGTGGTCGTCAGGCCGAGCCCAGACACCGTGATCCAGGGTGACCAGACCTTTATGGGCGCCACCTTGTATGATGCTCGCGGGATCGTGCTGCAGCCGCGTCCCATCACTTGGAGCAGCAGCGCGTCTGGCGTGGCCAGCGTTGCTCCGCAATTCCCAGGCGGGACCGTGGCCATCGCCATGGGCATCGCGCCGGGGACGGCGCTGATCACTGCCGCTTGGGAAGGGCCGACCACCATTAGTGGCACGGCGACGCTCGTCGTGACTCCACCGCCGCCCGTGGCCACGGTGACACTCTCGCAGCACAGCGCAACGCTGCTGAAGGATGCGACGCTGCAGCTCTACGCCACCCTCCGGAGCGCGACCGGTTACGTCATCCGCACCGGTGCCACGGTGGTCTGGTCGAGCGATCAGCCGACGGTGGCGATGGTGGATGCGAGCGGCCTGGTGACGGCTGTCGGGCCGGGCACCGCGGCCGTCACGGCGACCAGCCAAGGAAAGAGTGATACCGCGGCAGTCCACGTCGCCGTCATCACCCTGACTGCGGTTCAGGCGGGAGCCTACGCGGCGTGCGGCGTCACAACTGGGGGTGCGGGATACTGTTGGGGGGATAATTCGTACGCGGAACTGGGGAACGCGTCATACGTTCCCAGCCGTACTCCAGTCCCTATCCAGAGCGCGCTCAGCTTCAGCGCGGTTTCCGTTGGATGGAACCACACCTGCGGTTTGAGCGCGGGCGCGGCCTATTGCTGGGGCGACAACCTCTACGGTGAAATCGGTGACGGCACGTTCAATGATGAGGGAGCCCCGGTGGCAGTTTCGGGGGGCGCTTTCGCGGTGATCGGTGTGGGAGAATGGCACACCTGCGGGTTGACGAGCGGCGGCAGTGTGCTCTGTTGGGGATTGAACGCCGTTGGCCAACTCGGGGACAGCTCGACGGTGACCCGACCGGTGCCCGGGTCGATCGCAGGTGGGCGGACATTCACCGACCTCAGCGTCGGGGCCGATCACAACTGCGCCCTGGCCACCGGCGGAGCCGCGTATTGTTGGGGCTCCAACAATTTCGGCCAGCTCGGAGACAGCACCACTGTGCGCGACTCAGTGCCGGTCGCGGTAAGAGGCGGACTCGTGTTCTCGACGCTTGCGGCGGGTGCCGAGCACACCTGCGGGATTGCGACGGGCGGAGCGCTCTACTGCTGGGGCGACAATTCGTACGGGCAACTCGGTAACCCTTCTCCTGCCGCCAAGTTGACCCCCTTCGCGGTCGCTGGGGGCCTGAGCTTCGCCAGTATCGCGGGGGGCGCGACACACACCTGTGGCCTGACGGCGGGTGGCTCGGCGTATTGCTGGGGTTCCAATGGGTCCGGTGAGTTGGGCGACGGGACGACGACAACCCGCTCGGCACCCGTGCCCGTCGCCGGGAGCCTCACGTTCGTGTCCCTCAGCGCCCGCGGGAATAGCACGTGCGCCTTCAGCACGACGGGAATCGCGTACTGTTGGGGCGACAACCGCTACTGGGAACTGGGTACGGCGGCGGGCATTCTGAACAGCCTCGTCCCGATAAGGGTCGCCGGCCAGCCGTAGACACGCCTCACTGCTCTGGCGGCCTCCGCACACCACTAGTTGCGCGGGGGCCGTTCGCGTTTCGTCCACCGCTTCGTGCCCATCCGTTCGCAGCGCAAATCCCTCCTCCTCCCTCCGTTCCATGACACGTCGGCCGCTTCGTGGCCGGGTGCCAACACGGAGGCGATTCACATGGCAAAGGTCGTCGCGCTGCTGTTGCTGTCGGCACTGGCCGTCGCCTGCAGCGAGCCTCTCGTGCCGCGCATCGGGGACGTGCGCCTCTCGGTCGCCACTACCGGGGCGGACCTGGACCCGGACGGCTACTCGGTCGTCCTCGATGGTGGTCCCGCAATGGCCGTTGCGGTGAACGACAGCAGGGTGATTTCCGGTCTTTCGGCCGGAAGCCACAGCGCGCTACTGAACGGTCTCGCCGCGAATTGCACCGTCGGTGGGGCGAATCCACGGGAAATTGAGGTCGGATCGCACGAGACCACGCAAGTGAGCTTCGCGGTGGCCTGCACCGCGATCGCCCCGCTGAACATCGCCGGCGTGTGGGATTGGACGGAGCAGTACGTCAACCCGGTCTGCCACGACACGGGCACCTACGCCTTCACCCAGAGCGGAGCGACGTTCACCGGCCGCTCCGACCAGGTGGGGATCTGCGAGACGTCGTACGGTCCCTCGGACAATACCAGCTCGGATCCCGTGAGCAGCGGGTCCGTCACCGGCGGGACCGTGAGCTTCCTCGTCGGCGCCAGCGGGCAATGCAGCTATACGGCGACGGTCACCGGCACTCCTCCCGATCATATGAGCGGGACGACGACCTGTGGCAGCGCGACCGGCAGCTGGGCAGCCGTACGCGGCGCTCCGGTCGCCACAGTCACCGTGACGCCGACGCCCGACACGATGCTCACGGGGGCGTGGCGGCAGCTCGCCGTCCAGTTGCGAGATGCCGCGGGACACCGGGTGTTCCGCGCTGTGACGTGGTCGAGCGACAACCAGGCGGTAGCGACGGTTACGGACTCGGGGAAGGTCACCGCGATCGCGGCGGGATCGGCCACGATCACCGCCACCGCCGCGGGCACGAGCGGCACGGCGGCGGTCGTGGTGCCGCTCACCGGCTTCGTTCGCGCCACGAGCGTCACCACGGGCGTCGATCCTGATCCCGACGGCTATTGGGTGAACGTCAGCGGCGCGGGCGGAAGGCCCGTTGCCACGAACGGCACCGTCACCGTCGACCAGGTGATTCCCGGCGACCACGGGGTGGAGCTGACGGGGCTGGCGGTCAACTGCGAAGTCAGCGGCGCTAACCCGCGTCCGGTCACCGTTCCCGCCGGCGACACGGCCATCGTCATGTTCGACGTCGCGTGCGCGCCGGCGGCATGGCTCGCGTTCACGAGTACCCGCGGCGGCGATGCCGACATCTACACCATCAAGACCAACGGCGCCGAGCTCACGCGGCTCACCGCCGACCCCGCGTACGACGGCGGGCCCGCCTGGTCGCCCGACGGGACGAAGCTTGCCTTCCAGAGCAGCCGCGATGGCAACTCGGAGATCTACACGATGAACGCGGACGGCTCGGGGCTTACGCGGCTCACCACCGACCCGGCCGCCGACTATTCCCCCGCCTGGTCCCCGGACGGCACGCGTATCGCCTTCGTCGCCACGCGGGACGGGGACGCCGAGATCTACGTGATGAACGCGGACGGCACCAACCAAACGCGGCTCACGACCGATCCGGCCTACGACCAGAAGCCCTCCTGGTCGCCGGACGGTGCGCAGATCGCGTTCCAAAGCTCGCGGGGCGGCAGCACGGACATCTACGTGATGAATGCGGACGGCTCGGGCCTACGGCGCGTCACGACCGGCCCGTTCGACCAGCAGCCGGCCTGGTCCCCCGATGGGGCCAAGATCGCATTCACCGCCGGCGACTGCTTCTACTACGAATGCACCTTCGACGTGTCGGTCGTCAACGTCGACGGATCGGGCCGCGTGAGGCTTGCCGCCGACGCGGGGTGGGCCTACCCCACGCAGCCGGCGTGGTCGCCGGACGGCAAGAAGATCCTGCTCGTTAGCGGCGGGACGTCCTGCGACGTCTATGACTGTTTCGATTACTCCACGCTTCTAGTCATGAACGCCGACGGCACCGGACTTACGGCCATCGACAACCAATACGACTCGGATCCGGCCTGGCGGCCGTAACCTTCATCCTGGAGAGATCAAATGAACACTCACACCTGGCGACTCGGGCTTGCGGCCGTCTGCACCTTTGCCCTGGCCTGCCAGCCCGACAACCGGCCGCTCGGGCCGCTGTCCGCGTCGCGCTCCGGCGTCCCGTTCGCGGAAGGCCTGTCGAGCCCCGGCTGGCAGCAGACCGCCCGCAACCTCGTGGTGCAGGCGAAGCTCGGGCCAATCCCCGCGGGCCACGCGTACCCGCTCCTCGGCGTCGCTCAGTATCTGGCGGTGCAGCGGGCCGAGGCTGCGGCCGACGTCGGTGGCCGTGCGCTGCTTGAGACCGATCGCGGCGCCGTCGCGGGTGCCTCGGTCGCGGTGTTGAGCTACCTGTTCCCCGGCCAGACGCTGGCGCTGGAGGATTCCGTGACGGCCCAGGCAAATGCGGGCCCGGGACAGCCGCACCCCGCGTTCCTGGCGGGCGAGGCGATCGGTCGTGCCGTCGGCGCCGAGATCGTCGCGCGGGCGAAGGCCGACGGGTTCACCAATCCCAACACCGCCGTGCCGCTGGTGGGGCCCGGGTTCTGGACCAGCAGCGCGACCCCTCCGCAGCCGGTCAATGGCGGGCAGCTTCCGGGAGTGCGTCCCTGGTTCCTGACCTCCGCGAGCCAGTTTCGTCCCGCGCCGCCACCGGTCTTCCGCTCCCCGGGATTCCAGACCGCGCTCGCGGAGATCCGGCAGATCTCGGACACCCGCACGGCTGAGCAGGTGCGCATCGCCACGTTCTGGGCGCTGGGCGCCGGGACGCCCACTGGGTCGGGGTTCTGGCTCGAGGTCGCGTCGCAGGACGCCATCGAGCACGGCCTCTCCGAGCGCGAGGCGACACATCTCTACGCGTTGCTCAGCGCGACGATGGCCGACGCCGCGATCGGCTGCTGGGACGCGAAGCTCACCTACTGGCTGATCCGGCCGTGGAAGGTGGACCTCGGGATCACCGTGGTCCCCGCGGTCGGGAAGCCCAACCACCCATCTTATCCCTCGGGGCATAGCTGCGTGTCCGCTGCGGCGGCGGAAGTACTCAGTGCGTTCTTCCCTGAAAAGCAGGGGGAGTTCGACGCGATGGTGATCGAGGCCGGGCTGTCGCGCATGTATGCCGGCATTCATTACCGGTTCGACATCGAAGCGGGGCAAGCCCTGGGGCGCAGCGTGGCGCGGTTTACCATCGCGGCAGACGCATCGGGGAATTCGGTGCTGACGCCGCACTAGCCGCGCGGCAGAAAGCGACGAGGGCGGCCGAGCCCTGCTCGACCGCCCTCGAGTGTCTCCTACCGTCTGCTACCGCAGCTTCACGTCGATGTCGACCAGGATCGGGCTCGGCGTCTGGAGAAACACGACCTTGTTCGCGACGGGGTCACGGCGGATCACCATGCGCAGCGGGGGTCCGTTGCCGCGGCCGCGGCGGCCCCGGTTCCCCGCGCGGTACCACACGACCTGGTCGTTGCCCACCGTCTCGACGCGGATGACTTCGAAGCCCTTCCTCCCCAGCACCTCGCGCGTCACCACGACCGCCCGGTCCGGGGCCACTGCGTACCGCTTCGGCCCATGACCCTGCGCGGCGAGCGGAGCGACGAGAACGGCAAGAGCGGCCAGGCTGATTGCTACTCTCATGGTCACCTCCAGAAGGTGCAGTCCATCCCTGCTGGGAAGATGATACTGAGGAGGGCGTCCGGCTAGCGGCCCTGGACGAGGACGAAGCCGCCCCAATAGAACGGGTGGCTTGTGGCTGGGGCTCGCCGCAACGGCTCCCGTACCGACCTCGGGGAGCACGTACGTCTCGGGCTGTCCCTCGATCACGCCGATCGACCAGGCGACCTTGCGGCTCGTGGCCAAGTGAAGCAGACTAAGTTCCGATCAGTGCTCTGGCTGCGATGTCGCCCACACTTGCTCTTCACCTCGCGCCGAGGCATAACTAATGCGCAATTCTCCGCAAAGTGAGTCACCTTTGCTTCTCGCAGCCATGCTCGTTCTGGGGCTCGTCGGGAGCGCTCAGGCGCAGAGACTCGAACGGACGCGTTGGGCAGGTACCTGGACCAATCCGCGAGGCTCTGTCTTCTTCGCCGAAGTGCAGGTCGAGCCCGTCTCTCGAGACAGCGTTGCAGCCCGGTTTCGCTGGACGCTGTTGCGATCGCCGCAAGAGAACGCGAAGCTTGGACGCTCAGCGACGGAATTCGCACGCGGTCGGTACGACCCTACCTCACAACTCTTGCTGCTCCAGGGATACCGGAAGGAGGACCCGGATACGGTCATCGGCCTAGACGGTTACCGACTGCTTGTCGCGAATGGCGGTGATGCCTTGGTGGGCATAACGGATGACAACGGCACTGGGGAAGGTCGGTTCTCGGCCAGGCGAGTACCTGGTAGCGATAGTGCTAGAGGCCCGATAATCGGTTCTTATGCCCTCTACCTCCTCACGAATCCGGCAGGGGCGCGGGTTAGCTCGATGTCGATCACAAGCGGATCAGCGGACGGCTTTCACATCTCCGGAAACGATGGGAGTGGGTGGATGGGGGACGGCCGAATGGACGGCGTCGAAGGCTTCTATGAGTGGCGATTCAACGACGGAAGGACCGGGCGAACGACCATCGTCGTGCACTCAGATGGCACGCTCCGTGGCCATGTCTCAGGCTCCGGTCTCGATTGGTGGTACCTTGCAGTACCCGTACGATCCCTGCCTCAAAAGGAGTAAGCGCGCGAGTTAACACGCCGCGAGAAGAACAGCTAAACCAAGGATTGCCGTCCACAGGAGGAGGGGACTATTTCAGCAGCAGCTTCGCAATCGTATTCAGCTGCATGTTGCTCGTGCCTTCGTAGATCGTCCCGATTTTGGCGTCGCGATAGAACTTCTCGACCGGGTACTCCTTCGTGTACCCGTACCCGCCGAACAGCTCCACGCACAGCGACGTCACCCGCTCGGCGACCTGCGACGAGAACAGCTTCGCCATCGCGGCGTGTTGCGTGTACTCCTGCCCGGCGTCGCGCAGCCGCGCGGCGTTGTACACCATCAGGCGCGCCGCCTCCAGTTCCGTCGCGCCTTGCGCCAGCTGGAACTGCACCGCCTGGAACTCCGCCACCGGCTTGCCGAACTGCTTGCGCTCCTTGACGTACTTCAGCGCCGCGTCGAGCGCGCCGCGCGCCACGCCGATCATCTGCGCGCCGATGCCGATGCGCCCCGTGTTCAACGTCTCGATCGCGATCTTGTAGCCCTTGCCGACCTCCCCCAGCACGTTCTCGCGCGGCACCACGCAGCCGTCGAGGATCAGCTCGGTCGTGCTCGACGCGCGGATGCCGAGCTTGTCTTCCTTCTTGCCGACGGTGAATCCCGGGAAGTCACGCTCCACGATGAACGCCGTGATGCCCTTGTAGCCTTTGGCAAAGTCGACGCTGGCGAAGATGACGAAAACTCCCGCCTCGGCGCCGTTGGTGATCCACAGCTTGCGGCCGTCCAGCACCCAGCGGTCCCCTTGCGCTGTGGCCTTGGTCTGGAGCCCGAACGCGTCCGAGCCCGACCCTGGCTCGCTCAGCGCGTAGGCGCCGACCACCTCGCTCGCGAGCCGCGGGAGGTAGCGGCGCTTCTGTTCGTCGGTCGCGCACGAGAGTAGCGGCACGTTGACCAGGGTGTTCTGCACGTCCACGAGGATCGCCGCCGAGGCGTCCACCGCCGACAGCTCCTCGACCGCGAGCGTCGTCAGGAACAGCGTGCCGCCGGAGCCGCCCAGGGGCTCGGGGATCTCGATCCCCATGAGCCCCAGCTGGAACAGCTTGGGGAGGAGCGTCGGGTCGATCGCGGAGGCCTTCTCCATCGCGACAACGCGCGGCCGGATTTCCCGCTCGGCGAAGTCGCGAACGGTGTCGCGGAACAGCCGCTCGTCCTCGGAGAGAACGGTGAGGGGAGACGCAGCCGCGGCGAGGTCCGTCATGGGGCGGAATCTATCCGCGTGCGGGGGCCCTCTCAACGGCGCGCGGCGGCTGCAATAGCCGCCCCTGGGCGAGGAGCAGCTCGGCGTTCAAGATCGCCGCCCCGGCAGCGCCGCGGATCGTGTTGTGCGAGAGCGCCACGAAGCGCCAGTCGAGCACGGTATCGGGGCCGATGCGGCCGACCGACACACTCATCCCGTTCCCCGCATCGCGATCCAGGCGCGGCTGCGGCCGGTCGGGCTCGTCCCGCACCACGATCGGGTGCGCCGGCGCGCTCGGCAGCTGCAGCTGCTGCGGGAGACCGCGGAACGTGGCCCAGGCGTCGCGCAGCTCGGCGAGCGTGGCCCGGCGCTCGAGCTTCACCCGGAACGCGCCGAGGTGACCGTCGGTCACGTTCACGCGGTGACATTGGGCGCTCACCGTCACCGCGGCGGGCTGCACCGCGCCATCCTTGTAGCCGCCCAGCAGCTTCTTCGTCTCGCGCTCGATCTTCTCTTCTTCCTCGGCGATGTACGGGATCACATTGTCGGTGGCGTCGAGGGACGGGACGCCCGGATACCCGGCACCGGACAATGCCTGCATGGTCGTGACCACGACGGCGCTGACGCCGAAGCGCCGCTGCAGCGGCGCGAGGGCCAGCGCGACCATCACCGCCGAGCAGTTGGGGTTGGTGACGACGTAGCCGGCGCCCTTCGTCCGCTGGCGCTGGAGATCGATGAGCGCCAGGTGCTCGGGGTTCACCTCGGGGATCACCAGCGGGACCTCGGCGTCCATCCGGAACGACGACGAGTTGGTGATCACCGGGTACCCCGCCGCGGCGAACCGGCCCTCCACGTCCCGCGCGACCGCCGATGGCAGGCTCGAGAACACCACGTCGCAGTCGAGGGGCGGCTCGCACGGCCGGACGAGGAGCGCGCGCACGGCCTCGGGGAAATCGCCGGGTAGCCGCCACGGGCACGCCTCGACGTACAGCTTTCCCTCGGAGCGGTCGGAGGCCGCGACCGCGCTCACCACGAAGTCCGGGTGGCGCTCGAGCAGCTGCACGAAGCGCTGCCCCACGGTCCCGGTGGCGCCGAGGATGCCGACGCGGATCATCGCAGGTAATC
>Ga0137396_10001919_pt1 | contig 11206 bp, 10 predicted proteins | sample czc16metaG_FD_108284 | JGI IMG/M metagenome (GOLD analysis project Ga0137396, IMG submission 108284) | Vadose zone soil microbial communities from Angelo Coast Range Reserve, California, USA - czcobulk3.16 metaG | ecosystem: Environmental > Terrestrial > Soil > Vadose zone | place: USA...
CATGCTCGTGCCGGACAGCTGCATGTACGCATTCGAGCCGGCACCCGCGATGTGGCGTTGCGGGTAGGTCTTCGACAGATACGAGCCAGCGGCCTCGGCCGACACGATGTGGCTGCCGGGCGCCGAGACGTCGGGCTTGAGGACCAGGTCGTAGCGGGTTGGACCCTTCGAACTGTAGGGCGCGAGCGTGTCGTCGGAACGCTCCGGCGTGCCGTGCGTGTCGATCGCGCCGACCGTCAGCGCGTACGGGCTGTTGCCGGGCGTCATGATCGCGCCGTAGACCGACTTGCCCTCGAGCGTCCGTCCGAGGTTCCCCGCCGCCACGACAACCGTGATGCCCGCCTTCACCGCGCGCTCAACCGCTTCACACAGCGGATCGTCACGATACGGCTGCAGCACTGGCCCGCCGATCGACAGATTGATGACGCGGACCTTGAATTCCTGGCGATGCTCGATCGTCCAGTCGATCGCCTCGATCACATCGCTCGCCATCCCCGACCCGTCGTCGCCCAGCACGCGCAGGTTGAGGAGGTACGCGCCCGACGCGATGCCCCGATACTCGCGCGTCTCGGCCGTTCGTCCACGCCGGCCGGCGATGATTCCCGCGACGTGCGTGCCGTGCCCGAAGCGGTCGACGCCGTCGCCACCCGTGAAGTCGCGCGTCGCAATCACGCGGTCCCGCAGGAACGCGTTGTGGCGCGTGTCGATGCCGGAATCGATCACCGCGACGGCGACGCCGCTGCCCGTCAGCGATGGCAGGTCGTCGGAGCCGGCCCACACCTGATCGGCGCCGATCGCTTCGGCCGTGACATCCGCAATCGAGCGGATCTTCATGTCACCTGAGAGATGATCTTGCGTGTCGTCGCGCCGCAGTGCGTCGAGCTGACCGGCATTGACCGTCAGCACCGCGCCTTCCTTCAGCGCTTTCTTGACGCGAACGTTGTAGCGCCTGGCGATCGCGGCCACTGACGCGTCGTCCCCGTGGACGATGACATCGATCGACTGCGATCCGGCGCTGAGATGATCCGCGAGATCGGCGCTGAGGCGTGCGTGATGCTGCGCAAGCGCGGGCGCGGCCATCAAGCACGTAAAGGCAGCGAAGGCTCCTGCGAATACGTGGCGGCGTAGAGATAAGCTCATCGAACTGGTGACGTTGGAACGCATGATCTCCGGCTTCGACCTGGCGCTAGAAAGAGGACCGTCGAGCAACCACTGCGCCAGGGTTGTCCGATCGTAAGACGTCGTCGTGCTCTCGTGTGTCTGACATCGAGTCGACCAGCACGCGCTGCGATCCCCCGATGGTTCGGATGGTCTGGAGCCGCCCTTCGCGGATCCGGTTGTAGATGGTGCGCCGCGAGACCCCGAGCAGCTCAGCGGCATGGTCCAGCGAAACGCTGCGACCGATACGAGGTTCAAAGCCGTTTCCAGGCGCTGGCATCGTCATCAATGTCCTCCGGAACGGCTATCTATAGCGCACGTACGGTGCCCGAACCTCGGCCACCGGACGATCGAGCGAGTTGTAAGCCCTAAGTGGTTGGCGTCTAGAGAGTTGCTGTTCTAGGATGGTCAGGATGTCGATGAGTGCGATGGCCACAGTTCGGCCAAGAATCTGGCCAGCAAATGTGCTATTCGCGAACAAAACCGCGGTTTTGCACGGGAAATCGCCTGAGATGGCCGAGTTGTCCACAATTTTGATCGGTCAGTTTGTTGGCCGGCGAGTCGGATTTTGACCAGACATCCACGCCACGTTGCGATCATCATCGCCATCGTCGCCGGGATGGCCGCCGGATGCGGGTCTGGACGGCATCCCGAGACGCCAGTTTCGACCGCCGGCGTCCGCCGTGGCGGGGAAATCGCCGCGTCGATTCGCGCCGAGCCGCGCAGCTTCAACCGCTTTGTCGCGCGCGATACGGGCACGGCGCTCTTCGGCCACCTCACGCAGGCCAGACTTGTCCGGGTCAATCAAGCGACGCAGGAGCTCGAACCCTGGCTCGCGGAGAGCTGGACGACGTCGGCCGATGGACTTCGCGCCACGTTGAAGTTGCGCCGGGATGCCGTGTTCTCCGACGGGCATCCATTCACAGCCGACGATGTCGTGTTCTCGTTTGATGCGGCGTACGACGGCCGGGCGGCGACCGTGATGAACGACACGCTGCGGGTCTCCGGTCAGAAGCTCAGCGTTGTCGCGATTGATCCGCAGACGGTCGAGGTCGTCTTCCCGGCGCCGTTCGCGCCCGGTGTGCGCCTGCTGGACAGCCTTCCAATCCTTGCGAAACACAAGTTGGACGCGACACTCAAAGCCGGTACGTTTGCGAATGCCTGGGGATTGTCGACGCCGCCGTCTGACATCGTCGGTCTTGGACCATTCGTGCTCGCGCAGTACGTGCCCGGTCAGCGCATCGTGTTCGATCGCAACCCGCTCTACTTCCGCAAGGCCGCCGACGGGACGGCGCTGCCGTATCTGGATCGAATCACGGTCGAAGTCGTTCCCGATCCGAACGCGGACATCCTCAGATTGGACGCCGGTCAGCTGGATACCACGGTCAGCGAGATTGCTCCAGAGGCGTACGCGCCGTTGAAGCGAACGGCCGACGCCGGACGTGTGAAGCTGCTCGACCTCGGCGTGGCCTACAACGCCGACGGCCTGTGGTTCAACCTGAAGGCCGGTGCGCTCGGCAACGACAGCCGCGCCGCGTGGCTGCAGCGCGACGAGTTGCGTCGCGCGATTTCCATGGCCGTCGATCGCCAGGTCTTCGCCGATACGGTCTTTCTCGGCGCCGGCGTTCCGGTCTATGGACCTGAGACGCCGGCCAACAAACAGTGGTACTGGGACGGTCCCAAGACTCCGCACGATCCGGCAGGCGCGAGGCAGTTGCTCGCGTCGATCGGGTTGGCCGACCGCGACAACGACGGCGTGCTCGAGGACTCGCACAACCAGCCGGCGCGGTTCACGTTGATCACGCAGAAAGGCCGCCCGAACCGCGAGCGTGCGGCGGTCGTCCTGCGCGACGAGCTGAGAAAGATCGGGCTCATCGTCGATGCCGTGCCGCTCGAGGCCGGCGCGCTCATCGAGCGGTTTCTTTCAGCCAAATACGAGGCGATTTACTTCAACGCCGACAAGACCGATCTCGATCCCGCGAGCAGTCCTGAATACTGGTTGAGCTCCGGCGGCGCGCACGTCTGGAACATCGCCGAAAAGACGCCGGCCACCGAGTGGGAGCGGCGCATCGACGCGTTGATGGCCCAGCAAATTGCCTCACCCGATCGTGCCGAACGCAAGCGCATCTACGACGAAATGCAGAAAATCTTCTCGGAGCATCTGCCGATCGTGTATTTCGCGGCGCCGCGCATCTACGTGGTCGCGTCGACGCGTCTGGCGAATCTGACGCCGGGCGTGCTGCCGCCCCAGTTGCTGTGGTCGGCTGATACGCTGGCGGTGACGCGCTAGCGTCGCTGCCGACCAGGATGGGTGCTTACCTCGCGCGACGCCTGGCGTTCGCGGCCTTCCTGGTCGTCGCGGTTTCCTCGGGCTCGCTGATCCTCACGCGGCTGGCGCCCGGCGATTACGTGACGGAGTCGATGGGCATCGACGCGCGCCGCGAAACGATAGAGGAGGCGCGAGCGCGCTACGGCCTGAACAAATCAATCGGTGCGCAGTACCGCGACTGGGTGGTCGCGGCCGCGCATCTGGATCTCGGACGCTCGCTGCTCTACGACCGGCCGGTCAAGGATCTCATTCCGGAACGCGCGGCGAACACGGCCATTCTTGCGATGACGGCGCTTGCCGTCGCGACGCTCGTTGGCCTCCCCCTCGGCATCGTGACGGGCAGCCGGCGCGGGGGCATTCTTCCCTACGTGATTCGATCGACGTCGCTCGTCCTGATCTCGATGCCACCGCTGTTGACATCACTCTTTCTCATCTTTCTCGCGGCGCGCACCGGATGGCTCCCGATTGCGGGCATGCGTTCGGCCTTCGTGCCGGAGGGCGGCGCCACGCTCGATCTCGTGCGGCACCTCGTCGTCCCGGCCGCCGCCATCGGGTTGCCGTTGGCGGCGATGCTCGAACGGCTGCAGGCGCAAGCCATGAGTGAGGTCGTCGGCGAACCGTTCGTCCTCGCCGCGTTCGCGCGCGGCGTGCCGCGATCGCGCGTCGTGTGGCGCGATGCGTTGAAGCCGGCGCTCAAACCGGTGGCGTCGGTGTACGGCCTGATGGTCGGCACGTTGCTCAGTGGATCGTTCGCGGTCGAAGTGATTACCGCGTGGCCGGGTCTTGGACGCTTGATGCTCGACGCGCTGCGCGCGCGCGACGTGTATCTCGTCACCGGCTGCGCTGGAGCGGGCGCCATTTTCCTCGCGTTCGGCACGCTCCTCTCCGATCTCGCGCTCGCGCTGGTGGATCCCCGTGCGCGTGAGTAGCCACCGCGCCGGCTTGACGTTAGTGGCGGTGGCCACGTTGGTCGCCGCCGCGGCGCCGATGATCGCGCCGCACCCAACGGACGCTCGCTTCGATCGTCTTCTGAACGCGCCACCCACGGCTCCGCACATACAGGATGACCAGGGCGTCTGGCATGCGCCCTTCATCTATCCATGGCGGCTCGTGAATCAGTTGGAGCAGCGGTACGAACAAGATCGATCGACACGCGTGCCACTGGCGTGGCTCACGGCGGGCCACCTCGTCGTGTCGTCGGATGACGCGCAGGCGGCGCTGTTGTGGCTCGGGACCGACAGCTTCGGCCGCGACGTGTTCAGCCGGCTCGTGTTCGGCGGACGCGTCTCGCTCGGCCTCGCGATGGCCGCGGCGCTCGGCGCGCTCCTCGTCGGCGCGACGCTCGGCGGCATCGCCGGCTACGCCGGCGGCACACTCGACGACGTCCTGATGCGCGCCGCCGACTTCGTCATGGTCCTGCCGGCCATGTACGTCGCGCTCGCCCTGCGCGCGGTCCTTCCGCTCGTGCTCCCGGCGCACATCGTCTTCATTCTGCTCGCGAGCATTTTCGCAATCGTCGGCGCGCCGTTCATTGCCCGCGGCGTCCGCGCCATCGTCCGATCGGAGCGGCGGCTCGACTACGCCGTCGCGGCGCAAAGCCTTGGCGCGAGCGCGTGGCGCGTGCTCACGCGCCATCTGCTGCCGGCCGCGCGCGGCTTCATCGTGGTCGAGATCACGATGCTCGTCCCGGCGTTCATCATCGCCGAAGCCACGCTGTCGTTTGTCGGGCTCGGCTTTCCGGATCCGACGGCGAGCTGGGGCACGATGCTGCACGACGCGTCCAGCGTTCGGGCGTTCGCGGATTTCCCATGGCTCCTCAGTCCGGCGGCCGCGATCTTCCTCGTGGTCCTCGGCCTCAATCTCGTCTTCCAGCCGTCAGGCGTGGGCGTCGTCTACAATGAATCCGATGAAACTGGCAGGCGTCTTCGCACCGATTCCCACGCCATTTGACCGCGACGACCAGGTCGACACGACGCGTCTGCGCGCCGCGCTTTCACGCTGGATCGCGCGTCCGCTCACAGGCGTCATCGTCCTCGGCTCGAATGGCGAAGCCGTGCTCATGGACGATTTCGAAGCTGATCGTGTGATCGTCGCCGCACGCGAGGTGGTTCCGAGTGGCCGCCCGTTCATCGTCGGGACGGGACGGGAATCGACGCAGGGCGCCATCCGCGCATGCAAGCGCGCGGCGGAGCACGGCGCTGATGCGGTGCTGGTGCGGACGCCAGGTTTCTTCAAAGCTCAGATGACGACGGACGTGTTCGTCCGGCATTACACCGCGGTGGCCGACGCGTCGCCTGTGCCGGTGCTCCTGTACAACTTCACGGCGCTCACCGGTGTGAATCTGCTGCCCGCCGCCGTCTCGCGATTGGCGACGCATCCCAACATCGTCGGCATGAAGGAATCTGGCGGCGACGTCGCGCAGATCGCGGATCTCGTGTCGGGATCGCCCGACGATTTCCAGGTGCTGGCCGGCACGACGTCGACGTTTTATGCGGCGTTGTGCGTCGGCGCCGCCGGCGGCATTCTGGCGCCCGCGTGCGTCGTGCCCGACGCATGCATGCGGTTGTTCGAGCTCACGCGTGACGGCCGGCACGCCGAAGCGATGATCCTGCAGCGCCAGCTCGTTCCGTTGGCGCGGCTTCTCGGTCCGACTTACGGCGTCCCGGGTCTCAAGGCGGCACTCAACCTGATTGGGTATGACGTCGGCATCCCGCGGCCGCCGCTCGCACCGCTGCCGGATTCCGCGGTCACCCAACTGCGCGACGTGCTGGCGCAGTTCGAGGAAATTCCAGCGTGAGCGGCTCTTCGCCGCGTTTCATCGTCCTACTGCGTGGAGCGCTCGAAAGCGCATTGTCATGCGTTGCACGTGCCTAGCCCTTCTTCTCGCCCTCGCCACGCTGGTCGCTGGATGCGCGACCAACCCCGTGACCGGCAAGCGCGAGCTGTCGCTGATGAGCGAGGCGCAGGAACTCCAGATTGGCCAGCAGCAGGACGCCGAAGTTCGCAAAGAAATGGGCGTCTACAACGATCGCGCGCTGCAGGAGTACGTCACGACTCTCGGTCTGAAGCTCGCGCAGGTGAGCGAGCGGCCGAACCTGCCGTGGCATTTCACTGTCCTCGACGTCCCCGCGATCAACGCGTTCGCGCTGCCGGGCGGTTACATCTACATCACGCGCGGCATCCTGCCGTTTCTCGACGATGAGGCGCAGCTCGCCGGCGTCCTCGGTCACGAGATCGGGCACGTCACCGCCCGTCACTCCGCGCAGCAGTACTCGCGCGCGACTGGCGCACAACTCGGTCTCATCCTCGGCAGCATCTTCGTTCCGCAGACGCGCCCCTTCGCGCAGCTCGGCGAAAGCGGACTCGGTCTGCTGTTCTTGAAATACAGCCGCGACGATGAGGAGCAGGCGGACGCGCTGGGCGTCAAGTACGCGTCACGGAGCGGATGGGATCCGGCCGGGGTGCCGCGGATGCTGACGACGCTCGCGCGCATCGAAGACGCGAGCGACGACAAAGGCGTGCCTAACTGGCTGTCGACGCATCCCGCGCCCGTCGATCGCGTACAAAAAGTACAGTCGGTCGTCCAGCAGGCGGAGTCGGGCGCCGCGCGCTTCACGACCGATCGAGACGGCTACCTGCGGCGCATCGACGGGATTGTCTACGGAGACAATCCTGAACAAGGCGTCGTCCGTGGCGCGAGCTTTCTGCATGCCGGCATGCGCTTCGCGATGGAGTTTCCGCCGGGCTGGGACGTCAATAACGGGCAGACGCAGGTCGTCGCCAAGGAGCCTGGCGGCAACACGCTCATGCTGCTGCAACCGGTCCAGCAGCCAATCGGGCGAAGCATTCAGGAGGTCGCGTTGCGATCGATGGACAACGCCGGGTTTCGTGCCGCGAGCGGCGGCCGGACGACTATCAACGGTCTCGACGCGTTCGTCGGTACGTATGAGGGCGCGCTGCAGGATCTGGGGCGCGTCACGGTGCGCGCCGCGCACGTCGCGCTCGACCGCGACGTCCTGCTCGTTGCCGGCATCGCGCCGCAGCAGACCTACGACCGCGTCGAGCCCACGTTCATCAGGAGCATCAATTCGTTCCGGCCGCTGACGCGTGCCGAGGCCGAAGCGATTCGGCCCAACCGCATCGATCTCTATTCGGCGCGCACGGGCGATACGTGGCAGGCGATCGCCGAGCGCGCCGGCCGCGGCGTGATCAAACCGTCGACGCTCGCGATCATGAACGGCCACGCAGTCAACGATCAGCCGCGCCCCGGCGAGCGATTGAAGATCGTGGTTGCAGGATGAACGGTCAGCCGGACGCGCAAGGCGGTGCACGCAATGCCGGACGCTATGTCCTCCGCGGCGTTGGTATCACTGCGGCGTCGGTGTTTGCGCTGTTCGCTTACATCTACCTCACGCTGCCGGACGTTCGCCTTTTGAAAACGGCGAATCCAACGACGACGGCGTTCATGGAGTTGCGCGCGCGCGAGGCACGCGCGAGGGGACAGCAGCCACGCCGCGTCCATCGCTGGGTGGGCTATCGGAACATCTCGCCCGACCTGAAGCGCGCGGTTCTCGTCGCTGAGGACGATGCGTTCTGGCAGCACGACGGAGTGGATTACGAGCAGCTGCAGGAGTCGCTCGGGGCCGATTGGGCGCGCGGACGGTTTTTGCGCGGCGGCAGCACGATCACTCAGCAGCTCGCGAAGAATCTCTATCTGTCCCCGTCGAAGAATCCGTTGCGCAAGGTTCGCGAGCTCATCATCGCGCGGCGGCTCGAAGCCGAGCTGAAGAAAGCGCGAATTCTCGAGCTGTATCTCAACCTGATCGAGTGGGGCGACGGCATCTACGGCGCCGAAGCGGCTGCGCGAACCTACTTTCAGACGCCGGCAGGAGCGCTTGGACCGGCCGAATCGGCGCTGATGGCGGCCGCGATCATCAATCCGCGCGTGCTCAATCCTGCGCGGCCGAGCGCCCGCCTCGCGCGGCGGCAACAGCTCATCATGCGGCGCATGGGCGTGGTCACACCGCCCGAAGAGTCGACGATCGAGCCGCGCTGATTTGCACACTCTCGCAACTCAACCTTCACGCGGACAACGAATTACAGGACCGTTCAGCTTGATTTCTCGTTGTCAGTTCGCTATAGTTTGCGAGCTTTCGGCTCATTCTCTTAGACACAATCTGACCGCGTCATGTGCCATACGAGGGCTGCTCCCCCGGTGGCGATGTGTGCGCAGCGCGGACGATCGTGTAGCAGGTGCCAGCGCTCGCATGATCAACTACACCGAACGCCTCACGCACTTGATGCAAGACATCGTGGCCAAAGTGCCCACGCTGTCGTTCATCGACGTGGCGGACGTCCTCGTGTTCGCGCGATCCGGTCGATCGAACGCGGAAGGCGCATTTGCGACGTGTCACTGTCTGACACTGCCCGCGAGCGAACCGGGTTACTACTTCTGGCGCGATCGAACCACGCAGCGCATCACGCGCCGCTCGGAATGGTTCGTGACCAAATCTCCCGAGGTCACGCTGGGTAACCGCCAGGTCAAGTACCTCCTCTCGTTCGCGCTGCCGCGCTTCTGCGATCAGTCGCTCGACAAATCGCGCAAGGAGCGGCTGTATCCGGGCGCGGACGCGTGGATCGCGAAACTCGACACCGTCATCCACGAGCTCTATCACATCGATCCCGAGTTGAGCGGCATCCGCCGCATCGAGCGCGGCGACGGCACCTACTCCGCGAACTGTCACGGTCACCGCTTCTTCGAGCAGGTCGCCGAGATGGTGCATACGTATCTGAACAACCATCCGGATCCTGCGGCGTACGATTTCCTTCGTGAGGATTTCGGCACGCTTGAAAAACGGTTCGGCGGCGTGGTCGGTACCAGTTTCCGTACGTTCCCGTCGTTTCCTCAGCGCTACATCGAGCGGGTCACGGTGCAGGTGCCGTGCGAGGCGGACAGCGAAGGGGTGAACGTCGAGCCGCTGCGCATCGCGCAGGTGCCGAGGTGCTACACCGAGAACGACATCGACGTGCGCCAATTCATGAAGGACACGTCGCGGCGGCTGATTCGGAAGGGCGCTTTTCGAGCCGCGTAACTCTCACCTCTCAGTCGACACGCTTGGCGCCGAGAAAACGAGGCGCCCAGTACCTCGAACTGAGATGTTCGACGCGGACCACCCCTGACGAGCTCGGGGCGTGGACGAACTCGTCGCCGCCGACGGCAATCCCCACGTGCGAGGCTCCCGGCTCGGTCGTCGTAAAGAAGATCAGATCGCCAGCCGCCAGTTCCTCCGGCTTCACCGATTTTCCCCATCGATATTGCTCGCGCACGTCCCTCGGCAACGACACGCCGTACTGCGCGAACACGTACCGCGTGAACCCACTGCAATCGAAGCCGGCCGGGTCGCTGCCGCCATTCCGGTAGGGGGCGCCCCGCAACGACAGCGCGGTGCCCGCGAGCGCATATCCATCGAATGCGAGCGGCGGGGAGTCTTCCGAACCCGGCGCACGTGGCGACCCCTGCGAACTCTGCGAACCGGGCATCGGAAACGGCTTCGGCACGGCGCCCGTCGACGCGCAGGCGGTCACCAGGGCGGCTAGGGCAGCCGTCCCAATCGCGCGCGCCGCGCAGCTGTGGGAAGTCCTGGTCATGACGACCGTTGCTATCGGCCCGAACCGAACAGTACCACAGAGGCGCTAACCGTCAGCGGATCAAGGTGTTTACGGCGTCGGTGTCTTGACACCTCGGCAGGCGTCGGGCAAAATTCAGAGACGGCCCCGCCGGGGAGGAACCCCGGATCGAACGATGGAACAGACGTTACTCCTGAACGCGTCCTACGAGCCGCTCAAGATCGTCCGCTGGCAGAAGGCGGTCACGCTGTTGTGCCAGGGGAAGGTCGAGGTCATCTCGGTGTACGACCGCGAGATCCGGGCGGTCTCCATCAGCTTCAAGCTGCCCTCGATCATTCGGCTGCTTCGGTACATCAAGATCAAGCGGCGTTTCGACTACGTGCCGTTTTCCCGCGCGAATATTTACGCGCGCGACAACCACGCGTGCCAGTACTGCGGCGACGACTTCCCGACGAGCGAGCTGACGTTCGATCATGTCGTCCCGGTCGCCCAGGGCGGCCGCAAAGACTGGGAGAACATCGTCACCTGTTGCGTCACGTGCAATCGCAAGAAAGGTGGGCGCACGCCGGCTGAAGCTGGCATGCATTTTTTGCGGATGCCGAAACGCCCCGAGTCCACACCGGCCATCCGCATCACCGTCGGCCTGCGCAACGCGCCTGAAAGCTGGCGCGATTATCTGTACTGGAACGTCGAGCTCGACGACACGTGATCGTCGTGGACTGTCTTCTCGAATGTACGCGCGGGCCGCTGCGTTGTCTCGGCCCGAGACTTGTGGTCGAAGGTTGTTGTAAGCATTTCTGAACCAGTCCGACGGTCCACCACGAAATGCCCCCTCGCGTCACCGCCATTCATCCGCTCTCGGCGATTGAAGGCGGCCGCATCACCATCGAAGGCGCCGGTTTCGCGCTCGACGATTCGTATCCGCCCGAGGTGCGCGTCGCCGATGCGCGCGCGCGCATCGTCTACGCGTCGTCGGCGAGACTGGCCGCTGTCGTGCCTGGCGGTCTCGAAGGTGGACCCGCGACGGTGCGCGTCGCCGCCATTCCTGGTGAAACCGCGTTCATCGACATCGCGGCACCGTTCGCCACCGGG
>Ga0137396_10001920_pt1 | contig 11204 bp, 14 predicted proteins | sample czc16metaG_FD_108284 | JGI IMG/M metagenome (GOLD analysis project Ga0137396, IMG submission 108284) | Vadose zone soil microbial communities from Angelo Coast Range Reserve, California, USA - czcobulk3.16 metaG | ecosystem: Environmental > Terrestrial > Soil > Vadose zone | place: USA...
TACCAACGCCAACGCCTCCGGTGCCAACGCCTACGCCGACACCTCCGGTACCAACGCCAACACCTCCGGTGCCAACGCCTACGCCGACACCTCCGGTGCCAACGCCGACGCCTACACCGACGCCGGCACCCACACCCACGCCTTCACCTGCGCCTAACTACTCGCTCTCGATCAGTCCCTCGTCGGTGAGTGTTCCGCGCGCGGGGGGAACCGCCACCTATACGGTGACGATTACGCGTACGGGCGGATTCAATTCGCCAGTTACCTTCACCATTAGCGGGCTTCCGTCCGGAACAACCCCCACTTTCACTCCCAATCCCGCTTCGGGCAATACATCGACGCTGACGATAACTGTCAGCTCTTCCACACACCGTGGGACTTATCCTTTCACGGTCACCGGCCAAGGTGGGACGCCGACTTTGACGCGGACTGCGACTGCCACGTTGGTTAAGAGAAGGCAGTGAACTTCAGGTCCAGGGAAGGTCTATTCTCGATTCACCAGCTTTCTCACGCTCGTGCTAAGCGCGGAGGCTGAGATCTTAAAGAACTCATGATCGTCCGCACGGGCGGAGGCGTGGCCGCAACGTTCGAAACCGATCCGGGTATCAGCTTCTTTCCTGATGCTGTCGCCTCGATCGCGTAGATGTTGTTAATCTGGGCGACGTTGCAAATTCGCTCAATCAGCGATTCGAATTCTTGTAACACGCAAAACAACACCGGCGACGCGAAGAGGCCAGCAGTTTTCTTGATGATGATGCTCTCGACGGTCTTCCGCTGCAAATTCCGTCGCAAAGCAGATAGCTTCACGGACGGAGCGAAAAGCGACCATGAACGCGTCGCCGATGATCTTGATTTCGAAGCCGCTGAATTGACTTACGACTTTACGCGCCCGCCGGAAATGTGAGATCAAAATCTCCGTCCAGACTTCATCGCCAAGTTGGTCGCACTTCCGGGTGGAGCCAACAATGTCAGTAAAGACAAGTGCGAGCATGAGCGCTCGAGCACCGGCACTCGACCACTGTTGAAGTGTATTATTCGGCGGGGAGTCGTTCATGCGGCGGGGACAAATCTCACCGCGAAGTATTACTGCGCTTTCGCGTGAACTTCCCAGACTTTTCTTCGTAGATCCGCTCAATGGCGAACTGCCACATTAAGAATCTTGCACCTAGCCGTTCGCCCACACAGCCGAAGCCGCTGCGCCGGAGCGGAAATTCACCCCCGCTTCTGCGCCAGGCGTCGCAGATCGTCGAGGAGGATTTCCATGTCGCGCGGAGTCGTACGATAGTTCATGACGCAGCCGCGCAAACTGAACCGTCCGCGGAGGCGTGCGTTCGAAAGGTAAGAACTGCCGTCCTGTTGCAGATCAATCAGCAAGCGCTCGTTCAACGCGTCCAGTTGCTCGTCGATGCGCCGGCGCTCCACTTCATCTGCGTCCGCCAGCGCGCGTTTGAGGCGAGGTGGCACATGGCGAAAACAGAAGATCGAAAGCTCGACCGGCGCGAGCATCTCGAAATCGTCGCTTGCCTGCACCAGGCGCTCGAGATGTCTGGCGCAGGCCAGGTCTTTTTCGATTGCTTTACCCAAGGCGCGCAAGCCGACGCCCTGCAACATCATCCAGACTTTCAGCGCGCGAAAACGGCGCGAAAGCTCTGGCCCATAATCCCAGAATGCGAATGCTTCAGCCGGCGCCTGCTCCAGCACGCGAGTGTACTCGGCCTCGTGCGCGAACGTGGCGCGGGCCGCTTCGGCATCGCGATACAGCACGCAACCGCAATCGACCGGCAGGTAAAGCCACTTGTGCGGATCGAGCGCCACCGAATCGGCTTCGCGCAGGCCGTCGAACAAATCCCTGGCCGAATCGGCCAGCGCCGCGAAGCCGCCATAGCTGGCATCGACGTGCATCCAGAGATCGAATCGTCGCGCCACCTGACTCACTTGCGCGAGCGGGTCGAACGCGCCAGTCGCCACCGTCCCGGCGGTGGCCACCACGCAAAACGGCAGATGCCCGGCCGCCAGGTCTTCCGTGATCTTCGCGATCAGATCGTCGATCCGGATTTGAAAGCGCTCATTCACGCCGACGGTGCGGACGTTGTCGCTTCCAATTCCCAGAAGCGCCGCCGCCTTGGCGATCGAATGATGGGTTTCTTCCGAGACGTAAACGCGCATCGCCTGGCGAAGAGATTGCGCGCCTTTACTCGTCAGGTCAGCCGGCGCCCTGGCCCGCCGGGCCGCCGCCAGCGCTGCCAGGTTTGCCATTGAGCCGCCGCTGACGAACAGTCCGGCGGCGTGCGCGTCTACTCCGAGAATCTGCTTGATCCAATCAATCGTCAGCCGCTCAATCTCGACGGCGACCGGCGCCGAGCGCCAGGCGGTGAGGTTCGCGTTTAAAGTGGATGCCAGCAAGTCTGCGATGGCGGCGATAGCCGTGCCGGGTGCTTGCACATAACCGAACATTCGCGGATGCCCGTTGTGCCGGCTCGTCGGCACGATGACATCATTAAAAGTCTCGAGCAGACGCTCGAAATCGATTCCTTCATCCGGCAAGGTTCGATCCAGGTTTTCTCGGATCTGCCGCGCGCTGGTTCTCGGGTAAACAGGCCGCTCCCGGATCGATTCGAGATAACTGGCCATCGTTTCGATGGCGGCTTTACCCCACCGGCGAATCTCGTCCGCCGAAGGGTCGAGCGGCGAACCCGGTTTGTTACCGGAACGTATTTTGTCGGTCATGGAGTTTTCTTAACCGATCTTCAACCGGCGCGCTAATGTAGCGTCGATGAAGACTCCATTTACGTTAGGTGTCGTCGGTCATTTCGGACTGGCAGTGCGCCATCCGAAGAAAAGCGCGAAATGGTTCGAGCGCGCGCTGGGTTTGAAAAAGCAGTTCGAATTCGAAGACGGTGTCGCCATCGGCAACGACGGCGTCACGATCGCGCTGCACAAAGGCAAACCTTCGCCGGGAACACTCGGTCATATGTCATTCCATTTGCCGAACATGACGGCGTTGCGAAAGGCGCTTGCGCACCTGAAGAAGCACAAGGTGAAGCTCGAGGATCCGGGCGACGAGATCGGTCCGGAAGCGCCCGGCTCAAAGCACGTGGGGCTCTGGTTCCATGACCTCGATGGTTATCGTTGGGAACTCAGCGTTCAAAACGCGAGGGACCGATGAACGCCTTCAAACGCGGTTATTCGTCGAGACTGGCGGCTGCCAGCGGCGCCTGCGAGATTCTGGGGCGCGCTTCCTCCAGCTCCCACTGAAGCTGCAGCCCGTGACCGAGATTCAATGCACGTTGTCTCGCCAGAAATTTCTCAAACCTGGCAGGAGCAGGGCGTGGAAGTGGAAGGACTTCATCTCCGCTCGTGCCTTGGCCTTTCTTTGGTGTTCGACCCAGACGCGATAACAACCGACCACCAGACCTGTTCGATCCTGTCCTCCTTGCGTGTCCGACAGGGCTGCGAACCAACTTTTCGACCTGGAGTCGCTGCCGCAGTGAACAAAAACTGAGCCGCGCCGCATTGCTTCCACGGCCGTATGTATTGTTTTGCTGTCGGGCGAACCAAATATCTGTTGGCACGTTGTGATGGGCTGACGAATGATCTTCATGCGGTTTCTCGTGGCGCCGGCATCGTGGCTCTCGTCGTCCGTGTTCAACTTTACGACTGTGTGAACACCCAGACTTTTGAGGTGATCCCAGCCTTCTTCTCCGGGCTCGCCGCCCCGATAGATTTTCCGACCCTCATTCACCGCGGCAAAATTGGGTATGGTGTAACGGGTGCGATATTGCGACACGCAGCCGCTCAAAAGCGCGCACGACAAAGCGAGAAATAAACTAAAGGTCCTGGGGTGCATCCAGCCGTTTTGGCGATATGAGCGCGTTCAGTAAAGCCTGGGTTGGTCCGGCCCCTGCGATGAGACCGATGTGGCCAAAAAGAGCACGCGGCCGATAATCAGTCAGTGACCCTTGCGGATTACCTCCGAGCTTCCACGAACGCGCTGATCTTCACGGGCGCGGGCATTTCCACCGGCAGCGGCATTCCGGATTTTCGCGGGCCGCAAGGTGTGTGGACGCGGCGGCAGCCCGTCTACTTCCAGGATTTCATCACGTCGCAAGCAGCGCGAATTGCGCATTGCGATTACAAGCTCGAAGGGAGAGATGCCTTTCGCGGCGCGCGGCCCAACGCCGTTCATCATGCGATTGTCCGCTTGGAACGGGGCGGTAAACTCCGCTCCATCATCACGCAAAACATCGACGGCTTGCACAGCCTCGCCGGGACCACAACGGAACGCCTTGTCCAACTCCACGGAACAAACGCGCTCGTCGAATGTCAGACTTGTCACACGCGCGGAGATCCGGAGCCCCACTTCGAATATTTTCGAGTCAATCGCCGGCCGCCACTCTGTGAGTGCGGCGGATTTTTGAAACCAGCCACGATCAGCTTCGGCCAAAATCTTGACCCGGCGGAACTCGAGCGCGCGCGTGCGGCAGCGATGGAGGCCGATCTCGTGGTGGCGCTCGGGTCTACCTTGTCAGTTTATCCAGCGGCTTCATTTCCCCTCATGGCTGCGGAGCGCGGCATTCCTTACGTCGTCATCAATCGCGGAGCGACCGAGCACGATGGTGAACCAAGGGTCACCCTTCGCCTGGAGGGCGAAGTGAGCGAGCTCTTCCCGCCGGCTGTTGATGACGCCCTCGGCACTTTATACGCTGGTTAGCGAAATGCCGCGAAGGATGGGCGCAAAAGGTTCTTGAAACTGTGCGCCCACTACTGGCATTCTTTCTGGCCAACCCCGACTCGAAACCCAGAATTGAGTAATTCGATTCTTCACCCTCAAGAAAGGATCCCCATGAAATTGACGCACACAATCAAGATGCTTTTGGCCAGTTTGATGTTGGCGATAATGGCAATCGCCCAGTCCGCTCAGGCCGACCCCACGCCCACTCCATCTCCAGAGCCCACTCCAAGTCCCTTTCCATCGCCGCCGACCAGCCCATCTCCCGTTCCGAAGCTCTATTTGAAGGGTCTGGAGTACTACACGGCAAACGGCAAGAATTGGGTCCGCCATCAATACGATGTGCTGAATAAGACAGATTACCCGGCGGCGCTTTTCGCGCCCGCACCGAATCTGCCGCCGTGCGGCGCTAACGCGAATTCCTCCCGGACGTGGGTGGACTTTTTCGATCAAACTGGAAAGCGGCTCTACGGATTTTGCGCTCTCGGCAAACCGGAGGACCTTGGCGATATCTGGTTTGCCACGGAGGAAGGCGTGATTCCTCCCAGTTGGATCTACATCGAGATAAACGACCGCCAGACGAATACGAAATACAAATCGAACCTCGGCGACACCACCCTTTAGGGTGCGGCGTGGTAAAGATTCAAGCGCTGGTTGACGCAGTTCCTGCTGCTCTGGTTCTCTGTCTGGATGGTTCCGGGCGGAACAGAACTCGAGTGGGCATGGAAGTCCATTCCATCAATGCCTCTTCCACCTCCTGTCCGTGAGCGCTTAGCCAGGCGCTCGCTTGGTCTCCTATTTCTTCCCCATAAATGCGGTGTGAATAGACGTAGGAGAATCCTTTTCCACCCACCAACTTGAATCGGGCAAAGGCGATCTCGATGAAATTTGGACGGGTAAAGACTACGGCGATAAAGTGTTCCGCGGGGCGGTCCGTGGCCCGAGGGACCGAACGCGTCTTGAGCACTTTCGCCTGGTGGTTTTTGTAGTTCTCCAGGACTGCATTTGCCGTCGCCGCCAGACCTTCACCATCGCTGACGTCTGGATACCCGTTCATGGTTATCATGTCGGACCACTTCTCGAGGTCTTCCTGTTTATCGGGTGTGAACTCGTGTTGCTCGTTGTGCGACCATCGGTGGAAATAACCAACCTCCCTGAAAACGAATGCGCGCTTCGGCGCCGGATCCGTGGCCTCTTTGTTCTGCGCCTGGCCGGCGCTGCCGGCGACGGCCAGCGCGGCGAGGATGCTTGGCAAAATGGTTTTCAGGCGCTCCTTGGATTTGCGACGGTCGTTCGCTACTGAGAATCGTGATCTTTCGCCGGCTGCGCCGGCCCGCTTCCTTCACCGGAAAGGAGATCCACCCGAACGATCGGGTCGTTAGGTTCGGCTACCGGGCCTTCCCAACGCAGAAATCCGGCCGGAGCTGGATTCGTCAGCCAAATGTGCGTGTCCGGAACGTGCACAAACAGTTTGGCGACCGCCGGAAGGTCCGGATGGATCACGAAGTGATCGCCTTTCAAGGTTCGCTCCGACATTTCTATCTTATCCACTCCCGCGTGTGAAATCTGCACCTTGACGAGTTGGGGCTTCGGCGCGAAGCCTACGGCCTTCAGCTCGATTCGTTCTCCAGCCAGGAGGCGCTTGCGCAGGTTCTGGAGCGCGAGGGTGAATCCGAAACCGGCAAAGGTTTTGCCTGGTTCCACCTCCAGTTTTTCTTCCCAATGTTTGGGCTCGTTTTTCTCGCGCTTCTGCGCGGTCGCGGTTTTCGAGGCAAAGTTTACGCTGAATTCGCGCGCGACCTGCCCGTCCTTGCTCTCGCGCCACGACCATTCTTCCTGGATTAACTCCGGTTCCTGCCGGAAGACCGCCTTCTCTTCGATGTGTCCGCCATTCTTGAATTTGTAAGTGAGTTTGACGTGTAATCGATCGTCCTGCACCCACTGCATGAACTCACCCTCTGCGAGCATCTTTCCGTTTGAATCCCGGTACGCCGGATAACCGTGGGCGGCGCCCGAAAGCGAGGTGAGCTCGACCGGCCGTGCCGGTTGCAAAACGCACAATGCCGTTGCTAAAACAGTGAAGCCTATCTTCGCTAATCTGCTGCCTGGTAGTGTTGTTGTCATGATCGCGCGACGTTGGAAGCTACCAAACCGCGGTGAAAGGTAAACAGCGCGTCCAGGATTTAAGAGAGCGCCGAGATAACAAGCGCCCGCATCGGAACGCGAATGTTTGCTTCGCCGAAGCGATTCTTGATCGCGTCAGCCACTCCGCTGGTTATCACCGGGAGCAGAGAAGGGTCGCGCTCCGTGATGGCGATCGAGATCGGAGTTCCCTGGACCAGGCCTTTGGCTGCATCTTCTACGCGATCCGCGGCACTGACTTTCTCCACGACATCGATGTGGATCTCTCGAAAGCCGGCTCCCTCGAGGGTGCGTTTGATCTCGCTGGAATCATGGTATCCGAACGGGAGCTGATAAAAGGCCGGCGGATCCTTATCGAAATAGCCGGCAATCGTTTCGTGAGCGATCTGAGTCAGCTCATTGTGCTCCAGGGCGTCCCACGTATTGAAGAGAAAGAGGCCGCCCGGCTTGAGAACTCGGCGAGCTTCGCGCGCGGCCAGCGCTTTGTCCGGCACAAACATTATTCCGAACTGGCAGACGACGGCGTCGAAAATCCGATCGCCGAATGGCAGGCTGCACGCGTCCGCCTGGAGCCATCGCACCGCTTCTTCTTTCCCGAACTTGCCGGCCGCATTCCGGAACATCGGCTCGTTCAAATCCGTCGCGGTGAGTTTGACTGTCGCTGGAAGACGACTTCGGAGAACGCGCGTCAAGATGCCGGTGCCGCATGCCACCTCCAGGACAGAATCGTTCTCCTTCATCTCCAGGCGCGCCGCCAAGTCCTCCGCGTACGGTTGAAACAAGAGCGGCCCGAGGTAGCGATCGTAGGCAGCCGGAATGGAGCCGGAGAATTGGGCGTGCTCGTCTTTCATGAATCCGCCTCGGAGACTGCGCCTTCCCCCGCTGAATTGCGCTAACGCCGAGCGTAACCGTCGAGCAAAGCGTCGATGCTCTTGTCGGCCCGAGCGGGACGTCCACTCGGCAAGTGAAGCCGGACACTGCCTTCCGGCAACCCAAAGACCCGTTCGATTTCCCGCTGACCGGAGGCAACGGTCGCGTCGCGCCGAAGGTTAAACTTGCGGCGGGCCGGGAACTGTTTCTTCGCAGTCTTCCGAGCCATGAGCGAGACGTTTACCGCAGCCGCAATGCTTCCACCACCGCCTGATCGATCCGGCCCGTCGCATCCAGGCCATGGCTGCTTTGGAATCGTCGCAAAGCGTTTCTTGTCGCGGGGCCGAAGCTCCCATCGATCGCTCCGCGGTAGTATCCTTCCCTGGCCAAAGCCGCCTGGACCTGGCTCACGCTTGAGTCCCCGCTGTCGTATTCGGATTGCCGGTATTCGTTCGCGGCGGACCCGTCATCGTAATAGCGGTCATCATAATAGTAGGAATATGGGTAGCCGTAATCCCAGCCCCAGGGATAGAAGGCTGGATAGAATCCGAGCCCAAAAATTACCCAGGAATTGTTGTGCCAGTGGCAACGGTGGCCATGCCAGAAATGGTCCCGACGCCGGTCCCAGTTTGGATGCTGGCCGGCGCTGTGCTGCGCGATGATGCGGCTGCGTTCGTTGAAGGCCTGAGGACGCAGAGCAGTTGCGCGAGTCGCCGAAGACCGGGAAGCGAAGCGGGAATCGATTTTGGGATTGTCGGCGGTAGCGCGAGTGACAGCCAGCCGCGGCCCGGAGGCAACTCGGCTCCGAAACGCTGCCTGCGAAGAGAAGCGGGTGGATGGGCCGGAACGAGAGAAGGTCCTGTTCCGAAACGCCGCTTGGGAAGAGAAGCGCGCGGCCGGGCTATTGAAACGCGCCGCACCCGAAAAGCTTTGGGGACGGCTGGAAAAATTCCCGGCGGACCTTGAAAAGTGGGGAGCGGAGGAGAAAGCGGGAGCGCTTCCTCTGGAACGGCCTTGCGCCGGTTGCAGCAAGGCAATGCTCGCGGTCACCACCACACAGAAAGTGCCAATGATTTTCATGACTTAATCTTACGCCTCAACGTCCTCTCCGGCAAATACGATGATCCGCCTCGCGCGACTGGCACCGCGCGCTGTCGCGGGCAAGAAAGCCGACCGGAGAACGCGGTCAGATTGATGCTTTCTGTTTGCTGGAATCGAACCCGCTTGTCGCCAAGTCGCGGGCGACTGCCAGGCTGCTCAGTTGCCAATGCGGTGAGCTGTGAAATTATAGTCCAAAAGGTACCTCGGACGCCGATTGCCACTGCTAACCCAGGTTTGCAAGTAATCTCCCCTCTTCAAACGCAAAATGACGTTATAGGCCCCGGTCGCCCTTTTCCCGCCCCCCTCTCCCGCCAATGCCTTTCCAATGGTGTCACGTAAAACACTTCCTCCCGAGCCTTTCTCAAGGCGTATGGAAACATCAACGTCTTCTCCGGGGACAAAGTCTTTTACAAAGGTAATGCTAAAGGAATAGAGGCCGTCACAAAGAACAGCAAACGTAGTATTGCCTGGTAGCCATGCGCCGCCTTCATTTGTCTTTGTCTCTTGGTATGTGAGGAGAACATCCATACCCGCTGTATCGTGGTCCCTGCCGGAAACACTAACCGCTAACGGCAACGGGGCAGGACCCGGACAATCCGGAAGGTCACTAAGCGCTTTTGCTAATTGTTCTTCTTCTTCCTTTGACAGTGGCGGAAGTTCGTGAAGCAATTCCTCGCCCGAGGACCGGGCTTGTTCATCGGCCTTTGGCTGTGCGGGCTCTTGCTCTTGTCCTATGGCTCCGAAGCCTATGAGAACCATGAATACGGTCAGCAATAGCAACGTTGGCTTTTTCATCGGGGGGTCCCTTTGTTGTTGGTACCAATGACTACGAGTTTGGCTGAACGAAGTTGACGAGATTGCCCGAGAAGGGCGGTTGACGGCAACGGCCCTCATTCGTTCCAATTCGGTAAGGCAGCGTTGGCACAACTTTACGGTGGGAGGTGCCGAGACATTGAGAGCATCTAGGGGAAGCCGCGCGCCTGATTAGTAGGTCAGAGACAACAATGCGGTTAGGTTAACGCGAAAGCCCGCCGGCTCCCCGGCGGGCTTTCTGTTCTCCCGCGTGCTTCCTCTTCCCCCTGGTGCTATTTTCCCAGCGCTTTCTTCACGTCCTTCACCATCGGGCCGTGAAGACGCACTGCATCTCTCAGATCGTCCTCGGAAATGCCGAGCTCATTCGCCCAGCGTTTCCGCTCCCATGCTTCGTGGACGTTGATCCGATCCTGATCAGGGTTACCGCGGTCTTTAAGATCATCCGGCATATAGTTTTCTTTGTTAAGGTGGGGGTGGGCGGTTGAGAGTGCCGTCAATGCCGCTTGCCGGGCCGCTGGCGCACAATACGTTAACGTTAACGTCGCCGGAAAAAGTTCCACGCGCATAAACTCGCTCCCCCGCAAGAATCTGGAGATTGATCCCGTCAAGTGGTCGATCGCAATTTCCCTGAATCGTGACTTTTTTGGGCGGGTCCTGATTAAAACAACGACCGTCGCTGGCGGTAATTTGTCCAACAAGGTTAAAGAGGCGCGGGGCAGGCCGCCCCCCGGGGAGGTGAGCCGTCAAACTGACTTGTCCGCCGGTGAAATCGCCCGCAAAAATGATAGGAGAGCGGGCAAACGTGCTGCCGGTAGGGACGCGGCGGACTGCCCAGCTCCCAACGGGTGTTGCTGAGCGGGAGGGAGCTCGCCCGAAACTAAACTTGAGGATCACGGCCTCCCTTACAGTCGTCCGGTACGAGTAACCGCTATTGCCGCCGGCAAGAACACAAGTCAGTGATCCGCCACCCAATGGGGCTTCTCCACGAACCCAGTCAACCAAGTTCAAAGTCCGTGGATTAATTACACCAGTATCAGTTGATGGATCAAGACGTTGGCGAGGTGTTGGTGTGGGAGCTTGTCCTGCCGATTGTCTCGCGAGCACTAAACTCAGCAGCGCAGCACTTGTAACGATAAGGGCTCTTGTTTTATTCATGGTTCTTCTCCTGTTCTGGGCGTTTTCGAAATGGCCTTCTTGTTGTGTCAAAGCGCACTGAATCCCGCTTTTACGGCGTGGGCGCTGGCGTGGGCGGCGGCGCGGGCTTTTTCGGAATGGTCGCCGCGTGATTCACGATGATACGCGCGGCGAAATAACCTGTGTGAAAATCCGGCTCCGGTTTCTTGAACGCCGTTATCATCTTGTCGAGTTCGTTGCGAAAGATGCTTCGCACCGTGTTGATCGCTTGGGGCAAGGAAAGCGTCTCGACCCGGCGTCCGACGATGGCTTCGCGTGGCGACTCTTTCTTGTTCGCATAAATGGTTGCCGCTCCCTGGAGCTCCGTCTGATCGGCGGCGGTTATTCCGTAGTCGGCCAGTTCCAGCGCCATCGA
>Ga0137396_10001921_pt1 | contig 11200 bp, 8 predicted proteins | sample czc16metaG_FD_108284 | JGI IMG/M metagenome (GOLD analysis project Ga0137396, IMG submission 108284) | Vadose zone soil microbial communities from Angelo Coast Range Reserve, California, USA - czcobulk3.16 metaG | ecosystem: Environmental > Terrestrial > Soil > Vadose zone | place: USA...
GAGGTCCTTCGCCAGGGTCTCGGAGAGCCCGACGACCGCGTACTTGGAGGTGTTGTAGACGCCCAGGCCGCGCGTCGCGACGAGACCCGCCATCGACGCCGTGTTGACGATGTGGCCCGGCTCCTTCGACGCGATCATCGGCGGCACGAACGCCTCGACACCGTGGATCACGCCCCAGAGGTTCACGCCGAGCACCCACTGCCAATCACGATGCGTGGCGGACTCGAGGCCGCCCCACAGGGCGACACCGGCGTTGTTGCAGAGCACGTTCACCTTGCCGAAGGCCCTGAAGGCGGCCGCCGCCAGGGCCTGGACGGACGCGAGATCGGTCACGTCGGTGGGGACGCCAAGACCCTCCCCTCCCCGGGCCTTGATCGAGTCGACGACCGCGGCGAGAGCGCGCTCGTCCACGTCGGCCACAACGACCTTCGCGCGCTCACGGGCGAAACGCTCCGCCATGGCGCGACCGATCCCACTGGCCCCACCAGTCACGACCGCAACACGCCCGTCGAGCCCTGTCATCGCGCGTCCATCGAACCGATCGTTCCCTCTATCGGACATCACGCGGCGGCGGCGCGTCGAGCATCGGTCCGAGCACCGCCGCCAGTTGCTCGGCGCCGGCCGGCGTGCGCAACGCCCCGGCGGCGCCCAGCGCCTCGGCCCTCATGAGGGTATCCGGGCTCATCTCGCGGGTCAACGCGACCACCGGCACGCCCGCGGGCGCTCCATTCCGGCACAGGCGCTCGACCGCGGGCATGCTCGCGAGCACGACACTCGCCCGCGCGACGACTCCCGGCGACGCGTCGCCCGGGCCGGTCGCCACGCGCACCCACACGAAGAGCTGCCGCAAGGTCTCGACGAGGGCGTTCCGCGTCGCGGCATCGTCGTCCAGGACGAGGATCACCGGCATCGCGCCGAGTGTACCCCGCCAACAGAGCCGCAGCCGCTCCGCATGGTAGGATGCCTGAGCTTTCGCGGAGGATGTCGATGCCGAAAGAAATCTCGATCGTCCACCACGCCGACCGGCGTACCGACGTGATGATGCCCTACGCGCCCGGAATCGTCGTGCGCCGCGGTCAGCTCGTGTTTCTCTCGGGAGTGACCGCGGCCGCGGTCTATCACAGCCATCCGCATCGCGAGGAGGAGTTCGATCTGCCCTCGACGATGCGCGAGCAGGCCGTGCTCACGATGGAGAACCTCAAGAAGACGCTCGAGGCGGCCGGCTGCACCTTCGCGGATCTCGTCTCGGCCACGCGCTTCCTGACCGACGTCGCCGAGCAGGACGACCTCAACCACGTGTGGGCCGCGTATCTCGGCGGCCACCTGCCGACGACGACGACGGTGGAGGTGTCGCGCCTGGCCACCCACGCCCGCTGCAAGCTCGAGATCAGCGCGATCGCCGTGGTCGACGAGGGCAACGGCTGATGGCGCGGCTGGGGTTCGTCGGGCTCGGCACGATGGGTGGCCGTATGGCGAAGCGGCTGCTCGCCGCCGGGCGCGAGGTCGTCGGCTACAACCGGACGCCGGAAAAAGCGCGCGCGCTGGTCGCGGCCGGTCTGGTGCTCGAGAAGTCTCCGCGCGCCGTCGCCGAGGCCACGGACGCGGTCCTCAGCATGGTCCCGGACAGCACCGCGCTGCGCGCGATCGCGCTCGGTCCGGACGGCGTGATCGCCGGGCTCCGGCCCGGCGCCGTCTGGGCCGAGATGAGCACGGTGAGCCCCGACGTCACGCGCGAGCTGGGTCGAGAGGTCGCCGCGCGCGGCGCCGCCCTGATCGACGCGCCGGTGTCCGGAAGTCCCGTGACGCTCGACGCGGGCCAGCTTTCGTTCATGGTCGGCGGCGACCCGGCGGCGCTCGAGAAGGTCCGCGGCGATCTCATGGCGATCGGGCCGACGATCACCCACGTGGGCGAGCTCGGGCTGGCCGTGACGATGAAGATCGCGACCAATCTGGGGCTGGCCGTGCAGATGCTCGCGTTCAGCGAGGCGGTCGCGCTCGCCGAGAAGGCGGGCATCGTCCGCGAGCGCGCGGTCGAGGTGCTGTTGAAGTCGGTCATCGCCTCGCCGATGGTCAAGTACCGCGGCCCGTTCGTCCTCGGCATGCCGGCGGAAGCGCTGTTCAACGTCGACATGATCCAGAAGGACCTCGGCCTGGCCCTCGAGATGGGACGCGCGCTCGGGGTGCCGCTGCCGAGCGTCGCGCTCACCGATGCGCTCATGACGGCCGCGCGCGGTCTCGACCTGGCCGGCTACGACTTCGCCGTGGTCTTCGACGTGATCGCGCGAATGAGCGGCCTGCGCCCGAGCGTCAAGACCCCGCGCTGACCAGCCTGCGCTGACCCGAGATGGCGACGGCGCGCCGTGCTGCTCAGCGCGACGAGCGCTCAGCGGGGCGTGAGCGTTGCGCGCCCGGAAGCCGTATCGACGCTGAGCGTGAAGGCATCGAGCACGTCGCGGCCGAGGAGCCCATCGACAGCGTCCGAGCCGCGAAACGTGGGCGGCAGCGCGTGGGCGACCACCACGATCGGGCCGATCCGCGCGCCCGCGACGTCGAGGAGGGGGAGCGTCACGAGCGTCGCCGTCGAGCTGCCCGTGACCCCGATGACCTGGACCGATCGTCCTGCGCCGCCGCCGAGCCCCGCGCGCTCGATCACCTCGGGCGAGATGACGGTACGGTCGGCGCCCGTGTCCACGATCAGGGTGAGCGCGACGCCGTTGAGGCGGGCGTCGACGGTGATCGGCGCTCCCGGTGAGACCTTGAGCGCCACCGGCTCGTTCCAAGCGGGCGGCGGAATCGGGCGCGGCTGAGGCGCATTCAGGAGCGTCGCCGTGTCCCGGAACGTGGGCGGGATCGAGGCCAGATCCGCGGTGTAGTGGACAGTGCCCTGGGCATCGGTCCAGCGATAGAGCTCGCCGGCGGCAGGCGCGGCGAAGCAGCAGCAGCCGACCAGGACGATGAGCGCGAGTCCCGCGCGTCGCGTGGCGGCCCCCAGCTGACCTACCGGACCACTTTTTTCGCTCGGAGCGAGGCGATCGCCTCGGCGGAGTAGCCGCACTCGGCCAGGACTTCGTCGGTGTGCTCACCCTGAAGAGGGGCCGGCCGGCGAACGCCCGGGCGCATCCGTGAGTATTTGGTCGGCGTCCCGATCACGGGGATCTCGCCGAGCTTGGGATGGAGAACCCGCTCGATCATCTCGCGCGCCGCCGTCTGCGGATCGCTCATGACCTGCTCGACCGTATTCACCGGCGTCGCCGGAACCCCGCCGTCCTCGAGGAGCTTCAGCAGCGGCTCGCGATCGTACGTGCCGATCGTATCCGCGACCGCCGTCTCCAGCTCGTCGCGATGACGCACCCGGCCCAGGTTCGTGGCGAATTTCTCGTCGCGCAGCGAGGGCAGGTCCAGCACGGCGACCAGCCGCTGCCAGAACCGGTCGTTCGCCCCGGCGATGAACACCCATTGGCCGTCACGGCAGCGGAAGTTGCGGTAGGGCGCGAGCGACGGGTGGGACGAGCCGAGCGCCTTCGGCACGTTACCGGTGAGGAGAAAACCCTCGGCGTGATAGTTGAGGAGCGTGACGGCGGTCTCCAGGAGCGAGCCGTCGACGCGCTGGCCGAGGCCGGTCTTCGCCCGGTACAGGAGCGCGTTGCAGATGCCGAGCGCCGAGAAGATGCCGGTCGTGAGGTCGAGGAACGAGACGCCCGCTCGGACGGGCGGGCCGTTGGGCTCTCCCGTGATCGACATGATCCCGCTGAACGCCTGCATGAGAGCTTCGTAGCCGGCGCCGTCCTTCCGCGGTCCCGTTCGGCCGAACGCGGAGATGGAGCAGTAGATGAGACCGGGGTTGAGCGCGGACAGGACATCGTAGCCCAGGCCGAAGCCCTCCATCGTGCCCGTCCGGAAATTCTCGATGAGGACGTCGGCGCCCTTGACGAGACTCCGGAGGACGTCGGCGCCCTCCGGGGCCTTCAGATCGAGCGTGAGATCCCGCTTGTTGCGGTTGATGACGAGATACGCCGCCGATTCCCCGCCCTTGTGCGGCGGCCAGGTGCGCGACTCGTCGCCCGAGCCGGTGTCCTCCACCTTGATGACATCGGCGCCCATGTCGGCCAGGAGCATGCCGCAGAAAGGCCCCGCGAGGACGCGCGAGAGGTCGATGATGCGGACACCGTCGAGCGAGAGGGCTCTGGTGATCATGTGCGCTACTATAACTCTATGTCGCGACTCCGTGAGGCGTTGACGCAGCGGATCCTCGTCCTGGACGGGGCGATGGGCACCATGATCCAGGCCGCCGGCCTCGACGCACAGGACTTCGGCGGCGCGCAGTACGAGGGCTGCAACGAGTACCTGAACCTGACGCGGCCCGACGTCATCCGCGGCGTCCACGCCGCCTACCTCGACGCCGGCGCCGATCTCATCTCGACCAACACCTTCGGCTGCGCACCCTACGTGCTCGCCGAGTACGCGCTGGCCGAGCGCGCCCACGAGATCACGCTGGCCGCCGCGCGCCTCGCGCGCGAGGTCGCCGGGGAGCGCTTCGTCGTCGGCGCGATGGGGCCCTCGACGCGCTCGATCAGCGTCACCCGCAACGTAACCTTCGACCAGGTCCGCGACGCGTACGCGCTACAGGCGGCGGCGCTCATCGCCGGTGGCGTCGACGCGCTGCTCCTGGAGACGGTCCAGGACACCCTGAACGTCAAGGCGGCGGCGCTCGGCGTCCGCGCGGCGATGCGGGAGGCCGGCGTCGCGCTGCCGCTGATGATCAGCGTCACGATCGAGCCGATGGGGACGATGCTCGCGGGCCAGGGCGTCGAGGCCCTCTACGTGGCGCTCGAGCACCTCGATCTCTTCTCGATCGGACTCAACTGCGCCACCGGACCCGAGTTCATGACCGACCATCTGCGCTCGCTGGCGAGCCTGTCCACCCGCTTCGTGAGCGTGTACCCGAACGCCGGTCTGCCCGACGAGCGCGGACAGTACGCCGAGACCCCGGCGAGTCTTGCCTTCAAGATGACCCGCTTCGTCGACGAAGGCTGGGTGAACGTCATCGGCGGCTGCTGCGGCACGACGCCGGCTCACATCCGCGCGCTGAAGGCGCTCGTGAGCGGCCGCTCCCCGCGCGTTCCGGGAGCGCGGGAAGCGCAGGCGGTCAGCGGGATCGAGGTGTTCTATCCGGCCGACGACAACCGGCCGTTGTTCGTGGGCGAGCGCACGAACGTGATCGGCTCGCGGCGATTCAAGGAGCTGATCGTCGCCGAACAGTTCGAGGAGGCCGCCGAGATCGGCCGCGCGCAGGTGAAGAACGGCGCCCAGGTCCTCGACATCTGCCTGGCCAATCCCGATCGGGACGAGATCGGCGACATGGATCGCTTCATGACGCACGTCACCCGCAAGGTGAAGGTGCCGCTCGTGATCGACTCCACGGATGCCGGCGTCATCGAGGCGGCGCTGCGGCACTGCCAGGGCAAGTCGATCGTGAACTCGATCAATCTCGAGGACGGCGAGGAGCGATTCGAAAAGGTCGTGCCGCTGCTCCGGACCTACGGCGGCGCGGTCGTCGTCGGCTGCATCGACGAGGACAAGCGCCAGGGTATGGCAGTGACGCGGGCGCGCAAGCTCGCGATCGCCGAGCGCTGCCACGATCTGCTCACCGAGAAGTACGGGCTCCCGGCCCGCGACTTGATCTTCGACGCGCTCGTCTTTCCGGTCGGCACCGGCGACGCGAACTACGTCGGCTCCGCGGTCGAGACGATCGAGGGCATTCGCGCCATCAAGGCGCGGTTCCCGGAATGCAAGACGATCCTGGGGATCTCCAACGTCTCGTTCGGCCTGCCGCCGGCCGGGCGCGAGGTGCTGAACTCGGTGTTCCTCTATCACTGCACCAAGGCCGGCCTCGACTACGCGATCGTGAACACCGAGCGCCTCGAGCGCTATCCGTCGATTCCCGAGGAGGAGCGGCGGCTCGCCGAGGACCTGATCTACGGGCGAGGGGACGACCCCGTCGCGGCCTTCGCCGCCTATTTCCGGGAACGGCGCAAGGCGCCGCCGCCCGCGGAAACCCTCTCGCTCGACGAGCGGCTCGCGCGCTACATCGTCGAGGGCAGCCGCGACGGCCTGGTCGACGACCTGAACACGAAGCTCCGCGAGGCGGCGCCGCTCGAGATCGTCAACGGCCCGCTGATGCGGGGCATGGACGAGGTCGGGCGCCTGTTCAACGACAACCAGCTGATCGTCGCCGAGGTCCTCCAGTCGGCCGAGGCGATGAAGGTGGCCGTGGCGCACCTCGAACAGTTCATGGAAAAGGCCGAGGCGGCCACCCGCGGCACGATCTTGCTGGCGACGGTCAAGGGTGACGTCCACGACATCGGCAAGAACCTGGTCGAGATCATCCTCTCGAACAACGGCTATCGCGTGATCAATCTGGGCATCAAGGTGCCGCCCGAGGAGCTGATCGCGGCGTACCACACTCACAAGCCGGACGCCTTCGGGCTCTCCGGCCTGCTCGTGAAATCCGCCCACCAGATGGTGGTGACGGCGCAGGACCTCCGCGCCGCGGCCATCGAGATCCCGCTGTTCGTGGGGGGCGCCGCGCTCACCAAGCGGTTCGCCGCGACCCGGATCGCGGCGGAGTACGGCGGGCTGACGGTCTACGCGAAGGACGCCATGGAGGGGCTCGACCTGGCCAACCAGCTCTTCTCGGCGCCGACCCGAGAGGCGATGGTGACGCGCCTCAGGCGCGAGCAGGCGGCGCTCGCGGCGAGCGCCACAAGCACCCCGGACACCGCGCCGGTGGCGGCCGCGGCCGCGCCGGCGCGACGGCTGGAGCACGTCGCGGTTCCGGCGCCGCCCGATCTCGAGCGGCACGTGCTGCGGGAGGTGCCCCTCACCCACATCTACCCGTACCTGAACCTCCAGATGCTCTACGGCAAGCATCTGGGCGTGCGCGGGCTCGTCGAGCGCCTGCTGGGGGCCGGCGATCCCAAGGCGCTCGAGGTCCACGAGATCGTCGAGACGCTGAAGCGCGACGCGGTCGGCCGGAGTCTCCTCGGGGCGCAAGGCGTGTACCGCTGGTACCGCGCTCGAGCCGCGGGAGACGCCGTGATCCTCTTCGATCCATCCGGACGCGAGACGGCCAGGTTCGACTTTCCGCGCCAGCGGGAGGGTGCGCGTCTCTGTCTCGCCGACTACGTGAGAGATGACGCGGACGACTACGTCGCGCTGTTCGCGGTCACCTGCGGCGCGGGGGTGAGAAAGCTCGCGTCAGACTGGAAAGAGCGAGGGGAGTACGTGCGCTCCCACGCGCTCCAGGCGCTGGCCATCGAGTGCGCGGAGGCGTTCGCCGAGATGCTGCACTCCCGCATGCGGACTCTCTGGGGATTTCCAGATCCGCCGGAGCTCCCGATCAGCGAGAAGCTGAAGGCTCACTACCGGGGCATCCGAGTGTCGTTCGGCTATCCGGCCTGCCCCAACCTCGCCGATCAGGGCACCCTGTTCAGACTGCTGGAGCCCGAGACGTTTGGCCTGACCCTCACGGAAGGCTTCATGATGGATCCGGAGGCCTCGGTGTCGGGGCTCGTGTTCCATCATCCTGCCGCGAAGTACTTCAAGGCCGACTGACGCGCTGAGCTTCCGAGACGCCGCGGGCCCGAGCCGGAAGTTCCGGCTCGGGCCCGGGCGCGAGGCGACGAGGAACCGGACTAGAAGTCGATCTCGAGCCGCACCGTCGGGAAGCCAAGCGACCGCTCGTTGTCCTGGACCTTCCTCGGGCGACCGCTATTGCTCAGGTAGTATGCGTCGATCTCCTTGCGGGGCTTGTGGTGCCGGCCCACCTCGTCCACCGAGAAGGGCAACCGGAAGGTGCCGGTGAACTTGAACGCCGCCGCAGGATTGCCGTCGATCGTCGCGACACCGTTGGTGATGAAGCCGATCGGGGCCTGACGGCTCAGCGACAGCGACAGGTCCGCATCGCCCTTGAACGTCCCGGTCATGATGACGAACTCCGGACCGTCCACGAGGTTGTCGTCCTGCACGACCACCGCGTACGCCCCAGCCAGCGTGCCCTTGCCCGTGTCCAGGCTGAGGTCGTCAGCGCCGGTCGCGTTCACGGTGCACTTCTTGGCCTTGGGGTTGATCGACAGCACGAACCAGGGACAGAGCGGCGTGCCGACCTTCGCCCAACCGGAAAGCTGGGCCACCGCGGTCCGCCGGCCACCTGGGAGCACGCTGCTCACGAAGTTCCCAGCTGAATCCTTGAGGTACATGTCCTCGGTGACTTCATAGAGGACGGCATCCGGCTCCTCCGCCAACGCCGGCAGGGGTCCGACCATCAGCGCGAACAGCAGGAACATCAGCCCCAGGAGGCTCCATGTCACTGCGCTTTTCCAACAGATACTGGTCATCGCTCTCTCTCCTCGTCGCCGTATCAAAGGGGTTGAACAACTACGGCCAACGGGAGTAAGTGCAAAGCGAGGACCAACGAGATTTGACTCGTAAGTTGTTGATTAACTGGGCTTCCAGTGATTCGCTTTCCGGAGTTTTAATCCGTAAGTGATTGATTTATTGTCGTTTTTTGTCCGGAAATCGCACCGCATCAGAAGAACTTCAAGGAATTCAAACGCTTGGGATATTGTGCTGGAGGAGGCTAGATCCGCCTAGAAACTTAACGAGCTGGGACGGAAGCGGGTGCGTCTAGAGCTCGGGATCCCGTTCTTCGATCGTCGCGCCCGGCTTGGCCGGAAGCTTGATCGTGAACGTCGAGCCCTTGCCGAGCTCGCTCTGGACCTCGATCGAGCCGCCATGGCTCTCGACGATACCCAGGCTCACCGACAAGCCCAGGCCCGTGCCGCTCACTTCAGGCTTGGTCGTGAAGAACGGCTCGAAGATGCGATGTATATGCTCGGGGGCGATGCCGGTCCCCGTGTCGATCACCTCGACCTGTATCGTATCGCCGTTGGCCGATGAACGGATCGTGAGCGATCCGCCGCGCTCCTTCATGACATAGACCGCGTTGTTGATCAGGTTGAGAAATACCTGCTTGATCCGGGGCACGTCGATCTCGACCGGAGCCAGCCCCGAGGCGTACTCCTCGCGGAGGGTGATCGACTCCAGCGCACCCTGACGACGGACCATCCCCAAGGTCTGCTCGAGAACCGTGTTGAGGTCGGTCACCTGGGGAATGAACTCGCGCTGGCGACTGAAGTGCAGGAGATCGCGCACGATGTCGCGGGCGCGTCCCGCCTCCTCCTGGATCAGATCGAGCTCCTCCCGCCACGGCTGACCGGGCGGCACCTGTTCGGCGAGATAGGAGGCGAAACCGAGCACGCTCGTCAGCGGATTGTTGATCTCGTGGGCGATGTTCGCCGCCAGCTCTCCGATGGCGGCGAGCTTGGTCGACTGGATCAGCTGGGCCTGGGTCCGCTTGAGCTCGGCCACCTGCTGCTTCTCGGCCTCGTAGAGCCGCGAGTTCTCGCTGGCGACGGCTGCCTGCTGCGCGATGGCCTCGGTGAGCCGCAGCTCGTCCGAGGTGAAGCGATGGTGGTCCTTCAGCCAGGCGAGCGCAAAGCCGCCGATGCTCTCGCCCTTCCAGCGCATCGGCTGGATGAGGACCGACTTGTGCGGGATCATCCGGGCGATTGGATGATTGAAGCGCGAGTCCTCCTGGCTGTTGCTCGAGTACACCGGTCCTTCGACGCGCCGCCAGTCGCTCACGCGAGGATCGAGCGACTTCAGGGTGGCGCTCTCGAGCGCGCCGAGCAGCTCCTTGGGCACGTGATAGCCGACGATCGGCACGAATCGGCTCCCGTCCTCGCTCTGGAGCCACGCGCCACCGGTGTCGGCGCCGAGCGCCCGCACCATCGCTCGGGTCGTTCGGCGCAGGATCTCGTTCAACTCCAGGGTCGCGCTCGCGTCCTGGCTCATCGCCAGGAGGGTCTCGGTGTGACGCAACCGCTCCTGCGTCTCCTCGTGCAGACGCATGACGCCCTCGTACAGGCGCGCGTTCTCGACGGCGATCGCCACCTGATCCGCGACGATCTTGAGCAGCTGCTCCTCGTCGGCCTTCGCGCCGGGCGGGAGCACGTGCCGCGCGATCATCACGCCGAGCGGGCGCCCGCGCACGGTGAGAGGCAGTCGCCACTCCACTTCTGTCCAGTCGTCGGCCGCCGACACACCCGAGCCGGCCAGGACGCTCCGCGGCTGGACGTCGGTGTCACGGCGCACGGAGACGTGCACGCCCGGCGGCTCACTGAGCTCGACGCTGAGGCTCGTGCTCCCGATCGCCCGGGCCAGCCCTCCCAGGAGCTTCTCGAGCATCCCGGCGACGCCGAGCTCGGAGGTGATGTCCTCCATCGAGCGGTGCAGGTCCTCGAGCTGCGAGGCCCGCCGCACGAAGTGCTGGTTCAGCCGCTTGAGCTCCTCGACCTGGTTGAGCAGGCGATAGACGAGACGCTGGTTCAGCTCGCGCAGGTAGACGCCTTCGTCGTGGCTCTCGACCCGCTCGCGCTTGCCGCCCAGGAACTCGGCGACCTGACGCGGGAAGGCGTCGACGTCGATGGGCTTCTGGATGTAGCCGTCGCACCCGGCCACCAGGGTGCGCTGCCGGTCACCCTGCATCGCGTACGCCGTCACCGCGATCACCGGCGTCGAGGCCAGATTGGGGAACGACTTCAAGATGGCGACGATCTCGTACCCGTCGACCCCCGGCAGGTTGATGTCGAGCAGGATGAGCGCCGGCTCTTCGCGAATGGCCGCTTCGATCCCGGCCAGGCCGTCCTCCGCGTCGACGATGAGGTATCCGGCTGCCTCGAGCACCGCCCGGACGAGCATCCGGTTCTCGCGGTTGTCCTCGATGTAGAGGACCTTCACCTTCTGGTCGAGTGGGCGTGCCGGCATGCGGCCCCTTCTCCTCAGATCAACGGCAGCGTGAAGTGGAACGTCGAGCCTTGGTTCTCACGGCTCTCCGCCCAGATGCGGCCGCCGTGGAGCTCGACGAACTTCTTGCTGATCGCCAGCCCGAGGCCCGTGCCTCCGGCGCTGCGGGCGACCGGGTTATCGAGCTGCTGGAACGGCTCGAACAGCCGCGCCAGATCGTCCTCGCGGATCCCGATGCCGGTGTCGGCCACGCTCAGTCGGGCCGCGTCCGGCTCGGCCACGACGCTGACGAGCACGCGACCCTGCGCGGTGAACTTGATCGCGTTCGACAGCA
>Ga0137396_10001924_pt1 | contig 11193 bp, 8 predicted proteins | sample czc16metaG_FD_108284 | JGI IMG/M metagenome (GOLD analysis project Ga0137396, IMG submission 108284) | Vadose zone soil microbial communities from Angelo Coast Range Reserve, California, USA - czcobulk3.16 metaG | ecosystem: Environmental > Terrestrial > Soil > Vadose zone | place: USA...
CGCCTTCCATCTGCGCCCTCACCGCGTCGGGATTCACGGCGATGCCCGCGTCGATCCCGCAGACGAGCCGATTCACCTTGACCGCGCCGTCCGGCGCTACCGACACCTCCGCCACGGTGGCGGCATAGCTCCCGTACGAGAAGACGACGGCGATCCCGCGGCCCTGGCCGGCCGGCAACGGCGCGCCCCAGTTGGCGCGCTTCGCGACCAGCTCGAGGATGGCTTTGTGACGAGGTGACTTGCCGAGGAGCGCCCTGCGGTATTCGAAGGGATCCTTGCCGGCCGCGTGGGCGAGCTCATCGATGAAGCTCTCGATGATGAAGCCGTTCTGCGAGGGGCCGACCGAGCGCCAGAACCCGAGCGGAATCCCCAGGTCCTTGTTGTTCCATTCGATCCGGAGATTCGGGACGTCGTAGGGCATGTTGCGGACCGCTTCGACGGCGGCCGGGTCGATGGTGCCCGCCTGCGCGCGGCCTTTCTGGATCAGGATGCCTGGACCGACGACCCGCGTGGACCACGCCGACGGCATCCCGTTGGCGTCGAGCGCGGCGCGAAACACATTGTACGTCGCCGGGCGATAGAAGCCGTGCGTGATGTCGTCCTCACGCGTCCACACGACCTTCACGGGCGCGCCGACCGCCTTCGCGGTCTCGACCGCGTCGACGATGAAATCGATCTCGCCGCGCCGGCCGAAGCCGCCGCCCAGCAAGGTCGTGTTGACGATCACCTTCTCGGGGGGCAAGCCGGTGATGCGCGCGGCGGTTGCCTGCGTCCCGCCGGGATTCTGGGTCGGCGCCCAGATCACGCACGAGTCACGACTGACCTGCGCGGTGGCGTTCATGGGCTCCATGCACGCGTGCTCGAGGTACGGCACTTGATAGACCGCCTCGTGCACCGTGCCGCTCGCCAGGACCTTGTCGACGTCGCCGTCGTTTCTCGCGACCTGGCCCGGCTGCTTGGCCGCAGCCTCGTACTCACGTGTGATGCCGGCGCTCGAAACCTGGGCGATCGGGCCCTCATCCCACGTCACCTTGAGCGCCCGGCGCCCCTGGAGCGCGGTCCAGAAGTTGTCGGCCACGACGGCGACACCGTTCGACACCTGCACGACGTCCTTGACGCCCTTGATCGCCTTGGTCGCGGTCGCGTCGAAGCTCTGCACCTTGCCGCCGAACACGGGGCAGCGCTCGATCGAGCCCACGAGCATCCCAGGGACCTGCACGTCGATGCCGTAGATGCCGCGGCCGGTGACCTTGTCGGGCGTGTCGCGCCGCTTGACGACCTTGCCGATGTATTTGAACTGATCCGGAGTTTTCAGCTTGGGGTTCGGCGGGACCGGGAGCGCCTGCGCCTTGTCCACGAGCTGCCCGTACGGCAGGCGCCGGCCGGTCGGCCGATGGATCACGGCGCCTTCGTCCGTCTCCACGCTCTCGACCGGCACGCCCCACTCGTTCGCGGCGGCCTGCTTCAACATCTCGCGCGCGGAAGCCGCGGCCTTGCGCCACATCTCCAGGTGGTCACGCACACCTCGACTGCCGCCGTAGGACTGGCTGCCGGTGACGGGGTTCTTGTAGAGCGCCGGATTGGCCGGCGCCTGCTCGACCTTCACGCTGTCGAGCTTGGCGTCGAGCTCGTCGGCGATGATCATCGCTGTCGTGGTCAGCGAGCCCTGGCCCATCTCGGGCACCGAGTTGGTGATCGTCACGACCCCGTCGCGATCGATGCGCAGCCACTGGTTGGGCGCGAACACGCCCGGAGTCTGCGCGAGCCCGCGCCGCGGCAGCGTGAAGCCGAGCGTGAGCCCCGCGCCGACCGCGAGGCCGCCCTTGAGAATCTCGCGGCGACTGACGAGCGTCCTCATCACGCGCCTGCCTTCTTGAGCGCGGCGGCGCGATGGATGGCGGCCCGGATCCGCTGATACGTTCCGCAGCGGCAGATGTTGCCGGACATCCCGTCGTCGATGTCGGCGTCGGTCGGCGCGGCCTTGCGTGCCAGGAGCGCCGCCGCCGACATGATCTGGCCGGACTGGCAGTAGCCGCACTGCGGGACGTCTACTTCAGTCCACGCCCGCTGCACCGGATGATCGCCGCGCTCCGACAGACCCTCGATCGTGGTCACGCGTCGTCCCGCGACCGCCGAGGCCGGCGAGACGCACGAGCGAACGGCGATGCCGTCCACGTGGACGGTGCAGGCCCCGCAAACCGCGATGCCGCAGCCGTACTTGGTCCCGGTCAGGTTGAGCGACTCGCGAAGGACCCAGAGCAGCGGCATCTCCGGCGGAACGTCGACCTGCCGCGGCTTGCCGTTGACGCTGAACGAGATCATGGCGGCCTCCTCGGGCTCAAATCTGGTTGTCGGCGACAGCATGATACGCAGATCGACATCCCCGTTTCGACGATTGTTTTGACGCCGCACGAGCGCTGCCTCCTGCTGGACGGCGTCTGACTTTTTCGACTCTAGTCACGCGCCGGACGGCGTGGGATCGTCCGCTCATGACCCTCTACACGCGCCGCCAGATCCTCGTGCTGCTGCTGCTGCTCGCAGTCGCGGGCTTCGGCCTGGCCGTCGGCCACTGGCGGCGAGCCAGACCCGACCTCACCGATTACCTCGAGCAGCTCGACCGGGCGCCGGTGCCGAGCATGGGCCTGGCGCCGCAATCGGACGGCGGCGCGCCCACGGAGCCATCCTCGTCCGAGCCCGAGCCTCGACGCGCGCGACGTGGCAGGGCGCCACGAAGCTCGGCCAGCCCTCGAGGCTCGCCGGCTGACTCGTCCCCCCCGGCGATCGATCTCAACAGCGCGACGGCGGGCGAGCTGACGCGGCTGCCGGGAGTCGGGCCGGCGCTCGCTCGACGGATCGTCAACGCGCGCGACACGGAAGGACCCTTCGGCCGCGTCGACGAGCTCGAGCGCGTTCGAGGGATGAGCGCCCGGAAGATCGCGCGGCTCCGCGCCTTCGTCACGATCGCCGAGTGAATCTGAACCGGACGCCCATCGCTCCGATGGCCGCCGCCTTCGGAGTGGGGATCACGCTCGCGGTCGTGGCGACACCCGAGGTGTTCTGGATCGCGTGGCTCATTGCCGTCGCCGCCTGCCTCGGGCTCCTGGCCCTCGGTCGTGCGGCGCTGGCAGCGGGCGCCCTGCTACTCGGTGTCATCGCGCTGGGCGCGCTTCGCGGCGGCGAGGCGCCGCTTGCCGCGGACCACATCCGGAACGCCGGGCTGCCGCGAACGCTCCAGGTCGAGGGACGGCTGGCCGTCGAGCCAAAACGCTGGGCGCTCGATCGCACCCGCCTCCTGGTCGAGACCGAGCGGGTCGAGGGCGAACCGGGCTCGGGTCTCGTCCAGCTCACGGCCTACGGGGTGCTGCCGCCGCTGACCGAAGGTCAGCGAATCGCGGCGCCGCTCCGGCTCCGTCCGGCGACGGGCTTCCACAATCCCGGGACCTACGACTACGCCGCGCACCTGGCGCGTGAAGGAATCTACGTCGTGGCCACGACACGCGCCGAATCGGTGACGCCGCTGGACGATCCCGCGCCGCCCTGGTCGGTGCGCGTCAAGCGCGAGTCGGTCGCGGCCATCGGGCGCGCGCTGCCGCCCGCGTCAGCGGCGTTGCTCTCCGGACTCCTGCTCGGTGACCGCACCGAGCTCCCGCGCGACGTCGACGACGCCTTCCGTCGGGCCGGCGTGTATCACGTCCTGGCCGTCTCCGGCTTCAACGTGGGGATTCTGGCGGCTTCGGTCTGGGCGCTCTGCCGACTCCTGCGCCTTCCCCATCGCGCGTCGGCCGCGACGGCGATCGTCGTGGTGATCGGCTTCGCGCTGGTCGTGGGGCCGGAGCCCTCGGTACTCCGCGCCGTCGTGATGGCCGTGCTCGTCCTGGTCGCCACGCTGCTGGACCGCGACGCGTCGGTGACCAACAGCCTCGCGCTGGCGGCCCTCGCGATCCTCGCCGTTCGACCCGGTGATCTGTTCGATCCCGGCTTCCAGCTCTCGTTCGCCGCGACCCTCGGCATCGTCATCGCTCCGTTGCCGCGTGGCGCGCTCCTCGGCGCGCTCGGGGTGAGCGCCGCGGCGCAGCTGGCGGTCTTGCCGATCACGCTGACCCACTTCAACCAGCTCTCGACGATCGGCGTGGTGGCGAACCTCGGCGTCGTTCCGCTCGCGGGGGTCGCGACGGTGGTGGGGCTCGTCGCCGTCGGTCTGTCGTTCCTCAGCGAGACGCTCGCCGGCGTCGCGTTCGACGCGCTGTGGCCAATCCTGTTGATGCTGCGTGGCATCGTCGCGCTCGCCGCCCGGGTGCCCGGCGCCGTCGTCCATCTGCCGGCGCCGGGCTGGGTGGCCGTCACGTGCTACGTGGCGGGGCTTGCGCTGCTTCTCACCTGGTGCGGGGGTCGGAAACGGAGCGTCCTCTTTCTGGGAATCTCGCTACTCGCCCTCGCAGTCGGCGTCGGGGTGTGGCCGCTGGTTCGCCCGGCCGACGGGCGGTTGCGCCTCACGGTCCTCGACGTCGGTCAGGGCGACGCGATCGTGGTCGAGATGCCCGACGGACGCGCCCTGCTCGTGGACGCCGGATCGGGTGGGCCCATGCGGCTCGATGCCGGCGAGCGAGTGGTCGCGCCCTTTCTCTGGAACCGAGGCATTCTTCGGCTCGCCGCGGTGGCGGTCACGCACGACGATAGCGATCACGCCGGCGGTGCGGCATCGGTTCGGCGCCTTTTCTCGATCGACGAGGAATGGACCTCGGCGAGCCTTCCACTGGTGCCGCGACGGTTCGGACGCGTGGAGGTCGCGCCGCTTCCGCCGACCGCGGTGACCGGTGGACGACGGAACGAGGCCGCGCTGGTGTTACGAATCGAGATGGGGCTCGCCTCGTTCATGCTCGCGTCCGACATCGGCGCTTCCCGCGAGCGCGAGCTGATGGCCTCGGGGAGCCGTCTGGATTCGACCGTCCTCAAGGTGGCTCACCACGGCTCGCGCTCGTCCACGAGCGCCGAGTTCCTGCGCGCGGTCGGCCCGAGGCTTGCCGTGATCTCGGTCGGGTCGCGCAACCCCTACGGCCATCCGGACGCCGGCGTGATGGCGCGGCTCGGCGACGCCGGCGTCGAGCTCTATCGGACCGACCGCGACGGCGCGCTCATCTTCGAGACGGACGGAGGGACGCTGACCGTCACTCGCTGGGCGACACGACGGGTCGACCGCATCTGCCTCGAGCCCGAAGCGATCTGCTAGAATCGAGCGCCATGGCCCGAATCAACGACCACTACTTGAAGCTCCGCGCCAGCTATCTCTTCAGCGAGACCGGCCGGCGCACGCGCGAGTTCCAGGCGGCGCATCCGGACGCGAAGCTCATCCGCCTCGGTATCGGCGACGTGACCCGACCGCTGCCCGACGCGGTGATCCGCGCGATGCACGAGGCCGTCGACGAGATGGCGAAGCCCGAGACGTTCCGCGGCTATCCCCCCGAGACGGGCTGGGATTTCCTCGTCGACGCGATCGTCCGTCACGACTACGGCGAGCGGGGGATCAAGCTCTCGCCCGACGAGATCGTCGTCAGCGATGGCGCCAAGAGCGACACCGGCAACATCCAGGAGATCTTCGGGCCCGACTGCGTCGTCGCGCTCAGCGATCCCGTGTACCCCGCGTACCTCGACGTGACCGTGATGGGCGGGCGCGCCGGGAGCGCGGACGCGAACGGCCGCTACGACCGGATCGTGTACTTGCCGTGCACGGCCGAGAACAATTTCCAGCCGCGCCTCCCCGACCGGCCGGTGGACCTGATCTTCCTGTGTTACCCGAACAACCCGACCGGCGCGGTGCTGACGCGGGCGGCGCTGAAGACGTGGGTCGACTTCGCGCGCGACCGAGGCGCCGTCATCCTCTATGACGCGGCGTACGAGGCGTACATCCGCGATGCCGCGATCCCGCATTCGATCTACGAGATCGAGGGCGCGCGCGAGGTCGCGATCGAGTTCCGCTCGTTCTCGAAGACCGCCGGCTTCACGGGCACGCGCTGCGCCTACACGGTGGTGCCGAAGGAGCTGCAGGGCCGCTCGGCGACCGGCGAGGCCGTGAGCCTCAACGCGCTCTGGGTCCGGCGCCAGTCCACCAAGTTCAACGGGGTCGCGTACGTGATCCAGCGCGCCGCCGCCGCGACGTACACGAGCGAGGGGCGCAAGCAGGTGACGGCGCTCGTGGACTACTACATGGAGAACGCGCGCATCATCCGCGAAGGGCTCGAGGCGGCCGGGCTCACGGTCTACGGCGCACGGAACGCGCCGTACATCTGGGTGAAGACGCCGGGCCGACTATCCTCGTGGGAGTTCTTCGACAAGCTCCTGAACGAGGCCCACGTGGTCGGGACGCCCGGTGCGGGCTTCGGACCGAGCGGCGAGGGCTACTTCCGCCTGACGGCCTTCGGCGGCCGCGCCTCCACCGAGGAAGCGGTCGACCGCATCAAGGCCCGACTCTCCCGCTAGCCAGCCGGTGACAGCCCGCTAGGCTTCGTAGGCGCGTTCGTACTGGGAGCGCAGTCGTTCCAGTTCTTCTGGGTCCAGGCGCATGCCGAGCGACAGGCTCATCTCGCCCAGGATGGTCTTGATCTCGTTCAGCGACTTCTTGCCGAAGTTCTTGGTCTTCAGGAGCTCGGCCTCAGACTTCTGCACGAGATCGGCGATCGTCCGGATGTTCGCGGTCTTGAGGCAGTTCGAGGCGCGGACCGACAGCTCCAGCTCGTCGACGTTGCGGAAGAGGTTCTCGTTGAGCTCGGTGCGCGGGCGCGCCTCGTCGCGCTCGGCGGCCTCTTCCTGCGGCGACGTCACCGGGAAATTCATCAGGAGCTCGAAGTGGTCCTCGAGGATGCGCGAGGCCTCGCCGACCGCGGTGGCCGGGCTGACACTGCCGTCGGTCCACACCTCGAGCGGCAGTCGCTCGCGTCCTTCCGCGGTGGGCTCGACGTGGAAGTTCACGCGCTTGACCGGCGAGAAGTCGGCGTCGAGCAGGATCGCGTTGATCGGCAACGCCTCCGGCTCGCGCTTTTCGGCCGACACGTAGCCGCGGCCACGCTCGACGCAGACCTCCATCTCGAGAACGCCGTCCTTGTCGAGGGTCGCCAGCACGATATCGGGCGTGAGCACCTCGATGTCCGCGTCGGTCTCGAAATCGCTGGCCTTGACCACGCTGCCGCCCTGGGCGCGCAGGCGCAAGATCTTGGGCCGGTTCACGTGGAGCGTGAACACGACCTTGCGGAGATTCATCATGATGTCGAGCGTGTCTTCCATCACGCCGGGCAGATGCGAGAACTCGTGCAGGACGTTCTCGATCTTGACCCAGGTCGGCGCGGCGCCGTGGATCGCCGACAGCAGCGCCCGGCGATAGGCGATGGCGACGGTCAGGGCGAAGCCGGCCTCGAAGGGCTCGACGGACAGCTTGCCGTAGACCTTGTCCTGGACAGTCCAGTCATGACGGGCGGGTAGTTGCAGATCAAGCATGGGACCCCCTAGAAGTGAGCCAGTGTGAACGGGGTGATTCGGCCACCAAGGCATCACAGTATACCAGAGCCCGGATGTTACACTGGGAAATCATGGGGTTGCGCGCCGCCATCGCCCTCCTCGTGCTCCTCGGGGCCGGTCTCGTCGTCCTCGTGGGGCGCGAGGTCCTGACTCCCACCGCCGCGCTCGAGAGCGGAACGGTGGTCGCGGAGATCCCCGCTCACGACGGGATCTTGAGCATCGCCGGGCGCCTGCACCAGGCGGGCGGGATCCGAAGTCGCACGGGCTTCGTCCTCCTGGCCACCTTCCGGGGTACGGCGCGGCATCTGAAGGCCGGCGAATACGAGCTCGAGCGCGGCGCCTCGACCCTGGGGGTCCTGAGCCAGCTGGAAGCCGGACGGGTCAAACAGCACGTCATCCTCCACCCGGAGGGAGCGACGCTGTCCGAGCTCGCGCGCGCGCTCGAGGGCGAGCGGCTGGCGTCCGGGGCCGCCATCCAGCACCTCGCGACAGATCCGGCCTTCCTCTCGACGTTGGGAATCGAGGCGCCGAGCCTCGAGGGCTACCTCTTCCCCGACACCTACCAGTTCGTGCGGGGCATGACCGCCGAGGAGATCCTGGGGCGAATGGTGCAGCGCCTGCGCGCGAAGTTGGGCGCTGACATCACGGCGCGCGCCGCCGCGCGTGGGCTCAGCGTGCACCAGCTGCTCACGCTCGCCTCGATCATCGAGCGTGAGGCGGTGGAGCGTGACGAGATGCGGACGATCTCCGGGGTGTTCTGGAACCGGCTCAAGCTCAAGATGCCGCTGCAGGCCGATCCCACCGTGCAGTATGCGACCGGCAAGGAGCGGCGCGCGCTCACGCGCGCCGACCTTCGGATCGAGCATCCGTACAACACCTACCGCAACCCGGGGCTGCCGCCGGGCCCGATCGCGAGCCCGGGGCTCGCGGCGGTCGAGGCGGCGCTGGACCCGGCGCCGGTGAAGTACCTCTACTTCGTCGCGATGGACGACACGCACCACCACTTCTCGGCGACGATCGCAGAGCACAACGCGGCGGTCGCCCGGTACCGGCTCGCCCGCGCTCGGTGAACCGTGCTATAAAACGCGCGACATGGCCGGCCCCACCACGCTCACCGCAACCGGGCGCCTCGCCCGCGAGGCATCGCCGGTGCCGTTCCTGTATCGCGTGCTCCGCGGGCCGCTTCGGCAGGCGCTCACCCGCTGGTTCGATCTTCGCGTCGACGGGCTCGAGCATCTTCCGTCGAGCGGCCCGTACCTCATCGCCGCGAACCACCACAACTATCTGGACGGCGTCGTCCTCGGCGTGACGGTGCCGGAGCCGATCTCGTTCCTCGTGATGCCGCGTGTCTGGCGCGCGACGCCGTTGCACCCGGTGTTCCACCGGAACATCGGCTCGATACCGATCGACCTGGCCCGGGCCGACGTGAGCGCGCTGCGCCGCGCGCTGCAAATCCTCCACGAGGGTCGGGTGGTCGGCATCTTCCCGGAAGGTCCCTTCAGCCTCCGCGGCCGGCTGGAGCCCGGTCTGCCCGGCGTGGCGCTGCTCGCGCTCCGCTCGGGAGTGCCGGTGGTCCCCGCCGGCATTCGCGGCACGTACGAGGCGCTGGCGGGACGCCGTGGCTACATCCCGCGCCGAGTCCCGCTCGGCGTCAGGTTCGGACCGGCGCGCTGCTTCTCGGGCGACCCGTCCAGCGCGGGGCGGAGCGCCCGTATCCGCGTGACTCGTCGGATCATGGACGACATCGCGGCGCTCTTGCCGTGAAGTCGCGGTCCCGCAAGCGCGCGGCTCCTCGGCGCGGCTCGGCGAAGTCAGAGAAGCTCTGGGGTGGACGGTTCACCCAGGGCGCCGATCCGGCCGCCGAGCGCTTCACCGGCTCGCTGGCCTTCGACCGGCGGCTCTGGCCGCATGACGTGTCGGGCAGCGTCGCGTGGGCCAAGGCGCTCGCGCGAGCCGGCCTCCTGTCCGCCGCCGAGCGCGACGCGATCGTGAAGGGGCTAGCGGCGGTCCGCGACGAGCTCGAGGCCGGAACGTTTCCGTATCGCGCCGAGCTCGAGGACATCCACACCAACGTCGAGCGGCGATTACAAGAATTGATCGGCGAGGTCGGCGGCAAGCTGCACACCGGACGCTCGCGCAACGATCAGATCGCGGTCGACGAGCGTCTCTATCTCCGTGAGGTGATCGCGCGCGTCCGGGCCGGGCTGCGCCGCGTCCAGGAGACGCTCGTCGCGCGCGCCGCCGAGACGCTCGAGGCACCGCTGCCGGGCTACACGCATCTGCAGCGGGCCCAGCCCGTCGTCCTCGGCCACTATCTCCTCGCGTACGTCTTCATGCTGCAGCGCGATCGTGAGCGGTTCGGCGACTGCGGGGCGCGCGCCACCACGATGCCGCTGGGCGCCGCGGCGCTCGCCGGAACGGCGTTCCCGATCGACCTGGAGGCGCTCGCGAAGGACCTCGGCTTCGCCGGGGTCTCGCCGAACAGCCTCGACTCGGTGAGCGACCGCGACACGCTGCTCGAGTTCCTGTCGGCGGCGGCCATCACCGGGATGCACCTGTCGCGGCTCGCCGCCGACCTCACGCTCTGGGCCACCGCGGAGTTCGGCTTCGTGGAGTTTTCCGACGCCTTCGCGACCGGCTCGTCGATCATGCCGCAGAAGAAGAACCCCGACGTCGCCGAGCTGGTCCGCGGCAAGAGCGGCCGGCTCTACGGCAATCTCGTGGCGGTGCTGACGACGATGAAGGGATTGCCGCTCGCGTACAACTCGGACATGCAGGAAGACAAGGAACCGTTCTTCGACTCGGTCGACACGCTCGACGCGATCCTGTCGGTCGTGCCGCCGATGCTCGCCTCGCTCGCCTTCCGGACGGATCGGATGCGCCGGGCCGCCGCCGAGAACTTCGCGACCGCGACCGATCTGGCCGACTATCTCGTCCGCAAGGGCACGCCCTTCCGCCAGGCGCACGTGGTCGTCGGGCGGATCGTGCGGTTCTGCGAAGCCGAGGGCAAGTCGCTGGAGGGTCTCAGCCTCGTCGAGCTGCGTCGCTTCTCGCCGCTCTACGATGACGACGCGAAGGACGCCGTCACTGTCGAAGCCTCGCTGCGCGCCCGCGCCGTCACCGGCGGGACGGCGCCCGACGCGGTACGTCGCTCGCTCGTCCTCGCCCGCACGCTGATCGCGCGCGCATGACCGGGCGCGGGCGGCGCCTTGCCGCGAGCCTCGCGCTCAGCGCCCTCGCCATCGCCGCGTGCGGCAAGAAGGCGCCGCCGGTCGCTCCGGAGCAGCGGGCGCCCCAGGCGATCGCCGATCTCACGGCCGCCGTCGAGGAGGCGGCGATCACGCTCTCGTGGACGCCGCCGACGCGCCGCGCCGACAACACGCGCCTGCGCGACTTCATGCTGATGCGGATCTTCCGCGCCGAGGACAGCGGCGCCGGCGAGCCCCGCTCGGCGATGCTCGTGGACGGACGCATCGCCGGCTACGAGGAGATCGCCGCGATCCGCGGGGCCGAGCCCGAGCCTGCGGTCAGGCGCGGCCCGCGGCTGGTGCTGACCGATCGCCGGGGGCTCGTGTACGGACGGCGCTACACCTACGTGGTCGTCACCGGCGACCAGCAAGGACGCATCGGTCCGCTGTCACATCGGGTCTCGGTGACGTACGCCGCAGCCCCTGCGGAGCCCGACAC
>Ga0137396_10001927_pt1 | contig 11191 bp, 13 predicted proteins | sample czc16metaG_FD_108284 | JGI IMG/M metagenome (GOLD analysis project Ga0137396, IMG submission 108284) | Vadose zone soil microbial communities from Angelo Coast Range Reserve, California, USA - czcobulk3.16 metaG | ecosystem: Environmental > Terrestrial > Soil > Vadose zone | place: USA...
CGTAGAAGAGGCCGGAGCGCTCGAAGCCCATGAAGCCGTTCTGCAGCGCATGCGGCTCACGGACGCTCATTGGTAGCGAGGTCCGCGAGGCCGGCGTGCACCGTGGGTGGCCTGAGACAGGCGCGCGTCGCTCATGGCGCGACATTCTAGCATCACGGGCGTCGGGTTCGGCGGGGGCCCGCCGGGCCCCCGCCGACGGCGCGCATGCGCTAGAATGCCGGGCATGGACTTTCAGCTGACGGAGCAGCAGGAGCTGATCCGCAAAGAGGTGGCGGCGCTCGCGCGCTCGTTCTCGCTGGACTACTGGCTCGAGAAGGACAGGAAGGCCGAGTATCCCCGGGACTGGGTGACGAAATTCGCCCAGGCGGGCTGGCTCGGGATGATCATTCCGGAGGAGTACGGCGGTTCGGGGCTCGGCGTCACCGAGGCCACGCTGATGCTCCACGAGGTCTGCGCCGCGGGCGCCGGGACCACCGGCGCCTCGCCGATCCACTTCTATCTGTTCCCGCCGATGCCGGTCATCAAGCACGGCGCCGAGCCGCTCAAGCGGAAGTACCTGCCGCGGATAGCCACCGGCGAGATCACCATGTCGTTCGGCGTCACCGAGCCGAACGCGGGGACCGACACCTCGCGCATCCAGACACGGGCCGATCTCGCGGGCGGCCGCTACGTCGTCAACGGCCGCAAGGTGTGGAACACGAACGCGCGCCAGGCGACCCACATCCTGCTGCTCGCCCGCACCGCGCCGCGCGACCCGGCGAAGCCCTTTGCCGGCATGACGCTCTTCTTCACCGAGTTCGACCGCTCGAAGATCACCGTGCGCGAGATCGAGAAGCTCGGCCGCGCCGCCGTGGACTCGAACGAGATCTTCATCGACGGCCTCGAGGTGCCCGAGGCAGACGTCATCGGCCAGGTGGGCCGGGGCTTCTACCACCTCCTCGACTCGCTCAATCCTGAGCGCATCTTCACCGGGATCGAGGCGGTCGGTATCGGCCGCGCCGCGCTCGAGCGCGGCGTCCAGTACGCCAAGGAGCGTGTCGTCTTCGACCGGCCGATCGGTCAGAACCAGGCGATCGCGCATCCGCTCGCGCTCGCCTGGGCGAAGCTCGAGAGCGCCGAGCTCATGTGCCTGAAGGCCGCGTGGCTCTTCGACCACGGCAAGCCCTGCGGTGCCGAGGCCAACACCGCGAAGCTCATGGCCGCCGAAGCGGGCTTCGAGGCGTGCGACGTCGCGCTCCAGACCCACGGCGGCTATGGCTACGCCAAGGAGTTCTACGTCGAGCGGCTCTGGCGCGAGGTCCGTCTCTACAAGATCGCGCCGGTCTCCCAGCAGATGGTGCTCAACTATCTATCCGAGCACGTGCTCGGCCTGCCGAAGAGCTACTGACGCCCCCGCCGACGCGCTGATCCGGTCGGCGTCCACCATGCGCATCGTCTTCTGGAACATCCGGGCCGGCGGCGGCACTCGCGTCGAGTGCCTGGCCCGCCAGCTCGGGCGCTGGGCCCCGGATGTGGTGGCACTCTGCGAGTATCGGGCGACGCCGCCCAGCGTCGAGCTCGCGCGCTCGCTGGCCGCGGATGGGCTCGCGCATCAATGTACGACGGCCGACCCCGCCGACCCGAGCGCCAACCGCCTGCTCGTCGCCGCTCGCTGGCCACTGCGCCGGCTCCGCTCACGCGCGGAGCCGGATGAGCCGGGACGCTGGCTGCTCACCGCCGTCGACGCGCCCCGTCCGCTGATGCTGGGCGCGGTGCACGTCCCGAACCGGGTGACCGGACGAAAGGACGTGTTCTATGCCGGCGTGCTCGGCGTCCTGCGCCGCTGGCGTCGCGGCCCGGCGCTGCTGCTCGGCGACACGAACTCCGGCCTGCCGGGCATCGACGAGGAGGCGCCGGCGTTCGGGCCGAAGGAAGCGGCCTGGCTCGAGACCCTCGCGCGGCTCGGGTGGCTCGACGCGTTCCGGCTCCTGCGCGGACCCAGGCGCGCGTATACGTGGTACTCGCCGAACAAGGGGAATGGTTTTCGGATCGACCAAGCCTTCGTCAACCACGAGCTCGCGCCTCGTCTCCGAGACGTCCGCTATGACTGGGGGAGGCGAGCCCGGGCGCGGACCGCGACCCTCAGCGACCACGCCGCGCTGTTGCTCGATCTCCACGGCTGACCCACGGTCGCGTCTGTCACGCGTTGCCGGCTGCCACCATGACGCTCAACCTGCGCCGGCTACGCGGTTGTCGGCCGGGCGAGGAGGGCCGCGGCGGACGCCAGCGCCGTGCCGAGACAGATGCCGGCCACGGCGTCGGTGGGCCAGTGCGCCCGGAGCACGACGCGCGCCAGGGCCACCAGCACGATCATGATCACCGCCGCCACGCGGACCAGACGCCGCGCATGCGGCGGCAGGTCTCCGGCGAGATAGATCACCGCGCCGAAGAATGCGGCGGCTGCCGTCGCGTGGCCGCTCGGGAAGCCCATGGAAGCGTCTTCGGGGCGCGGTCGGCGCACGACGATCTTCAGCAGACCCTCCGTCGCCGGCGCCGCGAGCATCAGCGCGATCCAGAGCCACCAGCGCTCCCGGGCGCGCCTGACCGCGAGCACGAGCACCAGTGTCGCCGGCAGGAGAAGCTTCCAGCTCCCCGCGTAGTTGATCGCGTGCATGACGCGTACGATCGCGGGCGAGGCCAGCGCCAGCACCCAGTCCCGGACGGCGGCGTCGCCGGGCACCGCAGGCAGAGCGGTCACGGCGAGCGCCAGGGCGAGGAAGCCGCCCGCGCCGGCCAGCAGGAACCCGAGAGCGCTACTTCGCCGTCGTGAGCTCGGCGCCACCGCCGCCGCCGTCCCGGACGAACCTCAGCACGCGTCGGCCGGCCTCCTCGTGGAGCGTGACCCGGCCGTTACCGTCGGTGCCTTCATAGCGGACTCGACCCCGGGCGATCACGCTGATCACGCCCGCGATGTCCCGATAGGTCGGTTCGACGTAGAGGATTCCGCGGTACGACCCGTCCTCCTCGATCGTCAGGAGGACCGGCGCGGTTCCCATGGGCCCCGACATCCTCCCGCGCCAGGTCCCCGCGAGACTCGAGGAGCTGTCGATCGACTTCGACGGCAGGCTCGCGCAGCCGGCGATCAGCATCGCGAAGAGGACGCTGGCCTGGCGGGCGTGCGTGGTCAAGCGGGCCGCGTGACGCCTCCGGACGCCGGCTTGAGCGTGAGGAAGACGACCCAGAGCGCGACCAGCGTGAGCCCGAAGGCGCAGACGACCGTCGCGCCCGTCGGCAGGTCGAACCCGGCCGAGGCGGCCATGCCGATCACGCTGACGAGCGTGCCGAAGCCCCAGCCGATGAGGAGCTTCGCCGGAATCGTGCGCCCGAGCATGATGCCGGCGAGCGCCGGGACGATCAGGTACGAGAACACGAGCAGGACGCCCGCGATCCTCACGGAGCTCGTGACGACGACGCCGAAGGATGCGTAGAAGAGGAAATCCCACAGCCGGACGCGCCAGCCCTCGCGGTAGGCGGTGTCCGGGTCGGTCGAGATCAGGAAGAACGGCCGGCGGCAGAGCCAGTGGAAGACACCGACCGCCGCGTAGAGGGCGGCGACCTCCACCACCTCGGGCCCCCGGACCGCGAGGAGGTTACCGACGAGCATCGCGCGCACCTGCTCGGCGCCGTGGGCCGCGCGATCCGAGAGGAGCACGGCGGCGGCGGACGAGACGGCGTAGACGACGCCGATCACTGCCTCCTGAGACACGCGACGCCGCCGGCTGCGCGTCAGCGCGAGCACCAGCGCGCCGAGGAGCGTGGCGGTCAGGCCGAACGCGTACGACTCCCACGTGTCGGCCTCCCAGCCGAGGAGGAACGCCGCCGTCGCGCCGAGGGCCGCGATCTGCGCGAGCGCGATGTCCACGAAGACGACCTCGCGCGAGAGGACGTGGACGCCGAGGTAGGCGTGGATACCCGTGAGCACCAGACACATGAGAAACGGCACCCAGAGCAGCTCGAGGAGCTCACCGGCCACGCTACTTGAGTGCCTGGGCGAGCGTCGTCACGTTGAATTCGATGGCCGCGATATAGTTATCCGCGCCCTTGACCGCGCCCACCGCGGTCGCAAAGACGAACGCCTTTGCGCCCGCTTCGTCCGCAACCCGCTGGGCCAGCTTGAGGTCGTTCCAGGGCTCCACGAGGATCACCTTAACCCCGTCGGCCTTCATCAGACGAATGATCTGAACGAGGTGCTGCGGCGAGGGCGGGATGCCGGGCCGGTCCTCCAGAGTCGCGACCTGGACGAGGCCGAAGCGAGTCAGGAAGTAGATCACGTCCGGATGGTACGCAACCACCTTGGCGCCCTTGACGGGCTCCATGATTTTCATCCACCGCTCCATCTCGTGGCCAAGCTGATCGAGGAAGGCCTGCCGATTCTTCTCGAACGCCGGGCGGTCGTCGGGGGAGATGCGCGCAAGCCCGTCCACGATGTTCTGGGTGATGATCGGCGCCAGGCCGGGGTCGAGTGAAAAGTGGGGATTGCCGAGCGGGTGGACGTCGCCCATCGAGCGGTCCACCCTGACGGAGGGGACTTCCAGCAGCTGGATGCCGCGCGAGATCTCGATGCGCCCTGCGGCGCCGCGCACGATGTTGGGGTTGTTTGCGCCGAGCACTGCGACGTCGGCCCAGGCGTCGAGCTCGACGCCGTTCTCGACGAGGGCGTCGGCTCGCCGGAGCTTCAGCATCATGCTCGGTCGCACCTCGGCCTCGTGAAAGTTCTGTGTGCCGCGTGTGAGGGAGTCGACCTCGACCAGATCGCCGCCCACCGCCTCGACGAGCGATTTCAGGTCGGGGATGGTGGCGACCACGCGGAGCTTCCGGGCCGCATGGGCGCTCGGGACGAGCAGGCTCAGCACGACGAGCGCCGCGCCGGCGACGAACGTGAAACGTCGCATGATCGAGCCTCCTTGCATGGCTTAGAACGGGTGAGCGGGATGCGCGCCGAGGATGAACGTGCCCTGGAACAGGACCTCGTCCACCTTCCGGGCGGTTCCGCCGTTGAGGTCGAAGCCATCGCGATGATCGCGGGTGGTGTTCTTGTAGGCGAGACGGAAGCGGAGGAACTCCGACGTCCAGAAGCTCACGTAGGGCTCGATCGCCCGCTCGCTCCCGGGTCGGTCCGGGAACTGCGACCAGTCGTAGCGGACACCGGCCGCCCAGCGCCTCAAGGGCTGGACTTCGAGGCCCGCGTACCAGCCGAAGCGGTCCCGCTCGCGCTTCTTGATGAGATCCGTCAGCCCGTCGCCGTCCGTGTCCACGTCGACGTTCACCCGGCGGAGCGCGTAGATCGCCTCGCTCGTCAGCGTGACCAGTGGGTGGAGCCAGCCTTCCGGGCGGTACTTGTAGCGGGCCTCCCAGCCGAGAACCGTGTCGCGCCGCTTCTCGCCCGTCTCGCCGCTCGCGACCGACATGCCGAGCTGGAGTGCCGACGCGTCGCCGAGCTCGAGGAACGTCCTGAGCCGGCCCGTGAACATCGGCACTCGCAGCGTCCCGCGGCCGAAGGCGGTCTCGTTGTCACCGTTGAAGACGCCGACGAGCCCCTCGAGATAGAAGGGCAGATCCGGGACGATCGTCACCTCCAGGCCCTTTTCCTTCAGGCCCTCGTCGCCGAGGAAGTTGCGCAGAACGTTTGGGCGGTCGATCCACGGCAGGTCGTGCTCGTGGATGAGGTTGGTGTAGCCGAAGCGGTTTCGCATCTGGCCGAACTTCGCCTGGGTGCCGAACGGCAGTGTCAGCATCGTCACCGCCCCCTCCGCGAGGGTCACGTTGAGGTCGCCCCCGCGACTCGCCTCGCCGGCCTCGATCCGCACCTCGGCGTAGGCGTAGGGATCGACCTGGCCGAAGAGGCCCAACTCGACCTCGCGGGGGAAGAAGCGGTTCTCCTGGCCAGCGAAGGTGCCGCCCCCGGCCTTCTCGACGTTGGACTGCGTGAGGTTACCGACGAAGTCGCCGGCGACGCCCATGTCGAAGAGAAGCTGGCCGGCACCGCGTTGCTGATAGAGCGAGAAGGGCTGGCGCGGGCGCGCGAGATCGGCCGGCGAGATGCCGAGGCTCGCCGGCGGCGCCGCGCCGAGCGCTGGGGCGGGCATCGGCGCCGCGGGCGCCGGCTGCGGCGGTCGGGGCTGGGCCTCGAGCCGCTGCAGTCGTTCGGTCACGGACTGGAGCTGCTTCTGCAGCGCCTCTATTTCCTTGCGCAGCGCCTCGGCCTCCTGAGCGGCGGCGGGCGCGGATATCGACGCCACACACGACAACGCGAGCACGACTGCCCAAGCACGCATGGTCGACCCCTCCGTATGAGCGTTATGGTCCCCGCGGCGGACGAACGCCGCGGTCGGTCGAGCAGACGAGAGCGGGTGGAGGAGGCTAGCGGGCCGGGGGAGCGCGAGAGTCGGCGGCGTGGCGCGGGGCGCCGGCGATCCGGCCGGAGACCGGCGCCAGCGCGGCGACGAGCACGAGGACGAGGAGCAGCGTGGGAGCCGCGTCGAGCGGCACTGCTGCGGAGCCGAACGCCGCCATCAGGCTCAGGTCGTGCTCTTCATTCCAGAGCCCGAAATCTCCCGATGCGTGCAGGTGCTGGAGACTGGCGCCCGCTAGGAGGAAGGCGGCGAGCCCGAGCACCAGCAGGAGAGCCTTGAGCCTTGTCACGGCGCTGACACGATACCTCACTTCACGTTGAACACAAAACTCGACTCGACCACGTGGCCGTCCACCGAGAGGACGCGGAACCTCACGACGTAACGCCCGGGCTCGAGCGTCGGCAGGGTCACCGAGAGCTTCCGCGGGTCGTCGGGGCCGACCCTCACGTCGCCCTGGTCCACGCGTGCCCCCGCCTCGGTCTCGACGGTGAGCGTCGAGTACGCGGACTCGAGGCGCTCGTTGAACCAGAGCTCGGCGCGCGCGGGCGGGTGGGTGAGCACCGCGCGGCGCGCGGGCGACGACGCCACGAGGAACGCGTGGGCGTCGGCGGCCTCGGCGAGCGCGAGGCCGAGGACCGCCGCGAGGAGCAGCGTCCTCACTCCTCGGGGCCGGGACGGGACTCGCGCCCGCGCGTGAGGATCGCGACGACGACGACCACCAGCGCACCGACCAGGAGCGCGAGCCCGGCGAAGACCAGCGCCGAGGCGAGGGGGCTCGTCGGCGCGCCGCCCAGCGGACCCCCGTGGTCCGCCCATGCGATCGCGACGGGGAGCACTAGCGCGGACGGAGTGCCATGCCGTGCGGCGCCCGGCCGACGGCGATCGTCTTGACCTGCGCGTGCGATTTCACGTCGATCACGCTCACCAGGTCGGCGTACCGGTTCGTGACGAGCGCGTAGCGCCCGCCGGGCTCCATCGTGACGAGGTCGGGGTACCCCTTCTGGGGGATCGTCGCCACGACCTTGCCGTCGGCGGTCCTGATCACGACGAGCTTGTTGACCTTCCGGAGCGTCGCGTAGATGAACTGCCCGTCGAGGGTGAGCGTCGCCTCGTGGACGATTCCGGGCAGCGGGATCTCGCCCACGACCTTGTGGCTGGCGGTGTCGATCTTGAGGATCGCCTTGTTCTCCCCCGCCGCGGCGTAGAGCGTCTTGCCGTCGGCGGTGAGCGCGAGCCCCATCGCGTCGCCGCCGCCGTGGACGATGCGATTCACCATCTGGAGTGTGGCCGCGTCGATCACGGTCACGTCGCCCGCGGTCTCCCCGGAGACGTACACGAGCCGGGCGTCGCGCGAGAAGACGCTGTGGGCCGGCCAGGTGGAGACCTCGATGCGCCCCGCGATCTTCTCGGCCTTCAGATCGTAAAAGATCACCTCGTCGTTGCTCGTGTCGCTCGACCAGTCGAGCACGAGCAGCTGGCGCCCGTCGGGCGTGAAGTTGAGGTTGTAGGGGTTCCCGCCGACCTTGACGCGCCGGACGAGCTTCCGCGTCTCGGCGTCGATCACGCCGAGGTCGTGGGTCTTGTCGTAGACGACCCAGGCGGTCCTGCCGTCGGGGTGGAAGACGATGCGGTTCGGCTTACCCTTCCCCAGCGGGATCGTCCCGACGACCTCCAGCGTGTCCGTGTCGATGATCGAGACGGACTCGGACTTCGTGTTCGTGATGTAGAGCGTGGCCGCGGCGGCGGGACCGGCCCCGCAGAGCGCCGCCGCCAGGAGCAGCGTCACACCGAGCTTCCGCACGGGAGGCCTCCTCACGGTATCTTCTCGATCGCGGTGACGGCCACGTTAGGAGGCACGCCCCGCAAGGTAAATCGTACCGCGTCTCCCGGCTGGACGGATTCCGTAATCTTCGGCGAGGCGGCCCGGAAGCCCATGGTCATCGGGGGCATGTAGCCCCCGATCTCACCGTGGGTGAGGACGAGGACGCCGATCTCGGGCAGGATCGCGCGCACGACTCCGTCCACCCGCCACTCGCGCTCGACACCGGAGAGGGCCGACGCCCGCGCCACGGCCAGCTCGCGCTCGAGCCGCGCGGCCCGGATGCCCCAGAAGAGGTACCCCCAGCCCGCGCCCAGGACGAGCGCCAGGTTGATGAGGACGACGGCCTTCCAGGCGCGCATCAGTGCACGTGCTCTTCCGGCGCCGGCGGCGGCGCCTTCTCTTCGTTGAGCTGCTGGATCGCCGCGAGCAGCGGGCTCAGCGCGACCGCATCGCCGCGGCTCTTCGAGATCGTGCGGAGGTAACCCTGGCGGTCGATCAGGAACTCGGCGTGCGGCGCCTCGGCGAAGAGTCGGTACGTCGCCTCGATGTCCGCCGCCCCATCGGTGACCACCGGGAAGAGGATGCGCGGCTCGGCGCCGAGCGCCTTCAGCGCGTCGGTCGCCGCGCCCACGGGCACGGCGATCACCTCCACGCCGAGCGTGGCGAGGACGTCGTAGTTCTGCGCGAGCTGGTCGATGCGCGGGCGCGAGCCCGGGAGCGCGTAGAGCACGACCAGCACGATGCGTCGGCCGCGGTACTCCGCCAGGGCTCGCGCGGGCGTGGGCCCGACGGCGAAGCTGAAGTCGGGGGCCGCGAGCCACGGGCGCTCGGGCACGCCCGCGACGAGTCCGCGGGCCGCGTGGCCCGACGAGAGCGCGCGGAGGTAGTTGACGAGGTCCCAGCGCTCTTCCGCCGTGAGCCGGCGATCGAACGCGGGCATCTGGGCCCGCGGGATGCCGCGGCTGATCCACCAGAAGAGGTCGCCCGCCGTGTGCTGCGCGGTATGGGGCGCGCGGAGATCAGCGGGGGGCCGGGGCAGACCCCTCCCGGCCGGACCGTCGCCCGCTCCGGTGGGGCCGTGGCAGAGGGCGCAGTTCGTCTGGTAGAGGGCGCCGCCCGTCGCGATGGACGCAGCCTGGTAGGCCACCGAGGGGCGCAGGTAGGTCGTCGGGTAGGCGTCGACGGCGAGCGCGGGCAGCGCGAGCCCCGCGCCCGCGGCGAGGACGACCAGGGCGCCGCCCGCGAGCGCGAGCCGCCACGCGCCCAGACAGGCCGACGCGAGCAGCCCCACGAGGCCCAGGATCGCGACCTGGCTCCCGACGAGCGCGCGCGTCCGGAGCGCCGGGGCATCTTGGAGCGTCGCCGTCGTGAGGCGGAAGGCAAACGGCCAGTCGGGCGCCTCGTGACGCGCGGGCGGCGAGGCGCTCATCACCGCCACGACGGCGAGGAGCAGGAGCGCGAGGGCCGCCTCCCAGCCGACGAAGCCCGCGAGCCTCCGCATCGCCGGGCGCCCGACGGTGGCCCCGTCGCCTCCGAGCCGGGGCAAGTGGCGCCGACGATTGACCCACGCGAGGGCGAGGATCGGAAGAAGGAGCGCGAGCTTCACCATGAGCAGCCGGCCGTACGTGGTACCGACGAGGCCCGCGACGGTCGCGACGTGCGTCGCGGCGTTGAGCGTGCCCGACAGGACCAGCACGAGCACGCAGGCGAGCGCCAAGCGCGAGAAGCGTCGCGCCGCGAGGACAGCGTAGGGGCGCGCGTCGGCGCCCTCCTCGCGTACCGCCGCGCGGAGGAGGAGGAGGAGCGGCGGGAGACCACCCGCCCACACGCCGGCCGCGAGCAGGTGGAGCCCGTCGACGCCGAGGGCGCGCGTGGTCTCGGGCTCGACGGCGGCCGCGTGGCCGGAGGCGCCGACGAGGACGAGCGCCGCGGCGCCGAGGAGTGCGGCCTCCCCGCGCGCGGCGCGCCAGTCGATCCCGTGCTCGACGTCCCAGCGCACGGCGAGGAACGCGGCGAGCAACAGGAGGAAGCTCTGACGCACGAGCCAGACATGACCGCCCTGCGTCTCGAGGAGGACGCGCGCGAGCGCCGCGGGGTCGAGGGCGGCGCTGGCGCGGCCCTCGAGGTTCGCCGTCTGCACGGCGAGCACCGCCAGACCCGCGACGAGCGTCAGGATGGCGAGGGCGCGCGCGAGCGCGAGGACGCGCGACTCCCAGCGGAGCGCCGTGGGGCGGTCGGTGCGTCCGGCGAGGAGGATCGCCACCGCCGCGCCGACGAGGAGGGTCATGCCCGCCAGGTGGATGAAGCGGACGGCGAGCCCGAGCGCGTACACCCGGCTAGTGTACCGGATGGGGACCCGGCGTCGGGTGCGGCGTCGGCGCCCGGGCGGCCGAAGGTGGGGGCGAAGAGGCGCGACACCGGGTAAGCTGGTGCGGACCGATGCGCACGGTAGGCCGCAAGAACGTGACCGCGCGTGGCGTGGCGCCGTGATCCGCGCCGTCTTCTTCGACGCGGGCAACACGCTGCTCCGGATGAACTATGCGGTGATCGCACAGGAGCTCGCCGCCCACGGGGTCACGGTGACGCCCGCCGAGGTGCAGCGGGCCGAGTGGCGCGCGCGGGTGCGCCTCGACGAGATGCTGTTCGCGCCCGCGCGGCCGGATGTCTCGACGGAGAGCCGCGGGAGTGCGGGCCGCTACGTGCGCTACCTCCTCGAGGAGCTCGGCGTCCGCGACGAGCGTGTCGTGGACGCCGTGGTCGAGTGGCGGCGCTCCTTCAACCTCCCGGTCGGTCTCTGGAACGTGGCCGATCCGCACGCCGAGCCGGCGCTTCGGCTCGCGCGGGACCGCGGGCTCCGCACCGCGGTGATCTCCAACTCCAACGGCTCGGTCCGCGAAATCCTAGAGTCGCTCGGGCTCACGCGCCACCTCGACTTCGTGCTCGACTCCTTCGAGGTCGGCGTGGAGAAGCCCGACCC